>OKUE01000317.1_pt1 | contig 12884 bp, 9 predicted proteins | sample 1606511 | NCBI WGS metagenome assembly OKUE01 (sample SAMEA3882505, study PRJEB24775) | human gut metagenome | biome: human-associated habitat; feature: intestine environment; material: feces | place: Netherlands | collected 2009/2010 | reverse complement strand
AGGTGGTATACTTTTTAATTATTAGGGGTGGTACACTTTTAAGTTAGAATCTACAGTTTCCAGTTGCAAATGGCTAAAGTCCATAATATCTGCAACATAAAACTTAAATTTAGAGAATTGCACTTGTGCATGGACACTCATACTCATCGCCATACCAACGATAGCTAAAATCATACTCTTTTTCATACTTCCACTTTTTGAAGATTATACAATCATATTTATTAAACGAAAAGCGCGAGAAACTAATCTTGCTCGTCACTTATTCTTGGTCGTAGGAAAACCACTGCTTGATGACGAACAGATAGAATCTCACGCTGAAAGTTATATAGCCCCCAAAAAGTGTGCCGCTGAGGTTTGTCCCCTTGGCACACTACGAGAGTTGATTATACAACCTACCCGTGACACCTTCTCTGCTAAGCCATTGACAAGCATTTTGAATTTCCTACGTTCAGAATAATCAATGAGCAAAGCGTTGACGACGCCTTATGTATGTTATACAAACGCATTTATTGCGAATGCTCTGCAAAAGTACAAAAAATAAATGAGAATAAGCTATTTATTAGCAGATTTTTTAGGTAAAAAAGTGTTTCTGCAGCAAAAACAATCCGAATAACAACAGAAAAACAACCGACAAATGGTCTATTATACTCCGCTTGGCGCAAGAATCTATGCTATTGGAAGTGTTATAGTCTGAAGTTCTACAGGAGAGCCAACAGAAAATTCTATTTGCTGCAACACTAAACCTTCTGAAGTGATTGACTGTAAAAGGACAAAACTTACACAATTGATGTGTAATCTTCGCTAAAAAACAAGAATTTTGCAAAGGTTTATTCGCAAAAGTTTTGCTGTTTCAAAAAATATACATACCTTTGCGGTGACAGTTTCCACCATGCTTCCCATTTGCACAGCGAACCAGAGCGGGACTTTTGCTTTTTACAATTCCACTAACCGCATATTCAAAGATGGCACTTGGTGGGATTTTACTTATGCACCCTTAGCATTTGATTATAAATCTCAAAAACTACAAGAAAAGTTTGGCTGTTTCGAATATTCAGCGTATCTTTGCTACAATAAGAAAAGAAAGGAAAGCTATATGGAAACAAAAGACAAGAAAATACAAGTTAATACCATAGACTACAAAGACATAGACAAGTTTTTCCCAGCTCATAGCGAGATTACAATGTCTCCACTTCCGAAAGGACACGTAGCACGACTCGCTACCATCCACAAGGTTAAGGCTCAATGAAAAACTTCAGTGGGATTATGCACGCTATCATAAAAAGATAAACATAAAAGTAAAGTTTAACATAAAGTCTTTGAAGAAATCAACTTTTATGTTTATCTTTGTAGCAAATTCTACATGGACCACTTGAATTGACTATAGATATCGACTATAATAAGGAGGATTTAATATGAAAACAAATAAACTGATGGATGAAATCCGCAAGTCAACTCCTGCGGACACAAACAAACAAGTCGACTTATGCGTTGCTATTGCCAACAGAGTCTTTGAACTATTACAGGAACGAAATATGAAACAGCGTGATTTTGCAAAGGCTCTTGGCAAGACTGAAACAGAAGTAAGTCGTTGGCTGAGTGGAACACATAATCTCACATTAGCTACAATTGCAAAGATGGCAACGGTTCTTGGTGATGACATCATTACCACAACACAGGGCCATCGTCCATACAAACTTCCAAATACGCAAAATGTAGCTATGATGGTAGCTGAGGATATGTGCAAAGAATAGTCATACAAATAATAAAAAATCCCTGCCATAGGAAGCCTTTCCTACAGCAGGGATTTTTCTATTGGGAATCATCAAGAATGACTTAACTATCAATTCTTAACTACTAACTATCAATTCTTAATCACTAATAAATAATCACTAAACATTATTTATACTCTCCCCAAGCCTTGATGTCGATATCCTCCAGCTTGGTGGTGCAGAATGCATAGATGAATGCACTCGCCAGACGGCTGTTGGTAATCAATGGCACATTCAGGTCGATGGCAGCACGACGAATCTTGTAACCATTGCTCAACTCGCTGCTGGTCAAGTTCTTCGGAATATTCACTACCATATCAATCTCGTGGTTATGGAGCATCTCCAAAGCCTTTGGTGCACCGCCTTCTGCCTCCTCTGATGGCCAGAGCACACGGGTGTTCTCAATGCCGTTCTCGGTGAGGAACTTGCTACTACCACCGGTTGCATACAGCTTGTAACCATGCTTAACCAGCATCTGGGCAGCATCGAGCAAATCTACCTTCTGCTTGGCAGAACCTGTAGAAAGCAGGATGTTCTTGGCTGGAATACGATGACCCACAGAAAGCATACTCTTCAGAAGTGCGGTAGATGTATCGTCGCCCAAGCAACCTACCTCACCGGTAGAACTCATATCCACGCCCAATACTGGGTCTGCCTTCTGCAAACGGTTGAAGCTGAACTGGGATGCCTTGATACCTACATAGTCGAGATCGAAGAGGTTCTTGTGTGGCTTCTCTACTGGCAAACCGAGCATCACACGGGTAGCCAACTCGATGAGGTTGATCTTCAACACCTTGCTCACGAATGGGAACGAACGACTGGCACGCAAGTTACACTCGATAACGAGAATATCATTGTCACGAGCCATGAACTGGATGTTGAACGGACCATTGATGTGCAACTCCTTGGCAATCTGACGACCTACTCGCTTCACACGACGAACTGTCTCAACATACAACTTCTGAGGAGGGAACTGGATGGTAGCATCGCCTGAGTGAACACCGGCAAACTCGATGTGCTCGGAAATCGCATAGGCAATCACCTCGCCATTCTTTGCCACTGCATCCATCTCAATCTCCTTGGCATGTTCGATAAACTTACTTACTACCACTGGGTGATCCTCACTTACGTTGGCTGCCAACTGCAGGAATCGCTTCAGCTCTTCCTCATTAGAACATACGTTCATCGCAGCACCAGAAAGCACGTAGCTAGGACGAACCAATACTGGGAAACCTACACGCTCGATGAAGTTGTCGATGTCCTCCATAGAGGTCAGGGCACTCCACTCTGGCTGGTTGATACCATTGTTGGTCAACATCTGAGAGAACTTGGCACGGTCCTCAGCGTTATCGATGTCCTTGGCAGCAGTACCCAGGATTGGCACGTTCTGTGCATCCAGGTGCATAGCCAGGTTGTTTGGAATCTGACCACCGGTAGATACGATGACGCCATGAGGCTGCTCCATCTCGATGATATCCATCACACGCTCGAAGGTCAACTCGTCGAAGTAGAGACGGTCGCACATATCGTAGTCGGTAGATACGGTCTCTGGGTTGTAGTTGATCATCACTGAGCGCCAGCCTTCCTTGCGGATGGTGTTCAATGCCTGAACGCCACACCAGTCGAACTCTACGGAAGAACCGATGCGGTAAGCACCCGAACCGAGTACGATGATAGAACGGTGGTCGTTCTCGAAGGTGATGTCGCTCTTCACGCCAGCGTAAGTTACATAGAGGTAGTTGGTCTGAGCAGGATACTCTGCTGCCAGGGTATCAATCTGCTTCACTACAGGCAGGATGCCATAGCTCTTGCGCTTGTTGCGAACCAGGAGGGCTGCCTTGTGCATATTGCCCAACTCCTGCTCCAAGCCAACGGCACGGGCTACCTGGAAGTCGGTGAAACCATAAACCTTAGCGGTGCGGAGCAAATCCTGGTCAAGCGTATTGATGTTGCACTTCTTCATCGCCTCGTCGATGTCGATGATGTGCTTCAACTTCTCGAGGAACCACTTGTCAATCTTGGTCAAGTCGTGAATCTGATCTACGGTATAGCCCTTGTGCATTGCCTTTGAAATCACGAATACACGCTTATCTGTTGGCTCGCGCAAAGCTGCATCGATATCATCGATTTCAAGCTCCTTGTTCTCTACGAAACCGTGCATGCCCTGACCAATCATACGAAGACCCTTCTGGATAGCCTCCTCGAAGTTGCGGCCGATGGCCATTACCTCACCTACTGACTTCATAGATGAACCCAACTCCTTATCTACGCCACGGAACTTAGACAAGTCCCAACGAGGAATCTTACAAACCACGTAGTCCAATGCTGGCTCAAAGAAGGCTGATGTAGTCTTGGTTACAGAGTTCTTCAACTCGAACAGACCGTAACCCATACCGAGCTTGGCAGCAACGAAGGCAAGAGGATAACCGGTAGCCTTAGAAGCCAAGGCAGATGAACGGCTCAAGCGGGCATTCACCTCAATAACGCGATAGTCCTCGCTCTTAGGGTCGAAGGCATACTGCACGTTACACTCACCCACGATTCCGATGTGACGGATAATCTTGATGGCGAGGGCACGGAGCTTATGATACTCTGCATTGCTCAGGGTCTGAGATGGAGCGATGACGATACTCTCACCGGTATGGATGCCCAGTGGGTCGAAGTTCTCCATGTTACAAACTGTGATACAGTTGTCGTAACGGTCGCGAACTACCTCATACTCAATCTCCTTCCAGCCCTTCAAGCTCTTCTCTACCAATACCTGTGGAGAGAAAGAGAAGGCCTTCTCTGCGAGCTTGTTCAGCTCCTCCTCGTTGTCAGCGAAACCGGAACCGAGTCCACCCAAGGCGTAAGCAGCACGGATGATGACAGGATAGCCGAGCTCGGCAGCAGCCTTGCGGGTCTGCTCGATGTTCTCGCAAGCCTCACTCTTGATGGTCTTCACATTGATTTCATCCAACTTCTCTACGAAGAGCTCACGGTCCTCAGTATCCATGATAGCCTGTACTGGAGTACCCAATACCTTGACATTATATTTCTCCAGGATGCCCTGGCGATAGAGTTCCACACCACAGTTGAGGGCAGTCTGACCACCGAAGCTGAGGAGGATTCCGTCTGGCTTTTCCTTCTGGATGACACGCTCTACGAAGTAAGGCTGCACTGGCAGGAAATAAATCTGGTCGGCAACACCTTCTGATGTCTGTACGGTTGCGATATTCGGGTTGATGAGCACAGTCTCGATACCTTCCTCGCGCAATGCCTTCAGGGCCTGCGAACCTGAGTAGTCGAACTCACCTGCTTCACCGATCTTCAAGGCTCCAGAACCTAAGAGGAGCACCTTCTTTATATTTTCGTCTTTCATCTTTATTCCTAATTATTTAAGTGTTTCTACAAACTTATCAAACATGAACTCTGTATCCACAGGACCTGAGCAAGCCTCTGGGTGGAACTGGCTTGAGAACCAAGGGTTCACCTTGTGGCGGATACCCTCGTTAGAGCCATCATTCATATTTACAAAGAGTTCCTCCCAGTCGTTGCCCAATGTCTTGGCATCAACGGCATAACCGTGGTTCTGAGAGGTGATGTAGCAATTGTTGGTACCTACCATGCGCACTGGCTGGTTGTGTGAACGGTGACCATACTTCAACTTGTAGATAGTAGCACCGGCTGCCTTAGAAAGCAACTGGTTACCCATACAGATACCGCAGATAGGCTTGCGGCTCTGGCTGATCTGCTTGCGAATAATATTCACAGCATCCTCACACATGTCTGGATCGCCAGGACCATTGGCCAGGAACAGTCCGTCGAAGTCCATATCGGTGTAATCGTAATTCCAAGGCACACGAATCACCTCTACGCCTCTGTTGATGAGGCAACGGATGATGTTTGCCTTCACACCGCAGTCAACGAGTACCACCTTCTTGCCGGCACCCTCGTTGTAACGGATAATCTCCTTGCAGCTCACCTGGTCAACGAAGTTTACACCCTCATAGTTAGCTTCAGGGATGTTGTCTGGTTCATCATCAAAGAGAATCTTACCCATCATCACACCATGCTCACGAAGCACCTTAGTCAACTCACGGGTATCGATGCCTGTGATTCCTGGCACCTTTTCGCGCTTCAACCAGTCGGCAAGACTCTCCACTGCATTCCAGTGGCTGTACTGCTCGCTGTAATCATTCACGATGATGGCAGAAGCATAAATCTTGTCACTCTCCATGAAGGTTGGCAAACCGTTCTCCTCGAAAGTAAATGGTGGCACACCATAGTTGCCCACGAGAGGGAATGTAAGTGTCATCAACTGACCGGCGTAAGAAGGGTCGGTCAAACTCTCTGGATATCCCATCATGGCTGTGTTGAACACAACCTCGCCCGCTACAGGAGCGTCATATCCAAAAGATTTGCCATGGAACTTGGTTCCATCGCTCAAAACTAAGGTTACTTTTTTCATATCTGACATTTGATTCTTTTATTTCATACTTATAAGAGCAAATGAATTCTTCACTCTTCGTTCTTCACTCTTCACTTATTTATGATAAACGTTTTCGATATAGTTTACAAACGACTGGTTGCAGAGTTTCGTGCCGCCTGGGGTTGGATAATGACCGGTGAAATACCAGTCGCCCTTGTGGTTTGGAATCGCCTCGCGCAAGCCCTCGATGCTCTGGAATACAAGCTGGATAGGAGTGGTCATGCCCTCTGGGCGAAGCATCTCAACAATCTTCTCGTTGATTTCCTCGATGGTGAATGGCTTGTAGATGGCGCGCACCGGGTTAATCTGCTCCTCCTTCGGCTTGGCAAGTTCTGCCTTGCATGCCTCGTAGGTCTGCTCGATGAGGTCCTCCATCTTGCGCTCTTTCAAAAGCTGGATTGCCGCACGGAACACGCAGAACTCTTCCAGTCTTGCCATATCGATGCCGTAATAATCCGGATAACGGATCTGAGGGGCACTGGATACGACTACAATCTTCTTAGGATGCAGACGGTCGAGGATGCGCAGGATGCTCTCCTTCAGGGTTGTGCCGCGCACGATACTGTCGTCGATGATGACGAGATTATCCACATTCGGCTCGATGCTTCCGTAGGTTACATCATACACGTGGCTCGCCAGGTCGTTGCGGCTGTTGCCCTCGGTGATGAAGGTACGGAGTTTGATATCCTTCCATGCTATCTTCTCTGAGCGGACGAAATCGCCGAGAATATCGTATAATTCTTCTTTCGATGGAATATGGTCGAAATTGGCAATCTGCTCAATCTTGGTCTCATTAAGATACTTCTTGAAACCGCTCAACATGCCATAGTAAGCCACCTCGGCTGTATTCGGGATGTAGCTGAACACGGTGTGGTCAACATCATTATCCACAGCTTTCAGGATAGGCTGGGTCAACTGCTCGCCCAACTGCTTACGCTCCTTATAGATATCCTTGTCGGAACCACGACTGAAGTAGATGCGCTCGAATGAGCAGGCTGAATCGCCCTTCTGCTCCATGATGCGCTCGATGCTGCACTCGCCGTTCTTCTTCACGAGAAGCGCCGTGCCCGGCATCAGCTCCTGCACATCCTCTGCCTCCAGGTCGAAGGTGGTCTGAAGTACAGGGCGCTCGCTGGCTACTACCACGATTTCATCGTTCTTGTAATAGAACGCAGGACGGATGCCCCAAGGGTCGCGCATAGAGAACATTTCACCCGAACCGGTGATACCGCAAACCACATAACCGCCGTCGAAGTCCTTCATCGTGGTCTTGAGCACATTGCTCATCTTCACGTGGTCTTCTATATAGTTGGTGATATCGGTATTCTGCATCTCCATCGCCTTTGCAGCTACGAAGTTGCGCTCCACCTCTCTGTCCAGACGGTGGCCCATCAGTTCAAGCATGATGTAGGTGTCGCTGTAGATGCGTGGACTCTGGCCCTGCTTAGTCAGTTCCTCGAAGATTTCATCTACGTTGGTCATATTGAAGTTGCCGCAAAGACAGAGGTTCTTCGCCTTCCAGTTGTTGCGGCGCAGGAATGGGTGCACATACTGAATGCCACTCTTTCCGGTGGTACTGTAGCGCAGGTGTCCCATATAAAGTTCGCCTGCAAAAGGCAGTTCCTCTTTAGCGAACTTTGCATCAGCAAGCTGCTCGGGAGTCAGGCTCTTGAAGTTGGCATTCGCCTTGCCGAAGATTTCGGTCACGGCATTCTTGCCCTCTGCACGCTCACGGAACATATACTCATGACCAGGCTTTCCGCCCAGTTTGACACAAGCCATACCAGCACCCTCCTGTCCACGGTTGTGCTGCTTCTCCATCATCAGATAGAGTTTGTTGAGTGCGTACATCCAAGTACCGTACTTCTGCTGGTAATACTCCAGTGGCTTGAGCAATCTGATCATTGCCACGCCACACTCATGTTTCAATGGTTCCATACTCTTTTTATTATCCTTTTTTAGTTAAATCTGAATATACCTATCCGAGGGACACCCCTCCAAAAAAAGGGAAACGTCAAGAAACGACGAATCCCTTTATCATTCTTATTCTACAGTAACCGACTTAGCCAAGTTTCTTGGTTGATCAACATTCTTACCCTTACATACAGCTACATGGTAAGCCAGCAGCTGCAAAGGAATAGTAGCCAATAATGGCTCCAGACACTCCAGAGTCTCAGGGAGTTCAATCACTTCGTCGGCAATCTTGGAAATGGTTTCATCGCCCTTGCTGACAATAGCAATGACACGACCCTGACGGGCCTTGATCTCCTGGATATTAGACAAGACCTTCTCGTACATGAAGTTGTGGGTAGCAATAACTACCACTGGCATATCGCTGTCAATCAATGCGATAGGACCATGCTTCATCTCCGCTGCAGGATAACCCTCAGCGTGGATGTAGCTAATCTCCTTCAACTTCAAGGCACCTTCCAGGGCTACAGGATACTGGAATCCGCGGCCCAGATAGATGAAATTGCGAGCGTATGTAAACGTACGGCTCAAGTCAGCTATCTTATTGTTGAGCTTCAGCACCTCCTTCATCTTGGCAGGAATGTTCCAAAGCTGTTCTGTAATCTTCTGATAATCGTTTTCGCTGATGGTACCCTTCTCCTTACCGATGGCAAGTGCCAGGAGGATAAGGACGGTAACCTGACCGGTGAAAGCCTTGGTAGAGGCAACACCAATCTCCGGACCTACGTGAATATAGGTACCCGTATCTGTCTCTCGTGCGATGGAAGAACCGATGGAGTTACAGATACCATAGATAAACGCACCGCTCTCCTTGGCAAGCTTGATGGCAGCCAGGGTATCAGCGGTTTCACCACTCTGGGAAATGGCGATGACGACATCATCCTTCGTTACCACAGGATTGCGGTAACGGAACTCAGATGCATATTCCACTTCCACCGGGATGCGGCAGTAGTTCTCAATCATCTGCTTGCCGATGAGTCCGGCGTGCCATGATGTTCCACAAGCCACGATGATGATTCGCTTGGCATTGAGGAGCTGCTGGCGATGATCGGTGATGGAGCTGAGCACTACGCCCATCTCTGTCTCTGTCTTGCAAGTTGTATCGTCGCCGTCGGTCATCACACGGGTTTCCACGGTGCGGCTCACCACACGGCCACGCATACAGTTGCGCAGGCACTCAGGCTGCTCGAAGATTTCCTTCAGCATGAAGTGAGGGAAACCGCCCTTCTCAATCTGGCCGAGATCGATATCCACGGTCTGCACCTCAGGGTTGAGCTTTACGTTCTGGATATTCACCACCTGCAATTCCTGTCCGAGACGCATCACGGCGATGTTGCCATCCTCCAGGTAAACCACCTTGTCGGTATATTCGATGATAGGGCTGGCATCCGAACCGAGATAGAACTCTCCGTCCTCGCCAATACCCACTACCAGCGGGCTCTGCTTGCGGGCAGCGATAATCTGGTCTGGGTTGCGCTTGTCGAGAATAGCGATGGCGTAAGCGCCAATCACCTGACGGAGCGCAACCTGAACGGCGGTCAACAAATCAAGATCCTTCTTCATCTGGATGTATTCAATGAGCTGTACGAGCACCTCAGTATCGGTCTCGCTCTTGAACTCCACACCCTTTGCCATCAGGTTCTTCTTGATGTCGGCATAGTTCTCGATAATACCATTATGAATCATGGCGAGATTCTTGCTTGAAGAATAATGAGGATGAGCATTCACAGCTGAAGGCTCTCCATGGGTGGCCCAACGTGTATGAGCAATACCTACATGCCCTGAAATATCCTTGTCAGCGCAGAACGCTTCCAAATCTGCCACCTTACCCTTTGCCTTATATACATTCAAAGAGCCGTCATTGCCAATAAGGGCAACTCCCGCAGAATCGTATCCGCGGTACTCCAGACGCTTCAAGCCCTTGATGAGAGCTGGATAAGCGTCACCCTTACCTAAATATCCTACTATGCCACACATACTTATATATATTTATGTTGTATTTTCGTTTGTTAATCCTGACCTTTTATCCTTTGCTGTTATCGCAAGATGTTGACAACCAATGATGCGATGGATGTCAAGATACTTACAGCAGAGAACCACAATGTTGTAGAAGAACCAATAGCAGAGTTCTGTGCCTTTACCTTATTTGGTTCTACATAGATAATGTCGTTCTGCTGAAGATAATAATATGGAGAATTGATGATGTTAGCATCATTCATGTTCAAGCGATAGGTATGCTTCTCTCCCTCTGCGTCCTGACGGATGAGCAGCACGTTATCACGCTTACCATAAATGGTAAGGTCGCCACACTGTGCTAAAGCTTCAAGCACGCTCATTTTTTCCTGAGGAGCATAGATGACACCAGGCTTGGTAACTTCACCCAATACAGATACATGATAGCTACCCATTCGAACAGTAACGATAGGATTCTCCTGCTCAGCCAAGTAAGGCTTTACCTTACTCTTGATGAGATTTTCTGCCTGATTCTTGGTCAAGCCGCCTACATGCAGCGTACCCACTACCGGGAACTCGATATTACCGCTGTTATCTACAAGATAGCCCTGCAGGGAACCACCTGATGAACTCAACTGTCCACCCGTACCGATGGTTTGAGACACAGCCAGGTTAAAAGGAATTGCAGCTTTAGGATCAGTAGTTATTACGGTGATTGTCAACTCATCCTTAGGCATAATCTTTGCTTCGTAAAGCATCTTAGAAGCTGCATAACTGATAGAATCGGCATTTTGGAAATAAGCCACATTCTTGGTGCTTCCGCAACTGCTAAGCATCAAGACCATTGTCAAAGCGACAAGCGCAGAATAGATGATTTTTTTCATTCTCAACAAATTTCGTTATAAAATATTGGTGCAAAATTACAGCATTTTTTTGAATACTGCAAATTTTTGCACCAATATTTACTCCATCGCATTATTTTTCTTAAAATAATGACCTTTTTAACTAGTCTTCAATGCCATTTGATGGTAAATTGAAGGTATAGCTGTTATCGAAGATCTTCTTCACCTTGTTGATTTCTACGAAGGTGGTTCCTCCACCCTCACCGAAACTACCACTCAGGTAAGCAATCTTATCTTCCTCGCCCAGATAACCCTTCTGGCGGAGCATACGTACCGCTGCGGTAAACATAGCCTTGGTAGAAACCTGATCCTTCTGATGGATTGGAATAATACCATAGCTCAGGTTCAACCAGCGCTGAAGCTTCTCCTTGTAACAGATGGCAAGCACAGGGTTAGGACCACGGAACGAAGCCAGGCAGCGGGCAGTCTGACCCGTCTCACCATCGGTGATAATGCCGGCAACGCCCAACTTCTTGGTTGCCTCGATGGCAGCATGAGCCAGGAAGAGCTTTTGGTCAATCTTTCCATCCTCCATCGGATCAATGTCGTTGAGAGGCGACTTGTCCTTCTCTGCCTGTTCGGCAATGCGCGCCATGGTCTGAACAGCCTCTACCGGATACTTACCGCTAGCCGTTTCGCCAGAAAGCATCAGGGCATCTGTACGATAGAAGATAGCGTTGGCAATATCTGTAACCTCGGCACGTGTAGGACGAGGATTCTTGATCATGGTGTGGAGCATCTGTGTAGCAACGATTACCGGCTTCTGAGCCTTCACGCACTTGGCGATAATGCGGCGCTGGATACCAGGGATTCTCTCGATAGGCACCTCAATACCCAGGTCACCACGGGCAATCATGATGCCATAGCAGGCTTCGATGATCTCATCGATGTTATCTACACCCTCCTGGTTCTCGATCTTAGAGATAATCTTGATGTCGCTGTGGTGAGCATCGAGAATATCCTGCACGGCCTTTACATCAGCTGCATTGCGCACGAATGAGTGAGCGATGAAATCAATATCCAGTTCGATAGCAAGCTCGATGTTTCTGCGGTCTTTCTCTGTAAGCGCAGGCAGGTCGATGTGCTCGCCAGGTACGTTCACGCTCTTGTGAGCCCCCAGTATTCCCTCGTTCTGAACCTCAGCCACGAGCATAGGACCCTGAATATCAACAACCTTCATGTCGAGTTCGCCATCATCAAACAAGATGTCGTCGCCTACCTTCAAATCGGCAGCAATATCAGGATAGCTCAAGTTCACGATATCATGAGAAGAATCTACATCAGGACGACCGAAGATTTTCACCACGTCACCTATATTATAATGTATAGGCTCCTTTACGTCGGTTGTGCGCACCTCCGGACCCTTGGTATCAATCATGATACCAATATGTGGAGACACAGCTCTAACATTCTTGACAATGGTACGGATTCCATCTTCTGTAGCATGTGCGGTATTCATACGAACCACGTTCATGCCCGCAAAAAACAGTTTTCGGATAAAATCTTGATCGCATCTGCGATCGCTGATGGAAGCAACAATCTTTGTTTGTTTCATATTTATAATTACCTTATAGAAATTTCAATGTTATCGTGACATTTCTGCCACTTTTCTCAAATTTTGTGCAAAGATACAAAGAAAATCTGAAATACGATTCATCTGAAATACAAAATATATATAAAATATGGCGAATGTAACAGATTGAAAGGAAATCAAACACGCCCTGCAAGGACAAAAGCTTTGAAATTGAAAGCTTTTGCCCTTACTATTATATTTGCACTTGGAAAAATAAAGAGGTGAAAATCTTTATATCTGCAAAC
>OKUE01000313.1_pt1 | contig 12946 bp, 7 predicted proteins | sample 1606511 | NCBI WGS metagenome assembly OKUE01 (sample SAMEA3882505, study PRJEB24775) | human gut metagenome | biome: human-associated habitat; feature: intestine environment; material: feces | place: Netherlands | collected 2009/2010 | reverse complement strand
ATAACCGTGCGGAGTTGCAAAAGGTACTGGACCGTTACAAGGAAGAGGACGGTGACAAATATCGTGCTGCTTGTTTTCTGATAGAGAATATGCCTTTTCATGGTGCTTACGAGGGAAAGGCCTTGGAGAATTATAGGAAGTATTTCAGTGAATACGTTTCATTTCCTTATTCCAGGCATGTGCAAGAGTTGATTGATTCCTTGAAAAGAGCAGATGGAGAATTTTCTATAAATCAATTGACTTATAAGAGGGACATTATGACGGTGGATTCCGCTTTTTTGGTCAATCATATAGAATGGGCATTCAAAGTCTGGCGGGAGCAACCTTGGGGAAAGCATGTTGATTTTGATACTTTCTGCGAATATATATTGCCTTATAGAATAGGGGATGAGCCGCTTTCTCTCTGGCGCAAAGAAATTTATGAGCGCTATAGCCCGATTTTGGATGAATTCAGAAAGACTGATGAGGCAGATAATCCCAAGACTGCCGCCCAGTTGTTGATGGATACGTTGCGGAAGGCGGCTTATAGGAATACGGCTCTTTTCCCGGCAGGGCCTCATTTGGGACCGGATGTATTGAAATGGCATACAGGCAGTTGCCGAGAGTTTACGGATGCCATGATATATGTGTTGCGGGCATTGGGCATTCCGTGCGGAGTAGATAGGGTGATGGTATTAGGAGACAACAATGCCTCTCATTTCTGGAATTTTGTTTTGGATAAGGAAGGAAAGACATACATTGCAAATCTTCCTTATGAAGAAGTATGGAGCAAAGCGGAAGAATATAGCATTTCGAGGGGAAAAATGTACCGGGCAACCTATAGTATTGATAAGGAGGCGGTACGGAAACTGGGGAAATATTCCGATGTTTACCCGGCATTCCGACGTCCGTTCTTCCGCGATGTCACTGCACTTTATACCGGTAGCAGGAATTGGACTGTAGCTCTTCCGGATTCTTTGCTTTCCGGACAGTTTCGTGAGGGGGATATGGTGTATTTGTGCCTTGCCAACAGACTACAATGGCAACCTATAGGATATACTTTCTTTAAAAAGCGGGAGGCTCGTTTTGAGGATGTGGGAGGCGGGGCGGTCTTTACGCTGGCTGCCTGGAACGGAAAGGAATACGCTGCAGTATCTTCTCCTTTTCTTCTGGAGCGTGAAACCGGAAAGATACGGTTCATTGTTCCGGAAGCTGAAAAGCAGGAATTGGTCTTGTATAGGAAGTGCCATCTTACTTTGAGTGTTCTTTTCAATGACCGGATGATTGGGGGAGTAGTGGAAGGAAGCGACCGGGCAGACTTTGGGCGAAAGGATACTCTACTTTTGATAAAGGAGGCTCCGTATCGGCTATATACTGTGGCCCGGTTGAAGTCTGATAAACCGTATCGGTATATGCGCTATAAGGGTGCTGACGGATGTTTCTGTAATATCTCGGAACTGGCTTTTTATGAGAATACGGAAGATACCATACCTCTATATGGGGAAATCATAGGTACTCCGGGAAGTTTTGAAGACAATACACATGAATATTTGAACGCATTTGACGGTAATCCGGATACTTCATTTGATTATATACATCCGGATGGAGGATGGACCGGGATGGACTTTGGAAGTCCCCATCGTGTGGAGAAGGTGGTGTATACTCCTCGTAATGAGGTGAATTTTATTTATAAAGGTAATTTGTATGAATTGTTTTATTGGGGTGGAGGAAAATGGAATTCTGTCAAGGAAGCGAAAATGGTCACAGCGATGATGATTATTAAGATTCTATTGTCTATTCAGGGTTTCAAGGTGCTTTATTTTATCTGAAGAATCACACAGCCGGTAAAGATGAACGGATTTTTGAATATAAAGACGGGAAACAAATCTTTTGGTGAATTATAGAATACTATTGAATATTTGATAGATAGAATGAATAATGTACGTAATCTATTGACTGGAAGTTTGGTCTACATTGCTTGTATAGTTTTATTGTCTTTGGCATGTAACGTTTCTTCCGGACTTCCTGCAGCTGATGTTATAGGGCAATGGCTCTATTTCGATAAAAGTGCATTGGTAGTTGCAGGATGTCTGTTGATGGCTGGATTGATGATGGAAAAAAGGTATTTTCTTTTTATACCGGTTTCGTGGGTATTGGTAATGCTGGGGGGCATTGAGGCTGTTTGGGGATTGAGGCAGCTTTATGGTTATGCTGTGTCCAACCATTCCTTGTATGTATTGACAGGTTCTTTCTTCAATCCGGGGCCTTATTCCGGCTATTTGGCCATGATACTTCCGGTCTGTCTGCATCAATGGCTGACCAAGAGGGGGGAGATTCTCTGCTCTGACCGGAATGACGGGAAAGGATGGAAAAAGGTGATGGATAAAGTTGGAGCTATGGTTGCCGGTGGCGTGATGCTGCTTATCTTTTGTGTGCTTCCGGCAGGAATGAGCCGTTCGGCATGGTTGGCGGCAGGAGTTTCCTGTCTGTGTGTATATGCTTGGCATATGGATTGGACGGATAAGTTCAGATTATTATGGCAGCAGCAAAGGCAGCGTGTGGTGATGGTAGTGGTCGGTGGATTCTGTGTCTTGCTATTGGCAGGCTATTTACTGTTTGTCTTGAAACCCGATTCTGCACGTGGCCGTCTTTTCATGTGGAAGATAACTTGTCGTGCCATTGCAGAAAAGCCGTTGACCGGATATGGGATTCATAATTTCGCAGCAGCCTACGGAAATGCGCAGGAAACTTATTTTGCAGCAGGTGATTATGAACCGTGGGAGGAACGTGTGGCGGGAAGTCCGGAATATGCATTCAATGAATATCTGCAGGCTGCGGTCGAACTGGGCATTCCTTTGGCTGTATGTCTATTGGTTGTGGTCGTGCTGTGTTTGTATAGGGGAGTCCGTAAAGGACGTTATGGTATCTGTGGGGCCATTCTTTCTTTGATGATATTCTCTTTTTCCTCCTATCCGCTACAACTTCCGGTATTTATCGTTACATTTGGAGGATTGCTTGTGGCGTGCTTGTCCGGTGCCGACCGTTGGCAATGGTTGGGGCTGGCTGTATCAGTAGGCATCATTGGCGGTTTTCGCCTGAAGAATGACTTGCAAGTGGAGCAGGCCTGTCGGGAGTGGATGAATGCGCGGGTGCTGTATAATGCAGGTGCGTATCAATCGGCAGAGAAAGAGTACGGGCGCCTTTATCCTCTGTTGAGGGACCGGGCATCTTTCTTGTTCGAATATGGGCATGGATTGCACAAGCAGCAGCAGTTCAGTAAATCCAACCGTATTTTGAAAGAAGCTTTACAGCGTAGTTGTGACCCCATGATACTGAATGTGATAGGCAAGAACTATCAGCAGATGGGTGATTGCTTGTCAGCGGAAGACTGGTTTATCCGTTCCACCCATCGTTTGCCGGGACGTATTTATCCCTATTATCTGCTTGCGAAGCTTTATGCGGAACCAAGCTTCAGGCAACCGGACAAGTTTGAAAAAATGAAGTGGATGGTATTGACGAAAGAGCCGAAAGTGCATTCTACGGCAATACGACAGATGAGGGAGGAAATAAAAAAGATTCAGCTTATTTTTGTCCATATCAAAAAAGATGAATAAAAACGGAAAGTGTTAATAATGAGCGAACTAATTGCTAAAGTGCTATGAAAAAAGTGTCCACATGCAAATATCGGTTCGTTTTTTTGAAACGATTAATTTTGTCAATTTATAATTGAGTATGAATATGAAGACACAGAACTATCGATACCTGCTATGCATGGCCGTTGCCCTGCTTGCCGCCTGCTCCGATGCCGGAAAGGGAAAAGAGTCCGAGGAAGGGGTGGCAACCGTCCTGCCAAGTGAAAGCAATGAAGTGACCGTGAAAGTCCTGAAGCGGGCGACCTTTGAGCATGAACTGGTGAGCAACGGAAAAGTAACCGCCGGTGCCATGGCGGATTTGCGTTTTGAGACCACCGGTGTAGTGGCACACATCTACGTGAAGAACGGTGACCCGGTGCGCAAAGGGCAGAAACTTGCCGAACTGGATAAGTTCCGCCTGAAGAACAAGACCGCGCAGGCCAAGGATGCCTTGGAAAAAGCGGAACTTGAGTTGCAGGATGTATTGATAGGGCAAGGCTATCCGGTGGGGGATGCCTCCAAAGTACCTGCTGACATCATGAAGCTGGCCCGCGTGAGGAGCGGTTACGACCAGAGCCTCGCCCAGTATGAGCTTGCCGCGTATGAAGAGGAACACGCCACGCTGGTTGCGCCTTTTGACGGGGTAGTGGCGAACCTGTTCTCCAAACCGTTCAACGAGGCAAGTACCTCGGAAGCCTTCTGCTCCATTATCGGCACTCAAGGTATGGAGGTGGACTTCACGGTGCTGGAAAGCGAACTGCCGTTGATAAAGAGTGGCGACAAGGTGATTGTTACCCCTTATTCGGATGCCGGCTTCAGGCAGGAGGGGCGCATCACCCAAATCAATCCTCTGGTGGATGACAAGGGGATGGTTAAGGTGAAGGCTGCCGTCAATGGCAAGGGACGGCTGTTCAGTGGGATGAACGTGAGGGTGAACGTGCACCGCTCTCTGGGCGGACAGCTTGTAATCCCGAAGAGTGCCGTGGTGTTGCGTTCGGGCAAGCAGGTGGTGTTTACCCTGAAAGACGAAAAGGCGCAGTGGAACTATGTGCAGACCGGTCTGGAGAATGCGGAAAGCTATAGTATGGCCGACGATGCCCTGAAAGAAGGCGATACGGTCATTGTGACGGGAAATGTGAATCTGGCACATGAGGCGCCGGTGAAGGTGGTTGATAGATAATGAGTGATAAGTGGTAATTCAAAATTCATAGTTCAATTGATAAAGTTTTTGATACAGCGGCCTATTGCCGTACTGATGGCATTTACAGCATGCTTCATTGTCGGGCTGGTGACTTACTTCACCTTGCCGGTATCCTTGCTGCCCGATATTGCCATCCCGGAAATTACCGTGCAGGTGTCGGCGCAGAATACCTCGGCGCGTGAATTAGAGAATACGGTGGTGAAACCTCTGCGGCAGCAGCTCATCCAGGTGGCGAAACTGAAGGACATGGACAGCGAGACGCGCGATGGTGCAGGCATCATCCGCCTGGGCTTCGACTTCGGTACGAATACCGACCTTGCCTTCATAGAAGTGAACGAGAAGATTGACGCCGCCATGAACTATCTGCCCAGGGATGCCGAACGCCCGAAGGTGATAAAGGCAAGTGCGACGGACATTCCTGTCTTCTACCTCAATCTGACCCTAAAAAACGACAGTGCATACGGCAAGGTGGACGAACGCGCGTTTCTTGATTTGTGCGAGTTTGCCGAAAATGTCATAAAGCGTCGCATCGAGCAGTTGGCGGAAGTGGCAATGGTGGATGTCACGGGTTTGGTCGAACGCCAGTTACAGATTGTGCCCGACCCGGATAAGCTTGCTGTGTTGGGGCTCTCCATTGAAGACATAGAAAACGTGCTGGCGCAAAACAACGTGGAGCCGGGCAGCATGACTGTGCGCGACGGCTACTACGAATACAACATTAAGTTCTCCACCCTGCTGCGGACAGAGGAGGACGTGAAGGGCATCCTGCTGCGAAAGGAAGGACGTATCATCCGCTTGGGAGACTTCTGCCGGGTAGAGATTGTTCCTGCCAAGGAGAAAGGTGTCTCCATGAGCAATGGCAAGCGTGCCGTTACCCTTGCCGTCATCAAGCAGGCGGACGAGAATATGGAAGACATGAAGCTTGCCATCAACAGCACGATGGACTACTTCAAGAAAGTATATCCCGACATTGATTTTAGCATCAGCCGTAACCAGACGGAGTTGCTGGACTATACCATCTCCAATCTTCAGCAAAATTTGTCGTTGGGTTTCCTGTTCATCTGCATTGTGGCGGTACTCTTCTTGGGGGATGTCAAGTCGCCGTTCATCATCGGGTTGAGTATGGTGGTATCTATTGTCATCTGCTTCCTGTTCTTCTACTTGTTCAAGATGTCACTCAATATCATTTCTTTGTCGGGATTAATCCTGGCGTTGGGTATGATGATTGACAGCAGCATCATTGTGACGGAGAACATTTCGCAGTATCGCGAACGGGGCTATTCGTTGCGGCGGGAACGAGTGAGGTGATTACGCCCATGCTGAGTTCGTCGCTGACCACTATTGCCGTATTTGTGCCGCTGATATTCATGAGCGGCATTGCAGGGGCGTTGTTCTATGACCAGGCATTCTCTGTTACGGTGGGGCTGCTGGTTTCCTACTTCACGGGTATCATGCTGCTGCCGGTCCTCTATATGCTGGTCTACCGGACAGGGTTGCGCGGCAGGTCGTGGTTCTCCCGCATCCGCATCAACAATCCGTTGAAGGAACATACGCTGGACCGTTTTTATGATGCGGGCATCGACTGGGTATTTTCCCACAAGACGGTAAGTAGCGTATTCTGTGTGGTTTCTATACCTCTTTGTGTCTTTCTGTTCTATTCCGTCGGCAAGGAGCGTATGCCGCAGATAGACCAGAATGAACTGATAGTCCACGTGGAATGGAACGAAAACATACATGTGGACGAGAACCGGCATCGTGTGAATGTGCTGTTCGGCCAGTTGCTGGACAAGACAGTGGAACAGACGGCTGCCATAGGCCAGCAGGACTATCTGCTGAACCGTGAGCAGGCTCTCTCTTCTTCGGAGGCGGAATTGTATTTCAAGACTTCCTCGCCTGACGGGATTGCTCCCTTGCAGAAACAGGCGGGCGAGTGGCTGACACGGGAATATCCGTTGGCGACAGTCTCCTTTTCTCCACCCGAAACCGTGTTCGAGAAGCTTTTCGTGACCGGGGAGGCCGATGTGGTGGCGGAACTTTATGCCCGCAATAAGGAGAAGGCGCCGGCGGCGGAAGAATTGCGCGGACTGGAACAACAGTTTGCGGAGCTTACGGGGACAGCGCCCGTAGGTATCGCTTTCGAGAACCAGCTTGACATAAGCATCCTGCAGGAAAAGCTGTTGCTCTATGACGTTTCGTATGACGAGCTTTACCGTACGCTGCGGACGGCATTCAAGGAGAACAGCGTAGCTATGCTCCATTCCTACCAGCAATACCTGCCTATCAGCATTGTGGGCGAGGAGCGGACAGTGAACGAGGTGCTGCAGCAGACATTGATACAGACCCGTCCGGACAGTAAGGGCGAAGTGGAGCATATTCCGCTTCGGGAGCTGGTAAAGGTGCGTCCGGCTGAGGACTTGAAGACGATTACGGCAGGACGCAACGGTGAATATATACCGTTCCGTTTCTATGAAGTGGACAATGCTCCGGAGTTGATGGAAAAGGTGAAGCGGGAGGCAGATGCCACGGGTGACTGGGATACGGCCTTTTCCGGCAGTTTCTTCTCCAACCGCCAAATGCTGGACGAGTTGGTGGTGATTCTTTTCATCTCTATCTTGCTGATGTATTTCATTCTTGCCGCCCAGTTCGAAAGCTTCGTGCAGCCGCTCATCGTGCTGCTGGAAATTCCGATAGATGTGGCGTTTGCCCTGCTTCTGTTGTGGATATGCGGGCATACCCTGAACCTGATGTCTGCCATCGGACTGATTGTGACGTGCGGTATCATCATCAACGACTCCATCCTGAAGCTGGATGCCATTAATGAATTACGGAAAGAGGGGATGCCGTTGCTCGAGGCCATCCACGAGGCGGGACGGAGAAGGCTCCGGCCCATCATCATGACATCGCTCACCACGATATTTGCCATGGTTCCGCTGCTGTTCTCGTTCGATATGGGGTCTGAGTTGCAAAAGCCGCTTTCCATAGCGATGATTGGGGCGATGTTCGTGGGGACACTGGTCAGTCTGTTCATCATCCCGTTGATATATTGGTTTATTTATAGAAAAGAAAGAGCATGAAGAAATTAAGTCTTATACTTTTGTTCAGTCTGGGAGCCTTTTCCGCTTTTGCCCAACAGCGGATAACGCTCGATTTGCAGCAGACCATTGCCCTGGCGAATGACAGTTCGCTGGAAGCCTTCCGCACCAAGAACATGTATCTGGCCGGTTATTGGGAATACCGCACCTATAAGGCAAACCGCCTTCCCAGCCTGACGCTGAACATGACTCCGGCACAGTACAACCGCGATATCACCAAGCGTTACGACTCCGAACAGGACCTTGACATCTATCGCAGCCAGCAATCCTTCTATGCATACGGCAATCTTGCCGTCAGACAGAATTTCGACTTGACGGGCGGTACGTTCTATCTGGATACGGAGCTGGGCTATATGCGGAGCTTCGGTGGAAACAAGTATACCCAGTTCACCAGTGTTCCGGTTCGTTTGGGCTACTCGCAGAGTCTGGTCGGTTACAATCCTTTCCGTTGGGAACGCAGGATTGAGCCGCTGAAGTACGAAAAGGTGAAGAAGGAGTATATTTACAATGCAGAGCGAGTATCCGAGCAGGCCACGACCTATTTCTTTGCGCTTGCCATGGCACAGGCGGAATATGACTTGGCCAAGGACAATGCCGTCTCCACCGATACCCTCTACCGCATCGGCATGCAGCGCTTGAAAATAGCCGCCATCAGCCGTGCCGACCTGCTGACGCTGAAACTCGACGTGGTGAACGCCCGCAATACTTTGCAGAATGCCGCCAGTGCCTTGAAGCGCGCCATGTTTTCGTTGGCATCTTTCCTGAATATGGAGAAGAACACGGATATCAGGGTGTCGCTTCCGGGACGTCCGAGGGCGCTGACCATACCGGTTGATGAGGCTTTGCTGGCCGCTCAAGCCAACAATCCGGAATTTCTGGGGCTTCGTCAGGAAGTGCTGGAAGCCGAGCAGACAGTAGACAAGACGAAGAAGGAATCGCGCTTCAACGCCAGCATCAACGCCAGCGTCGGCTTCAACCAGGTGGCAGAGAAATTCGGTGAAGCATACAGGCATCCCATGCAGCAGGAGATGGTGTCGGTCAGTGTCTCCATTCCACTGGTGGATTGGGGCGTGAGGAAAGGCAAATACAACATGGCGAGGAACAATCTGAACGTGGTGAAGACTTCTGCCCGGCAGAGTGAAATCAGCATTGAGGAGGAGGTTATCATGACCGTCAGTGACTTCAACGTCCAGCAAGCCCTCGTCGCCAGTGCCGAAGAGGCCCTCGACCTTGCCATCCTGGCGTATAACGAAACCCGCCAGCGCTTCATTATCGGCAAGGCAGACATCAACAGCCTGACCCTCTCGCTGAACCGCCAGCAGGAAGCGCAACGCAATTACATCTCCGCCTTGCAGGACTACTGGCTGAATTATTACAAGATACGGAAACTGACGTTGCACGACTTTGCCAGCGGATTTTCGCTGTCGGAAAAATTTGATTATAATAACTGATGAAACGAGTTTCTTCCTTCACCGTCATAGTGGCGTTTGTCTGCCTTGCTTTGGTAGGGGTGGCGTTGATACCGCTGCTCCCCGTCAAGCTGAATCCGTCACGCAGCCTGCCCGGCTTCACGGTGGGTTTCAGCATGCCTGGCACTTCGTCGCGGGTGGTGGAGATGGAAGTGACCAGCAAGCTGGAATCCATGCTGGCGCGTATCCGCGGAGTGAAGCGGCTGAACTCCACCTCGGGCAACGGCTACGGCAACATTACTGTGGAGCTGGACAAGCATGCCGATGTCGAGGCAGTCCGCTTCGAAGCTTCCACCATCATCCGGCAGACGTGGCCCCAATTGCCCGAAGGTGTCAGCTATCCCACCATTCACATGAAAGTGCCCGACGAGAACGCCTCACGCCCCTTCATGTCCTTCACCCTGAACGCCCCCTCCACCCCGATATTGATTCAGCAGTATGCCGAGGAGCATATCAAGCCGCGGCTGGCAAATATTCCGGGTATCTATAAGGTGGAACTCAGCGGTGCCACGCCCATGGAGTGGAGACTGGAATATGACAGTGAACAGTTGCGCTTGCTGGGTGTGGCACTGTCGGACATCAGCGAGGCAGTACAGCGGCATTACCGGAAGGAATTTCTGGGTACGCACAATGTGGATACAGGTAACGGTAGCCGGGAATGGATACGCCTGGCACTGGTGCCGGAGAGCAACTCCCTTGGTTTTAATCCTGCTGCCATCACCGTGACGGCTACCGACGGGAAACTGCTCCGCTTGGACGAACTGGTGTCGGCTGTCCGTATGGAGGAGGAGCCGCAAAGCTATTACCGCATCAATGGGCTGAATTCCGTCTATCTATCCATTACTGCGGAAGAAACTGCCAACCAGTTGCAACTGAACCGTGCCGTGATGGACGAGATGGAAGCTGTTCGGCAGGTACTTCCTGTCGGATATGAAGTGCATACCAGCTATGATGCGACCGAGTACATACGGGAAGAACTGGACAAGATTTACTTCCGTACCGGTTTGACGGTACTCATCCTGCTTGTATTCGTATGGCTCATTACTCGTAAGTTGAAATATCTTTTTCTGATAGTTACCAGCCTGGCTGTAAATATAGCGGTGGCACTTATCTTCTACTACCTCTTCGGACTTGAGATGCAGCTTTATTCGCTGGCGGGTATCACTGTCTCGCTGAATCTGGTGATAGACAGCACCATTGTCATGACCGACCACATTCTGCATCGGCGTAATCTCAAGGCCTTCCTGTCGGTGTTGGCGGCAACCCTCACTACGATGGGTGCGCTTGTTATCATTTTCTTCCTTGACGAGAAGATACGGCTCAACCTGCAGGACTTTGCAGCGGTAGTGATCATCAATCTGGCTGTTTCCTTGATGGTGGCATTGTTCTTTGTTCCGTCGATGATTGAGAAGATAGGACTGGTGAGGCGGATTACGGGGAAGAAGAGGCGTCTTGTCTTGCCGGGGCTGACGCAAACATTCAAAACAAGGTTGGGACGGATTTTCAGACGTTTCCCCGTTTATTTCTCCTGCTGTTACTCTGCTCTCATCCGTTTTCTGTGCCGTTGGCGCTGGGCTGTATGCCTGCTGTTACTGTTGGGTTTCGGTCTGCCCGTTTTTCTGTTGCCCGGCAAACTGGAAGGAGGGGGAAAATGGGAAGCTGCTTACAATAAGGTATTCGGTTCGGATACCTATAAGGAGTCGGTGAAACCCGTTGTGGACAAGGCGCTGGGCGGCAGCTTGCGGCTTTTCATACAGAAGGTGTACGAAGGCAGTTACTTCACCCGTAATGAGGAGGTGGTGCTCTATGCCAACGCCAACCTTCCCAATGGCAGCACCCTCGAGCAGATGAACACTTTGATGAAACGTATGGAGACCTACCTCAGCCGGTTCAAGGAAATCAGGCAGTTTCATACTTCCATTTACAGCCCCCGGCGTGCCAGTATGCAGATTTATTTTAAGAAGGAAGCCCGGAACAGCGGTTTTCCCTATACACTGAAAGCCAATATGATAAGCAAGGCACTGGAACTGGGAGGCGGCAGCTGGGGCATCTACGGATTGCAGGACCAGGGGTTCAGTAATGACGTCCGCGAGAGTGCCGGCTCCTACCGCATCAGGATGTACGGCTACAACTACGACGAACTCTATGAGTGGGCGGAGAAGCTGAAGGCCAAGCTGCTGACGCACCGGCGTATCAAGGAAGTGCTCATCAATTCGGAGTTCTCCTGGTGGAAGGATGACTATCAGGAATTCTACTTCAACCTGAACAAGGAGCGCATGGCGCAAGAGGGCATCGACGCGCAAGTGCTTTTCTCTGCGGTGCGCCCCATCTTCGGCAAGAATCTGGAGATTGGCTCGGCAGCGGCCGAGCAGGGAACGGAGAAAGAACTGCATTGCCCAGATGTCATATTCGGCAATGCAGTTCTTTCCCTATGGAGTAGGAAACGGCAAGCATTACAAACTTTCCGAACTGGCTACTGTGGAAAAGGGACAGATGCCGCAGGAGATTGCCAAAGAAAACCAGCAGTACCGCCTCTGCCTGCAATACGAATATATCGGCTCCAATGAGATGGGCAACAAGATACAGAAACGTGACCTGGAGGAGTTCAACAAACTGTTGCCGATGGGTTATACAGCCGAGTCGGACAGCAACAGTTGGTCATGGGGCGAGAAGGACAACCGCCAATACCTGCTTCTGCTGGTGGTGATAGCCATCATCTTCTTTACGACCAGCGTTCTGTTCAACTCCCTGAAGCAGCCGCTTGCCATCATCTTTGTGATTCCGGTTTCTTATATCGGGGTATTTCTTACTTTCTATTGGTTCCGGCTGAACTTCGACCAGGGCGGTTTTGCCTCGTTCGTCCTGCTGTGCGGCATCACGGTGAATGCCAGCATCTATGTCCTGAACGAGTACAACAGCATCCGACGTCGTTTCCCCCGTCTTTCCGCTCTTCGTGCCTACGTCAAGGCGTGGAATGCGAAGGTCGTTCCTATTTTCCTCACGGTAGTTTCTACCATTCTGGGATTTATCCCTTTCATGATAGGTGAGGACAAGGAGGCTTTCTGGTTTCCATTGGCGGCGGGTACCATTGGCGGACTGGTGATGTCCGTCATCGGTATCTTCTTTTTCCTGCCGGTTTTTGTGTTGAAACAGCGTGATTTTCTTAGGAAATGATTACTTTTGCTCGATTTTGTTACCTGAATGGATACTTGAATTTTAAATATGGAAAGTGCGGAGTACTCTTTGGATGAGTTATTATGTCAGTCTCTTCTGTTGTTTCGTCAGTATCGGTTTTATGATGCTCCAGAATGTGGAGAAAAGGCATTCCGGATATTGGAGGAAGCCCATGTATGGATGGGGCGTACGCAAGAGTGTGTGGATATGGCGAAATGGGGGTGCGTGATAGAGTGTCTTGCGCAGAAATACTACATAGAAGATGATACGGATGCGATTCTGGAAGAAATTGATGCTGCCTTGGTTGCGCATTGGAAGAGGATAGAGAAAATCCATGCAGAATACACATCAGTGATTCAGTACAATAACGAGAATTCCCTGAGCAGCGTACTCAGTATT
>OKUE01000305.1_pt1 | contig 13171 bp, 6 predicted proteins | sample 1606511 | NCBI WGS metagenome assembly OKUE01 (sample SAMEA3882505, study PRJEB24775) | human gut metagenome | biome: human-associated habitat; feature: intestine environment; material: feces | place: Netherlands | collected 2009/2010 | reverse complement strand
CAACAGCGACAGATTTCAGAGTCATCTTGAAAAATGTAAACTACAACTTAGAGGGTGACGCCCACCAAGTTATCCACCAAGTTACCCACCAAGTTATTGAACTATCAACGGTATCCAAACAGATTTTGGCTTTTTGCACAACACCAAAATCCAAGAAAGAGCTTGCAGTATTTTGCGGCTTCAAAGATTTAAGAAACTTCACTTTGAAGCATATCAATCCGCTTTTAGAATCCGGGCAATTAGAAATGACTATTCCCGATAAACCTAAAAGTCGCAATCAAAAATATATTACAGTTCGTTCCGAATAAACAGAGAAGCAGGGCATTGGGTCTCATCTCCCATTGTCCTGCTTCTTTTCATTCCAGATTATATTCACATCATTTACCCATACATCCAATCCTGGATCGCAAATTTCAAACTCTGCACCTTTCCCAGCAGCCAGATCGCAGCCAGCGGCAGCCCCATCGGGCTAATCAAAAATGCCATAACCAGCAAAATCACACCATTCTGCGGGGAATAGGTAATCAGCACAGCCACGCCAAGCAGAGCAATTACCGTGCTTAGTAGACCAAGCACCAGACCGGATATGTAGATCAGCCCCGTGCAGAGCCAGACAAAAAGCGTCAACACCAAAACGACCGGTGCAGTTACGATCATCAGCAGACATTTCAAAATCTTCATTCCTGTTCCTCCTTCCAACGCTCCAGATGCCGTTTGCACAGGGCATCCGCTTCTCTCTCATCATCTTCCGTCACTTCCCGTTTTCCTTTGGTCAGTTCAATCTCCAGATAAGTCCGGTAATCATCGGCTAAGAGGTCGAACAGTTCCTTGGGAGTATGGCACACCTCGCCAGAGCAATAGTGAAAATCTTGGTCAAATTCAACTCTTACACATCCATGGCGGCTGATATAAACTTCTATGGTCTCGTCTGCGGTCAGGTAATCCGCAAAAATCTCCAGCACCTTTTCAAAGGTCAGCATCTGTTTTCACTCCTTTGCTACGCTTCTTATTCTACTCATATTATCCGGTACGGACAGGCAAAAGACAAGGATACAGACAAAAAGAAAAAGCGGAGGAAGGTGCGGCGAAGAAACGCCGTTCCTCCCTCCGCAAATGGAGTATCTATCCCTGTTATGAAAGTTTGGAGAGTTGGGTAAGGATTTCCTTCACACCCTCCCACAGTTGTTCCTGCCGCTGGGATATATCCTCCAAGTCAGCATTATAAACCCGCCCGGTCTCATGCACTTTGCGGGTCAGCTGGTTCAAGTTGTTGCTGCTTCGGCGCATCAGGGAGACCAACTCCTTCAGCTCTGGCAGTTCCAGCTTGACCACATAACCATCCAGCGCCATTTTCCGCAGATAAGCGCTCAAATTCTCTGTCCCGTATTGCTGCATCTTTTGATGGATCAGTTCCAGTTCTTCTGCGGACACCCAAAACAAAACCGGCACATCCCGCTTGCGCTTTGCCATGGTTATCGCTCCGGCTCCCGTTTTTTCGGGGCGGCAGACTTATGGGCGGGCAGCTCCTGTTTGAGCTTATCCCGTACTGAGGGACGGGACGGTTCCAGTTTTTCTCTCTGGGTACGGCTGCGCTGCTGTTCTTCACGCACCAGATCAATAAAACCATCCAGCACAGCAGGGTGGCTGTTTAAGGCATAACCACAACGGACGATTTCGGGATTATTGTTGGGAATGGTCTTGGCCCATTCTTTGTTGCGTCGGGAGTAACGCCCATCCCAGTCCTGAAGCTGGACCGTGTTAGACAGAACCATGGACACACGCTCCATGCCATAGGTCTCGATCACACCCTTTGCCGCATCGTGGCTGAGATACATTCCGTCGAAGTGTTCCCGCACCGCCGCTTCAATGGACTCCTTGCATTGGAGATTTACATTGTTGGAAGCTCGGTACTGCTCCAGCTCCCCATGTTCTCTCGCATAGGCAGCTGAATGGGGATAGATCGGTGTTGTTCGCAGTTCCTCTTTAGCTCTGCACACATCGTCGGCACGGTTCTCAATACTGTCCCGGATCACATCCATATAGCCGGTCTCCAGCTTTTCAAAATAGCGGTACACATCCGCCAATGGAGAGGGAGATTCCAAAAGTGCCTTGGCCTGGGCGTCGGTCAGCTCCAGCTCCTCCATCGCCATCACAATATCCTCACGGACAGTATATTCATAGGTGTGGTGCAGGATTTCTTCCGGGGGCTGGCTTTTCAGCCAGTTCCGGAACTTATCCTGTTCGGCAGCCATCTTTTCATAAAGGGCTGTATTCAGATCGTTAGTATTCATGTTATCGCACCTCCTCATGCTGTTTTGGTTTCTTGTCTGTACTGCGGGGTTGCACCGGGCGTTTTAGGTTATCCAGCACCGAAGGCCGTGTGCTTTTGGCAACAACAGACTCGGTGTGTGCCTGCCCCTTTCCGTCGATGTTGAGCAGGGTATCCAGCTCCACCAGACGGGCGTTTTTGCTTCTCAGTTCTTCTTCATAAAGGAATGGCTTTCCGACTTCCTCCTTTGCGGCAGCCTGCTGCTGATAGAGGTTATCCAGCTGGGCCTTTGCCGCCTCCAGACGCTGGGGCATCTGGGCGAGGGCATTGTCGATACGGGTAAGATTTCCGCGAGGGTCTGTACCAAGGGTTGCCCGGTGGGTCATCTGTCCTTTCAGCAGGAGCGTATACTCCTGTTTCCAAGCGGAAAATTCCACGGATATGGCATAGCCCCGGTAGCTGCCGATCTGCACCGGATCGGAGGTTTTGACCTCCTTGCAGGCATCCAAAAGGGCTGCACCGGCGTTCTCCTTATCGGTCAGCAGATCGCCGCGGATTTCCATACCAGCAAAACCGTCCTCCGGGTGCGGGTGCGCTGCCAAAACCTCCAGATCGGATTCAAAGCCCTTGATAAAGCCTTTGTGCTTTTCAATCTCCTCCGGGAAGTATTTGAGCAGCTGGTCCTCCAGACGATATTGCTTGCTCTGGTGGTCGGCTTTCATCAGCTTCAGGCGGGATACCTCCACATCCAAATCCATACGCTCCTTGATGCGGGGATCTCCGGCGCACAGGGCTTTGATCTCGGCAAAGGAAAGCGCCGTTTCGTCCACATCATCGCAGGAACGCACTGGTGATTTAGAAGTCATGATCTGACTGATGAATTTTTGCTTATTCTCCACCGTCTGCCAGAGGTATGCGTCAAAGGTTCCTTCGGTCACATAGCGGTACACATGGACAAGAGGATTCTGGTTACCCTGGCGCTCGATACGGCCCTTGCGCTGGGCAAGGTCTCCCGGTCTCCACGGACAGTCCAGGTCATGAAGTGCCACCAGACGGTCCTGCACATTGGTGCCTGCGCCCATCTTGGCGGTGCTGCCCAAAAGGACACGCACCTGACCGGTACGGACTTTAGAGAACAGCTCCTTTTTCCGCACTTCGGTGTTGGCTTCATGGATAAAAGCGATCTGGTCGGCAGGCATTCCCTGAGCAATGAGTTTCTGACGAATATCGTCATATACCGTAAAGACCGGTTCCTGCTCCGGCAGAGGCACAGCGCCTTCCAATGCGTGAAGCAGTGGATTATCCAGCGTTTTCGCCGCCTTGCTTGCAGGAGCTTTTGCCTGCGGTGTAGAAATGTCGCAGAACACCAGCTGGGTCAGCTTGTCAGCTTTGCCATCCCGCCAGATCTGCATGATGTTGTCCACGCACTGATTGACCTTTGTGCCAGGTTCATCCGGCAGCATCTGGTTGACGATTCTCTGGTCCAGGCCCAGCTTACGGCCATCCGAGGTAATCTTGAGCATATTGTCCTGGGACGGGTCAACGGTTCCGCTGTGTACCAGCGATGCGCGCTCCGAAAGGGTCTTGACCATTTCCTGCTGATGTTCGGTAGGCTGCGCCACGATGTTGTGGTATTCCACCTCCGGGGTGGGCAGGTTCAGTTGGTCGGCGGTCTTGATGTCCGCCACTTCTTTGAACAGGTTCATCAGCTCCGGCAGATTAAAGAACTTGCTGAATCTCGTTCTTGCCCGGTAGCCGGTGCCTTCCGGTGCCAGCTCCAATGCTGTGACGGTCTCTCCAAATCGGGAAGCCCAGCAGTCGAAGTGGGTCATGTTCAGTTCTTGCAGGCGTTCATACTGAAGATAACGCTGCATGGTGTAAAGCTCGGTCATGGAGTTGCTGACCGGGGTGCCGGTGGCAAAAATCACGCCACGGTTTCCGGTGATCTCATCCATATAGCGGCACTTGGCAAACATATCGGAGGATTTCTGCGCGTCCGATGTGGAAAGACCAGCCACATTCCGCATTTTTGTGTATAGAAACAGGTTTTTATAGTTGTGGGCCTCGTCCACAAACAAACGGTCCACACCCAGCTGCTCGAAGGTTACCACATCGTCTTTTCGCCCCTCGGCTTGCAGCTTTTCCAGTCTGGCTTCCAGAGACTTTCTGGTACGCTCCAGCTGCTTGACGGTAAAACGCTCGCCGCCGCTGGCCTGCACCTCTGCGATGCCCTCAGTGATCTCGTCGATCTGTTCATAGAGAAGCCGTTCCTGACGCTCCCGGCTGATGGGGATACGCTCAAACTGGCTGTGTCCCATGATGATGGCATCATAATCACCCGTCGCAATACGAGCGCAGAACTTCTTTCGGTTATGGGTCTCAAAGTCCTTTTTGGTGGTGACTAAGATATTGGCGGAAGGATAGAGACGCAGAAACTCCGACGCCCACTGCTCGGTCAGATGGTTTGGAACCACAAAGAGAGATTTCTGGCACAAGCCCAGGCGTTTGGCTTCCATCGAAGCAGCTACCATCTCAAAAGTTTTGCCTGCGCCTACTTCATGTGCCAACAGGGTATTTCCTCCATACAGCACATGGGCAATGGCGCTTTTCTGGTGTTCCCGCAGGGTAATGGCCGGGTTCATGCCCCCAAAAGTGATATGGCTGCCATCATACTCACGGGGACGGGTAGAGTTCATTTCTTCGTTGTACTGGCGCACCAAAGTCTGGCGGCGCTCCGGGTCTCTCCAGATCCAGTCCCTAAAGGCTTCCCGGATAGCTTGCTGTTTTTGGGCAGCCAGGGTGGTCTCCTTGGCGTTCAGCACGCGGCGCTCTTTTCCGTCTGCGTCCTCTATGGTGTCATAGATACGGACATCTCGCAGGTTCAGGCTGTCCTCTAAAATCTTGTAGGCATTGGCACGACTGGTCCCATAGGTGGTATAAGCTGCCACATCGTTGTAGGATACGGAAGATTTCCCCTTGATCTGCCATTCAGCGGTAAAGGACGAATAGTTGACCTCGATACTGCGCTGGAGATAAAACGGGGTGTTGAAGGTCTCGTACATAAACTGCTGGATGTACTCTTTGTCGATCCAGGTAGCGCCCAGACGCACCTCGATCTCCGACGCATCCAGGTCTTTGGGCTGGGCGGCGGTAAGAGCTTCCACATTGACTGCATAAACCGGGTCCTGCTGTGCCGCTCGCTGCGCCTGACGCAGTTTGCGGCGTACATTGCCGGAAAGGTATTCATCAGCAGTCACATAATGGGGTGTGCCGTCTTTCTCTAACTGTCCCGGTACACGGAAGATCACGCCTTGCAGTTCTCCGGCCAGTTCTTCTTTTGTTTTTTCGGTAAGCTGGCTCATATAGCTCATATCCACGCAGGCTTTTTCCGAGATAGACACCGCCAGTGCTTCACTTGCCGTATCCACCACAGCCACCGCCTGATGGGGCTTGATGGTCCGTTTGGTGAACATATCCGCCTTGCGTTCCAGCTTTCCGTCCTCGTCGATGACTTCCAGCGCACAGAGCAGGTAATAGGAAGAATCATCTGCATAGGCCAGACGGTTTGCACGGTCATTGATGAGACCGTATTTGGCAGAAAAGCTGTCATAGAGGCTGTTCAGTTCCGCCTGCTTCTCCCGAATGGTGCTGTCCGGAACCGCTGCATCCATCTGAAGGTCGATCAGTTCCTGCACACAATCACGCAGTCCCACAAGACCTTTCACGCGGGCTTCTGCGGTGGCGTTGAGGTCAGGGCGCACCATACGGCTGTTTTCCCGGTAGTACACCTGCCCGTCTACAATGGCATAGGAATAGTTCTTCACATTGGGGTCGGCAGGAATGGAGGTGTCAATGGCTTCGCCTTCGCCCAGCTCCGGCAGCTCTGCCTCCTGATAAGTGCCATGAATATACTTCACCGCATCATGCAGCTGGTCGGAAAGCTCCAGTCCCTCGATAGGGTTCACGGTGTAGTCCATACCATGAGCAGTGCTTACCGGCTCCTGTCTGCCCAGCACCATTTCCGGGTGGTCGATAAAATACCGGTTGATGGCAAATCCGTCCTCCGTCTGTCCGGTTTGAGTCCATTCCGGCACGATGTCCAGCGGGCGGTCCCGCTTTTGGAGGAAGATGATGTCCGATACCACCTCGGCACCGGCATTCTTTTTGAACGCGTCATTAGGCAGACGGATAGCTCCCAGCAGCTCAGCACGCTGGGCAAGATAGCGGCGCACGGTGGAATCCTTGGCGTCCATGGTATAGCGGGAGGTTACAAAAGCCACCACGCCGCCGGGACGCACCTGGTCCAGTGCTTTGGCGAAAAAGTAGTTGTGAATACTGAAATTCAGCTTGTTGTAGGCTTTGTCATTGACCTGATACTGACCGAAAGGCACATTGCCGATGGCAAGGTCAAAGAAGTCACGCCTGTCGGTGGTCTCAAAGCCGCCTACTGTGATGTCCGCCTTGGGATAGAGCTGCTTTGCGATGCGCCCGGAAACAGGGTCCAGCTCCACGCCGTACAGACGGCTGTTTCGCATTTTCTCCGGCAGCATACCAAAGAAATTGCCCACACCCATAGACGGCTCCAGAATATTTCCGGTCTCAAATCCCATACGGTCCACCGCTTCATAGATGGCCTGAATGACCGTAGGGCTGGTGTAATGGGCGTTGAGGGTAGAGCTTCTGGCGGCGGCATATTCCTCCGGGGTCAGCAGTTCTTTTAGCTGGGCATACTCTAAAGCCCATGCCGGTTTCTCCGGGTCAAACGCATCAGAGAGACCGCCCCAGCCCACATATCGAGAAAGAACCTCCTGCTGTTCGGGGCTTGCCTGCTGTCCGGCAGCTTCCAGCTCTTTCAGCAAACGAATCGCATTGACATTTGCCTGGAACTTGGCTTTCGGACCGCCTTCGCCCAAATGCTCATCTGTAATGCGGAAGTTTTTTGCATTGCGGCGCAGGTTAGCCTTGTATTCCTCATAAGATGCTTCCTCGGCAGCTTTGGCATTGGGAAAGGTCTGCCACTGGCCATTGACCTGAATGGAAACCGGGTGTTCATCCAACACTTCCTCAAAGGTTTTCTCCGGCTCAGTCACAGGGGCTGGCGGCTCCGGCTCCTCGATATGCAGTCGTTCCACCACCACATCATAAGGCAGATTGTTCTTATCGCCCGGATAGACGGCCATGGTCTCGGAATGGAAGGTCGGGGATTCGGTAGCCGGTTGGGGCTGTTCCTGTCCAAAACCGTCCTGCTGACGGGCATACATCCCGCGCAGCAAAGGCGCAACCTCATCCCAGCGGAAATACAGCATAGCCAGACGCTTTTCCTCTGCATCCATGACTTCCAGCTCTATGCCCTGTGCCGTGGTACGGTAATCGGCAATATCGCCGGTCTCCAGATTCAGTGTCTCGATCTCACCGGAATAGGCTCTGCTCAGCCAGTAGGCGATCTCGCTGTTGCTCCTGCCGGATTGCAGCAGCGTGGAAATCTGCTTTTTATCCGCTTCATCCATCAGTCCATGAGCCAATACATCCCGCAAGTCCTGATCTGCCTTGTCCGGGTCAATAGGAAGAAACTCGGTATAGTAAGCATTGCGGCGGTCTGCCCGAAGCAGCTGCTCGAACTGTTCTTTGCGCTCTGCCCGGTAGATGGGATATACCATCCCGGTGGGCAGAAGCTGTACGGTGTCCTCCCGCAGCTCGGTGATCTGATAGGCGTCATCCTCGATATACACGGTATCGCCCACGGCATAGACCGGGGCGGCAGGGTCATAGGAGGTTCTTTGCGGAGTTGGGCGGCGAACTGCATCATATTCCTCATCGGAAATGGAAACTTCGGAAGTCTGCTCTGTCTCGGCATCTGCGATCTGCTCGGCATCTGACATCACCTGTTGGATAAACGGATCATTGTCCAGTTTTTCCGGGTCTGCCACCTGGCCGTTGACGATCCCTCTTTCCTCCAGGGCTTCCCGGATGGCGATGGGGTCGATGTTGTCAAAACGGTCCTGTTCTTCTTCGGTATAGAACCGGTCCTCCTGAATCAGCTGGGCAAGCCTGCGCTGTACCTTCGGCCAGGGCAGCTGCGTTTCCTCCGGGCTGCCGGCACGGACAACGAACAGGCTGTTGCTGTTACTGCCGCCGTATTCCTGAGCCAGCCATGCGGCGGTATCTTTTTCTCTTGCATGGTCTTTCATATAGCGGACAACAGCGTGTTTACTCTCGATATTGCCGTTCCATGCACAAAGGGCAGTATCAATATCTTCCTGAGAAAGAGGGCGCAGAAGCTCATGGAGCTTTGGATAGGTCTCGTCGATCACTTCCCGATGTAAACGCTGACGGAACTCCGGCACATCCGAATAGAGTCGGATCAGCTCCATATCCTTAGAACCAAGGACCGCACGGCGCACAGCGGCATTGCCCTCGATGACAGCATTTTCACGGTCAGAATGACCGCAGGCATTGCGATATGCGGTATCCTCGGAAATGGCGGCAGTCACCACAGGCTTATACTGCTCAAACTGCTCCCGAAGGGTAGGCTTTGGCGTTTCTTCCTCCATCTCCGGCTGCTGGGCTTGAATGGCATCTTCTTCTGCCAATTCCTTTTCAGCCTGGATTTTGTCATACTGCGCCTGTTCCTGTTCGGTAAGATAGCGGTCTTTCTGGACAAGTGAGGTAATGCGCTTGGCAACCTTTTCCCAGTTCAAGTGAACATCCGGGCAGTCCTGCTTTTTATAGTGCAGTCCTTTCCCATCGTGATCTTCGCCGCTGTGTGTTGCGCCGGACAGGGCATGAGAGCGTCCGCCAATGCCATACTCGTCTTTAAGGAATCTCACTTTTTCCTTATCCGTATGGTTTTCCATGAAGAACGCATAGATACGGCCTTTTCCTCCGGCAAAACTGCTACCGCCGGTCATGGCGGCGTCGATCTCATCCTCGGTAATGAAATGCTGGACGGTTGGCACTTGGGAAAGGTCTGAAGAAAAAGTCCTGCGGGGCAGGTCAAGGTCCTTCAGGTTCTCCCAGATTTCCCTTGGCCTATGGTAGTGAAAGCGCAACAGGTCACGGTCCTGCTGATAGGCAGTCCAGAAGGCAGCGTATTCTTCCTTGAGGGTCTGGCGGAAAGCCGGTTCACTCAGCTGCTCCGTCAGGCGGCGGGTCTCCTCTGGGAAACCATTGCCTTTGATCTCTGACAGGCAGGACAAATATCCGGCTTTTCTGGCGTCCTCACTGAGATCGTGATACAGATGCCAGAGCTTTTCCGAGAGGAGGGAGCGTTCATAGCCTGCCGCTTCTGCAAGCTCCACATTGGAGGCAAACTGACCACTTTCCAAAAGCTCCCCGATACGCTCTGCGGCGCTCTCCCAGGAAATGACCTGGGCAGACCTGTCATAACGGACAGACTTCCCATGGGAAAGATGGATACCATCCTCGGCATACCATGCGCTCACACTGCCAAGGCCATTGCCGCCGTGGTACAGCGTTTTCAGTATCTCGGTAATCTCAGCGGTGGTTTTCTGCTTTTCAAAGGCTGCAACCACACGCTCCCTTTGACGGTCTGTATTGCCGCCCAAACGCAGCACATGGTCGATGTCATTTTGGGCAAAAGAAAAAGCAGAGGATGTATGCGCTACATTCTCTGCTTCATCTATGGATTGGATCTGTTCCGCTTCGGAGAGGAACAGGTTTAGGGTCAGCTGTTGATAAGCTCCGCCATCAGGATTTCCTCGGCCTGAGCTTTGCAGGTGTTCATCAGCCCCACCCACTTCATGGGATCGCTGGCTTTCAGTTCCTCGGTGGCTCCCGCTTCCTTCGCCAGCTGGGGCATCATCTGCTCCAGTCTGCTCTGGGCGGTCTCGTCGATCTCCAGAAGGTGCGGGTACAGCTTCTCGCTCAGCAACATCTGGTTGTAGAGGATGGGACGGTGTTCCTTCAGGTAGGTTTTCCTCATCCTGCCGTACTTGCCCAGGGGTTTCTCCGGCTGCTGGCTCAGCTTCAGGTCGGGAATCAGATAGTCTCCGTTCTGGATATAGGTCATGGGATTGTTCATCTTGTTTGCTCCTTTCTTGGTTGGCTTCGCGCTCTGCATTTCGGACGGTAACGCCGATCTGCCGCAGCACCTGCTGGTTGATCTGGCTGACCGCTGTTCCCAGCGCCCCGATGGTGGACGGGGTGTTGAAATCAAAGATCGCCATGAAATCTTCGTGGTCGAAGTAGCGTTCCGGCTCCAGTCCACAGCGGGACATCAAAGCGTAAGTGATGCTGACGGTGGCGGCTGCCTTGAACTGCACTCCGATGTTATACTCATCATATTCCTCCAAAAAGGAACCGTCAACGATATAGAAGAAGTCCTGCTGATGCTCCGTCCAGTATTCCTCAGCCAGTTTTCCGGCTACCTCGGTGAGCTGTCCGGCAAGGTCATCACCGGAAACATCATAGGTGCGCTCAAGCATGGCCTGCACCGAATCCAAATGGCTCTCCTCCAGCTGCCACAGCCAGGGAGTGCGGGAATGTTCACGGGTTCCGGTGTCGGAAATATCAAAAACATAGCGCAGGCGGGGCCTGTCCCCGGAATCGTCCACCAGAGCAATTCCCTTGGAGCCGCGCCTTACATACCGGCCCATCTTTTCATTCCACAAATCGTACTCTGCACAGGCGGTGGCGTCCGGTCGCTGGGCGTAGATCATCAGCTGCTCATGGAACGGGTACTTGTAAAGGCGGGAAGCAGTGGTGAGAAACCCTGCCCATTCCTGCCAGCTCCCCGTGAGCTGCGTTGTTACCTTCTCCGCCATCTGTGCATATAGTTCAGCTTTGGTTGGCATAGTGTTCTGTCCTCCTTTCAGTTTTGGGGTAAAGAGGTGGGGTGGCATATTGCCACCCCATCCCTGCGATTATAGTGTTTACTGGTCAAAATCCGGATACAACTCCAGCTCGGCAAACTCGGCATCACTCATGGCCTGGAGCTTGCCCAGTGCGCTGTCTGTCAACTCCCGCAGCTCGGTTTCCTCCGGGGCCAGCTCGCCGCGCATCTCACGCAGGCTGTCGATCAGTCCGGTGCGGCTGCCGGTATTGTAAATGCACATCAGGTTCATTTCCTCAAAAGTAAAGTTTCCCATATCAAATCTCCCTTTCCGCACTCTTTTTTGGCGCTATCTTTTTGTGTTCTGCCTTGGGCTGGCTTTTCAGCTGCTCCATGACGGACTTTTTCTTTTCCCGTTCCTCCCGATGGGCAGCGGCAGCCAGATCCATCAGGGAAATGGGCTGACCGCTGCGGGCCTGCTGTTCCAGCTCTGCCACCGTAGGCTCTTTTGCGCCATTGTTGATGATACCGTCGATCATGCCGTAATCGTCCTCCACGGCCATCTCCGCATTTTTCAGCGGATTTTCCGGCAGGAATCCGGGGATCTGGGTAAAACCAACACTGTCACAGTAATGACAGGATACCTTACCATCCTGCTTGATCGCAACGATGTCACTGACACTCATAGAAGGACTGTGAAAATCCGCCGGTTTTTGCAGATTAAACTGCTCATATAGTTTTTCCAGCTGCTCCGGTACCGTGCCAGACTCCCTCAGCGGAGCAGTGTAAATGAGATCATAATTGCTGCGGTCTATGGAAATGTCATGGGACTTTAGCCAGTCCAGATTCATAAAGCGCACATTCTGCGGATCGTCACGGCTCACCTGATAGATGGCAAAGCAATCTCTGTTCTGAGCAAGAAATGCCTGTTCCCGTTCCTGCTGATGTTCCTGGCGCTCCATGACCTTTTCGTGGAACTGAGGGCTTTTCTCCCATTCCTCACGGTCCACGCCAAAAAGACCGCCATGATCCATGATTTCCTGCGGGTCAAACACCATGCTCTCCGTATTGTCCTCATGCAGCACATAGACAGTCAAACCGGCGGCATCCAGTTCCAGCGCCCGTTCTCTGGTAACAGGGAGCATCCCATCATAGAAGTAGCCGTATTCCTGCATATCCGGTGTGGAGACCTGCTCATCAGGCATGGGGTATTCATCCAGCGCCTGCTCTTGTGCTTCCGGCAGCTGAGAAGAAGCAGCCATCTGACTGGCCTCTGCCTGCATCTGCTGGTAGGCAGCTTCCTGCAAGGTCTCAATCATGGACAACGGTGCGTATTTTACCGAGTCTCTGCCCAAATCGTTGTCATCACAAATCTGGAGAACTGCCTTCATGCGGGAAATCTCCGGCATATCCAGCTGACCACCATCCAGCTCTTTCATGGACGCGGCATCGTAAAGGGTATAGTCCCAGCCGCTGTCACAGGACTGGATATGAAGATAGGTGGCATTGTCGATCAGAAACAAAGCCTCCTGCTGATTGGCGTCCGCCCCCAGCACTTCCATTTCCGGCATTGCCGCAGCCAGTTCCTTTACCGCTTTTTGCACCAGAGGATTATCACGGTAATAGTCGATTGCCTGGATGGTGTCCAGGTCAATGGTCTGGCCGGTCAAAATCGGAAAAGGTCCTTCATAGTCGCTTCCGTCTTTCAGCTCAAAACCAATGCCCTTGATCCCGTTCATTCGTTCTGCCGGAATCTCCTGATAAATGCGGATTGCTTCCTCCAAAGACAGGTTATCGTGGTATTCTCCGAGGTTTGGAAACTCCATGCACTCTGCTACATAGTAGGTCAGATCGCCGGTCGGCAGCCTATCAGATACCTTAATGGCATCTGCTGGCTGCTCTATCGGGGCGGTTTCCGGCTCTGCCTTTGCATGGGGGTCAATTCCACGCTCTTTGCAGATTTCCTTATAGTGGCGCTCAATGTCGGAGATCAAAGTGCCGGAGGTTTTGTTGATGGTCTCCAAACTGGCTCTCAGTTCTTTCAGTTCCTTGCCCTTACTCCAGCTTGCAATATAGCCGAAGCTGTTTTCTCCAGTCTCGATGCCAAAATA
>OKUE01000299.1_pt1 | contig 13347 bp, 7 predicted proteins | sample 1606511 | NCBI WGS metagenome assembly OKUE01 (sample SAMEA3882505, study PRJEB24775) | human gut metagenome | biome: human-associated habitat; feature: intestine environment; material: feces | place: Netherlands | collected 2009/2010 | reverse complement strand
ACACGTGGAGTACTTGTTTCTCTGTAGTGACCATAGATGTTCATACCAGCTTTCAGCCACTTCTTGATTTTGGTATCTACTTTCAAACGCCAGCTGTAGATTTGGCTACTTGACTCCTTGATGATACCTTCATCGTTTTGATAGCGGAGAGATGCCAGGAAAGTAGTCTTTTCGCCACCACCTGCAATAGACATTTCATAGTTCTGTGTAACGGCAGGGCTGCGGAAGATTTCTCTTGAGTAATCATAACCTGCTTTGCCAGACTTGAAGGCTGCTAATTGCTCTGCACTATAATAGTGATTGTCGCCGTATCCAAAATATTCCTTACCATAGTCATTAACCAGGTTGGCATATTCATAGGTAGAAAGATTATCAGCATACTTGGCTACAGTCTTGATGTTGGCAAATGCATTAAAAGATACAGTCAATTTGTCTTGGGATGGGTTTTTGGTAGTAACCAAGATTACACCGTTTGCACCGCGAGAACCGTAAACAGCTGTTGCAGATGCGTCTTTCAATACTTCGATAGATTGAATATCGGAAGGATTCAACGACTGAAGGGAACCACCGATGAAACCGTCGATAACAACCAAAGGACCGGTTTCTGCTGTGATAGAGTTGATACCACGTACACGGATGGTATTGTCTTCAGTAGGATTACCGGAACCAGAGAGAACTGATACACCGGCCATACGTCCCTGCAATGCATCGGATACATTACCGGTCGGGGTATTCTTCAATGCATCTGCTGCTTTTACAGAAGCAACTGCACCGGTCAGGTCACTCTTACGTTGAACGCCGTAACCCACTACGACAACTTCCTGCAGCAATTGGCTGTCTTCTGCCAGTTTTACGTCGATTTTGGTCTTTCCGCCTACGGCAATCTTTTGTGTCTGATATCCGATATAGGAGAATACGAGAGTTGCGTTTGCCGGAACATTGGGAAGGGTGTAGTTTCCGTCAATGTCTGTGATACATCCGTTACTTGTTCCTTCCACCTGGATAGAAGCACCAATCACCGGACCTAAGTTGTCAGTCACTGTACCTGTTACTGTGAGATTCTGTGCATTGGCCTGCGTGGCAAATAGGACAGAAAGCAACATAATACCTAATGCTTTAAAGAAGCTGGATTTCTGTTTCATAAATATTAATTTAATTAGTTATTAATAAAGGTTGTTTCTTTGTTTTGTACTCACTTCAGAGTTGAATCACATCGCAAATGTAGGGGATGGAATATACAAATGCATTAGTTAATAGTTCGCAAAAAGTACGAATTCGTACAAAACTTGCGAACTATACCACTCTTGTACTTTTATTCCCTTTCACTTTGGTTCTTTGCTTCCTTCACCTCTTCCAGTAGGGCAGAGAGCGTTTTTACCTTGTCCGGATGGGCTTCTGCCACATTGTCTTTTTCGGACGGATCAATGGAAAGATTGTACAGTTGGGGCTGCGGGGCGTTTCCCATTTCTGTTTTCGTCCAATACTCCAGTGCCGGCTTGTCGCTGGGCTCTATGTATTTCCAGTCTCCCTGGATAATGGAGAGTGTATTGTCCAGATTCTGTTGTACAATATAGTCACATCCGGCAGTGTCGGTTCCCAGAAAGTTGTTGAGCTGGTCGCGGCTGTCGGGAGCGATGCCTGCTTCCAGCGGATGGTCCAGCAGGGCGGCGAGTGAAGCGTATACATCAATCATGGAGAAGGGGGCTTGTTGTTTGCCGGGCTTGATGCCATTGGGCCAGCGTACAATGAAGGGAATGCGGGTACCGGCATCGAAAGCGCTGTACTTCCCACCGCGGTAGTGCTTCATGGGAGTATGGCCGTTCAGCAGTTCGCGTGCCTGGTCCTGATAGCCGTCGTCTATGACGGGACCGTTGTCACTGCAGAATACAAAAATGGTGTTGTCGGCAATGCCGAGGCTGTCCAAAGTGTGCATGATTTCACCCACGGTCCAGTCCAGCTGGAGGATGACGTCGCCACGTACGCCCAAACCACTCTTGCCGGCGAAACGCGGATGTGGCACGCGGGGAACATGTACATCTTGCGTACCCATATAAAGGAAGAAAGGTTCGTCTTTATGGGCTGTGATGAAGTTCTTGGCTTTGTCTGTAATCACGTCGGCAATGTCTTCGTCTGTCCAAAGGGCGGATTTGCCGCCGGTCATCCAGCCGATGCGGGGGATGCCGTTGATGATGGTGTTATTGTGCCCCTGGCTGGGTTTCATCTTGACGAGTTCGGGGTTTTCGAGACCGGTGGGCCAGTCACCGACCTTGTGGTCGTAGCTCACAGTGATAGGGTCGTTGTGGTCGAGGCCCACTACATGTCCGTTCTCTACAAAGACGCAGGGAACGCGGTCGACGGTAGCGGGGATGATGTATTCATAGTCAAAGCCGATGTCTTGGGTGTTCGGTTTGATGGAGTGGTTGAAGTCTGTACCGCCTTTAGGACCCAGGCCGAGGTGCCACTTGCCCACTGCTGCAGTGGCGTAGCCTTCTTCTTTGAACATATCGGCCATAGTGACGCAGGCGGTATCGATGATGAGTTCGGAATTGCCCGGAGCAATGCCGGTATTCTTCTGTCGCCAGGGATACATGCCTGTCAGCAGGCCGAAGCGGGAAGGGGTGCTGGTGGAAGAAGTGGCATAAGCGTTGGTAAACTGCATGCCTTGTCCGGCAAGGCGGTCGATGTTGGGAGTGCTTACTTTGGTGGCACCGTAACAACTCAGGTCGCCGATGCCCAGGTCATCAGCAATCAGATATACTACATTGGGCTTCTGCGGAGAGTGCTCCGAAGTCTTGTCTTTAGATTGGCTTCCGCATCCCGCTATCAGGGCTGCACCGGGAAGCAGAGACCACAAGGGGGAAAAATGCTTCATAGTTCTTTGACTTTAGATTGTAATTCTGAGGTCAAAGGTAAGAGGTTTTGTGGAATCGGGTGTATAAGGAAGTACAAGGGAGGGGAGAAAAAGTACAAACCGTGTCATGCGATGGCTTGATGTACAATATTAAGATGTCTCTTCACTGTCTTCCGTACTTTCCTCTCCTCCATTCTCTCCTTTGCGGTAGGCCAGCGGGCTGACGTGGTAAATGTCCTTGAAGCATTTGGAGAAATAGCGTGAAGAACTGAAACCTATCCGGTCCGAAATTTCGGTGATATTCAGTTCCGGATTGTTGCGCAGCATCAGGGCACCCTTCTTCAGGCGGATAGTCAGGATAAAGTCGTTCGGAGTTTGCCCGGTGATAGCCTTCAGCTTGGTGAACAGATTGGTGCGTGCCATTGCCATTTCACGTGCAAAGACGTTGACGTTGAATTCCGTATCGTCCAGATGTTTCTCAATGACTGTCATGGCGCGGTCCAGAATCTCCTTGTCTATGTGATTGGTGGCAAGCATCTGTGCGAAAGCCTGTGGTTGCTTGCTGAACTTCTCCTGCAGAAGAATACGCGAGTTTACCAGATTGTTGCAGCGCGAAATCAGCAGATTGGTGTTGAACGGCTTGGTGATATAGTCGTCCGCACCGATGCGTAGTCCCTCGATATTCTGTTCGATGGCAGTACGTGCCGTGAGCAGTACCACGGGAATATGGCAGGTGTTGAAGTCGCTCTTTATCTGTTTGCACAGTTCCGTTCCCGACATGTTGGGCATCACCACGTCGCTGACTACGATATTGGGCATTTCGCTGCGCACCAGTGCAAGTCCTTCCGCTCCGTCGGCCGCAGTCAGCACTTCGTAGAAGGGCTTGAAGATACCTGCCAGCATGTCGCGGATGGAGTCGTTGTCTTCCACTATCAGGATTTTTGCATCCGGGAGTCGTTTGATGGGAGCACTCTCTTCCAGCTCCGCCTTGAGCAGGGCATCGTTTTCCGGTTTGGGAATTTCTATTTGTTGCACACTGTCTGCATTCTTATTTATTTGCTCTTCGTCAAACTGTGCGTTCCCCAATTGCAGGTTTACGATGAAGCTGCTACCTTTGCCCAGTTCGCTTTCCACACGGATGGTGCCGTGATGGAGCTCCACGATACCCTTCGTCAATGCCAGGCCGATACCCGTACCCGTCTTGCTTGCATCTGTAGAGTCCATTTGGTCTATCTGGTAGAAGCGGTCGAATATCTTGTCCACTTCCCGGGCATCTATGCCGCTGCCGGTATCGGTCACGCGGATGACGGCATTGCTGCCTTCGGTCTTGATGCTGAGGGTGATGCTGTCTTCCGCCTTGGTATGCTTGACGGCGTTGGACAGCAGGTTGTTTATCACTTTCTGCATCTGTTTTTGGTCATACCATACTTCGAGGCTGTCTGTTTCCTTCTCGAAGTAGAGGCTGATTTGTTTGGCGCTGGCATATTCCAGGAAAAGCAGATAGTTTTCGTATAGGAAGTTCACGATGTTGTGTGGACTTACCTTTATCTTCATGTGCCCTTGTTCCTGCTTGCGGAAGTCGAGCAGCTCGGTGATGAGTTCCCGTAGCTGTATGCTGTTCTTGTAGATGCCCAGTACCTTGTTATATATGGCAGGCGTGAAGTTCTGGAGTTGCATCAGCGTTTCCACTTGGGCCACGATGAGTGTCAGCGGGGTGCGGAATTCATGGGAAATGTTGGTGAAGAAACGTAGCTTTGACTGGTTCAGGGCCTCTACGTCACGGATGTGCTTCTGTTCGTACTTCAGTGATTCACGCAACTTGATTCTGGACTTGTAGGTACGCACCAGATACCAGAGCAGGATTCCCGTCACTATCAGGTAGATAAGATAGGCAAGGGGAGTCTTGTAGTAGGGAGGCAACACGTGTATGGTCAGGTGGACTTGCGGACAAAGGCTCTCGTCTTTTCCGTTGGGCTTTATAATCAAGTTATAGGTTCCGGCGTTCAGGTTGGTATAGGTGATGTTGTGCAGTCCACGGGCACTGTTCCAGTCGTTGGAGAAGCCTTCCAGCTTATAGATGATGTCGTCTTTGTTGGCGGCTACATAGTTTGAAGTGGCAAACTCTATGCTGAACATGGACTGGTCAGCGTTGAGCGTAATCTCGGGGGTGCAGTACAAGGCTTGCTGCAGGATACCGGTCTCATCTCCCACTTGTATTTCCGTTCCGTTCACAATGAGGCGGGAGAGGATGATTTTGTAGGGTTTCGGCGTGAAGTTCAACTCCATTTCATGGAAAGAAATCATTCCCTGCGTGCCTCCCAGGAATATCTCTCCGTCACGGGTCACGCAAAGGGCATTCTCGTTGACGGCAGTCATTGGGAAACCGTTTTCGGCACTGTAGTTCAGGAATGCCTTTTGCCGGTAGTCGAAGATGGAGAAGCCCTCGTTGGTGATGAGCAGCAGTTTGCCGCTGGTGGGGGATTCCTCCGTCTCATAGATACAGTCGCTGGAAAGGCCGTTCTTCGCTTGGTCAAAGTTCTCGAAGTCGTTGCTGGCAGGGCGGTATAAGTCCAGTCCGCTGCCCGAAGTGGCGAACCACAGATTGCCTTTGCTGTCTTGGGTAATGTTGTTTACATTGTTGTTGCTGATGCTGTGTGGGTCGGCAGTATCATGGCGGTAGTTGGTCAGTTTGCCGGTATCGAAACGGTAGCTGAACACACCTTCGCCCGTGGCTGCAATCCAGAGCGTACCGTTGCTGTCGAAAGTGACATCTGCCACCATCTTGATTTTTTTGCCTTCTTTGCTGTCCTGGAACAGTTGTTGGCATTTCCCGTTGGCAGGGTCGAAGAGGCAGATTCCGTTTTGGGTGGCTATCACCAGGTGGTCTTGGTAAGGCGCGATATCGCGGATGATGTCGGAAGGCAAGGTCTCCGGATTACCTGCTTCCATGCGGTAGTGTGTGAATCGCCCCGAGCGTATGTCCAGTCTGTTCAGTCCGCCCAGATGGGTTCCTATCCAGATGATGTCTTTGGAGGCATCATAATAGAGAGCCTTGATGTTGTTATGGGAAATACTGTTGGGACCGATTTCCGGGCGGAACCATTTGAACTCACGGGGGTTGTAATAGTTCAGTCCGCCCCCTTCGGTGCCAATCCACAGATTGCCGTCCTTGTCTTCGATGGTGCGGCCTACAACCGGATTGCTCAGCCCCTTCTTTTCGATGGGCGAATACATATAGCGGCTGTATATCTCGTACTCGGGGTTGAAGTAGTTGACGCCGCCAAAGTAGGTCCCCAGCCACAGCGTTCCTTGGTTGTCCTTTACGATGCACCAGATGGAAGAGTGTGTCAGTCCGTCGCTCTGGGCATCACTGGCAGTGTGGTTCTGGAAGAGTCCCGTACTTTTGTCATACCGGTTCAATCCGTTGAATGTCCCAATCCAGATGTTTCCCAGATTGTCTTCACAGCAGGCTCGCACGAAGTTGGAAGAGATGCTGTAAGGGTTCTTTGCGTCGTATTCAAAGATTTCGATGGTTCCGTCGGTCTTTACATGGTGCAGCCCTTCTTCCCAGCTGCCAATCCATAACTCGCCTTCGCTGTCTTGGTATATGCTGGTGATGTTGCCTTTCAGGATGGGGTGGGTCAGCTCGTTCTTGTCCAGTTGCAGGCGGTATGCTCCGTCGGTGGTCGTTCCAATCCACATTTGTCCTTTGTCCAGATGCATACAGCAGATTTCCAGACTTTTTCCGGGAAGCTGGTAATAGAGGTCAAAGTTCCCGGTCTGCTCGTTATAGCGGTAGATTTCATTCTGTTTTCCGATGAAAAGGGCCTCTTTGTAATATATGCTGTGTACATTTCCTTGCAGCAGGGTGGTGAATCTTTGGGTGGCGAGATTGAACTCGGCTACTCCTTCCGTACAGAGCAGGTAGATTTTTCCGTTACGGTTGCCGGCCATGCGCAGCACGGTGTTGCAGAAAAGGCTGTAAGGGTCGTTCTTCTGCAGCTTGTAAGTTTGTATGTCTTCTCCGTCATAACGGTTCAAGCCTTCTCGGGTTCCAATCCATAAGACACCGTTTTCATCGATGTAAAGGCTGTTCACGGAGAATTGTGACAGACCGTCGTCGGTTGTCAGATGGTTGAAGGTGATGTTCTGCGCCTGCAGGGTTGCAGCAATCATGCTTACTGAAACAAGAAGCAGCCGGATGATAAACGTTCGCACTTTTCGGGTAGTTTTTAAGGTTTCAGTTACAAATATAGGTATATTTTGTACAAGACTTCTTATTTATTAGGCAGTTTTTGCGGTTATGTTTGGATAAATGTATAATTTTGGAAGCGCGCCGAACGATACTTGTCTTTTGATAGATGGCAATCGGCGTATCTTTGTAAACAAATTAATTCATTTATTATCATGAAAGACCTTTTATCTATTGTATCTCATTTTCAAATGCAGGGTACGGTTCGTGAAATCAAGCCTTTAGGCTCAGGCCTGATTAACGATACGTACAAAGTGACCACCGTTGAGGCCGATGCGCCGGACTATGTTCTGCAACGTATCAATCATGCCATTTTCCAGAATGTAGAGATGTTACAGTCGAGCGTAAAGTGCTTCATTTCATCCCCACGGCCGAAGGGAAAACCTATTGGTATGACGGTGAGAACTACTGGCGTATCATGACTTTTATTCCCCGTGCCAAGACTTACGAGACGGTGAACCCCGAATATTCCTATTATGCGGGAACTGCCTTCGGTAATTTCCAGGCTATGCTTGCCGACATTCCAGATACATTGGGCGAGACAATTCCCGATTTCCACAACATGGAGTTCCGCCTGAAGCAACTCCGTGACGCTGTGGCTGCCGATGCTGCGGGACGTGTGCAGGAGGTGCGGTATTTTCTGGATGAGATAGAAAAACGCGCTGATGAAATGTGTAAGGCAGAACGTCTGTACCGTGAAGGCAAACTGCCCAAACGGGTATGCCACTGTGATACGAAAGTGAACAACATGATGTTCGACGAAGACGGTACGGTGCTTTGTGTCATCGACCTGGATACGGTGATGCCCAGCTTCATCTTCTCCGATTATGGCGATTTCCTTCGCTCAGGTGCCAACACGGGGTTGGAAGACGACAAGAATCTGGATAATGTGAACTTCAATATGGAAATATTCCAGGCATTTACCAAGGGTTATCTGGAATCGGGCAAATCCTTCTTGTTGCCGATAGAGATTGAGAATCTGCCTTATGCGGCTGCCTTGTTCCCATACATGCAGTGCGTACGCTTCCTGGCAGATTATATCAACGGTGATACTTATTATAAAATCCAGTATCCGGAGCACAATCTTGTGCGTACCAAGGCTCAGTTCAAACTGTTGCAGAGCGTGGAGGAGCATACACCGGAGATGAAAAAATTCATTGACTCATGTATCTGAAAAAGTTTTTAATGACGATGGCGGCAGCTCTTTGCATGTTGCCGCTGTCTGCAATTAATCCCCAAAATAGTAAAATGAAAGAATTGAATGTAAAGAAAGTAAGTGCGGCCAATATACCGGTAGAGTCGGTTCCGGCTCTTCTGGATGAAGAGAAGGTGGCGTTTCAGCCCGTAAACACAGTGAATTGGGCTGCTTTTCCTTATACTCCCGATGTGGAATTCCGCATAGCGCATACGGAAGATGCCATTCTGCTGCATTTCAAGGTAAGGGAAGCGAGTGTACGCGCAGTTGCAGGCCACGATAACGGTCCGGTTTGGGAAGATGCGTGTGTAGAGTTCTTCTCTGTGCCTGCCGGTGACGGAGTGTACTACAATATGGAGTGTAATTGTGCCGGAACTCTGCTTATTGGGGCAGGTGCCGGACGTGGAAACCGCCAGCATGCCCCGCAAGAGGTGCTCGATAAAGTACAGCGTTGGGCTTCTTTGGGACGTGAGGCTTTCGACGAAAGAGTAGGTGAGTGTGCCTGGGAAGTGGCCCTGGTCATCCCTTATTCCGCTTTCTTCCTGCATGACATCACTTCGTTGGATGGAAAGACGCTCCGTGCCAATTTTTATAAATGCGGTGACAAGCTCCAGACTCCCCATTTCCTTTCCTGGAATCCGATAGGTCTGGAGAAGCCGAACTTCCATTGCCCGGAGTTCTTCGGTACCCTGCATTTCGAGTAGTAGTAGAACAAAAAATTACTCAATCTGCCCTCACCACTATCACCGCTTTTCTGAAACTCCCTATTCATCGCCCTTTCAAGGGTGAGTGAGAGCAAATAAAAAGGGTGAGGGCAAATTTTACCCTCACCCTTCCGAGCGTACCCGGTTGCTTCCTGCTTCTTTCCCCGTCTTTTATAGGACAAGACAGACCATTGTCTACAGAAACAGTATAATAAATACCCTTTATATACTTAATCCGTTAGTTCACAACACTGAACAGTTTGTTCCAGCATTAGAGAACACTTTGTTTCAGTATAGAAAAACACTTTGTTTTCATATAATGGAACGAACTGTTTTGTTAAGGGAAACAAAGTGTTTTCTATAAGGAAACAAAATGTTTAGTTAAAGGAAACAGTTTGTTTTACTTAGCATACTGCCTGGAATGAATATACATCAAAAAATAGTAAAAGATAATGCAGGAACTATTGTAGAGGAATATAGAAAAAGGCACGAACTACGCAGACTTACAGAAAAGAATTTATTCATCCGTATTGTCTGCGTGATTCGTGCCCGAAGAAGGGTGTTTACTTCACGATTCCTTTGGAATTCTTGATGAAGTTGTGTATCTCGTCACTCATCGGTACTTGGTCTTCAATCTTCTGCAAGGCATCCTGCACGCTGAAGTTTCCCTGGTATACCAGACGGTAGGCATTTACGATATGGCGCAATACACGTTCGGTCACCTGGTGTTTGTGTTGAAGCACAGCAGCGTTGATACCGTGGTATTCTGCCGGATTACCGTTCATGATGATATAGGGCGGCACATCCTTTGATATGCGGCAGCCAGCTTGAATCAGTACCCAACTTCCAATGTGGCAGTATTGGTGCAGAATGACATTGCTGCTCAGAATGGTACAATCGTCTATCTGACATTCTCCGGCTACGGTAGTCTTGATACCCAGTACACAATGGTTGCCTATCTGCACGTCGTGGCAGAGGTGTACACCATCCATCAGGTAGTTTTCATTGCCGATGCGGGTGGCGCTTCCTGCATGGGTAGCACGGCTGACAACCACGTTCTCGCGGATGTCGTTATTATCACCGATAATCAGCATGCTGTTCTCTCCCGTATAATGGAAGTCTTGCGGTTCGGCACCCAGAACGGCATTGTGATGCACCTTGTTCCCTTTTCCCATGCGGGTACCGTGCAGAATTTTTGCCCCCGACATAATAATACAGTCATCACCGATTTCCACGTTCCCTTCGATAAATGCAAAGGGCTGGATGGTTACATTCTTGCCGATTTTTGCGGCAGAATCTACATAAGCTAACGGACTTATCATAGTAATTAGCGATTAATGATTAATGATTAGTGATAAATGGTTAGTGATTAGGATTTACTATTTCATTAATCGCTAATCACTAATCACTTATCGCTCATTTTATTCTCTTCCTCCTCCAAGCGCTTGATACAGACTGATGACTGCCTGCATGCTGCTGAAGGTGTCGGATACTTCTGCAAGCTGTGCGCTGAGGTAAGACTGCTCGGCAGACAAGACTTCCAGATAGGTCGACGTGCCTAAGTTAAACAATTCTTTTGTATCTGAGGCAGCTTGGCGGGCAGAATTTACTTGAATAGTGCGTGAAACGGCTTTGTCCTTCTCCATTTGATACAGGTGCAGGGCGTTGCTCACTTCATTTCCGGCATTCAGCAGGGCGGTTTGGAACTGAATCTTAGCCTGCTCCTCTTGTGCCTTGGCTTGTTTCAGACGGGCAATGTTGGCACCGCGATAGAACAAGGGTTGCGTCAGCGAACCGATGGCGGAAGCCAGCAGTTTGCCCGGGTTGACGATACCTGCACCGGAGTTATTGGTCCAGCCTCCCGAACCGCTCAATGTAATCTGCGGGTAGAAAGCGGCACGGGCGCTATTGGTGTTATAGTAGTTGGCAGCCAGTGACATCTCGGCAGCTTTCACGTCCGGACGGTTGGATAGCAACTGCAAGGGGATACCTACTGAAAATTCCGTAGGCAGCTGCTGCTCTTCCAGCACACCGCGTGCGATGCTCTGTGCCGGTTGGTACAACATCAGGCAGAGGGCGTTTTCGGTTTCGCGTATGCTCTGGCGTATGTCGGGCAGTGATGCCATGACTTGAGCGTAGGCAGTGCGGCTCTGCTCTACGGCAGCAGAAGTGGTTCCGTAGATGCCTGCATCTTTCATGGCTTGCACGGTCTCCAGGTTCTTTTTCAGAATCTCGACGGTGCCTTCGGTGATTTGGAGTTGGCGGTCCAGCATCAGCAGGGTGTAGTACATGTTGGCTACGCCGGCGATGACTTGCGTCTGAACGGCTTGTTCGTAGAACTGCGTCTGCTTCAAGCTAACCTTTGCTTGTCGCTTCGGGTTCAGCAGTTGACCGAAGAGGTCGACTTGCCAGCTTGCGGTGACGGGCAGGGAGTAGATTTGTGTAGCCTTTCCCTTGTCCCAGCTGCTGACGGTTCCTTGCGGAGACAAGGCAAGCGTCGGAGCATAGGCAAGACGGGCAGACATCAGTGCGGCTTGTGCTTGTTTCACGTTTAAAGCGGCACTGCGCAGGTCACCGTTGTTGGTGAGTGCTTGCTCGATAAGTGCCTGCAGCTGTGGGTCTGTGAACACTTCTCTCCAAGGCAGATTACCGAAGTTGGCTGTATCTGCGGCTAATGTATCGTTCACGGACGCCGTGTCGCGATACAGTCCGGCAGTTGTTATGTCTTCGGGTCTGTCGTATGATTTGTAGATGTGGCAACTGCTCAATAAAGCAGTTGCGCACATCAGGCATATTATTTTCTTCATAATCGCTAATCGTTAATCACTATTTTGTATATTGTTCAATCTCAGGTTCTGCATCCGAGTTGTCCACATCTTCCCATTCCATCGGCTTGAATTTCTCCTGCAGGTACTGGAATGCCACGAACAGTGCGGGCACTATGAAGATTTGCAGAATCATACCGATTAACATACCGCCGATGGCAGACGTACCCAGCGTACGGTTACCGTTGGCACCCGCACCGGAAGCAAACATCAGCGGAAGCAGGCCGACAATCATTGCCAACGACGTCATCAAGATAGGACGCAGACGGGCTGCGGCACCTAATACGGCTGCCCAGGTGATACTCATACCCATTCTGCGGCGTTCGAGGGCAAACTCTACAATCAAGATGGCATTCTTGGCCAACAGACCCATCAACATGATGAGGGCAATCTGCATATAGATGTCATTGGACATCGTGCCCAGAATCATTTTCAGTGCCGGGATGCTGCCCAATGCGCCTATACCGCCTACAAAGAGGAAGCTACCCAGCAGACCGAACGGCACGGACAGCAATACGGATAAAGGCAGGATGTAGCTTTCGTACTGGGCACTCAGCAACAGATAAACGAATACGAAGCACAATATGAAGATGAGTCCCGTAGTGCTGCCACTCGTTTCGGCCTCTTCACGCGCCATACCTCCCAACTCATAACCGAAACCGGCAGGCAGGTTTTCCTGCGCCACTTCGGCAATGGCTTGCAGAGCCTGACCGGAAGTGTAGCCTGATGCGGGAGCCACCATCACCTTCATGGAGGTGTAGAGGTTAAAACGGCTGATGACGTCAGGACCATATACTTTCTTGATGGAGATGAACTGCGTGATAGGTGCCATCTCGTTGCCGTTGCGCACCTTGATGCTTTGCAGTGTTTCCATATTCTTGGTAGCATCAGGTTCGGCTTGTACCATTACGCGGTACATCTTACCGAAGCTGTTGAAGTTGGAAGCATACAAACCACCGTAATATCCCTGCAAGGTAGTCAAGATGTCATTGGGGCTGATGCCTGCTTTCTTACAAGCGGCAGCGTCAATGTCCAGCTGGTATTGCGGGAAGTGAGGGTTGAAGGATGTCTTGGCAGAGTTGATTTCAGGGCGTGCTTCCAGGGCTGCGTTATAGTTGTTCACTACGTCGAAGAAGTGGTTCAAATCACCACCCGTTTTGTCCTGCATGTTCAACTCGATGTCGCTTGAAGCCGAGTAACCCGGAATCATAGGCGGCGCGAAGAACAATACCTGCGCTTCCTTGATAATCTTTTGGGCGCGCATGTACAAAGTGGCGTACACAATCGTGGAGTTCTGCATCGTGGAACGTTCTTCCCAGTTCTTCAGCTTGATGATGATAGAACCGTAAGAAGGTCCTTGTCCACCGATGAAGCTATAACCGGAGATTACCGTACGTGATGCAACGGCTGGTTCAGCAGCTACCAGGCTGTCTACACGGTTTAATACTTCTTGCGCACGTTCCTGTGAAGTACCCGGAGGCAGTGTTACTACACCCATGATGGTACCCGTATCTTCATTA
>OKUE01000281.1_pt1 | contig 13665 bp, 10 predicted proteins | sample 1606511 | NCBI WGS metagenome assembly OKUE01 (sample SAMEA3882505, study PRJEB24775) | human gut metagenome | biome: human-associated habitat; feature: intestine environment; material: feces | place: Netherlands | collected 2009/2010 | reverse complement strand
AGGAGATCCTTTGGAGAATGCCATAGCAGAACGTGCAAACGGCATTTTAAAAACGTATTATACCCTGCCGTGTGTTGTCGTATACATGTATTGTTTGCGGCTGCCCACGCATGGGATGATATATGTCATGCGTGGGCTTTCTGCGGTTGTCCGTTCTTACTGTATGGGCAATGCGAAGGCCTCGGCACGTGGGATGGGCAACAGGCGAATCCCACGCTTTTTTTCTTAAGGTGAACTAATTAAACTTAAACAGGCATTTTCCGCACTTGGGGATTCTACGGATTAAAAACAAAAGAAAGGGAAAACTTAAGTGTATAAAGTAACATGGGACAAGGATGTGAATGGAGTGAGGTTGCACTCACGTATTGTAGAAGGTGTATTGGGTACATCTCCAAGACCCGTGTTCTATGAAGAACTTGATCTCTTAGGATTAGACAAACTTGGTTGGAAGTATCCTCATTGCGAGGAGCCTCTCCTTTGGGCTATCAATAAGCAGTATTATTATAAGGGTGAGTTGGTTTTCGAAGCCAAGGGAGCTAACATCTATGATGCGGCTACCATCATTTTGCAACCAGCTGGTGAGCAATTGGCGCTGGAACCTATCGATGTTGATACTATGTTGGAACGCAACAAGGATAAGATGTTCCTCTTGGAAAGTGAGGCGATTGAGTTTATTCACGAGACATACGAACAGTATGCACGTGCTCGTAAAACCGTACAGGCTGCATCTGCTAACACATTAGACTTTGAGGCTTTAGCCCAAAAAGCAGAAAAAAAGACCAAGAAAAAAATGGCGATTGTTAAAGAGGATTGTGACTCATTTGATATCATGCCATTGGAGGAAGCCAATAATGCAGGAAAACGTGTTTATCAGACGACAAAAATAGACAAGTTTATTGCTTCTTTTTCTGGAGGCAAGGATTCGCAAGTTGTACTTGACTTGTGTACCCGTGCAATTCCAAGTACCGATTTTGAGGTGATTTATAGTGATACAGGCTATGAGTTGCCACCTTCTTTGGAACTATACGATAAGATTCAAAAGCAATATAAGGAGAAGTTTCCTGATTTAAAATTTTCATTGGCTCGTAATCACGATAGTGTTTTAAACTATTGGGATAAGATAGGTACGCCTAGTGATACTCATCGTTGGTGTTGTTCTGTGATGAAAACAGCTCCGCTATATCGAATGTTGAAAACTGTTGATGGTAAACAAGCAAAAATACTTACTTTTGATGGAGTGAGAGCGGAAGAAAGTGTTAGGCGTTCTACTTATAATAGAATAGGCAAAGGGGTTAAACATAATAACGTTATTAATGCAAGCCCAATATTAAGATGGAGTGCGATAGAAATCTTCTTATATATTTTTGAGCGGAATCTTTATGTGAATCCAGCTTATAGAAGAGGTATGACACGTGTAGGTTGTTTGATTTGTCCTTTTTCTTCTGAATGGAATGATATGATTTCCAATAAATGCTATAAGGAAAGCCTTATGCCGTTTTTGGGTAGGATAGAGGACAAAGCCCATAAAGCATGTATTAGTGATGTTGAAGATTATATAAAGGAAGGGAAATGGAAATTGCGTGCTGGAGGTAGGGATATGGAATTCCCATCTGCATTAATCGTAAAGAGTATAAAGCCTAATTTAGTATTAGAAATTATACATCCACAAAAAACTCTTCTTACTTGGTTGAATGCAGTAGGTAAGTTTCAGGTAACTTCAGATGTTGATGGAACAATTAATGGGGAGTTAAGTTTTGAAGGAAAGATATTCAGATTTACGGTTAAAGAAAAAGATGGAATACATAAGGTAAGCTTCCTCAATACTCAGATGTTCCCTAAACTACAAGGGTATTTGAAAAGGGCATTTTATAAATCTACTTATTGTGTGGATTGTGAAACTTGCGAAGTTGAGTGTCCTACAGGAGCATTAAGGATACTTCCAACTGTAAAATTGGATTCCAGCAAATGCGTAAGTTGTCATAAGTGCTTGACGTTCCATGATTTTGGTTGCATAGCTGCAGCATCATTGGCAATTACTGGTAGTAAAACAAATAATATAAACAATATGAAGTTAATCAGTTATAATAATTTCGGGTTGAATGGAGACTGGATGGAATTCTTTTTCTATAATTATAGTGATTATTTTACAGAGAATTCTCATGGTCTTAATATAAAAGAGCAACTTCCTAATTTTGTGAAGTGGTTAGTGCAGGCAGAGATATTGAAGGATTCAAAGTCTAAAGGGATAACAGAGTTAGGGCAATTGTTGGCCTCTAACTATCCTGATATGCCTGATATGGTTTGGCAGATTATATGGATTAATCTTTCTTATAACTCTCCAATTGCTGCATGGTATAAAGAAAACGTAAACTGGGAAGAGATTATTTCACAAAAAGAGATAGAAGAAAGAGTGCTTGCTGATTATTCAGATAATAGTAAGACTACAGTACATAATGTGGTTTATGCTTTATTCCGCACATTTAAAGAGAGTCCAATCGGAGATGCCGGTCAACTTGTTCCAAAGGATAAGACAATGTTTGTACGAACATCTTATGAATCATTGGAACGTGAGACGGTCGTTTATTCGCTTTATAAATATTGTGAAAGAAAAGGCATACATTCTCTTCGTGTTAGCGACTTGTATGCAAGTGGCAACAATTTGGGACTTTATAAAGAATTTGGTATATCTAAAATAGAGTTGCTTTCTGTTCTTCGTTCACTTAACAGTGATGCCAATCGTTTGGTAATTGCTGAGTTAAATATGGGCTTGGACAATATTACTTTGCGTGATGATATAAATGCAATTGAGGCGTTAAATTTGATGATAAAATAAATATGAGTTTACAGTGTGACTATTATAAGACGGCAATATTACAGCTTAAAAGAGGGAATTATAATGGGCATGTCTCAAATGCCAAAACTTATTATTTACTATCAATCCTTGAGAGAATTGATAAGGGGTTTTGGGTTGATAATAAAATTAAGTTTGATGATGAATCAAAGAAGTTTTATGAAGCTAAATGTCTTGCTTACAAAGATGTGGTCACTCCTTTTGTAAAACCATATTTTCATCTAAGCTCTTCATTGTTCTATCATATAAAATGGAACAAAGAAACTAAGGTGGAGTCTTATGCAAAAACTCCATCAGGAAAGTTCCTTAAGGAGAAGTCAGAATATGCATATCTTGATGATTCTTTTTGGGAATTACTAAAAGGGGCGGAATACAGAAAAGAGATAAAGCAATTAATAGTCAAAACATTTTTGAAATAACAATAACCGCTTATGGCTACAAAATATAATGATATAGTAACATTGAGGTCAATGCGTCCTGCTTATAACATAAAGAATGAAGGACCAGATGATTGGAAATCCTTTATAGCGAATGATCAATTCAACGACCTGTTGAAGAAGACAATTAGTGCTGTAAGAAATAACGATGCCGATTCGCATAAGGCGATATGGGTTGCAGGAACGTATGGATCAGGTAAGAGCCATGCTGGTGCAGTATTAAAACATCTTCTTTGTGATGATGTTAAAGATATTGTCGATTATGTAAATGAAGAATATGGAGAAGAAAAGTACAATCTTCTTCGTAACTCCATTTTGAAACTTCGTGAAAGTAAGCGTTTATTTCCTGTTAGTCTTTATGGTCAACAGGCAATTGCTCATGAGGCAGATTTGTCTTTGCAGGTTCAAAAAGAAGTGATACGAGCATTGAAAAATGCTGGTATCAAACTGACTGTGCAAACTGATTTTGATAATTATATTCAGCATATTGAAAACGAGCCTGACTTGTGGACTATGCTCATTGCAAACAATGAGGTGTTAAAGAGTGTAGCTCCTGATTTGAAAATGCTGAAAACAAGGTTGGCTAATGGTGATACCGAGGTGTTGAATCGTGTTACCATGGCTCTGAGAAATATGGGTATCAATGTGCCAATCAAAAACTCTAATTTGAAAACTTGGATATTCGAGGTTCAGAATGAACTTCGTAGTCTAGGTGTTTACGATGGCTTGCTCATTATTTGGGATGAGTTTACGGATGTTATGCGCTCTGATTTAGGTGTTCCTCTCTTGAAAATCTTACAGGAGATTGCTGAGGATATGATGAATCCAGAGAATGATACTTATTTCTTGTTCTTATCTCATCCATCTGCCTTGAATTCTTTGAAAGAAGCAGAACGTGAACAAACCAGAGGTCGTTATCATTATGTTATCTATAATATGGAACCAGTTTCTGCATTCCGTATTATGTCGAAGAAATTTGTGATTGTTGACAAGGTCTTATATAATCAGCGACAGGAGTATTTCTGTAGCTTGCATCAAGAGCTTCTATCTGCATTTGCTTCTTCTTCTACAGACCCAGCACAGACCCAGAAGGACTTGGCAAACTTGTTTCCTGTTCATCCTACCACAGCGAATTTAGCAACCTATTTTGCTCGTGAGGCTGGCTCTTCCAGCCGAAGTGTATTTGAGTTCTTGGCTTGTGATGAGGTGAAAGCATTTTTTGACAATGAAGATGCATACGCAGACAAAGATACGGTTACTCCAAATTATCTTTGGGATTATGTGCAAGAATATTTTGAAAGTGATACTGCCCGTTTTGGTGCTGTGACTGAACGATATAATTCTCATCATTTGGCTGTTGAGGCTCAAGGTGATGATTACCTTGCTGTGTTCAAAGGAATTCTGCTTTTGAATGCACTGAATAATATAGCTAACAATGACAGCGTAACACCAAGTGAGGAAAATATCTATAATCTCTTTGAAGGTACTCCAATATATAATAATGTGGGAGAAATTCTAGATTACTTCAATGAAAAAAGTATCATTCAGCGTCAGCCAAATGGTAATTTCTCAATTCTGTTTACTGCATTGCCAACAGATGAAATCCAGAAAATTAAGGAAGAATTGAAATTAACAACATTCTTGTTTGCTGAGCAAGTTATTAACTTTGGTGATACTGCCAAGAATTTCATGGACAAGAACTTGTCTCAGGTGGCGCGTCCATTGGAATTTCAGTTTTTCTCTTTGACAAGTAATGAATATACATTGCTCAATAAGATAGAGAATTTTGCAAAAAATGCTACTTCATATTCAGTGCTTTTAGCATTTATGGTAGGAAAGACTCGACAGGACATCTTTGAGTTAAAAGACATTATCAATAAGAACAAACAGGATGAGAGATTCAAAAATATCTGTTTCGTTTTATTGGAGAGTCCTATGGGTGAAAAGGAATATGAACGATTCATAGAGTATCAGGCAAATGCTACTTGTGCCCAGAAGCATGGTCTTGCTAATCAGCAGAAGACTTATACTAAAAATGCAAGTGAAATGATTTCTGGATGGCTGGGAGAAATCCGTGGCGGAAATGTAACTTTCTGTTTGCGTGATGATGAATTGCCAATATCTGGTACGAGATTGGCTTCAACCATCAATAACTCTATAGCTCCAGCCATTTTTACGTCTGGTCCTGAAGCTTTGGAGATTATTAGAACACGTTCATCTAACACATTCTGGAGGAAATCTTCTGTAAAAGCAACTGTAGATAATGTTCTTTCTTTCCATACTAAGGAAGATATTATTGCTAAATGTGGCGGTCCTGCTAAGCATGTTGAATATTTGTTGCAAGATAGCGTGGATGACAATCTGGAATGGAAATCAGATATAAGTTCTGAACATCCATTGAAAAAGGTATGTGACTATATTCAGAATGTCTTTAATCATACTAATAAGAATCAGTCGTTCAATTTGGGTGATAAGCTTATAGGGTTGACTTTGCCTCCATTTGGCTTGTTCCAATCGTACGCTCCGATGGCTATGGTAGCTTTTGCGATGCGTAAGTATGCTGGTAAGATATTTGATTTGAACGGTAAACCAAGAACTGCAAATCATTTGGTGGATGATATTGTAGAAATGTTCAAGGCCTGGGAAAGTGGTAAGACTTCTACCAAACTCAACTTTATGTTTGAGAGTAAGGAAGCTGGTAGCATAACAAAAAATCTAATAAAGAGATTTAAATTAGATAGACTTCCTGGGTATTCTGATGTCAGTAGTTTGACAGATGCACGTTGGGCTATGACTCATGAGTATTCTGCTAGTGTTGGTTATCCTCTTTGGTCTTTGAAATATGTGCCAGAGTGTTCTGACGAGAATAGAGAACTGATTGATGGGATCATCAAGGTAATTACCGATTCTGAAAGTGTTAAGAATCCTCAGCTTATGAGTAGAGTTGCAGAAGGATTGAAGAACAATATAGACTTGGGAAACCTCTTGCTCGAATCTGCCAATAACTTTGAGACTGGTTTCAAAAATTATGTCATGACTCTGGAATATATCAATATGACAGAGCCGGAGTTTGCTGAGGCTAAGCAATTTCTGGAAGGACATTTGGAAGGAACTATTGGACTTTGGACGGAACGTGGAGTGGAGGATACTCTCAAGAATTGGCGTTTGGCACAGCAGCAACAACGTCTTCGTGAGGAAAACGGAAAGCGTTATCAGGAAGAGCGAGAAAAGTTCAAGCGTGTGGCTGCGCAACAAGGTGAAACATCTGGTGCAACCCCTGCTTGGATGAATACCGATGGCAATGGACAAGAGAATTCTAAACTGGCAGCAGATCCGCAAGGAGAAACGCAAGAGTTGAAGATGAAGCGAAGCGATGTAGCTAAAAAAGTGATGCCGTTGGCTTCTAGTCAGATGATGCGTGAGTTATTGAAAGACTTGTGCGAAAATGCTGATGAACAAACCCTTAATATCATAATAAAGCATGTTGGATGACGATAGATTTAAAACGATAGCTTCCTTTGAAGAACTGAAGGCTCTTGTAGAGGAAGACAAGAATATAAATGGACTGGGAGCGGCTACGGCAAACCGCTACCCAATCCGTTTTGTGCTGTTTGATAACTTCCATGATAGCTTTGAGTTTGTGATGTATATGCTTGAAGAATGTGGAGTTGCGGTTCAGAGTGTGGATAAATGGATAGATCATGATTATCCAGACTTGATGATAACTTATCAAGAATTGAGTGAGCATATTGCAGACTATATTATTTCTCTTCGTGGTCGTGATAGCGTCATTACTCCTTTTTCTGAATTAGCTAGATTTTATGATAATCAGTCAAGCCATACCTTTGATGCTTTAATCAAAACCATGAAGTCGATTGAAGCATCTGTAGAAGGAGTGGAGAATCAACAGAGAATCTACATCCCTATTATCGGTTTGGAGGGTAAAATGAGTACTTTTGAAAATGATACTCAGATAAATGTTTGGCATTTGCATGATGAGAATGCGATAGGGGAGAACTATACGATGGTTCTTGTTGATGATGATTCTTGTTATGGAGTAAAGCATGTTGAAGAGCAAGCCAATGTGGTACATTCTGTAAGTGAATGGCTGAGTATTTGGAAGAATACAGAAGTACATAAGCGTAAGACCATCATTAGTACGTCTGATTCAATTTTTGCCAATGCCAAATTTGCTCAGCCAGACAATGCTTTCAACTATGTATGTCCAAAGAATGCGTTTGAGTTCTTGAAACTGGGACTGCATTTGGATTTTGGGGATATGTTGTATCAGGAGAGTGACGAGGAAAATTGGAAACTTTTGGCAGAACAGATTGATTTGACAAAGAATTTCGATTTATGTTCTTTCGTCCAACATTATTTTGATGTAAATGAGATTACGTCTTATAAATCCTTTTTGAAGATATGGTTTGCTCATAGCAGTAATTTTGATAGATGGTTGCTATGCTCTTGCTATAATTTGATGAATCAAAGCGACGGGTACTTAACTGCTTGCTTGTCAAAGCTGACGAATTATACTAATGCTGATTTGTTTACAGAGATAGCTATGCATATTACTTCTGTTAAGACAGAGATGGAAGAACGTAGATACTTTTTGAATGAGGCGGCAAAGCACCATGTACAACTATCAGAAAGTATAGAGGTTATTATTGGTAATCGATTAGAAAATATTGCCAAGCAGAGTGGAGCTCATGAAGCCATTAAATATTTTTCTGGTATAACTATTAAGGAGAAAGAACTGGCCATAGTTTGGTTAGGTAAGAAATGTATATCTGTAAATGAAGTCAAAGATTTCTTTCCGGAATTGTTTGACTATATGCAAGTTCAACCTATGCTGACACCTAACTGTATGTGGATTTCTTCGTATATTGATGAGTATAAGAAGGCAAAACTGGGTAACATTTATACTGACGAAATCAAAACTGCAATTTCGGAGCATAATGCAGATAGTGTGGCTTTTGATACTTGGTATCAATCGCTAAAGACTACCCGTTTTTTGTTGGCTGGTCGTAATGATATTGATGTGTATTATTGGATAGATGGTTTGGGCGTGGAATGGATTCCATTTATTCAAGCTATCTTAGCAAAGCATCAGCAAGACAATATCTATCTCAATGAAGTAATGGTAGCAAGAGCTTTGTTGCCAACTACAACAGAGGTGAACAAGGTAGAATTACAACATTTATCTGACGTTGATATCCAAACAATGAAAGTGGGTGATTTAGATTCTATGGCGCATCAGTCTAGTAATCGCTACCCTAACACCATCATATCAGAAATGAGAATTGTGGAAGATGCGGTTGAGGGCATCATAAATAAGTATGCTGGTAAGAAAATTGCTATAGTCAGTGATCATGGATTGACTTATCTCTCACAGTTGCAAGGTGGCTTGAACTTGGCTGGTTTTGATTCTGATCATCATGGTAGATTGGCAGTATGTAAAATAGGAAAGGCTACCAATGACAAAAACTATTTTATCTTAGAAGATGGAAATACTGTTTGCGCATTGAATCATAAGTCTTTATGCAATAAGGTTCCGAGAGACCAAGGTATTCATGGAGGCTGTACACCAGAAGAAGTAATGGTACCAATATTTGTAATATCGAATAATCCAAATAACAACCATTGGAGTGTGGTAGTTCTTTCTCAAGAATTGACAACAGTCAATCCACAAGTCAGACTCAGAATCAAAGGATTGTCTGCTTCTGATGTTCCTTATGTTGTTTATAACAACAAATCATATCCATTGACAAAGTTGGGTATGGATGAGTTTATGACAGCTCCACTTGAAGCAAATGAAAATGACCGTGAATTGAGTGTGCTTGTAGGGGATAAGGTGATAGATAGATGTTCTATTCTCTGGAAAAAAGCTGCTCAAGAAGAAGATTTGTTTGATTTCTAAAACAGAAAAGTATGAAAGAAGAATTACAGCAGAAAGTAAGACAGTATTTCTCTGCGATGTCGATATATAAGGATCCTAAGGCAACTAATAGTATCTTTGCAGGTCGCAATTTACCTTCATTTGTAAAGGATTATCTTTTGAAAAGATATTTGAATATCAGTACCGGTGAAATAGATACATTAGGCCTTAATGCTTTCTTAGATAAGGTGATACCTGCTAATGGAGGTACTGTTAAGGATGATATTCTAGCAGGCAAGGAGGTAACATTGCTGGCTCGTTTTTCTATCTATATTGATTTGATAAAAGGAGTAAAGCAGTTCGCAATTCCTGATTATGGTATTAAGCAAAAAGAGGGAATCATTCCTGATTATGTGTATGCTAAACATCCGGGTGAATTGGTTGATGGTGAGAAATGGGGTATTGTAAAACTCTGCTTGTTGCCAGATGATAATAGTAAAGGTGATAAAAACCATGTTCGTATGGTTGACTTTAAACCATTCAAACCTTATAGTTCTGTTGATATAGAGTATCTTCGTGAAGCTCGTCAGTATTTTGATATTAATGAGTGGATTGATGTTTTATTGTCGGCGATGGAATATGATCCAGATGGGTTTACCTCTATAACTCAGAAAATAGAGTTTCTATCTCGTCTGTTAATTTTTGTTGAGCCTCGTTTGAATGTAATAGAACTGGCTCCAAAAGGAACGGGAAAATCATATGTTTTTGGAAACTTGTCGAAATATGGTTGGCTTGTGAGTGGTGGTAAAGTTACTCGTGCCAAGTTGTTTTATGATAAGCAAAAGCAGCAAAATGGCATTATTAAAAATCATGACTTCACCGTTTTTGATGAAATTCAAACCATCATCTTTCAGGAACCTGCAGAGATTCAAGCAGCATTGAAATCATACTTGGAAAGTGGAAAGACAACAATAGATAACAATGAGTTTACATCAGAGTGCGGATTGATGTTAATGGGTAATATACCATTGTCAGCCAATCGTTTGCCAATTTCGCCCAATTATTTTGATACGTTGCCAAACAACTTTAAGGAATCTGCTTTGCTTGATCGCTTTCATAGTTTCATTGAGGGTTGGAAGCTTCCTCGTGTCAATGACAGTATGATATTCAAGGGATGGACTATCAACGTGGAGTATTTTTCAGAAATTATGCATACTATGCGTATTCAGAATTCGTACGGATTGTTATTTGATGAATTAGTGGAATTTGAGGCGAAGTCTGATGTTCGTGATTCTAAGGCAATTAAGCGCATTGCTACTGCTTACATGAAGCTACTTTTCCCTCAATGGCAGAAAGTGGAGGATGTAGATAAAGAAGCATTTGACCTTTATTGTTTGCAACCAGCAGTCTATCGTCGTGGTATTATCAAGGAACAGTGTCATTATATTGATCCGGAGTTTAAGATAAGGATGCCTGAGGTTAGGGTGATATAAAATAGGTAATGTTATATATTCGTTAGAGCAACGAAATAAAGTAACAAACGGTGGAGGCTTATCAGTAGCCTTCACTGTTTCTTCCAGTTTATGCTTGGTAGAATCGAAAAGTTGGTGGGGTTCATCAGATGAAGGTCACCAAACCTTAATATCTTGAAAACAAAGACTTGCAAAATAGATATTGTGACATATTTCATGAAAAAGAGCTGAGTTGCAAGTCGGGAAGTAATCAAATCTTATGATTTTTAACATAGATAATCACAATTATTGTTGTTTAGCCAAAGTTTCCTTCACAAAATTTGTGAATATCGAATTTAAATATTATCTTTGCAGCATCAAACTATTATAAATAATGTAGTTATGAGCAACGATAAAAAAACAATAAAGGAAATGCGGGCAAACGATATGACTCCGGCTTTTCCTACGCATCCTGGAGATGTTCTGAAGGATGAGATAGAATATCGTGGAATTTCTCAGCGACAGTTGGCTGAGGAAATGGGTATTGCCTATTCAGCTCTGAACGAAATTCTGAATGCACGTCGCCCTGTGACGGAAAAAACAGCTCTACTCTTTGAGGCTGCACTTGGAGTGAATGCTGAGCCTTTGTTGAAAATGCAGATGAGATATAATTTGCAATCTACAAAAAGTGATACTACTTTTATGGCTAGATTGGCTAAGGTAAGGAGGGTGGCAGTAGCCTTGTAAAAAAGCTGAAGTTATGAATAGTGATAATATTGATTTTGTAACATATTGCATAGGTAACTTATCTCGCAGATTGGGATTGAATGCTCGTGATGTATATCAGCGTCTAAAGACTTCTGGTATACTTACTGATTATATTATCCCAAGCTATGATGTGCTCCATACTTTTAGCAAGGAGTATCTGATGGAAGATCTTGTTGATTTCATGAAAGAGAAAGGAGTGCTAGCCCCATGAGAGTTTATCATGCTTCAATGGTGAGGGTAGAGCATCCTGATGTTTTTCACTCACGTAAGTTCTTGGATTTTGGTCAGGGCTTTTATATTACGACTTTGCGAGAGCAAGCGATTAAGTATGCTCAACGCTTCCTTCGCAGAGGAAAAGAAGCTTGGCTCAATGTTTATGAATTGGACGAACAGCTTGTGAACTCTTCATATGCTCTGAAAGAGTTTGAAAAATATGATGAGGAATGGTTGGATTTTGTTGTTGCATGCCGAAAAGGAAATGTTGTTGGTAATTATGACGTTGTTCTTGGTGGTATTGCTAATGATAAGGTGTTTCGTACTGTTGACTTGTTTTTTGCTGGAGATATAACAAAGGAAGAAGCTTTGCGTCGACTCTTCTTCGAAATTCCTAATAATCAACTATGTGTTCGTTCTCAGAAATTATTAGATAATTGTTTAGTATTTAAAGAAAGTATAAGATTATGACAAACAATATAATCTTGCATGATGAAGGTTGGCATGCTATACTGGAGGCAAAGTTCGCTAGAATTATATCTGAAATTAGTGAGATGTATAACGTATCATTAGATGATGCGATGGATATGTTTTATAATTCAGAAACGATACAATTGATGGAGGAGGGGGTTGCCGACCTGCATTGTCGAAGCGAAAAATATTTAGCAGAGGAGGTTTGGAGAGAGAAACATTCTTAATGATTAATAGTGGAGTGTTGGAAAGAATGATGAAACAAAGTTTATTGGTTATATCCATGCTTGCTGCTATGGCGTTGCCTGCCTCTTCGCAGGAGGATAGCTGCAAGACTATACACCGCATCGCACTGGATGCGGTGCCATCTACCATCTTCCATACCAACGAGTTTCTGCGTGGGGGGAACGATGAGGCCCGGACGATGAATCACGACATGACTTTTACGCTGAAGTATGCCTTCATGAATAAGGAGGAGGTGAGACCTGGCTCCATCTATCAGGGGGCGTATCAGGGTGTAGGCTTGGCTAGACATGAGTTTAACCAGTGGCTGGCAAACCCGATATCCGTGTATCTGTTTCAGGGAGCACCGATTGTGAACCTATCCCGCAGGGTTTCGCTCAACTATGAGTGGAACCTGGGTATGGCGTTCGGATGGAATGCCTATGACGAGCTGAACAATCCTGAAAACAAGGTGATAGGCTCCAAAGCTACGGCATATATTGATGTTGATGTGTATATGAAGTGGATGATCTCGAAATATCTCGATCTGAATGCCGGTATTTCGCTGACTCATTTCTCTAATGGCAACACCACTTATCCTAATATGGGACTCAATACGGGTGGCATAAGATTGGGACTGGCTTATTACATCAACCGACAACCATTGGCTATGCCGAAGGTAGAGCGGGAGAAGTTGCCGGATAGGCGTGGACTTTACACGGATGTGGTATTGTATGGCGCATGGAAGCAGGGTATAGCACATGATGGTGTGTCGAGTTATCTGCTGGATGGCAAGTATGCCGTGATGGGCTTCAATGTCAACCCGATGTACCGGTTGAACCCGTGGCTGAGTTTGGGTGCTTCGCTTGATGGTGTGTATGACCGTTCGGCTAGCAGGGAGAATGATTCTTGGGGCGAGGATGTGAATCATAAGTTTAGTACCCAGGCTGGTCTGGGGCTTTCGGCTCGTGGCGAGTTTGCCATGCCTTATTTCAGCATCAACTTTGGTGCCGGAACCTATCTGCTTGGCAATCGCAACGACTTCAAGGGAGTATATGAGGTGCTTGCCCTGAAGATTCATGTGAGCCGACGTGCCATGCTGCACATCGGCTACAGTCTGGTGGATTTCAAGACTCCTAACAATCTGATGCTAGGCTTGGGATGGCGCTTTGGCGGCAAATAATTCTGCCACTTTCTCCAGCCATTCCTTGTCAATGTCATCAAAGGTATTGAGGTGTTCACTGTCAATATCAAGTACGGCGATCACCTCACCGTTTCGGATAACGGGTACAACAATCTCTGAACGGGAGGCGCTGCTGCAGGCGATGTGACCTGGAAATTTCTCTACATCTTCTACCACGATGGTCTCCGCTT
>OKUE01000278.1_pt1 | contig 13763 bp, 10 predicted proteins | sample 1606511 | NCBI WGS metagenome assembly OKUE01 (sample SAMEA3882505, study PRJEB24775) | human gut metagenome | biome: human-associated habitat; feature: intestine environment; material: feces | place: Netherlands | collected 2009/2010 | reverse complement strand
AAGCGGTATCATTTGAGTGATACAAGCGGTACTGTTTGAGCGCTATGATCAACTATCCATAGACAAGAGAGCACAGGACAAGACACACTTATTTGCCCACATAGACCAATCCATTCCAAAACCATCCTACAGCACCCATAAACAGCCTCAACTTTTTCACCTGCATATTTAGTTAGGAAACATCATATCTCAAAAATTCAGAAGACAAGAGAAAAGAGAGAAAGACTAAAAATAAGAGTTTTACACATAAATTATATAAGCCCCTACTTTTATCCCCCATGTGTTCTACGAAAGGCGGTGGACATATACTTTAGTCCCCTCCTCACACTTAGAAAGAAAAATAGATATAGAAAATAGTCATGTAATAGCAACTATATTTATTTTGAGATTATAAACAACATTATTCACTTCTAATTTATTGAGATTATGAACAACATTATTTTATTGCCACAGGCACAGAGAACAAATCGCATCGAGGATGCAGTTATCTTAGACGAGTTTAAAGCAGAGAATCACTTTATCGAGGCTAACACGCAAGAAGTAACTTTCGAGCACTTGAAGAACGATTGCATCACTCCTGTTTTTGCTAAAGACAACGAGTTGACCATCAACCACGCTGACTTCATCGAGACCATTGAGGATGCAACCAGAACTTTCTTCCATGGTCAAAAGGTTGGAACTCCCAACATTAGAGTTTCCCACGTAATCAAGGGTAGAATACCAGAGGCAGTTAGAAAGCCTGCTAATCAACTCTTGGATTCAGACAAGACCATCTACTATGAGCGTGCAGCATTCAGCATCGACATCCCTACAGTTTTCGAGACTATAATGGGTAACAAGTTGAATCTTTCCATCGTAGGAGTTAGAGCATACAATCAGATGAACTTATATTCAAAGAAATCTCCAGAGCTATCCCGTCTAGCAATAGGTTTCAAGAACCAAGTTTGCTGCAACATGTGCATCTTTACAGATGGTTACAAGGAGGATTTGAGAGTGACATCTGCTAATGAACTCTATCGTGCAGCCTTGGAGCTATTCAACAGTTTCAATCCTGCTAGACAACTTCAACTACTCTACTCGTTAGGGAACACCACCATGAACGAACATCAGTTTTGCCAGATACTTGGCAAGATGAGACTCTATCAGTGCTTACCTAATTACTATCAGAGAAACATTCCTAAGATGTTGCTAACTGATACACAGATTAACAGCGTAGCCAAAGCATACATCAATGATGAGAACTTTAGTAGTTTTGGAGAGGACATCAACATGTGGAAGTTCTACAACCTGTTAACAGGAGCTAACAAGTCTAGCTATATAGACTCATTCTTGGATAGGAGCCTCAACACCACCCAACTTGCACTTGGCATCAATGCAGCTTTGCATGGTGACGAGCGATATAAATGGTTTATCGACTAACCACAGACAGGACATCTATCAGAAATGGTAGGTGTCCTTTAGTTACTAACTAATAAGCAAAAGACGCTTCATTGATATATGTAGCTATGAGAGAAACTAAGCTGAAATGTTAAATCTCAACATATATTAGAAGAAAGACAGACAAATCCTTGGTCAATCAAACAATTATTGCTAAATTTGCACCAATTCTACTAGGAGTAGAAGTACATATTTAGAATGAGCGTTTGACGTTATCTCGACATAGAATCTGGACAATTCGATGCAAAATGAGATGGCAGTTCAAGGTGCTCATGCTTTCATGTTGCATATATATACCCATATATATAACACATGGAGCATGGGCTATTGTCTGTTACTATTTTGCAAGCAGTCCAGAGCTTTATGTCAGTAATACTCAATAGTCCCCATGCTCCTTTCTGTATGTGTCAACCAATAAACAATTTACAGCAAAAGCCGTCTGGGGATTCAAGGCTGAATTATTAATTTTAAACTTACAGATTTATGAAACAATTCAAATTTTTAGCAATGGCAATCTTTGCTATGATTATGTCAATTGGATTCGTTGCTTGTAGCAGCGATGATGATGATAACAATGGTGGTGGAAGCATTACAAGTGGCAAGAAACTTGTACGCATCAGTAGTGAATATGAGACCATAAACTTTACTTATGGAGAAGATGGTAAACTCACTAGAGCTTCAAGAAATGTAAATGGAAATTCTGAATACATAAACCTTGATTGGTCGGGTAACACTATCACGCTTACAACTCATGCAAGATGGGAAGAGAACCCTTGTACTATTACTCTTGATAATGGAAAAATCTCAAAAGCTACTGATGGTGAAGAGACATATAAGGCTGCCTATTCGGGAAACTATCTTTCTCAAATTACTGGCTACAATATCAACAAATATACATGGGAGAATGGTAATATCGTAAATTACAAAGAAGTTAGTGAAGGTAACACCTATAACTGTACTTATTATACCGATATGCCTAACAAGCATTCTGTCTTTGATGTTGATGCACTAGGATTCGATGATGCGATTTTAGCGGAATATGGTAATCTTCTTATTATGGCTCATCCAACCTTGTTTGGGCTCAACAACAAGAACCTATTAAAGAGCGTTACAGATAGTGAAGGATATACACTTTCTTATACATACGAACTTGATGGAGATGGCTATCCTATAAAGATAACCGAAACCGAGAAAAAGAACCAATATGATTCTGGTAGCCCAGAAGTTTACACTTTAACTTGGGAATAGAATATAATTACAACATATCAAATACAAGCCAACTTCTTCTTTCATGTGGAGGTTGGCTTTTTTGCTAATAATGCATAAATAGAAAAAATTTGGTTACCCAAACTGTTGTAAAACCAAAGAAAAGCATTATCTTTGCAGCCATACACCAACATATATCAATATGACAGAATACAAGAGACAAGACATCACAACAGAACTTCGTGGAGCACTTCAAGAAGTGAAAGACCATATCGAGGGTAAGAAGCGACTTCAATCCTTAGATAGTCTTCTTGAAGAATTATAAGAGAGATGGGGTTCTCTCTATAAAATGAATCCCAATATTATTTGCAAAGTACATAACTATTGTACCCAAGCAAAAAGGATGATTGTTGACTCATTGTTGACTAATTTCATTCTATCAGTGTTCATTAACAGGTTGACAAATAGCATAAAAAGACTTGTAGCTCAGTTGGTTACACCTTGCTAAGTCCGCAGGAGTTAGTAAGGCTCGGCACAGACTCATAATCTGGAGGTCCTAGGTTCAAGCCCTAGCTGGTCCACTTTGAAAATCAAGCAGTTAAGCTATTGTAGCTTAACTGCTTTTTTCGTTGCTGGTTTGCTTGAATTTGGTCTATTTGTTTTTGCGTAAACAAAAAAAACATTAAGAGGGCGATTTGGACTTTTGCAACCAAGTTGCAGAAACCTTTTTGTAATTTTGCAACCGAAATAGAAAAAGGAACAAAATGTTCAGAATCATATAGAACTAAAAGTATTGCAAAATTATGGAAGAAATGAAACATTCTCACGAACATCATCATGAATGCCATTGTGAAAATTCTCACGAACATCATCACGAACATCATCATGACTGCTCATGCGGCACAGAAGAACATGAGCACCAGGGGTGCGGTTGCCACCACCATCATCATCATGAAGAAGGCGGTTTGAAATCCAAATTCTTTCTGATTGGAGCTACCATCATCCTCCTGGTCATCGCTGTTTTCATCGAAAAGGAATACAGTCTGGCTACCTGGCAGTTACTCCTCGTCTATCTCATTCCTTATTTATTAATAGGACACGAGACGCTGGGCGAAGCTGCAGAAGGTATTGCCAAGGGCGATATGTTTAACGAAAACTTTCTGATGGCTATCGCTACCATCGGAGCCCTTTGCATCGGATTCTTTCCTGGATCAGACACAGAATTTCCAGAGGCAGTCTTCGTGATGCTCTTCTTTCAGGTGGGCGAACTCTTCGAAGGATATGCTGAAGGAAAGAGCCGCGACAGTATTTCGCATCTGATGAATATCCGACCAGACGTGGCGAATGTTGAAAGAAACGGAAAGGTAGAGATCGTTTCTCCTGAAGATGTAAAGATTGGAGAAACGATTGTAATCCGTCCGGGAGAGAAAGTGCCTCTGGATGGCGTTGTCATCGAGGGCAATTCAGCCTTGAATACTGTTGCCCTGACGGGAGAAAGTATGCCACGGGATTTGAACGAAGGCGATACTATCATGTCTGGATGCATCAACCTGTCAGGAGTGGTTCGTGTACGCACCACCAAGAGTTTTGGCGAAAGTACCGTATCCAAGATTATTTCTCTGGTAGAGAGTGCAGACAAGAACAAGTCGAAAAGCGAGGCTTTCATCACCCGTTTCGCCCGAGTCTATACTCCTATCGTTGTTTTCGCAGCCATTGCCCTGGCGGTTATTCCTCCATTCCTGGCAGCAACAGGAATCGTAGGTGAAGGAACCTTTGGCGAGAACTTCCCATTATGGCTCAACCGCGCCCTGATATTCCTAGTAGTTTCCTGCCCATGCGCTCTGGTCATCAGCGTGCCCCTCACCTTCTTTGGCGGCATCGGTGGAGCATCCCGGAATGGTATTCTCATCAAGGGCAGCAACTATATGGATGCTTTAGCCAAGGTGGGAACCGTTGTGTTCGACAAGACCGGAACTCTGACCCACGGAGAGTTTGCCGTGGCAGCTGTTCATGTTGATGATTCCTGCCCAGACCATTCATCCCACGATGCTGATAATATACATATTGGTGAATATTCTGACAAGGAGAAAATTCTACTGCATCTGGCAGCTCATACCGAGCATTTCACCACTCATCCTATCGGAGCAGCCCTGCGCACTGCCTTCCCTCAAGAAGCAACGGATGGCTGCGAGGTGACCGATGTAGAGGAGATTGCAGGACAGGGTATCCGTGCCCAAGTGAACGGAAAGGTGGTTTGCGTAGGCAACAAGAAGATGATGGAAAACATCGGCGCAAAATGGCACGACTGCAACCAGGTGGGAACCATCATCCACGTCGCCATTGATGGCAAGTATGCAGGACATATTGTGATCAACGACACCCTTAAGGGAGGAAGCGCCCATGCCATCAGAGAGCTGAAAGAACTGGGAGTAGAGAAAACGGTAATGCTGACGGGCGACCGCAGAGAAGTGGGAGAAGATGTTGCCCACAAACTGGGACTGGACGAGTGCCGCGCAGAACTGCTGCCAACCGACAAGGTTTCGCATGTAGAACAACTGCTGAAGACAAAACCGGCAGGCAAGACGCTCGCTTATGTAGGAGATGGCATCAACGATGCCCCTGTATTGAAGCGTGCCGATGTGGGCATTGCCATGGGTGGACTGGGTAGCGATGCAGCCATCGAAGCTGCCGATGTAGTACTGATGGATGATGACCCTAGAAAGATTGCCCTTGCCGTAAAGATAGCCAGGAGAACCATTCATATCGCTCACGAGAACGTGGTATTTGCCATCGGAGTGAAGGTTGCCGTACTGATTCTCGCCACCATCGGTCTCGGCACCATGTGGATGGCAGTCTTTGCCGATGTAGGTGTTACGGTACTGGCTGTATTGAACGCCATGAGAAGTTTGGGTAAAAATCGTCTTTTTTATCGTTAAATACCAAAATAAGTTGTATCTTTGCAGCCGAATTGTAATATACAATACTGAATGGTTATGTATAAAAAGGACATTTTGACTATGAATAAGATTATCAAACTCATCTTCGTGCTCTGCTGCTTCTGCGGCATTGCACAGGCTCAGCCTCAACGTCCAAAGCTCGTTGTAGGCATCGTTATCGACCAGATGCGATGGGATTATCTCTATCGCTACTACGCCCGCTACGGCGGAGGCGGATTCAAGAGAATGCTCGGAGAAGGATTCAGCGTAGAAAACTGCAAGATTCCTTACATCCCTTCGGTTACAGCCATCGGCCACACTTCTATCTGGACCGGTTCCGTGCCTTCTATCCACGGAATTGCAGGAAATAACTTCGTGAAGGATGGAAAGGTTGTGTACTGTACTGCTGATGATACCGTGAACCCTGTGGGTTCAGACAGCAAGGCTGGCAAGATGTCGCCTCGCAATCTGTGGGTAACCACCATCGGTGATGAACTCCGTCTGGCTACCAACAACCGCTCTAAGGTGATTGGTGTAGCCTTGAAAGACAGAGCATCCATCCTCCCTGCGGGCCATCACGCCAATGGCGCGTTCTGGTTTGATGATAAATCGGGCAAGTTCATCACCAGTACTTTCTATATGGATAAGTTGCCTGAGTGGGTGAACAAGTTCAACAAGCAGAAACTCCCAAACAAGTATCTTTCCAAGAAATGGGAGACGCTCTATCCTATCGATTCCTACAAGGAGAGCACCAGCGATGACAACAACTACGAGAATGGAATTGTTGAAGGCGAAAAGGCAGTATTGCCACTCGATCTGCCTACCTTATATAAAAAGCATGGTTACAAGATTCTCCGCAACACTCCATTCGGCTGCAATCTGACTTTCGATATTGCCAAGGCTGCCATCACGGGCGAGAACCTGGGTAGAAACACAGATACTGATTTGCTGACCATCAGCTGCTCAAGCACCGATTACATCGGTCATCAGGTGGGCGTGAACGCCATCGAAACAGAAGATTGCTATCTCAGATTAGATAAGGCATTGGCAGATTTCTTCGCTTATCTCGACCAGACCGTGGGCAAGGGAAATTATCTCACCTTCCTCACCGCCGACCATGGAGGCGTAAACAACGCTACCTTCCTGCAGGATCAGCGAATCCCTGCCGGCATCTGGAACAAGAAGGGACTGGTAGATGAATTGAACAAGAGTCTGAAGACAAAGTTCAACACCGACAAGGACCTCGTGAAGACCATCATGAACTATCAGGTATTCTTCAATACAGACATCATCGAGGAACTCGGTTTGGATTACGCAGCCATCAAGCAGGTGGTAGTAGACAGACTGAAGAAAGACAAGGACGTGCACTATGCCTTCGACATGGAGAAGACCTCCACAGAGAGCATTCCTGCAGAGCTAAAGTTCCGTGCCATCAACGGTTACAACCGTGAGCGCAGCGGAGGTGTTCAGATTGTACTGAAACCAGGTCACTACGAATATTACAGCAGCAAGGGAACTACCCACGGAGCATGGAATCCATACGATATCCATATTCCTTGCCTGTTTATGGGTTGGGGCATTCAGCACGGCGAGAGTGCCCAGCCTCACTATATGACGGATATTGCCGCTACCGTTTGTGCGATGCTGCATATCCAGGCACCTAACGGTTGCATCGGCACACCAATATTCTAATAAAAAGCAAAAGGCCAAATAATAACAAAGGCTAGGTTTCCCAGAATCGGGAACCTAGCCTTTATCATTTCCTATTCAAAAAAGAATCTCAATTATTCCTCATTCATGATTTCCATATATTCCTCATAAGAAATATATCTGCCACCCATCGACTTGAGATGCGGGGTTTCCAACTGGCAATCTATCATCTTGCCTCCATGCTCCTGCAGATAACGGGCCAGGAAGATAAGGGCTATCTTAGAGCCTGACGGAACCTTGGAAAACATGCTCTCGCCAATGAAGACCTTACCGATGGTAACGCCATAAAGTCCACCTACCAGTTCACCGGTCTCATTATCCCATACCTCCACGCTTGCCGCAAAGCCCTGCTCATGAAGGGCGGTGAATGCCTGAATGATGTTTTCACCCAACCAGGCACCCTCTTCCTCATAACGACCATTGGTCTTGCTGCAGGCACGAATCACAGCATCGAAATCCTCGTTGATTCCCACGCTGTATCTGTTCTTTCTCAGCAAGGTTCTCATGGAATGGCTGATGTGGATTTCATCCGGGAAAATGACGAAGCGCTTCATCGGACAGAACCAGAGTATCTCCGGCTGGTCGCGAAAGCTATACCAGGGAAAGATGCCATTGCTGTAAGCCAACAGCAGGCGGTCGATGCTCAAGTCGCCACCTATCGCAAAACATCCGTCATCATCGCCGTAATGCGGATCGGGAAAATAAATCTCTTCCGCATTTTCATCTATCTGTAATATCATTGCTTTTTAATAATTAACCACCAGTTCCTTGCCATCGAAATCTACGCAGCCCTTACCTGCTTTCTTGAGCTTGCCAAAGAGCAGCACCTTCATCAGGATTGGCTTCAGACGATTGCCGATGACACGGTCCATCTCGCGGGCACCATATTCCTTGGTGAAGCCCCACTCCAGGATCTTCTCGCGTGCCGCATCGGTAAGCGTGATAGAAACTCCCTTTGCTACCAATTTTGCATCGAGCTGACGAAGCTTCTTGGCAAGAATCAGTTCTGCCATGTGCTTATCCATATCGTTGAACACCACGGTGTCGGAAAGTCGGTTGATGAACTCTGGCTTAAAGGTTTTCTTTACCTGAGCCAACATCGCCTCGCCACGGGTAACATTACCGCTGAAACCTACACTTGCCTGGGAGGCATACTGCGCTCCGGCATTGGAAGTCATCACGAGGATAACGTTTCGGAAGTCTGCCTTCTGACCCTTGTTATCGGTCAGACGGGCATAATCCATCACCTGCAGCAGGATGTTGTAGATGTCGCTATGCGCCTTCTCAATCTCATCGAGCAGGAGCACGCAGTTTGGTGTCTTGCGGATGGCATCGGTCAGAAGACCGCCATCTTCATAACCCACGTATCCGGCAGGCGAACCGATGAGCTTAGCCACGGTATGCTTCTCGGTGTATTCACTCATATCGAAACGCACCAGTTCGATGCCGAGTTCCTTTGCCAGAACACGAACCACCTCGGTTTTACCTACGCCCGTAGGACCCACGAAGAGCAGCGACGCCATCGGTTTATCATCATCCACCAGTCCTGCCTTCGCCATCATCACAGCCTCAACCACCTTATCCACAGCCTTGTCCTGACCATAGATCTTGTCGAGTATGCGCTGGCGGAGCGTAGCCAAAGCATCGTTATTCTCATCTTTCATCGCAGCCGCATCAATCTTGCAGACTTTAATCAGAATCTGCTGGATGATAGACTTGGTAACATAAGAGCGCTGGCGAGATTCTACCGGATGCACCTCCAGATAAGCACCCGCCTCATCCATCAGGTCGATGGCCTTGTCTGGCAGACAGCGGTTGCTGATGTATTTGGCACTGGCACGGACGGCATACTCCAGGGCATCCTTGCGATAAGTTACATTGTGGAACTTATTGTATTTATACTGCAAGCCCTCCAATATCTTGATAGCCTCCTCCTCGGTAGGTTCCTTGATATCTATCTGCTGGAACCGGCGCACGATGCCCTTGCTCTGAGCCATGTAGCGGTTGAACTCCTCATAAGTGGTGGAACCAATGAATCGGATGTCGCCAGCCTCCAGATACTGCTTCAGCATATTGGAAGCATCCGGTCCGCCATCAGAGCCACGACCGGCACCTATCATATTATGAATCTCATCAATGTAGATGATGGTGTTGCCTTCCTTCACGGCTCCTTCCATCACCATCTTGATGCGCTTTTCGAAGTCGCCACGATATTGGGCACCGGCAAGCATCTGTCCCATATCCATACCGTAGATGCGTGCTCCCTTGAGACGATCAGGCACCTGATTCTCGTTGATGAGCTTGGCAAGACCATAAACCAGGGCTGTTTTACCTACGCCCGGTTCGCCGATGTGAAGCGGATTGTTCTTCTCGGCACGACAGAGCACCTGGATGGTTCTATCCAGTTCCTGCTCTCTGCCGATAAGCGGATTATGCTCCTCCACCTGATCAGAGATGCAGGTAACCAACTGGTGCCAATCCTGAGGCTGTCGGCTTCTGCCTTCCTCTTCATCATCATCATAATCGTTATCATAGTCATCCTCATCGTAGCCATCACCCATCATCAGGGTTTCATCACCTGGTTCATTTTCGAGCGGATAATAGCTATCCACGCTCGCCAGGAACTCGCCCTGACGGTCGCCCACATTCTTGCACAACAGGAATGCAGCTTCAGAGTTCTGCAAGCCAAACATTGCCTGTACGAAATGAGGCACGTTCACGAGTTTTCGGTCAGCGGCAGCAGCCAAGGCGCAAGCCGTACCAAACATCGTCTTGAAGAGCGACGAAGGCTCAGGCAGATATTTGATATTTTCAGGCACACGCTCCTGCTTGGCGAGCCATCCCACCAAGTCCTCATGCATCTTGATGCTATCCACACCTTCCTCCTGCAAAGCCTGGCAGAAGGCATATTGGCGGAGCAATGACAGAAGCATGTGCTCCGGCATCACGAACTCGTGATCGAAGAACCGGGCCTGCTTCATGGCATCATCCATCAAGACACTCATATATCGGGTTAATCCCATACTATCCATTCTATATTTCCCTTTCTTTATTCTGGCATATAAGTGAGCTTCAGGGGATACTTCTGCGTACGGGCTTTCTCCATCGCTTTCTCCACTTTACTCTTGGCGATGTCATAGCTGTAGGTGCCCACCACGGCTTTCTCCTCGTGATGAACCTTGAGCATGATTGCTTCAGCCTCAGCCTGCGACTTGAAGAAGATGGATTCGAGGATTTCTACCACGAAATCCATCGGTGTAAAGTCGTCGTTGAACATCATTACCACGTAACGCCCCGGCTCCTTGAGCCTGGTTTTCTGGCGTTCACGAATTGCTGTCTGTTCTTGAGCCATATTTGAATTATTACTTTGTATAAGCATTGGTAATCTCCACGACATAGACATCGTGGAATCCGCCCTTGGCACCATACCACTGCAGCAGGTCCTTATCGAGGAACTTCTCTGCTGTCATATTGTCCTTATAGAGTTTGCGGCATTCCAGGGTGAGTCGTGACTGCTCAAAGGCGATGCTGCCGTTATCGGTTTCCACAGGAGTCAATCCTGTTTCCTTTGCCTTATCCAAATCGCGACCGCTCTTGGAGCCGCAGAAGTTATAAATCTTTCTAGCCTCCTCGCTATTTCCGAGGAAAGAGAGGGTCATGAATTCATTCTCCTCGATGATGCCGTGGGTGTAGCGTTCCGGGCGGATAAATACCACAGCCACCGGCTTGTTCCAGAGCCATCCCAGGCAGCCCCAAGAGGCGGTCATCATATTGAATTTCTCCTTATTGCCGGCGCAAACCAGCATCCACTCCTTACCAATAGTCTCGAAGACATTATCATTCAGTTCTTTTACGTTGATTTTCTCCATTTTATCTTTTCCTTTCTCTGTATATTTTAATTAATGAAATAATGCAGCATTCAACAAAAGCCATGCCAATTCATCGCCTAACACCGCATATCACCTGCAAAGATACAAGAATAATCTGAAAAAGCGAATGTTTCTATCAGAAAATGCTTTTTAAAATAAAAATAAATCACATTTTGCTTTGCCATTTCGAGGAAAGGCAGTACCTTTGCACCCCGAATGCCGAAAACCGAGCAGGCTTGCGGCTTCGATTTATTATTCATTTATAAACATTTTATTTAATGTACAAAACAATTTTCAACAAGCGCAACAGCTTGAAGTTCAACCGATTCTCTAACAAGAATTACTCGCTCTTCGCAGTTTTGGGAAGAGAGGTTCTTGTTGGTGCACTCAGCGTTGCTACCCTGAGCCATGCCAAGGCAGCAGGCGTAAGCACAGAGGGAGCCAAGGTTGATTCTACCCTCTACAAGGGCGGAAAGGCTTACGAGCTGGATGCGGTGAGCGTTACCGGATCTCGTGCGCCGATGACTGTAGAGCAGTCACCTAAGATTGTGTCTGTCATTACCCGCGACGATATTCATCGTGCGGCTGCGCAGACTATCAACGATGTATTGAAATTAGCTACCGGCGTGGATGTCCGTCAGCGTGGTGGCTTTGGTGTTCAGACGGATATCTCCATCAATGGTGGAACCTTCGACCAGATTACCATTCTCCTGAATGGTGTCAACATTTCCAATCCACAGACTGGTCACAATGCTTCTGATTTTCCAGTAGCTCTTGCCGACATCGACCACATCGAAGTGCTCGAGGGGGCAGCATCGCGCGTATTCGGAACTTCAGCGTTCAATGGTGCCATCAATATCGTGACAAAGAAGGCAAAGAATAATGGAGTATCTGCAAGTGTAGAAGGCGGAAGCTTTGGAAGTTTCGGAGCACAGGGACGTGTGCAGACGGCTTATGCCAAAGGCAAGTGGACACACGCCTACTCTGCCAGCGGAGGCTACAAGCGTTCGGATGGAGGAACAGACAACAGCGACTTCGAGAAAGGACAAGGTTTCGGACAGGTTAACCTGAGCTACGACCAGCGTTTCGACATCAATGCTCAGGTGGGAATCTCTACCCAGAGCTACGGTGCCAACACTTTCTACAGCGCCAAATACAACAACCAATATGAGAAGACAGACCACGGTATGGCTTCTCTCAACCTGAGTCTGCACAACCAGGAGAAGACCTGGGAGATTGCGCCTCAATTCTATTATAACAATTTCAAGGACCATTATCAGCTGATTCGCGGTATGGCTGGAGCCAAGGCAGGCGAGAACTATCACGACCTAGATGTTTATGGTGGTGGGCTGAATGCCAACGTGGCTTGGGCTTTGGGTAAGACCGCAGTGGGCTTCGACATCAGCAAGGAGTGCATCTACTCTACTGCATTGGGCGAGGAACTCGCAGAGAAAGACTATAAGGATATTTCGGGTTCCGACCGTCAATATACCCGAAAAGGTGAGCGCACCAACACCAACATCATGCTGGAGCACAACTTCATCTTCGGCGGCTTCACCTTGTCGGCTGGTGTCTTGGCTAACAAGAATACCGGTCTTGACAACGACTTCCGCTTCTATCCAGGTGTAGATATGAGTTATCGTCCTAACGACAACTGGAAGTTCTACGCATCCTGGAACAAGGCTCTGAGAATGCCTACCTACACCGACTTATATATAAGTAATGTGGTGCAGCAGGGCGACATCAATCTGAACCCGGAGAAGAACTCCACCTTCAAGGTAGGAACCCAGTATCGCCAGACCGGTTTTGCCGCAACCGTTAGCGGTTTCTATGCTCACGGCACCAACATGATTGACTGGGTTCAGACTTCCGTGACCGAACAGAACGACAGCAAATATCATGTAATGAATATCGGAAAGCTCAACAACATGGGCTACAACGTGGATGCAACTATCTACATGAGAGAGTTGGTACCAAACAGTTTCATTACTCGCATCAAGTTGGGTTATGCTTACATTTATCAGGATCATAAGACCGAGACCAACATCCTGAAATCACTCTATGCATTGGAGTATCTGAAGCACAAGGCTGTATTCGGTTTGGATCATCAGATCTGGAACAAGCTTTCAGCATCATGGAGCGTAAGATGGCAGCAGAGAATGAACGGTTACCATCCATACACCAAGGTGGATTGCAAGCTGATGTGGGATGAGAAGAAATACAATATCTTCGTGAAAGCCGACAACATTACTTGCCACCGCTACTACGACCTCACAGCTGTTAAGCAGCCAGGTTTGTGGATTATGGCAGGAGCCAGCGTAAATCTCGGCCGATAATATAATCTGACAATAATCATCCCAAAAGATGATAAATATCCGAAACACGATTCGGATATCAAATAAAAAAACGAGCCTTGATGGAGGTTTCTTCCTTCCGTCAAGGCTCGTTTCCTTTTATTCCGGCTATTTCCTTTTATTTCAGTTATTCCGGTTTCTGATATTTTCCGTTCACTTTTATCGGTTCGAGATGGATTCCCACATGGGTATCTGCACCGAAGTGCTGCTTCAGTTTTGTTTCTATATGAGTAGCATGCTCATGTGCCTCA
>OKUE01000260.1_pt1 | contig 14362 bp, 10 predicted proteins | sample 1606511 | NCBI WGS metagenome assembly OKUE01 (sample SAMEA3882505, study PRJEB24775) | human gut metagenome | biome: human-associated habitat; feature: intestine environment; material: feces | place: Netherlands | collected 2009/2010 | reverse complement strand
CGCTCCTAACGGGGCGCATTTTATTCCTGCCCGAAACGGTTAAGGCTTAAAACTGTCCCGAAAAAATAATATTATGGAGGTTTTTATTATGACAAAGAATTTAAGCTATTTTATGAGAGAGGAAAAGGAAGAGATTATTACGGCGCCTGCTCCGGAAAGCTTTAAGGATGAAAGCGGTAAGCCGATTCAAATGGAAATTAAAGTATTATCAGGCGAAAGAATAAGAAAAATTACCGACAGTTACCGAAAGAGAAGCGTCGCATTCGATAACAACGGTAAACCGTATATAGAAAACGGAGAGGTTGTTTTCCAGACTGAAAACGATACGCCGAGGGCATTCCGTCATATAATTGCTGAAGCTCTTGTATTTCCGAATCTTTGCGATAAGGAGCTTATGGATTTTTATCGCTGCTATGATAAGACAGAAATGCCGCTTAAGGTTTTTTCAAAGCGCGGCGAGTACGACCAGGTATTCAACACTGTTATGACGGCTCTCGGGCTAATGCAGTCTAAAAAGGAAACCGAAAATAATCTGGTTGAAGAAGCAAAAAACTAATATCCTGCAAGGGAAGCGATTCTTATTGGGCGCATGTTTTATAGCAGCGTCACGGACTACGTATGGAGGAGTTTGAAAAAATGTCTAAGAGGACCAGGCTCTTCTATATCGCGTCTGAGGTATGCGAATCAGAAAACCCTTGCAGGACTGATATTGAAATTTTTCTTGCTATGCTTAAGAGAGGAGTGAGATTTTGAAGAGTGAGTATACCGCTAAATTTAGAATGGTAGATGAAATGAGCGCAGCTATGGTCAGGTTAGGCGATACCGGAGTTAACGCGATAGTTGATGTGGAAAAGTCAAGCGTTAGGCTCGATTCTGCGTTGCTAAACACATCCAAAAGCTCCGCCGAAGCGGCGGCTTCTCTTTCTAAGCTTTCCGGCAATTCAACGGGGGCCGTTACGCCGTCAAGATTATTAGCAGACGCAATGTCCGATCAGGCGCGCAAACTTGAACAGGCCGCGGAAAAAGCCAGAAATAAGGCAAATATAGACGCACAGGCAGCGGCAGAGGCTAAAAGATTTCATGAAAGCTTAAAAAGTCAGCTAATGACGGTTGACAAAGTGACCGATTCCATGAACGACGAGGTAGTTCAGGCGCAAAAGACTTCTGAAAGTCTTGAAAAAGTTGCCCAGAAGTCGGAAAAAAAGGCGAAAAAAGCGGAGGAAGCCGCGGCGGCGGCGAGGAAAAATGCTTCTGCCACAGAAGCGTCCGCGCAAGCGGAAGAAAAAATGTATGCAGCTTCCAACAAAGCCGCTAATGCGGAGCAAAAGGTTGCGGACGCGCTTAACAAGTCTGAGCGCGAGGCTAAAGAATACGGCGAAGCGTTGCAAAAGGCCTCCGGCGAGAGTGAAACTTTAGGAAACAAAGCCGCTAATGCGGGAGAGCTTATCCAGGACGCTTTTGCAACTATCGGGGTAGTGGCCGCGCTGAACAAAATAAAGGACGGTTTTGTTTCCGCCGCAAGCGCGGCGATAGAGTTTGAAAGCGCCGTAACCGGAGTGTACAAGACGGTTGACGGGACCGAAGAACAGCTCGCTGAAATAAGCAGCGATATAAAGGAAATGTCTCTTGTGATTCCGTCCTCTACTACCGAGATTGCAGGCGTTGCCGAATCAGCGGGGCAGCTTGGAATCGCCACCGAAAATATAACGGACTTTACTGAAGTAATGATAAATCTCGGAGAGTCTACTAATCTGTCATCGGAGCAGGCGGCTTCGTCCCTTGCGAAATTTTCCAATATAACTAATATGTCGGCTGACAATTATGAAAATCTCGGCTCCGCCATAGTTGCGCTCGGCAACAATTTCGCCACAACAGAAGCGGATATAGTTGAAATGTCAACAAGAATGGCGTCCGCCGGAACTCTTGCGGGCATGTCGGAATCTGATATTCTCGGACTTTCCGCGGCAATGTCTTCTGTGGGAATCGAGGCTGAAGCGGGCGGCTCCGCTATGTCTAAGCTAATGACGGATATTCAGGTTGCCGTTGAAACAGGAAACAGCAGCTTAGAAGATTTTGCTTCCGTAGCCGGTGTGAGCTGTGAGCAGTTCTCCGACATGTTTGAACACCGTGCTGTCGACGCTCTTTATTCCTTTATAGACGGCTTAAACGACGTTGAAAGAAACGGGGAAACCGCTACCGTAATTCTTGAAAATATGGGCATAAGCGAGGTCAGGCTTTCTAATGCGGTAAAATCCCTTGCGAATAACAGCAGCGGGCTTGCGGGCGCGGTAAGTCTTGCGGGGGAAGCCTGGGAAGAAAATACAGCTCTTGCAAATGAAGCGAATACGCGTTACGGCACGCTTGAATCGCGTCTTACAATGACGCAGAACGCGGCCAATAATCTTAAAATAGCCATCGGCGATACGCTGACTCCCACAATAGGAGCGTTTGCCGATATGGGAACAAGCGCGCTTACATGGATGACGGATTTTGCTGAAAAACACCCCGTCGTCGTAGAGGGAATAACCGGCATAACTGTCGCGGGAGCAGGGTTTATCGGAACGGTTACAGTCGCCGCCGCTGCGGTGAAAGCTTTGAACGTTGTAACTAATACTTTTAATTTAACTTTGTCTAAAACCAAGGTAGGATTAATAATCGGAGGAGTTGCAACAGCCGGAGCGGCTATCGGCGGGCTTATACATCATTTTAATTCGGCAGAGGACGCTGTTGAAGATTATAACGGCACGCTTGAGCAATGCAGGATAGAAATTGACAGTACCGAGACTGCTTACGCAAACGTCTGCAAGTTATACGGAGAAAATTCAGAAGCCGCGAAAAGTCTTTCCAAAGAACTTGATACGCTGAACGCCCAGTATGAAAAAGGCGGCGGATTTGTTTCGGATTATGAGCAAAGGCTTGCGGAAAGCCAGGAAACACTAAAGTCTTTTATTACAGAATACGATAATAAAATGACTAAAATTGATGGCAGTTGGCAAAGTGGCATGATTGCTGTGGCTCAGCTTGACGCATTATCAGATAAGGCCCAGATTACGAATACTGATCTCGATTTGATGGCTGATTACGCTGATTATCTTAATGATACTTTTAATTGTAATATAGAGGTAGATTATGATACAGGAGAACTTACAGGTTTCGATCCTAATTCAGTAATAGACCAGCTTACGGAAAAAGCTGAGGAAAACCGTATAAACTCTGCCGCAGAATCTTTAACAAGTCCTGAATTTACCAATGGTTATATTGATATTTTAAAAGAAAAAAAGGAAATTGAACAGGAATATGCCGTTGTCAAAAATGAAATACTCAAAGCAATGAATGATCCATCTGCGGTTAATACTACTGGATTTACGCTTGATGAGGCAGAAAAAGAGTTTTCAGAAAAAATTGCCAAGGCTGAAGGTCAGATTATTGAATATGAAAACACCGCCCGCAAAGCTTTTGATACAATGGGCACGCCTGAGAGCGCTGATAGTTTTCTTGATAATCTGGAAAATATGGCGGACGATTATGGCAATTTAGGGCAAGCAGCCGAAGAAGCTAATAATGCCATATTAACCCCTCAGGACGCCGCAAGAGACGCTATGTCCGAAGTGGCTGACGAAATATTAGAATTGTCAGAAGCTTACGACGGAGCGTATATTTGCGCTCTTGAAAGCTTTCAAGGGCAGTTTGGATTATTCGACGAAGCGCAGGCAAACGCCGATGCTACTGTTTACAGCGCGCAGGCCGCAATGGATTCACAGCTCGAATATTGGAATCAATACGGTGAAAATATTTCATATCTCGCTGATAAGTCTGCGGAAAGCTTGGGAATTACGCAAGAAAATTATGACGCATTGATGTCTTATGTTCAAAGCGGAAGCGAAGAAGCCGCGGGGCTTGCGGACAGTATAGTATATAACATAGAAAATGGAAACAGTGAGGCAGTAGCTAATCTTGCCAATACTATAGGAGAAGTTTCCTCAAAACAAGGGGAAATTGCAGATACCACGGCCGTATGGATTACTGATTATGAACAAAAGCTGGGAGATTATGTCAAAACGGCGGAAGATAAAATTGCTGAAATGGATTTATCAAAGGACGCAAAGACAAGCGCCATTAACACTGTAAATGCCTACGCAAGCGCAATACTTGCGCAAAAAGATTCGGTAGTTTCAGCCGCGAATAGTCTGGTAAGCGAAGTACAAGCCGTTTTTAATAACTCAAAGGTTACATACACTCTGCCGGAAGAAAAGGGAGACGTTTCTGTATACGGGCCCGCCGAGAGAGGTTATGCCACAGGAACGCTATCGGCTGAACCGGGTATCGCATTGGTCGGAGAAGAAGGACCGGAGCTTATAAATTTCAGAGGCGGAGAAGCGGTTTATACTACCGACGAGACGGAAAAAATCCTGAACGGTTTTGCAGAACGTTCGCTATATGTTCCGCCTGCAAAATCATTTTCAGCCGAGAAATTTGACGCTAACTCTGAAACGGTATCAAAAAAGGAAATATCCCTTGATATAACGGGAAAAGGATCTGTAAATATACAAAGTAACATGAGCAAGGAGCAGGTGGTTTCAATTCTCAGCGATTACATAAAGCCGGTGCTAATGGGTATTGTTGAGCAGGAAATATTTGAAGAGGGGGAATCCTTCTATGAAATCTAACGGATATCAGTTTTGGTTTGAAGCCGACGGCGGCAAGACTAAGCTGCAGCTTCCGGTAAATCCCGAAACATTGACCGTTAAACGAACTGCTAATAACAGCAGCGTTACGGTTGCGGGGCTTGGAGAGGTTATTGTTTTAAACGAGCGTTCAGCTATACAGATTTCTTTTTCAAGCGTCTTTCCCGCGCATTACTTTCCCGGGTGCAGCGTTAAAAAGCCCTTGTTTCCGGCCGCATACGCGATGTTTTTTTCAAGTTGGATGTCCAATAAAAAGCCGGTTAGATTTACCGTGGCGAAATGCGGAATAGTTATGTATGTAACTGTCGAAAGCTTTCAGTATTCCGAAAGCGGCGGAGACGTCGGGACCTATGAGTATTCTTTAACGCTTAAGGAGTACCGCAGCGCACGAGTCAGACAGATTAACTTGGATAAAAATAAGAAAAAAGCGTCCGTTGAAAAAAGCAAAAGTACGAGAGTTAATAATAAAAATATACCTAAGACCTATACGGTTAAATCCGGAGATTGCTTATATAATATCGCTAAAAAGTTTTACGGAGACGGTTCTCTGTATACAAAGATTTATAATGCGAATAAAAAGCTTATAGGATCTAATCCGAATTTGATAAAAGCCGGTCAGGTGCTTACAATACCTTAGAAGGAGGACGGTATGCCGGATATTTCACTGATTTTATATAAAGACGGTCGAGCCTATGACATTTCTGGACTTGCGGAAAGTATAAAGTGGAAAGGGCGGAAAGGCTCGGCGGCGCGTTCTGTCAGTATATCTCTTTTGGACGATAACAGCGGAATGAATAAAGCGGTAAGCGGAATCGACGTGACAAGAGGAAACCACCTTATTTTCAGCTATAAGGGCAAGGAATTGTTTCGCGGTATCATAATGTCGCAGCAGCAGTCCGACAGCCGAAAAATGCCGATAACCGCTTATGACAACGGTATATATCTTTCTAATAATAAGGATACCTTCGTGTACGAAAATAAAACCGTGCACGATATTTTTATAGACGTATGCAAACGCTTCGGTATAAAATATTCCGAGGTTGCTGAAACGAAATATAAGATACCGGAGCTTACCAAGTCAAAAACAACAGCGTGGGACGCTGTTATGGACGCAATAAGTCAGGATTATAAAGCAACCGGAACAAAATACTATGTGCATTCATCCAAAGGCATACTGAGTCTTGTAAAGAGACGTGAAAATATACTTCAATGGGTACTTGAAACAGGCTCTAATATGACTTCATACAGCTATAAGAAAAGTATCGAGGACATCAAAACAAGGCTGAAAATATACTCGGATGAGGATACGGTTTTTGCTGTAAGAAAAAATAAGGATATGGAAAATCTTATAGGTATTTTTCAGGAGATTGAAAAAAAAGACGACGATATGTCGGAGGCAAAGCTGAATCAGCACATAGACGAAACTCTCAAAGAAATCAGCGCTCCGGAAATAAGCCTTGACGTTGAGGCGTTCGGCATTCCGGACGTCATATCGGGAACAGGAGTATATGTAATCATAAACGAGCTGGGAATCAAAGGGCGGGACGACGTATAATGTCGGCGACGGGCTCGGCAGGGATTGGCGCGCATTTTACCGCAGTATCTGCTGTAAGGGAATTTATTATGAGTAAAAAAGTATCGTTCATTAGATTAGCCCCCTTAATTCCTCTCTTAATTCCTCCGCCTCCGCTTCAAGCTCTTTAAGCTTTTTAACATCGTAATCGTCGGCTGTTCCGGTAACGGCGGCTCTCAGCGGTCTGACTGATTCGCCGTCAATCTCTTCAAGCCTTATCTTGATTTCCTCTGCTCTTGCGGCGTTCTGCTTTGCCTGAATCTTTTCGGTATCAAGTAAAAGATTGCCGTTTTCGTCCATGCGGTAATCAGATAAATCAAGCTCCGTACCGTCCGGTATGCCTCCCATGCTTGCTACCTGTATTATGTTTCCGTTTTCATCTTTTCTGATCTGCATAAAAAATCCTCCTTTAAATAATTGAATATATCTGTATATTTCCTATAATTCCAACCGACTGCTCAAGCGTAAGGATTGATGGGGAATCGGAAGTCATAGAAGCCGTTATATAGCCTCCCATATCCTTAGCGGCCTGCGGACCGCTTGATGTAATATACGAAGAGGAAGGGATTCCTCCGTAAAGCCGAATACTGTTCCCCTTGCTTATGTAGGCTATCGGGATAAGAGTTGTTATGCCGCAGCTCAGTCCATTGGCTCCGACGCCGTATGTCTGTAGAAGTACTACCGAATAGCTGGCAAGATCCTGTATTGTAACGGATCCTCCCGCTATAGATATAGCGCCGGAATACAGCAGATTTCCGCTTGCCGCCGTAGTTATTTTTCCGTCGGGCGTTATCTTTACCGCCGGATTCTGATAACTGCCTATATAGTAATACTCCAGGGTGTCGGTGCGTCCGTATGCTCCTATTGCTCCGAGCGAGGTTTCCTTATCGGTCTTATAAAAGCTCACTCCCGAAGCCCATGCCGAACCGTTGCTTGTGGTATATACCCTCATTCCGTTTCTTCCGAGTCCCGCGGCTCTTCCCGTCGCTCCGTAGGGTATGACTATCTCCGAATCAGGATTCATAGTTCCGCCGCTTAGAGGCAGATAATCATGGGTATGATTTGCCTTGGAATAATCATCTGCATTCTTAGCCGCCATACTGCCTAAAGTATACTTGCTTACCATAGGCACGCCATTATCAAGATAAATCGGAACTGTCGGTGAGCCTACGCTTTTTGTAAGTTTTTCTGCGCTTGCAGCCGCCCCGCCCGGCGTTGTACTGCCGGCAAAGTTCTTGTTATCAACATACTCCTTGGTTACAGCGTCTTTGCTTTCATTTATCGGGGAAAGATTTTTCATAAGCTCCTCCTTATCCTACGACGACAGCGTAATAAGAGCCTGCCGTTATTGTAGTGTCGCTTGATATTTTGATTATTACGTTTGATCTGCTGTTTATCGTGATATCGCACATCACCTTTTCGCCGCTTGACGTATACACGTCGCATAGTACGGCGGTATCGTTTCCAGCAAGCGATAAACCGTGATTGCACGCCCAAGTACATACGCCGCTTGCAGGCGTAAGAGCAGGGCATAGTATTTTAGCCTTGTGTACTCCGTTTGTAACAAGAGACTGTAGGCTTTCTATAAGGTCCTTGTTGTCCTCCACCGCCTGCGCAAGCTCGAATATGGTGTCGAGAGCCTCCGACGGCGCGCCGCCAAGCAGTGCGGAAACCTTTGCGTCCGTATACGATCTTGCGCTTGCGTAAGCCTGGGCGGCCGCTCCCGCCTCTTCAAACGCATTCGGGTCAATTACTTTAATACTCTGAACAGATGGCGAAAGGCTGCTGTTTTTCTTTTTCAATACGGTTAAAACTCCGCTTGAAGTACTTGAAAATTCAAAGGCGTCAAGCGGGTTGTAATTTATCCAGTCGGAGCCGTTGTAAATTTTAAGGCAGTTGTTCGTTGTGTCCCAGAAAAAGCTTCCCGCAACGGGAGAATCCGGAGCGGACGACATCGCCTTGTTTTCCAGTACCGCGTTCAGCAGCTGATTGTTACATAAATCAATTCCAGTTTTTGCTTTTACACTCATAATAAAACCTCTTTTCTTAAATTTGGACATAAAAAATGCGCCCCTTACGGAACGCTTTGTAAAATATTGACTTTTATGACATATTATTGTATAATTTGTATTAAGGCATACCTGAAACGGTAGGCGGTCAATCCTGCTCCCGGAAGGGAGTGATAATTATGAATTATGTGTCATGGAGCGAACTGCTTCAGTTTGCAGCCTTTCTGACTACATATACAGCGTTAATTTATACTGTGTTTCATAATAAAAGGAAATAACCGCCCTCAGCTACCAAACTAAGACGGTTATTTACTTAACTTACTTATTGGGAGCGACCGTCTATCGGTATGCCCCTTTTTTATTATTATACAACAATTAACCGTATGTGTCAACCGTCTTGGCCGTTTTTATCCTCATTTATTTTCCCTTTAGCGTTCTTTAATAAATTAGCTATCCATTTCGGAATAATATCCGGGTTGCATTCGTAGAGATTCTCGCATATAGATATGCATTCGTTAAGCACTATGTAGCTTCCGATGATTAAACCGAAGGGCAAAGCAAAGGGTACTTCGACAGATACTATTTTTTCAAGAGACATGGGTATGAAGTAGTCCAGAAATACTCCGAAAAACAACGCCGCGAGAAGCGATATCTTTTTCCAGAAGCCGATAAAGCCTCTTTTACTTGACCAGGGAACGCCCGTTATTTTGCTTTTGACCAGTCCCGTAACAAAATCGAATACTATTCCTATCACCACAAAAAGAAGTATAAGCCCGTATTGCTTTGTGGCCGTCGCTATAAACCCTCCGATAACGGAAAGTATGTATTTTATCTTATCGTTCATTAGATTAGCCCCCTTAATTCCTCTCTTAATTCCTCCGCCTCCGCTTCAAGCTCTTTAAGCTTTTTAACATCGTAATCGTCGGCTGTTCCGGTAACGGCGGCTCTCAGCGGTCTGACTGATTCGCCGTCAATCTCTTCAAGCCTTATCTTGATTTCCTCTGCTCTTGCGGCGTTCTGCTTTGCCTGAATCTTTTCGGTATCAAGTAAAAGATTGCCGTTTTCGTCCATGCGGTAATCAGATAAATCAAGCTCCGTACCGTCCGGTATGCCTCCCATGCTTGCTACCTGTATTATGTTTCCGTTTTCATCTTTTCTGATCTGCATAAAAAATCCTCCTTTAAATAATTGAATATATCTGTATATTTCCTATAATTCCAACCGACTGCTCAAGCGTAAGGATTGATGGGGAATCGGAAGTCATAGAAGCCGTTATATAGCCTCCCATATCCTTAGCGGCCTGCGGACCGCTTGATGTAATATACGAAGAGGAAGGGATTCCTCCGTAAAGCCGAATACTGTTCCCCTTGCTTATGTAGGCTATCGGGATAAGAGTTGTTATGCCGCAGCTCAGTCCATTGGCTCCGACGCCGTATGTCTGTAGAAGTACTACCGAATAGCTGGCAAGATCCTGTATTGTAACGGATCCTCCCGCTATAGATATAGCGCCGGAATACAGCAGATTTCCGCTTGCCGCCGTAGTTATTTTTCCGTCGGGCGTTATCTTTACCGCCGGATTCTGATAACTGCCTATATAGTAATACTCCAGGGTGTCGGTGCGTCCGTATGCTCCTATTGCTCCGAGCGAGGTTTCCTTATCGGTCTTATAAAAGCTCACTCCCGAAGCCCATGCCGAACCGTTGCTTGTGGTATATACCCTCATTCCGTTTCTTCCGAGTCCCGCGGCTCTTCCCGTCGCTCCGTAGGGTATGACTATCTCCGAATCAGGATTCATAGTTCCGCCGCTTAGAGGCAGATAATCATGGGTATGATTTGCCTTGGAATAATCATCTGCATTCTTAGCCGCCATACTGCCTAAAGTATACTTGCTTACCATAGGCACGCCATTATCAAGATAAATCGGAACTGTCGGTGAGCCTACGCTTTTTGTAAGTTTTTCTGCGCTTGCAGCCGCCCCGCCCGGCGTTGTACTGCCGGCAAAGTTCTTGTTATCAACATACTCCTTGGTTACAGCGTCTTTGCTTTCATTTATCGGGGAAAGATTTTTCATAAGCTCCTCCTTATCCTACGACGACAGCGTAATAAGAGCCTGCCGTTATTGTAGTGTCGCTTGATATTTTGATTATTACGTTTGATCTGCTGTTTATCGTGATATCGCACATCACCTTTTCGCCGCTTGACGTATACACGTCGCATAGTACGGCGGTATCGTTTCCAGCAAGCGATAAACCGTGATTGCACGCCCAAGTACATACGCCGCTTGCAGGCGTAAGAGCAGGGCATAGTATTTTAGCCTTGTGTACTCCGTTTGTAACAAGAGACTGTAGGCTTTCTATAAGGTCCTTGTTGTCCTCCACCGCCTGCGCAAGCTCGAATATGGTGTCGAGAGCCTCCGACGGCGCGCCGCCAAGCAGTGCGGAAACCTTTGCGTCCGTATACGATCTTGCGCTTGCGTAAGCCTGGGCGGCCGCTCCCGCCTCTTCAAACGCATTCGGGTCAATTACTTTAATACTCTGAACAGATGGCGAAAGGCTGCTGTTTTTCTTTTTCAATACGGTTAAAACTCCGCTTGAAGTACTTGAAAATTCAAAGGCGTCAAGCGGGTTGTAATTTATCCAGTCGGAGCCGTTGTAAATTTTAAGGCAGTTGTTCGTTGTGTCCCAGAAAAAGCTTCCCGCAACGGGAGAATCCGGAGCGGACGACATCGCCTTGTTTTCCAGTACCGCGTTCAGCAGCTGATTGTTACATAAATCAATTCCAGTTTTTGCTTTTACACTCATAATAAAACCTCTTTTCTTAAATTTGGACATAAAAAATGCGCCCCTTACGGAACGCTTTGTAAAATATTGACTTTTATGACATATTATTGTATAATTTGTATTAAGGCATACCTGAAACGGTAGGCGGTCAATCCTGCTCCCGGAAGGGAGTGATAATTATGAATTATGTGTCATGGAGCGAACTGCTTCAGTTTGCAGCCTTTCTGACTACATATACAGCGTTAATTTATACTGTGTTTCATAATAAAAGGAAATAACCGCCATACTCTCACATAGGCGGTTATTTTTATAACTCAGCATTATGGGAGCGACCGTCTATCGGTATGCCCTTTTTTATTATTATACAATTTTTCATAAAATATGTCAAGCGTTAATTTAAATAAACCGTTCCCGCCGTAGGCTCGGAAAACCTAAGGGTGACGGTATTTTCATTCGTATACTCTATATCGCAGAGAACAACCGCCCCGGTATCGTCTACGACCGTAACCGACGGCTTTTTGTTTAAGCCGTGAAGTATCACCCAGACCTTTGCTTGAGTATCTTGCGTATATTCTCCGCTTTTATCCTTTCCTTCCCCGTCATTGTTAATATACGGATAAAACCTAACGGCGCAGTCCTCCGGAAACGAAGCCGGAAAATATTCGCAATCATTAGAAATATATACGCTTTTAAGTATGGTTCCGGAAAAAGCATAATTTCCTATGCTCTTTACACGAGGCGGTATATATACGAAATGAAGTTGATTTTGCTGTGCAAACGCCCCGTCGTCTACCGATCTGACAGAATCGGCAAGCAATATGGACGAAACGCTTCCCGTGCATACAAATTTCTCCATATAGCAGTCTACCGTCATAGTATAATCACCGATTTCATTGTAGGTATGGCTGTAAGACTTAGCCGGAGAATATTCCTCCGACGTACCGTCTCCCCACTCTACCACGCCTTTGCAAGTACTCTCCGAATCTATTACCGGTATTCCGGCGGCTGCCGTTCCAATATAGCTGACAGTAGTTATACAACTGCTGAAGCTTTCAAATTTCGGCTCGTCAAAGCGCCCTCTTACCGCTATATAAGCGTTAGCTCTTGTATAGTCCTCGCTTATACTTTCTCCGTGTCCGCGGCTGCATTGTATGTAAAAATTAACAGTATAAGTTTTAATTTCCGAAGTATTGACAGGAAGGGATATATCAAGCGTATGCAGTCCCCTGCAAAGATACTGCTGAACCGCAATTTTAGTGTCGTATCCGTTAATAGAATTATTTACAGTCACCGTGCCGGGCTGAATCATATCAATACATATCTGCCCCGTAATTTCTACCGGAGAACCGTATTCCTTAGGTTGAAAGCTGATACGGCAGAGCCGTTTCTGATGAGTTCCGGCAAAAACCGGAGGAAGTCTGTAAATATACTGATTACGCAGATCGGTATAAACCGGAGTATCTCCTCCGCTTCCTGACGAGGTAGTATTTTTCCGGGATTTCGCCTGTATCATGCTGGCGTCGCTGGTTATTTTATGGGAGCCTCTGTAAGTCCAGTCGTTTTTTGTGACTAATATTCGTACACCCTGCCCCGCTACGCCTCCCGTCAAAAGAATATGGTCGCCTGCGTCTATTGTGGGATCACCGAATATTTCCGCTTCCGCTCCGTAATAAGTCAGCATAAAAAGACGGTCGGCTATTTCCTTTAAATATTCCTCCACAACGTTAATTTCACTAAGCCGCAATATGGGATTGTCGTCAATGGCAAGCGTATTTGCAGACGTGGATTCAGGCGGATATATATGCTTGTATTTGTCGCCTGTAAGTCCGGTTAGCGAAACGGAAACGGCGTCATAAAGTTTTTTATTTTTTATGGCTGCGGATTTTCTTTGACTGCCGTTTATTATTCTTGCATAATCCGGATACGCCTCGGAATATCTGCGGTCAAAGTTAATGATTTCAAGCTCGCCTTTTCTGTTTATGACCGCGCATGCGCATAAAAGCTGCGTTATCATTGTCAGAACGTCGCGAAAAGTTTTAATATCCTTGTTGCACGGGGCGGCTGTCGCAAAACCCATTGTCCTGCCGCCGTTGCTCATACCGGAAATATTGTATAAGCTTTCCTCCGATACGGCGACGCCGCAGTTATTGCCTATATGCCCGAGCCACAATGTAACCGGAATATCAAACACGGAACCGTCCCCGTACGGCGGAATAAAATCCTTGTCAAACTTGACCATGTTGTCATAGCATACCAGCTTTGTAGTGCGGCTATCCGGAACGCTTATTTCGGTAACGTTGAAAACTCCCATGGGAATCTCTTCAAAAGTACCGTCGGAAAGTCTTACGCAGCAAAAGGGGCGAATAACCGCCCCCTGATAATTCCCGCTGTCAATATTGTCGTCTAAAAGAGATACGCCGAATTCTCCTATGCATACGGCGCCCAGCTCGAAATCCGAGCCGCTTACGCACTTGCTTTTTACATAGGCAGTACCGCTTTTTATATTCTCGCTGCCTATTCTCCTTAAGCTTCCGCCGGGAAATGTAACCTGACAGTAAAAATCTGTAGTTCTGTCGGGACTGTTCAGAATCGCTCTGCATTCGTCGCTTACCTTATACATAAAACCTCCTTAATATTCGATAAAATTAACGCTGAATTCCCATTGAGCCGCATTTTCCCCGTCAATATTTGTTATCAGATTAAGCGATCTGTCCCCTGCATACATAGTTACGTTTTCAGCATAATAACCGTTTGCAGGAAAGAAAAAGGTAACGTTCAACGCCGGCGCTGAAATAGCGGAGGTAAGCTCCAGCAGCTCGTCTGTTGTAACCCTCCATGTCGCGTTTAGTTTTTTAACGCCGCCTCTTATACGCTCTCTTGACATATACCCCGATTCGCTTCTGCCGCTTTCAGAGCTGTCAAGATCGGAAGCCGTAACAGAATATGATACAGGCGGCGGCGTATTATAGCTCCCGATTTTAATTAAATTCATCCCATCACCTTCCGTTTGTTATAAATGAGTTTTTATTCATAAGCTGTATGATTACCTCCTCGAGCATACGCCCGTCAATATTGAACTGCGCGACAAGGTCAAGCTGTCTGAGCAGCTCGTATATTTTCATCAGCAGTTCGTATATACGGTCGTTGCCGTTTCCGCCGCTTTGGGATATGATCCCTTGCAGCTTTGACAGAGGCGAAATAACCTCCGGATCCGTCCGGGCGTTTTTGTTGTCTCCTACCATTGCAAGCGTCGGCTGATATGCAAGTCCGCCTTTGGCAAGATACGGAATTTGCGGAGGTGTAAGCTCTCCGAAG
>OKUE01000236.1_pt1 | contig 15236 bp, 14 predicted proteins | sample 1606511 | NCBI WGS metagenome assembly OKUE01 (sample SAMEA3882505, study PRJEB24775) | human gut metagenome | biome: human-associated habitat; feature: intestine environment; material: feces | place: Netherlands | collected 2009/2010 | reverse complement strand
CTAAAGCTTTTCCTTTTCCGCCTGCATAGCAGGTGGTTGTCTTTGTTGCAAACAAAACAAGGACGATTCGGAACATCACATTCCGAACCGTCCTTTAATTTTGCAAAAGATTTTAATTATGAAGATTTTCAAAAATTATTTCATAGCATTCTTCATTGATTTAACATATTCATAAACCTTTTCGGGCGCCGCTTCGCCGTATTGAGCCACAAGCTTAACTATTGCGGAGCCGACTATAACACCGTCTGCAATATGAGAATATTTTGCCGCCTGCTCGGGTGTGCTTATGCCGAATCCGATTGCAACGGGAATATTGCTGACCTGCTTAACCGCCGCGGTGATGGATTGCAAATCCGTTTTGATTTCGCTGCGCACACCGGTTACGCCGAGTGACGAAACCTCATAAATAAAGCCCTGCGCTTCCTTTGCAATCATTTGAATACGCTGTTCGCTTGTGGGGGCAACCAGCGAAATAACATCTATATCGAATTTTTCCGCCACGGATTGCAACTCGCCCTTTTCCTCAAACGGCAAATCGGGAACGATAACACCTGAAACGCCGCTTTCCTTGGCATTTTTTAAGAATTTCTCATAGCCGTATTTAAAAAGAACGTTTAAATAGGTCATATAAACAAGGGGCACATCCGTTTCGGCAGAGAGCTTTGCCGTCATTTCAAACACCTTATCCGTGGTGGTGCCTGCGTTAAGAGCGCGCAAATCAGCCTCCTGAATAACGGGTCCCTCGGCAATCGGATCTGAAAAAGGAATGCCGATTTCTATTAAATCGCAGCCGCCGCGCGCCATTTCAAGCATAACGCGCCTTGAGGTTTCAAGATCGGGATCACCCGCCGTTGCAAAGCCTATAAAAGCCTTGCCGTGATCAAAAGCCTTTGAAATATTACTCATAGATTTCTTTCCCCCTGTATCTTGCAATTGCCGCCACATCTTTATCGCCCCTGCCGGAAAGGCAGCAGATAATAATATCGTCCTTACTCATTTTCGGCGCCTGCTTCATAACATAGGCAACGGCGTGCGCGCTTTCGATTGCACAGATGATGCCCTCTGTTTTTGCTATGTATTCAAAAGCGTTTACCGCCTCATCATCCGTTATCGGCACATACTGCGCTCTGCCGATATCCTTTAAATGGGCGTGCTCCGGGCCTACTCCCGGATAATCAAGCCCTGCGGAAATGCTGTAAACCGGGGCAATTTGGCCATACTCGTTTTGGCAGAAATAAGATTTCATTCCGTGAAAAACGCCGAGTGTGCCCGTTGCCATTGTGGCAGCGGTTTCGCCGGTGTTCACTCCCCTGCCTGCCGCCTCGCAACCCGTGAGCTTAACCTCCTTATCGTTTATGAAATTATAAAACATACCCATGGCATTTGAGCCGCCGCCCACACAGGCAACAACCTCATTCGGCAGCCTGCCCTCTTTTTCAAGGATTTGCTCCCTCGCCTCGCGGCTGATAACGCTTTGGAAATCACGCACTATGGTTGGAAACGGGTGCGGACCCATAACCGAGCCGAGAACATAAAGAGTGTCGTCCACCCTGGAAACCCATTCGCGCATGGCTTCGTTTACAGCGTCTTTAAGAGTTTTTGTGCCGGAATCGACAGGGTGCACCTTTGCGCCCAGCAGTTCCATTCTATAGCAATTCAGTGCCTGCCTTTCGGTGTCTGTTCTGCCCATAAATATTTCGCATTCAAGCCCCATAAGAGCCGCCGCCGTGGCAGTGGCAACGCCGTGCTGCCCTGCGCCCGTTTCGGCGATAACTCTGGTTTTGCCCATTCTTTTTGCAAGCAGGCATTGGCCGAGCACATTATTGATTTTGTGGGCGCCGGTGTGATTTAAATCTTCTCTTTTAAAATAAATTTTTGCACCGCCGAGATCCTTCGTCATATTCTCGGCATAATAAAGCAATGACGGCCTGCCCGCATATTCTTTAAACAGAGTGTTTAACTCATTAACAAAATCAGGATCGTTTTTATAATAATCATAAGCCTTTTCAAGCTTTATAATTTCATTCATAAGCGTTTCGGGCACATATTGCCCGCCGTGAATTCCGAATCTGCCGTTACTCATTTCTTACAATCTCCATAATTTTTTTAATTTTTTCCTCATCCTTATATCCGCCCGTTTCCGCCGCCGAGGAAAGATCAACGGCAAAGGGGTGCACGGCAGCAACCGCCGCGCTTAAATTATCCGCAGAAATGCCGCCCGCCAAAAAGAACGGCAAATCCGTTTTCGGAATATTTTTCCAATCAAAGGCTTTTCCCGTGCCCGTGCCGGAATCAAAAAGCAGATAATCGGCTTTGTAGTTGCCGATATTTTCGCTCACGCCGCCGCTGCAATTAAAATATTTGATTACGGGAGCGTTTATCGCAGCGCAAAATTCGGGGCTTTCAGAGCCGTGAAGCTGCACCATATCGATTATTCCGCTTTGCACAAAGGAATTTATATTTTCCGCATCATCGTTCACAAACACACCCACCGCTTTGATTTTGGGCGAAAGCGCGCTTTTAAATTTTTTCGCCGTTTCGCGCGATATGCTGCGCCGAAATCCGGGAGTGAGTATGAAGCCGATAAAATCCGGCAAATATTTATTGACCGCTTCAACATCTTCAATTCTTTGAAGGCCGCAAATTTTAATTTTCGTCACCGCGAAGCTCCTTTAAAGCCGCCGCAATATCGGGCGCGCGCATCAGCGTTTCGCCTATCAAAACGGCATCTGTTTTATTTTGCTCAAGCACCGCGATATCGGCGCGCGTTTTTATTCCGCTTTCGGAAACGAACGCCGTGCCCTGCGGAATCATGCCGCGATAGCGCGCGGAATTATTAACATCAACGCTGAAATCCTTTAAATTTCTGTTGTTTACTCCGATTATCCTTGCGCCCGCCGAAAGCGCCGTTTCAACCTCGCGCTCATCGTGCGCCTCCACAAGAGCGCTTAATCCGAGCGCGTCGCAAACGGCAATATATTCTTCAATTTCCTCTTTTGAAAGCAATGCGCAAATCAAAAGCACAGCCGAGGCGCCGAGCAATTTAGCCTCAAAAATCTGATAATCGCAAACCGTGAAATCCTTGCGCAACACGGGAATCGAAACCGATGCGGCGATTTTTTGCAAATATTCGTCCGCACCCAAAAACCACTGCGGCTCGGTAAGGCATGAAATGCAATCCGCACCCGCGGCTTCATATTGCCGCGCAATTTCAAGATAGGGAAATTCGGGCGATATCAACCCCTTTGAAGGGCTTGCCTTTTTTATCTCGCAAATATAGGAAAGACCCGGCTTTTTGAGCGCCTTTTCAAATTCAAAGCCGCCCTGCGGCATTGCAAGCGCGCCCGCCTTAACCGAAGCAAGAGGCTTGCTTTTTATTATGCTTTCATACCGTGCGCGCGTGGCGGCGGCAATTTTATCTAATATATTTTCACTCATTGGTTATCCTAACAAATTCATCAAGAGCCTTAATTGCCTTGCCGGAGGCGATTGCCTCCTCGGCCTTTTTAATGCCCTCATCAAGGGTGATTTTGCCTTTTTCCGCCGCAAAAATGCCTGCGCCCGCATTAAGGAGCACCGCCGTTTTTTGCGCATCCGTGCCGCCGCCGGAAAGCACATTCTTTGCGATTTGGGCATTTTCGGCAGGCGTGCCGCCGAGCAAATCGGATTTTTCACAGCGCTTAAAGCCAAACTGCTCGGGAGTGATTGTGTAATACTTTATATTTTCGCCGCGCACCTCGGCAACCGAGGTTTCACCGCAGGCGCTGATTTCATCCAGGGTATCGCGGCCGTAAACAACAAGCGCATTTTCAACGCCGAGCTTAACAAGAGCCTTTGCAACCTTTTCAACATATTCCTCGCTGAAAACACCGAGCACCATCATCTTTGCCGCCGCCGGATTTGTGAGCGGGCCGAGAATGTTAAACACCGTTCTGATTCCGATTTCCTTGCGAACGGGGCCGACAAAGCGCATTGCGCTGTGATATTTTTGAGCAAAAAGAAAGCCGATATTATCCTGCTCGATTGATTTTTTCATAACATCGATATCCGCATTGATATTTACGCCGAGCGCTTCAAGGCAATCCGCCGCACCGCTGCCCGAAGAGGCAGCTCTGTTGCCGTGCTTTGTAACCTTAACTCCGGCAGCCGCGATCACAAATGCCGCCGTTGTGGAAATGTTAAAGCTGAGCGATTTATCGCCGCCGGTGCCGACTATATCAAGCGTTTCAAACGGCAAATCCATTTTGAGTGCCTTGCCGCGCATGCCGTCTGCACAGCCTGCGATTTCATCATCCGTTTCGCCCTTCATTGCAAGAGCCGTTAAAAAGGCGGAGATGAGCACGGGCGAGCAATTGCCGCCCATAATTTCCGCTATTGCGGATTTAGCTTCATCATAGCTTAAATCCTGCTTTACCGCAACCTTTGAAAGTAATTCTTTAATCATTATCCTGCCCTCCTAAAAAATTTTTGATAATGGCTTCGCCGCAAGGCGTTAAAATCGATTCCGGGTGAAATTGAAGCCCGTAAATCGGCAGGCTGCGGTGCTGAGCGGCCATTATTTCGCCGTCGCCCGTTTTTGCCGTTACCCTAAGGCAATCGGGCATTGTGCTTTCATCCGCCGCAAGTGAATGATAGCGCGCCACCTCGATTTCATCGGGAAGCCCTTTAAACAAAAGCGATTTATTATCAACCCTGCACAGGCTTTGCTTGCCGTGCATAAGCTTTTTTGCATAAGTGATTTTTGCGCCGAACGCTTGGCATATTGATTGATGGCCGAGGCAAACGCCGAGTATTTTTGAATATTCGCCGAGTTGCCGTGCAACATCAACGCAAACGCCGGCATCCTTTGGGGATTTCGGCCCCGGCGAAAGAACTATATATTCGGGAGCGAGCGCCTTTATTTGCGCAACGCTCATTTCATCATTTCTGATAACCTTAATATCGGGATTTATGCCGCCGATAAGCTGATAAAGATTATATGAAAAAGAATCATAATTATCTATTAAAAGAATCATTCGGCGCCACCTCCGCTGATTTTAAGCGCGCTCACAACCGCGCCCGCTTTATTGATGCATTCTCTGTTTTCCTTTTCACCCACGGAATCGGCAACAATTCCTGCGCCCGAGCGAACATAAACCCTGCCGCCCTTTTTATACGCTATGCGGATTGCAATGCAAGTGTCTGCATTACCCGTAAAATCAATATATCCTATTGCGCCGCCGTAAATGCCGCGGCGATTATTTTCAAGCTCATTTATAATTTCCATGGCGCGGATTTTCGGCGCGCCCGAAAGCGTGCCCGCGGGAAGAACGGCGTCTATTGCATCAAGCGCCGTTTTATCATGCCTGATTTTGCCGCGCACGGTGGAGCCGATGTGCATAACATGGCTGAATTTTAAAATTGAGTGATATTTTTCAACCTGCACACTGCCGAAGCGGCTGATTTTGCCGAGATCGTTTCTGCCGAGATCCACAAGCATATTATGCTCTGCAAGCTCTTTTTCATCTGCCAAAAGCTCTGCTTCAAGGCGGGCGTCCTCCTCGGCGGTTTTGCCGCGCGGCCTTGTGCCCGCAAGAGGATAGGTGTAAAGCGTGCCGTTTTCAAGCTTTACAAGCGTTTCCGGCGATGCGCCTGCAATTTCAATGTCATTTGAAGAAAAATAAAACATATAAGGGCTTGGATTAAGGCAGCGAAGCACCTTATAGGTTTCGAAAAGCGAGCCACTCATTTTCGCTTCAAGCCTGTTCGAAATAACGGCCTGGAAAATATCGCCCTCTTTGATGTAGTTTTTTGTTTTTTCAACCATTTTGCAATATTCTTTTTCGCTGAAAAGCGGCTTGAATTCGGATTTCAAAACAGGCCTTTCAATTTCTGCCGGTTTGCCGCTTTCGATAACCTCCGCCATTATTTCAATTTCCGAAACGGCGGCGGCATAATTGTTTTCAACATCCGCCGTTTGCATATTGCAAATCAGAAAAACGCAATCGTTTAAATTATCAAACGCAATAACCTTATCAAACAGCATTAAATCCATATCTTTAAAATGCGCGTCGTCTGCGGCGTCAAGCTTAAGCTTAGGCTCGGCATATTTGGCATAATCATAGCCGAAATAGCCAACAAGGCCGCCCGTGAAGGCAGGCAAATCATCAAGCCGCGGGCTTTTATGCTCTGCCAGCATTTGCAGCACATATTTGCGCGGATTTGAATTGAAGCGGCGCACGCCGAAAGAATCCGTGATTTGCACAAGGCCGTCCTTGCAGGTGATTTCCGCCTTTGGATCAAACCCCAAAAATGTGAAGCGGCCCCATTTTTCCCTGTCCTCACACGATTCAAGCATATAGCAGTGCGAGCTGATTGCCTTGAGCTTTTGCAGCACCTCAAGCGGAGAGGCGGCGCATTTGATTTTTGCCGAAAGCGGCACGGTTTTGTATTCCGCCGCCAAGCTTTTAACTTTTTCGATATTAGGTGTGATATTCATAGCTTCCTCCGTTTCGGCATTTGCCGAGCGCTTGCAGAGGGGAAATAAAAAAGCCCCCGGCAGAAAATCACTGAAATGACTTTCTGCCGGGGACGAATAATTACATTCGCGGTGCCACCCCGATTTGCGGATATGAAACTAACTAAATAAAATCCGCACTCTCTGCAAGGTACCAACATACCTTCGGCCACTGACGCAGGCCCTGCGTTGCGCTATACTCGGCAAATGCCTTTGAGCGCACCCTCAGCGGTCCATTTAGCAAGCCGTTTACTGCCGCTTTCCAGCAACTGCGGCTCTCTGTGAGTTCGTATCCTGCTTTTACTTCCGCCTCATCGGTTTAGGTGTTTAATTGTTAGATTTATGATATCACCGAAAAAAAGATTTGTCAATACTTTAAATCGATAAATTTTGCCGCCGTTTGTAAACACTGCGCGGCATTGAGCGATTTCCGATCGGCGAAAATGTAAAAAACGCCGCTTGATTTTTACTTAATCGGAATCAATTTGCCGTTTTGGATTTTTGCATTCACGGTTTTGCCGCCGCGCAGCTTAACACCCTTAACAACACCGTTCCAATCCTCGGGCAATTTGCCGCCCGCAATCAATTCGCCGATGCCCGCCGTGAAGCCGTAATTGCCGTCTATCTGGAAAGGCGGATGAGCACAGAACAGATTTGGATAAGTGCCGCCGCCTTTTTTAAAAGCAAAGCGGGAGTGGGGATTAACATAGCGCAGCTGATTTTTGATAAGCAAAGCCGCGTCCGCCGGCTGCTGCATTCTGCCGCGCAGGCAAAGCTTCCAAGCAAGGCTCCAGCCCGTGCCGCCCGTTCCCCTTACTTCAAGGGATTTATCCGCGGCGGCTTTAAGCTGCTCGCTTGCGGGATAAGACGAGGGATAAATGCAATAAAGATGGCTTAAATGCCTGTGCTCCGGCTCAACCTCGGCAAATTCCTCCGCCCATTCCGGGATTCTGCCGTCGCTTGCAGGCTTAACCTGCGCAATATGCGGCGCCTCAATGCCGAGCTCGCGGCAATTATTAAAGAAATCATGCAGCATTTCGCGATCCATTGAAGGCATATACGTTACGCTGAAACGCTTATCGCCGAGCTTATATGAATTTTCGGGAGAAATTGACGGGCAGGTTACGAGTTCGCCGTCTTTTTCCGTAAGAAACGCCTTATAAAACTCGCAAACCTTTTCAAACAGCGGCGTGATTCTTGCCCTGTAATCAAGATCATTCGTATAAAGATAATGGTCATAAAGCATATTGAGAAACCACGGCAGGCTCATCGGCCAAAACGAATAAGCCGCGCAATTTTCCTTGCCTGTGGGATTTGACGCGGGCTGAGTGCAGCCCCACAAATCCGTGTTGTGGTGAGCGCAGCTTCCGGGGCAATCATAATAATCGCGGGCGGTTTTTTGGCCGTTATCCACCAATTTTTCAACAAGAGCAACAAGCGGCTCAAAGCATTCCGAAAGATTTGCCGCATCCGTGCCCCAATAATTCATTTGGGTGTTTATATTAACCGTGTAGTTCGAGCTCCACGGCGCGCGCACCTGATCGTTCCAAATACCCTGCAGGGTTGTGGCCTGCGTGCCGGGGCGGGAGCCGGAAATCGTTAAATACCTGCCGTATTGATAAAGCAGGGCGATAAGGCCGTTATCCCCGCTGCCCTTGCGGAAAAGCTTGAGCCTTTTATCCGTCGGCGCGTCACTGCCGGTGCCCTCAAGCTTGAATTCAACCCTGTCAAACAGGCTTTCAAAATCGCGCACATGCTCATCATAAAGCGCGCCGAAGCCCTTATCCGTTTCAAGCGGCGCGGCGGCTCTTTCAAAGCTGTTTGCATCCGGCGCGGATTTATAATCCGCAAACGCCGTGGCAAGCGACACAAGAACGGTTATTTCCTTTTGATTTTTAACGAAAATGCAGCCGTCGCTGAATTTAGCCTCACCGAGCACCTTTGCAATTCCCGTAAACTTCATGCCCTTATTGCCGTATTGCACGGGATTTGGAGTATTATAATAAACGGGATAGCAAATTTCGGGTGCACGCCCTTCCAAAACAAGGCTTCTGCCCTTGCAGGAAACATGGCTGTGCTTGATTTTGCTTGCAAACGAAATGTTGCAGGAAAAAGGATTTTCCGATTTTATATTCACAACAATAAGCTGCGCGGGATGGCTGACGAAAACGGTTTCCTTAATATCGCCGAATTTAACCGTGGCAACTCCCTTTGAAATATCAAGGCGGCGCTCATAGCCCGCTCTTGAGGTTTTTGAAGCATAGTTTATAAGCAGATCGCCGAACGGCAAATAAGCGTCGCTCCAATCGCCGTGCATATCCTCGTTTAAAAGCTTTTGAGCCTGCGCGATATCGCCTGAAAAAACGGCGCTTCTTACCTTTTCAAGATATTCGTGAGCGGATTTATTATTATTGTCCTTCGGATAACCCGACCATAATGAATCCTCGTTGAGCGCTATTCTTTCCGTTTTGGTGCCGCCGAACACTATTGCGCCCATTCTGCCGTTTCCGAGCGGCAAAGCCTCCTCAAAATATTTTGCGCTTTTTTTATAATAAAGCATATTTTCCATGGCAAAACGCCTCCTGATTATTTCTATAAATAATATAATCCATATGAAAAAAAATTGCAATAAAAACGGTGAATTACCCGCCGAAAATGATAATTTTTTAACAATTTCAAAAATATGATTGACTTAAACCCGACTTTAAGTGTTACCATAAAATCAAACAAAATCGAAAGGAATGAATTTTTATGAAATATTCAAACGAAACGGATTTTAACGCCGCAAACAAATTCGGCAAGGGCAATGCAAACACGGCTTTTGCGCAGTATTTTATCGGCAACAGCTTTTTGAACCCGCTTACCGAGCCGCAAAAGGCAAATCTGTTTTTGGCAAATGTTACTTTTGAACCCGGCTGCCGCAACAATTGGCACATTCACCACGCAAGCAAGGGCGGCGGGCAGATTTTGATTTGCACCGCGGGCGAAGGCTGGTATCAGGAAGAGGGCAAAAAGGCCGTTTCGCTCAGCGAGGGCACGGTTATTGCCATTCCGCCCGAGGTTAAGCATTGGCACGGCGCGAAAAAAGACAGCTGGTTTTCGCACATTGCGGTTGAAGTGCCCGGAGAAAACACATCAAACGAATGGTGCGAGCCGGTTTCAAACGAAGAATACGATAAATTATAATAAAAAGGGGGCGGCATATTCGCGCCTTATAATGCGGAAAATATAAAGATATAAAGGAGAGATAATTATGGCAGTTAAACAAACGGCGGGACGCGATCAGTTGGGTGATTTTGCGCCCAAATTCGCAGAGCTTAACGACGATGTTTTGTTCGGCGAGGTTTGGAGCAGAGAGGATAAGCTTTCGCTTAGGGACAGATCCCTCGTTACCGTGACCGCGCTTATGGCGCAGGGGCTGATTGACGATTCTTTCAGATACCATTTAATGACGGCAAAGGCAAACGGCATAACGAAAGAGGAAATTGCCGAAATCGTTACACACGCTGCATTTTACTGTGGCTGGCCGAAAGCATGGGCGGTTTTTAAAACGGCAAAGGAAATTTGGAACGACTGATAAAGCGGCAATGCGACATAAGCTTTTCGCTCACGGCACCGTTTTTCGCAAAACGATTTTTGTGTAGGCAAGGCATAAAACGCAGTTAATCCTTTCGGATTAACGAGTATTTTAACGCAGCATACGCGGAAATCGGTTGCTTTAAACCATATTGCGTTTGATTCCCGCCTGCTTAAGCGGGAGCATAAGCAAAGGCACACGAAGCAAATTTCGTGTGCCCTTTTCTATACATTATTATATATTATTTAAGCAATATAAATGCGCCGAAAATCAATTGCTGCTGCCCTTTGATTCCACAAGCTTGCATTCAACATCAAAGGTTTTGATTTGATTGTTTTCGATTCTGGCAATGGTGAGCTTGATTGTGTCGCCGGGTTTACTGTCCGAAAGAACGGAGGTCATAACATCCGTATCCGTCATCGTGTTTCCGTTTACGGCAACAATCATATCATATTGCTTAATATCCTTATTTGCCAAATCTGAATCCGAGCTTACCTCGCCGATAACCATGGTGCCGTTTGCATCCTTATAGCCTTTTTCGGAAAGAGCGCTTAAAATTGCCGATGCATTTGAATAGCTGGAGATATTGTTATATGTGATGCCGAGCTTTGCTCTGCCCTCAACATAGCCGGATTTGATAAGGCTGTTTGCCGTGGAAACCGCAGTGTTGCTGGGAACGGCGAAGCCCATGCCCTCATATTCCGTGGAGGCGATTTTTGATGAGTTTATGCCGATAACCTGACCCTGCATATTAAAGAGTGCGCCGCCGCTGTTGCCGGGGTTGATAGCCGCATCGGTTTGGATACATTTATTATCATAGCCGATTTTTGAAGAAACGGGGCGATCGATTGCGGAAACATAGCCGCTTGTTACGCTGTTCATAAATTCAATGCCGCCGGGGCAGCCGATTGCAACAACCTGCTCGCCGACCGCAACCGAATCCGAATTTGCAAAGGTTGCGATTTTAAGGCCGGTTGCGTTTATTGAAAGCACTCCTATATCGGTTTGGCTGTCATAAGCCACCATGGAGGCGTCATACTCGGTGCCGTCGTTAAGAGTTACGGTAAAGGAGGAGCCGCCGCTGATAACATGAGCGCAGGTCATAATATATGTTTTGCCGCCGTCCTCAAGCATAAGCACGCCCGAGCCCTCGCTTGATTTGGTTTGATTACCGTCCGAAGAGCTGTTACCGTCCGAACCGTAGCCGTAAAAGCTGCTGTAAGAGCTTGCCTGCGAATAAACCGTGATGCCTACGCAGGAATCCATATTGTTTTGAGCCACGCCCGCAACGGTGTAGTTGCCGGAATTATCCTTTGTGGGCACGGACTCCTGCTCCTCGGTTTTAACCTGAGCGGAGGAACTTGCCGTGGTGGTTTCCTTTGAATCGGAGCCGGATTTTGAGGTGGCCGAAGCAACAAGACCCACAACCGCAATTGCCGCGCAAATCGCAATAACTATGCAGATTATCATTGTGGTTTTATTCTTTTTCTGCGGAATCGGATTGCCGTTTTCATCAAGCTTAACGGCCTTTGCCTTTTTTTGGCGGTGCTTTTTCTCTTTTTTGGGAGGCTCACCCTGCGGCTGCCAAGCCTGCTGCTGCGGCGGAGTGTAATAACTGCCGCCCTGCGAATAATTATATCCGCCCTGCGGGTTTGAAGCGCCCGCATTTGCATTGGCATAAGGGCCTGCATTTGCGCCCTGATTTGCCGCGCTTGCGCCATTGCCCTGCGCCGAATCAAAGCCGCTGCCCGGCTGCGGATTTTGCCCCGTGCCGCCTGCCGGCTTATAGGCATAATGATAGGTTGTGTTTTCCTCGGTGGGAGGGGTTGCGCCCGCGCTGTTTTCACCGGGCGCAGTGCCGTTGTTATTTTCAAAATCGTTATTCATAATTCCTGTCTCCTTACACAAACGGCAATGCCGCAAAAACTGCATTCAAAGCATTTCGGCATTATCGCCTGCGTTAATCCGTAATATTTCTGCCGCAAATTACGGTTTTTTATGTTCTTTTTTAATATAAACCGGGCTGAACTGCTTTGGAAGCGTGATTGAAAATTCGGCGCTGTCCTCGCTTTCGCTTTTTGCGCTTACTCTGCCGCCGTGCATTTCCACCATAAGCTTAACAAGATAAAGCCCAAGCCCTGCGCCCTTTGCATCAAGACTGCGGCTTTTATCCGCCTTATAAAATCTTTCAAATACTCTTGAAAGATCCTCTGCCTTAATGCCTGTGCCGCTGTTTTTGATAACAAGGGTGATTTGATTTGCCGAATCAATAAGGCGCACATCGATATAGCCGCCCTCGTTTGTGAATTTAACGGCGTTATCAACCAAATTATAAATCGATTGATATATCATATCGGGATCCGCCACAATATAGGTTGGCCTGAATTCGTCAAGTCCGCGAATCTCAATATTCTTATTTTCTATTTTTTGCTCAAAGGTGAGCAATATGTGAATTATCTGATCGGATATATCGTAGTTTGACGGCTTCATTTCAAGGTCGCCGCTTTCGATTTTGCTCATATTAAGCATTGAAACCACAAGCCTTGAAAGCCTTTTAACCTCGCCGCTGACGATTTTTAAATAATAATCCTGCTTTTCGCGGGGAATAGTGCCGTCCAAAATACCGTCTATAAATCCGGAAATGGAGGTCATCGGCGTTTTCAGCTCGTGCGACACATTTGAAACAAAGCTGCGCCGCGAGCCTTCAAGCACATCAAGCGCATCCGCCATATCGTTGAACGCCGTGCCGAGATCGGCAAGCTCATCCTCGCCCTCAATCTTAACTCTGTAAGAAAAATCACCTACGGCGAACTGCTTTGCCGCGCGGCTCATTTGCTGAAGCGGCGTAACCATTTTCTTTGTTAAATAATATATGAAAATGAATGCAAAAATAAGGCAGAAAAACGCGCAGATTAAAAATATTCTGAAAACCGCAATCGAAAAATTCTGCACGCCGGCGTTTGCAAGGGCAAAAACCGTGCCTATTATGCGCCCTTCGGAATAAATCGGAGTGCCCACAACAAAGCATTTTGTGCCCGATATTTTTGTTTTTTCAACTATGCTGCCCTGTTGATATACGGTAGACAGAATATTGCTGTTTATGATGATATTATCATGAACACTGCATGCCGGAAAAACGCCGTAACCCGGAGTGCCCACAGCCTTATCTCTGCAAAGGATTATGTTTCCCTCCGTGTCGCACACAAACACATCCGCATTTATGGATTTTGAAACGGTGGCAAGGGTTTCGCACAGCAATTCCTTTTCAACGGAATAGGTTGTGTTCATATCCTGCGTTATAAGCGTGCCCTCAACCGTGGAGGCAATGGAGCTTACATTGCTTTTAAGCAGCGCCGTGTTTTCATCAACCTCATAATGATTGACGAAAAGCATAAGCGCCGTGCCCAGCACGATAAGCACCGTTAAGAATATGGCTGCAAAGGTTAAAAAATATTTTGTGAAAATATTGGGCTTGATATGCAAAAATTCGGCAAGCTTAATGATCGGCTTTTCGATTGCGCGATCGGCTTTTTTGGGTGCCTTTAATTCCTTCTGCATAATTCGCGGTTATTCCTTGGTTTCAAATTTATAGCCAACGCCCCAAACCGTTTTGAGCGACCATTTATCCGAAACGCCCTCAAGCTTTTCACGAAGTCTCTTGATATGAACGTCAACGGTTCTTGTATCACCGATGTACTCATATCCCCAGATGCGGTCAAGAAGCTGCTCACGGGTGAAGACCTGATTCGGTGAAGCGGCAAGGCAGTATAAAAGCTCCAGTTCTTTTGGAGGCATTTCTACATTTTTCCCGTCACAGAGAACAGAATAATTGGTCAGATTGATCGTCAGTCCTTCATATTCAACGCATTTGGTCTTTTCCCGGGCGGGTTCAGCCTCTTTGCCGGAACAGCAGCAGCTGGCTTGTAGCGGCGCAGCACCGCTTTGACTCTAGCGACAAGCTCCTTGGAGTCGAAGGGCTTTTCCATGTAATCATCCGCACCAAGCTCCAGGCCAAGTACCTTGTCAAATACCTCACTTTTGGCAGAGAGCATAATGATCGGGGTTACGGATTTAGCACGGATCTCACGACAGACCTGATATCCGTCGATACCAGGCAGCATGAGATCTAAAAGAATCAGGTTCGGTTTGTAAGTGTCAAAGGCAACCAGTGCCCGTTCGCCATCGTGGACCATCATAGTGTCAAAGCATTCTTTTGTCAGATATAATGAGACCAGTTCAGCGATATTTTCATCGTCATCGACGATCAGTATTTTCTGTTTGTTCATAGATGTATACTCCTCCCGTATATAGATGCATTTATCTATACTGATTCACTTTAAAGTTTCCCATTATACTATCCCTTATTTTAACTTTTATTTCAGCTCAGCGATCGTTACGCCGGCGTCACCTTCGCCAAATGCGCCAAGGCGGAATGATTTGACATGTTTCTGCCGTTTCAGATATTTATGGATACCGGCTCTTAAAGCTCCGGTTCCTTTACCGTGAACGATTCTTACAGAACTGAGGTGTGCAAGCGAGGCGTCGTCCAGATATTTATCCAGCTCGGCGATCGCTTCATCGACTGTTTTACCAAGAAGGTTGATCTCAGGACTGATCGCAAGAGATTTGCCCATCTTGACTTTGCCTTTACCGGTCTGACGGGTTCTTTTGGCAAATGAATATGCCGGCGCTTCATCGATGATCTCCAGATCGGAAATATTAACTGTGGAACGTAAGATTCCCATCTGTACGGTGACATTTCCCTTGGAATCCGGAAGTGAAGTGACAGATCCGGTCAGGTTCATACTCAGTACCTTGACAGATTCTCCAAGTTTGAAATCACTTGGTTTGTAAGCCTTTTTTGGTTTCTTGGTATCTGTCTTCATGGAATTCTGTGTCGCGTTCATCTTCTTGCGGAGACGCTCACGTTCCTTTTCCATCTCGGCAACGGAGATATTGGCTTTGCCGAATTTGTGGAAATTACGCATGGTCTCATCGGCTGTTTCCTTGGCATCGGCCAGGATCTCATGAGCCTTTTCATTGGCCTCGCGGATGATACGGTCACGCTGTTCTTCTAATTTATCACGTTTCTGACGGGTCTCTTCTTCGAGACGTGCCAGTTCACGTTTGTAGTGTTCGATCTCTTCCTGCTCTTTCCGGATG
>OKUE01000235.1_pt1 | contig 15353 bp, 8 predicted proteins | sample 1606511 | NCBI WGS metagenome assembly OKUE01 (sample SAMEA3882505, study PRJEB24775) | human gut metagenome | biome: human-associated habitat; feature: intestine environment; material: feces | place: Netherlands | collected 2009/2010 | reverse complement strand
ACGGTGTTGATTTGCCACCATCCTCCATATGTCATGGCCTGATAACAGCTCGTGACTGCGGATTCACACTCTTCTATGGACTTATAATAAGTGTCCACGTTCAATTGCCCGCGTACGTCTTCCGTCAGGAAGTCCTCGCAAGAGGTAAACACCAGCGAAGCAATCAGAACTACTATTGTAAATATTCGTTTCATGGATAATCAAGAATTAAAATTTGAAGTCAATGCCAAACAAGAATGTTCTCGGATTAGGATAAGCCACGTTGTCAATACCGGTATTGATGGCACTGCCAGAGCTGTCGGTAGTACCGTCAACCATCGGGCGTTCGGGGTCCATTCCCGAATAACCGGTAATGGTAAACGGATTCTGTGCAGAGAAGGAAAGACGCAAGTCAGCACCTCCAACCCATTTCTTAGGAAGCGTATAGCCTATCTGCAACAGCTTGCAACGCAAGTAGGAACCATCTTCCACATAGAAACTGGAAACGCGGCTATAGTTCAGGTTCAAGTCATTGCTCGACAAACGGGGAATATCATTGCCGGTACCCTCTCCATGCCATGCTTTCTCCAGTGTACCTGCCCAAACATTCTGTCCGCCTGAACCGGAGTACCGTCCTTTGGTGACATTGTAAATATCATTACCGAACGTACCATAGAAATTGGCTGCAAAATCAATGTTCTTATAACGCATACCAATATTCAGACCCATCATTAAATCAGGATAAGGATTGCCGATATAATCTTTGTCATTGGCATCGAGCACTCCGTTATGGTCCCGGTCCTTGAAGCGGATGTCTCCCGGTTTTGCATTGGGCTGAATCAGTGTTCCGTGTTCGTCAGTGTGCGCATACACCTCTTCCCAATTCTGGAACAAGCCATCGGCCACGTAACCGTAGAAACGGGAGATAAAACCACCATCTTCGTTACGGATAATCTGGTCGCTATTGAATCCACCGACATTGATAGGACCGTCGCCCGAGAACTTGATGGCCTTGTTGCGCACGGCAGAAAGGTTCAGACCAAGATCGTAAGAGAAATCCTTGCCGATTTCATCGCGCCAGGTAAGTCCCACTTCCCAACCGCGGGCCTGCATACTACCGATGTTCATCCAAATCTGGCTGTTCCAGTTATCATATCCCAAAGAGAGGATGTTCTGTTTCTGGTAAAGCATGTCAATGGACTTTTTCTGGAAATATTCGAATGTTACACCCAAACGTGAATCAAGGAATGACATATCCACACCTACGTTCCAATCTTCCACAGTCTCCCACTTCAACTGGTTGTTACCTACTGTAGACACGAAGTAACCATTTGCCAACGTATTGCCATAATAGTATTGGGTTTCGCTCAACAAAGTAAGGGTAGCATTATTGTTAATATTCTGATTACCTACACGGCCCCAGCCTCCACGAAGCTTCAGGTCACTGAAGATGTCCTGGTCCTGCATAAATGCCTCACTGATGACACGCCAGGAAGCGGAAACAGACGGGAAGAGGGCATATTTGCTGCCCTTCGGGAAACGGGAAGAACCGTCAGCACGAAGAGATGCCGAAATATAGTAACGGTTATCGTAATTGTACATGACACGACCCAGGAAAGAGACCAGCGTATTGTAAGTGGTTTCACCGTTGGCCTCATCCGTACCCTGCTGTCCGGCATTCACTTCCTGCATCTGGTCCAGATTATTGGGAACATTATCACGCCGTGCCTGAGTATTGTACCATGCAAAACGTTCGGCAGTAAAGCCAGCCATTACATGGACACTTTCGCTGAAACGGATCCATATTGAACTTCGGAACGAATGAATCAGAACGGCGATAGTGTGCATTGGCACCGAACTGGGTGCGCAACGTCAGCTTTTCTATCGGGTTTACCTGCAGATAGGTATTCAGAATGGCACCCAACTCGCGAGAATGAGCATTGCTACGGGCAATTGAACCGGCGGGATTCCACTCCTGGTTGTTGTAAGAGCGTTGATAGTTGTTGTACTCATTATCCTCCCATTGGTCCTGCGGACGGAATACCGGAGTTGTCGGGTCCATAGCCATGGCTGCCGAGAACTGGTTTGGGGTATCATCCCATGATTCGACACGTGGAGCAATATCAACTCCCAATTTTACATACTTATTAAATGTATATTCAGTATTCAGACGGATATTTATCTTATCCCAATAACCTACATCAAACTGTGAGTTGTTACGATAATAGCCCACGCTAAAGTTATAAACAAACTGTTCTGAGCCACCGGCAACACTAAGTGAATGGTTCTGCACCAAAGCTGTTTTATTGACTACAGTATCCCACCAGTCTGTACCACCGGGATTGGTCGTAGCACCCGTATCGTTCCAGATAGAAGAAAGGCCATCATTCGTATAACGGGTATTGAACACTTCTTTATATTCAGCCGCACCGGCAATATTAGGTTTGGCCACGGTCTGGAAACCAACAGAAGAATTCCAATTGATGCGGGCTTTACCAGTCTTACCTTTCTTTGTAGTAATCAGGATGACACCGTTTGATGCACGCGTACCATAGATAGCGGCAGCCGAAGCATCTTTCAATACTTCCATGGAAGCAATATCGTTACTATTCAGAAAGTTGATATTGTCACCTACCGGCATACCATCCACTACATACAGCGGATTCGTACCGTTTACGGTAGTTACACCACGAATCAGCACCTTCGGAGTAGCTCCAGGGCCACCACCACTGGTGACTTGTACACCATTTACCTTACCCTGCAAAGCATCCATAGCATTACCGGTCACGGTTTCAGTGATTTCATCGCCTTTTACTGTAGCAATAGAACTGGTCAAATCGCTCTTTTTCACAGCACCATAACCGATAACCACCACTTCATCCAGTAATTCCGCAGCCTCCTTCAGTACCACGTTAATCGTAGTACGTCCACCTACAGCTATTTCCTGAGACTCAAAACCAATAGAAGAGAATACCAACACTGCATTCTTGTCTACATTGGGTAATGTATAATCACCGTCGATACCGGTAATTGTACCCGTACCGGTACCTTTCACTTGAACTGTAGTTCCAATCAACGGCTGCTGGTCGGTGGCCGAAGTCACCACACCCTTAACCGTTATCTGCTGCGCATAACCGCAAAGGCTTATCAGCGCAAGACATAATAATAGAATTTGCTTTTTCATATCTTAAATCTAATGTTACTTTTTAATTAGCAGGAACAATCTTGCCGCGACCCAAATGCGCGTCAAACTCAAAGCGGTAGTTGCCGGTCACCGTAACCGTAGGCTTCATCCAGTTGTCACCTACCATCGAGCCGTCTTCCCAACGCTGATTGGTGCCTTCCCAATTAGGATTCACATCCCCTTTCTTACTGAAGTAACCAAACTTCTCTACATTCTGAGAGTCGTCACACCGCCATTCCACATGATCCCACCATCCGTCGGGATGATAATTGGATATGATGAAGTTCATTTCTTCACCGGCTTCCAGCGTCCAAGTTCCATTTTCCGGATAATAGAAAAGATGAGGATTATTTTTATCCTGGGCAAACAACTGATTTCCCGCATCCTGAGGAGAACCTCCCCAACCGATATAGAAATCAATGAACGATTCCCCATTCTCCCAACGGTCAAAACAAGGCTTTCCATATTCATATTTCATCGGATTTGTAGCCTCTGTCACCGAGTACGTGCGCATACTATAAGTAGACTCTTTCACATTGATGTCTATTTCATAATAAACACCAGCCTCATCCAAGACAATAGGTTTAGCCGTTTCCGGGTCATCCGTCAGTTTGGTGTTATCCTCTGGATCAAGCCCGAAACAAATAGGAGTGAAGTCACTCTTTTGTGGTAAGAAGAATATTTTAGTTCCGGCTTTTTGACAGTAATAATTTGCTTTATACTGATATTCACCTGTATGTTCAATTACCATCGGTACCCCGAATATATCACTATTCAGTTCTTCGGCAGTTGCCACATCTGCCAGATACATTTTGGGGAAGTCAGGCATTTCAGATACACTGATGGTACTATTGGTCACTGTCTGATTGCCTCTGGCATCCACAGCCGTCAAAGTCACATCGTAACTTTTCACCTCATTAGGCAGAATAATCTTCTCCGTAAAGCTCAAAGTAGATTGCCCGCCAGCCTCTATACGGCGGCTTTCAAAACCTTCTACCCCAGGAATCTCAATGAGTACATAATCCAGTATGCGGTCATCTTTCACCGTGAAATTCAGGTTGAACTTTGTTTCATCCTTTATCAGTACGGTAACCTCCTTACCAGGGGCAATTGTAAATGTAGGATTCTCAAAGTCCCCATCCATCGTTATCAACACATCCTGCGACACTTCACGCCCGCCCACATCTGTTACGGTCACTTTCACGGTGAAGCGTTCACCGATTTCATCACGCTTGAGGTCATAAGAATAGCTCAACTCATACTCCGTTTGGGGAGCTCCATAGATTTCGACCAAATCAATGGTCTTGTTCAGATAAAGATCGGCACATTGCAGATTGACGGATACAATTCCATCCTGGTCAGCCAACGAACCCTCAATGGTAAAACGATGGCCGGCACCGGATTCAATATGATCCGTCACCAATGTCATTGTCGGAATCTGCCCGTCTACATCAGAGTATCCGTCATCGTCACTACATCCAGTAGTCCATAAAGCCAGCGATAAAAATGCCCAGAATAGGGTGGCATTAAAGAAATGCTTCTTCATAAATATTATTATTAAAGTTAAACAAAAAAGTACATTTTGTTCCGATTTATAATAATCGGCAATGCAAACATATGCCAATTTTCGATTCAACAGCTGTATAAATCTTGCAGAGAAGGCATATAAATCTGTCAATGCACGATTTGTGCACATCATCTAAAGATTTTATTTGTACTTTTGACTCATGCAATGAAAAACGACCCGTTATGAAGAAGATTCTACTTTCCATTTTCCTATGCCTGCCATTCCTGCTATCCGCGCAGCCATATACCATAAAACATCTGAGTATCCGTGAAGGGCTGTCCAACAACCATGTGGTAAGCATAGCCCAAGACAAACGGGGCTCTCTATGGTTTGCCACAGAAGAGGGTTTAAATAAATTCGACGGAATACGCTTCCTTACCTATTATAAAGAAGAAACAACCGGCAAGCAAAGCATCACCGGCAACGAACTGAACTGTCTGCTGGACGATCCCGTCGACTCCATCTTATGGATAGGAACCCAGCGTGCCGGAATCAATGCATACAATTATGCCAACGATTCATTCATCACTTACAGACACAACGAAAACAACCCTAAAAGCCTGGTTACGGACGACATTACCAAAATCATTGCCGCCTCCGACGGTAACCTATGGATTTGCACCTATTGGAAAGGCGTGGACTATTTTGACAAGCAAACCGGGCAATTCACCCATTACAATACCGAAACCGTACCGGGTTTTGCAAGCAACCATATCTGGTCTGCCATAGACGGTGGTAACGGACTACTCTATATCGGGCATGTGGACCGGGGATTCAGTATACTTTCCATAAAAGACAAGACAGTCAAGAACTTCACACACGAGCCGCAAAACCCCAACAGCCTGCCCGGCAACGAAGTGACATGTGTCTACAAAGACAAAAGCGGAAACATATGGATAGGAACCGATAGAGGAGTGGTACTGTTTAACCCGGAAGCGGAAAGTTTCATCCCCTTCGACGACAAAACCAACTGCATATCGCACCGTGTATATGATATACACCAACTGGATGACAACAGACTTTGGATAGCCATGGAATTCGGCGGCATTGCCGTAGTGGATTTGTCCCAACAGCTTTTCCGTTCGTCGGACCAGATTCATGCGCTTTCTATCCGGGAGGGAGACGATGAATACGGCTTGTCCAACTCCAGTATCCGTTGCCTGCTCCAAGATTCCTTCGGTAATGTATGGGCAGGTTCCTGGGGAGGCGGCATCAACTTCATAAAACGCGAGCCGTCACTCTTCAGCACTTATAAATATTCTCCTTTTCCATCCACCAACAACAGCCTGAACAGTAAAATAGCCTCCGGTGTCTGTATGGACAAAGCCGGTAACCTCTGGATAGGAACCGATGGAGGAGGAATCAACGTATTCAACAAGGGAAGACGAATAGCCATATACAATGCTGACAACAAGAAATTCAGAAGCAATACGGTGCAGGCAGCCTTGTGCGACTCGAAGGGAGGATTATGGTTCGGACTTTTTTATGGAGGAATAGCCTACTACAACCCCAAGAGCCAAAGCTTCCGGCAGATTTTCTCCGAAGACAAGTCACGCACTGACGTACGTTCCTTTCATGAAGACAAGCAGGGAAACATTTGGGTCGGAACCAGCGAAGGCGTCTATCTTATAGATTGTGACAGCAAGACAATCAAGGCACACTACAATCTGGAGAACAATCTGGCCCGCTGTGTGCTGAAGGATTCCGAAGACCAAGTATGGGTAGGATTCTTCGGAGGAGGCCTGGGCCTCTATGACCCTCAACTCCAAAGCATCCAGCTCTTCAACGTCCTGGCCAAATTCCCCTCCAATACCATCAATGCTCTCTACGAAGACAGCAGAAAGCGGTTGTGGGTGGCCACGGGTGAAGGTTTGGTATGCTTCCCCTCCCTGACAGACAGAAACTACAAAGTATACCAACGTGAAAGCGGACTGGCTAACACCCACATACAAGCCATCGGTGAGGACAAGGCAGGAAATATTTGGGTGAGCACCAACAAAGGTATCAGCTGTCTTGTGGACAGTAAAGACATTTTCTATAACTACGACTATCACGACAACCTCCCCATGGGAAGCTTCAGTCGGGGCAGTGTAGCCTACGGACAAGACGGTAACTTTTACTTCGGCTCTATAAACGGTCTGTGCTACTTCAACCCGGAAGTTGTATTGCAGGAACGCAAATCACCACCCGCATTCATCACCAACATTGAAATTACCGACCCGCTGAACAAACCGGAAAACGGACAGAGCACCATTGCCTTAAACGGACAGAAGAACGTGCAACTGAAATATACACAGAATAGTTTCAGTATCCGGTTCAACATCCAGAACTATGCCCTGGTCAACCAAGTGGAATATGCCTATATGCTGAAAGGACTCGAGAACTCCTGGTATACGCTTACAGACCCCAATAATGTCACCTTTCGTAATCTTCCTCCCGGGAAATACCAGTTCCAAGTGAAAACGCGCATGCGCAACCAAGCATGGTCGGACGCAACCACCTCATTGAACATCCGCATCGCCCCACCCCTTTGGCTTACTTGGTGGGCAAAGTCATTCTATATCCTGCTGTCCCTTATCATCCTTTTCTCTATACTCTATGCCTACAAGAAAAGACTGGATGCTGAAGCACTGTACCAACTGGAGAAGCAGAGCCACGAACACGAGCAGGAACTGAACAACGAACGCCTGCGCTTCTACACCAACATCACCCATGAACTGCGCACCCCGCTTACGCTGATACTGGGTCCGCTGGAAGACATACAGAAAAGTGATACACTATCCACCAAAGACGCACAGAAGATATCCGTCATTCACCAAAGTGCCATCCGGCTACTGAACCTCATCAACCAGATATTGGAGTTCAGAAAGACCGAGACCCAGAACAAGAAACTCTGCGTGAGCCGGGACAACCTCGTACCCCTTATCCGCGAGATAGGCCTGAAGTACAAGGAACTGAACCGGAAGCCAGCCGTCGATATCCGGCTGGTGGTGGAGAAAGAGCATATGCCTATATACTTCGACAAGGAAATTATCCAGACCATCCTGGACAATCTGATATCCAATGCCCTAAAGTACACGGAAAAGGGTAGCATCAGCATCGGTATCCGACAGGTGGAACGTGCCGAAGTGAACTATACGGAAATCCGGGTCAGCGACACGGGATACGGTATCAAGCCGGAGGCACTACCCCACATATTCGACCGTTATTACCAGGAAGGCGGCAAACACCAGGCTTCGGGTACCGGTATCGGACTTTCTCTGGTGAAAAACCTCGTAGCCCTACACGAAGGGGAAATCCGCGTAGAGAGTGCTCCCAATCAAGGTAGTACCTTCTACGTCAGCCTGCTTACCGACAACAGTTACCCGCAGGCACTGCATGCCGATTCGCAGGAAAAGGAAAGCAACGTCCAGCATATAGAAGAGGCACAAGTAAATCAAGTTTCATCCAGCGACAAACCCATATTGCTGGTAGTGGAAGACAATCCGGACATCTGCGACTATATAGCCGAATCCTTCTCCGACCACTTTGAAGTAAAGACTGCCGCCAACGGAAAGCTGGGCAAGGAAAGCGCCCTGAAAGAAATACCTGACATCATCGTCAGTGACATTATGATGCCGGTAATGGACGGAAACGAGATGTGCCGTGAGCTGAAAAAAGACGTGCGCACCAGCCACATACCCATTATACTGCTGACAGCCAAAGACTCGCTGCGCGACAAAGAGGAAGGCTACCAGGTAGGTGCCGACTCCTACCTCACCAAACCGTTCAGCGCCAGCCTGCTGCATAGCCGTATAGAAAACCTGCTCCAGTCGCGGCGCAACCTGGCAAACCATTTCAGCGCCAATGCCGCCATAAGCAATAAAGCGGCTGTCATTACAGAATCGCTCAACAAGCTGGACAACGAGTTTATCCACAAGATAAACCAGCTGATAGAGGAACGGCTTTCTTCAGACAAAATAGACATCAGCTATCTTTCGGATAAAATGTGCATGAGCAATTCCACCCTCTACCGCAAGATGAAAGCGCTTACCGGACTTTCCACCAACGAATATGTCCGCAAGATAAGGATGAAACACGCCGAGCAATACCTGCTGGAAGGCAAATACAACATTTCGGAAATAGCATTCAAGGTAGGTATAAACAATCTGTTCTACTTCCGGCAATGCTTCAAGGAAGAATTCGGCTGCATACCTTCGGAATATCTGAAGAGATTAAAAGAGACCGGAGAGAAATAAGAGACAAACAGCCCCTTCCTATTAGTCGGAATGCGGACAGCTATTTCAGCTCCAGCTCCATCTTCTTTATCTTTTCCAGCGTATTGCCTGCTTCCATGGAGGGGAATACCTGAAGCACGCGTTGCAGGTATGCCTTAGCCTTGCCGTAGCTATTGGTGAACACGTCTGACAATCCGTTGCGATAGCGTGCATACTGCATCCTTGTGGGGGAAGTTATCTTTTTATAGTCTTCTTCGAGCTTCTTCTTATCCTTCTCGGCTTGGAGATAATAATAATTTCCTAAGAAAATATTGGCTTGGAGATTGTCGGCATCCAGCATCAATACCTTTTCATAGGTTTTCAAGGCATCTTTCTCCTTTCCCCGCATCATCTCCATTTCGGCACAAGAGACAAGTGCAGGTACGTCTTCGGGATGACGCTGCAAGAACTCCTTATAGAAGAGGTAGGCTTTATCGTAATTCCGCATTTCCTTGTAGTGCACAGCCAGCACATCCGCAAGACGGGGAGCCACCTCACTGCTCTTGTCCACATTGGTCCAGTAGAACATTTCCGTCCTATCCTCACCGGCATTTGCCGCCTGGCGAAACAAACTCACCGCATAGTCATCTTTACCCTCGGAAAGTGCATCGGACACTTTCGAAAGCAACTCATCTGCCGACTGTCCCCAGACAGACAGCGGACACATCAAGAACAAGGAGAAAAGCAACGTTAAGGTTTTCATTTTTAGTGTATATATATAGTTTAACAGCCCAATCAGTCTCATAGAAATCTACCTACAAAACTACGCATTTTTACGGTAACCATCAATAGTTGAAAGTAGAAAAATAGTTAACTTTGCCGACCTTAATGAATTAAATAATATAAATGAAGCCCAGAGACAGACAAATACTGCAAATAGCCTTACCTTCCATCGTATCGAACATCACCGTGCCGCTGCTCGGCCTGATTGATGTAGCCATCGTCGGCCATCTGGGTTCGCCCGCCTACATAGGCGCCATTGCCGTAGGTGGCATGCTGTTCAACATTATCTACTGGATATTCGGTTTTCTGAGGATGGGTACCAGCGGAATGACCTCGCAAGCATTCGGCAAGCGGGATTTACCGGAGGTGGTCCGCCTGCTGTTGCGTTCCGTGAGCATAGGCCTGGCAGTCGCGTTCTGCCTCATCCTGCTGCAAACGCCTATCAGGCAGGGAGCCTTCCTTCTCATCCATCCTACGGATGAAGTCAAAGAAATGGCAACGTGCTATTTCCATATCTGCATTTGGGGGGCACCTGCCATGCTGGGGCTATACGGACTGACGGGATGGTTCATCGGCATGCAGAATTCGCGTATCCCCATGTATATAGCCATCACACAGAATGTGGTCAATATCATTGCCAGCCTCGGACTGGTTTATCTGTGTGGGATGAAAGTAGAAGGAGTAGCTTTGGGGACGTTGATTGCCCAGTATGCTGGCTTCCTGATGGGCATTGTCCTTTGGATGCACAACTACGGCAGGCTGAAAAGATTCTGGGAAATTAAAAATTATAAATTAAAAATTAAAGGGGGAGAAGGGGCAGGTATCTGGGAGAAAGGGGCGATGTTCCGGTTCTTCCAAGTGAATAGGGATATTTTTCTGCGTACTCTTTGCCTGGTGGCAGTCACGTTGTTCTTCACTTCGGCGGGAGCTTCGCAGGGAGAGATTATTCTGGCGGTCAACACGCTGCTGATGCAGCTCTTCACCTTATTCTCGTATGTAATGGACGGCTTTGCCTACGCTGGCGAAGCCTTAAGCGGCAGATACATAGGCGCACGCAACCGGGAAGCCTTTACAGACACCGTCCGGCACCTCTTCGGATGGGGAGCGGTGATAGCGGTTCTCTTTACATTGGTTTATGCGCTGGGAGGCAATGCCTTCCTCGGACTATTGACGGATGACAAAGAAGTGATAGCTGTTGCCGACACCTATTTTTATTGGGCGCTTGCCGTGCCCGCCGTCGGGATAGCCGCCTTCATCTGGGACGGCATCTTCATCGGCGCCACCGCCACGCGAGGAATGCTCCTCTCCATGGCAGCGGCAGCTGTCAGCTTTTTTATCTTATATTATGGGCTGCATCCCGTCCTGGCAAACCATGCCCTATGGCTTGCTTTCCTCACTTACCTGCTGATGCGGGGAGTGGTGCAGACAGGCTTGAGCCGGGAAGTCATCCGACGGGCATTTCCCAGCAAGAAGGAACCTGCTTGGCGTGAGGGGTAGGCTATGAACAATTTCAAGGGAAAAAGCATTATCTTTGTATCGCTATGACTGATATAAAATATGGATTCCACCCTCCAGAACAAGGCGTCAGGTAGCCAGTATACGGTGCCAAACAAGTTTCAACTTTTGGCACCATCGGTTTCAATGCGAGAAACCGACGGTTTCAAGTAGTGAAACCAACGGTATCTCGGAATGAGACTGACGGTATTTGCATTTGGAACCAAGTCACTCATAGCAAGAGTAATGACTTATACAAAATTGTTATGGCAGAAAAGAATATAGTTCAAGAGACATTTCCCGTATTGGGAATGAGTTGCGCCTCATGCTCCGCACGGGTAGAAAAGACGCTGAACCATCAGTCAGGTGTCAAGAAAGCGGTCGTAAACTACGCTTCGGCAACGGCAACCGTGGAATATGACCCTACGAGCTGTTCTTCCGAGACTTTGCAGCAGGCTGTGCAGGCGGCCGGATATGACTTGTTGATAAACCAGGACGGCAACACGCTCGAAGAGGCGGAAGAGGCCCACAACAAGAAATTCAGCGCATTGAAATTCCGCACAACCTGGGCCATCATCTTGTCTATGCCCGTTGTCATCATAGGCATGTTCTTCATGGATATGCCCCATGCCAATCCCATCATGTGGGCGTTGTCCACTCCCGTCGTATTCTGGCTGGGGCGGGGATTCTTCACCAGCGCCTGGAAACAATTGCAGCATGGCAGCGCCAATATGGACACACTGGTAGCCATCAGTACGGGGACCGCCTATCTGTTCAGCCTGTTCAACATGCTATTTCCGGACTTCTGGCTATCCAGAGGCATCCATCCGCATGTATATTTTGAGGCGGCAAGTGTCATCATAGCCTTTATCCTGCTGGGCCGCCTGCTGGAAGAAAAAGCGAAAGGAAACACCTCAACCGCCATCAAGAAACTGATGGGGCTCCAACCCAAGACTGTGACCATCATTGTGGATGAAGGACACGCTGTCCCTCACTCTTCCTTTGAGCGCGTTATCCCTATCGAGCAGATTCGCCCCGGAGACATCGTCCTGGTGAAGCCCGGAGAACGGATTGCCGTGGATGGCATCGTGACGGAAGGTAGCTCCTACGTAGACGAAAGTATGCTGAGCGGCGAACCGGTAGCAGTATCCAAGCACAAAGACGCCAAGGTCTTTGCAGGTACCATCAATCAGAAGGGAAGTTTCCGCTTCCGGGCAGAGAAAATCGGCACGGATACACTGCTGGCGAAGATTATACACATGGTGCAGGACGCGCAAGGAAGCAAGGCACCGGTGCAGCAGCTGGTGGACAAGATAGCCGGGATATTCGTGCCTACCATTATAGGCATCGCAGTGCTTGCCTTCATCGCATGGATGCTACTGGACGGAACCGGCGGATTCACCCACGGATTGCTGGCATTTGTCACGGTGGTCATCATCGCCTGCCCGTGTGCACTGGGACTGGCTACTCCTACCGCCATCATGGTAGGCATCGGCAAGGGCGCCGAAAGGGGCATTCTGATAAAAGATGCCGAAAGCCTGGAGATTGCCAAGAAGATAGACACCGTGGTACTCGACAAGACCGGAACGGTGACTGAAGGAAAACCGGTAGTCAGCAAGCTGATATGGAATACGCAGGCAATGACGCCCGGTACTGGCGCCACTGCAGGCAATGCGCTGTCGGACATTTTCTATAGTCTGGAGAAGCTCTCGGAACATCCGTTGGCAGAAGCCGTGGTGAACCACCTCAAGGAGTCGGCCTCCATAGACATTCAAGACTTTGAAAGCATCACCGGAAAAGGCGTGAAAGGACGGGCACAAGGCCGGACCTACCTCGCCGGGAACCGGAAACTGCTGGAAGAAAACCATATCGCCATCCCCCCCTCCCTGCAGGAAGAGGCAACCCGACTGACATCGGAAGCACAGACCGTCATCTGGTTTGCCGATGAAGAAAACGTGCTGGCAATAGCCGGAATTACAGACCGGATAAAGGAAACTTCCATCCGTGCCGTCAGCGAGCTGCACGCCGCCGGCATCGAAGTCCACATGCTGACCGGAGACAATGAGGCCACCGCCCGTGAGATTGCCCGCAAAGCAGGCATCGCCCACTACCAGGCCAGTGTATTGCCGCAGGACAAGGCTGCCTTCGTCAGCCGGTTGCAGGCAGAAGGCCGGAAGGTTGCCATGGTGGGCGACGGCATCAACGACAGCGCCGCCCTTGCCCAAGCCGACTTAAGCATCGCCATGGGTGGAGGCAGCGACATCGCCATGGATGTAGCCAAAATGACCATCATCTCTTCCGACCTGACCAAGATACCGGAAGCTCTCTGTCTGTCGCGTCTCACCGTCCGGACCATCCGGCAGAATCTCTTCTGGGCATTTATATATAATATAATAGGTGTACCCATTGCGGCCGGAATACTCTATCCCATCAACGGCTTCCTGCTGAATCCGATGATAGCCGGTGCGGCCATGGCATTCAGCAGTGTCAGTGTGGTGAGCAACAGCCTGCTGCTGAAACGGAAAAGAATACATGAAGGAGAAGAAAACAAAGAAGTTGAACCGCCAACAGAAACAATCATGAAGAAAGAATTCAAAGTAGAAGGCATGATGTGCAACCATTGCCGCATGCATGTAGAGAAAGCATTGAACAGTATGGAAGGCATACACGCCACCGTAACCCTGAACCCTCCGGTAGCCACCGTAGAGTTTTCGGACGGTGAAAAGACGCTCGAAGAACTGCAGAAAGTAGTGACGAAAGAAGCCGGCGACTACACACTGAAGGCATAAGTGTAGAATTCATACGGTTTTCATACAGAAAAGAAGGAGGAAATCAAAGTAAATATCTACCTTTGCGCGCTAATTTACAGATAAAGATATGAACGCAAAAGCCAAAGGATATATTTTAGGTTCCATCGCCGCAGCCTCCTACGGCATGAATCCACTGTTTGCCCTCCCGTTGTACAAGGCCGGCATGGACCCGGACTCGGTACTTTTTTTCAGATACCTCTTCGCCATCCCGTTGCTGGGCATTATGATAAAGGCGAGAGGGCGGTCATTCAAGATACAGCGGAAAGAAACATTTCCGCTCATCATCATGGGATTGCTCGTGGCCCTCTCCTCACTGACGCTTTTCCTGAGCTATAACTACATGGCCGCCGGCATAGCGTCTACACTGCTGTTCGTCTATCCCATCATGGTGGCGCTTATTATGGCCATGGTTTTCAAAGAGAAGCTGGCACTGCAAACCATCGTCTGCATGCTGCTTGCACTGGGAGGTATCGGACTGCTCTACAAGAGCGAGGACGGCAGCACACTGAGCCTGATAGGGACACTGCTGGTTTTCGCGTCTTCCCTTTCCTATGCCATATACATCGTGGGCATCAACCAGACATCGTTGAAAAATGTGGCTACGCTTAAAGTCACCTTCTATGTCCTTCTCTTCGGCCTATCGCTTTTTGTGGCACGCCTGCTCTATTCCGGCGTACTGAACACACCGGACCAGTGGTATCTGTGGGCCAATCTGCTTGCATTGGCTGTCTTCCCCACCGCCATATCCTTCCTCTGCACTACCGGTGCCATCCAATATATCGGCTCCACCCCGACCGCCATTCTCGGCGCATTGGAGCCCGTGACAGCCATCTTCTTCGGAATAGCCGTCTTTGGAGAAAGCCTGACAGTCAGAGAAAGCTTCGGACTGGTGATGATTATCGTAGCCGTAACGTTCGTCATCGCAGGAGGCAATATTACAAGCCAACTGGTCCGCTTCAGGAAACTGTTCCCAAGACTCCCGATAAGAAGCAAAAAAAGAAACTAATCCTATAAAACCATCATCAACCATGAAGAAAAGTCTCTACCTGCTTTTACTGCTGTTGTTTCCTATCGGGCTGCAGGCTCAGTCCGAGGTTATAGTACTCCACCCGGATGAAGGCAAAGCCGAAGTGAACGAAGCCGAATACACCAGAATTTTCCTGGCAGGCACCATCGACATGGGCAAAAGCATAGACTGGCAAAAGGCAACCTGCGACTGGTTCCGCGCACGCCCCCAAGGTAAATACATCCTATACAATCCCCGAAGGGACAAGGGACTCAGCGGCGAAATGTCCGACTTTGAACATCAAGTGAACTGGGAACTGGAACATCTGGAAAAA
>OKUE01000225.1_pt1 | contig 15882 bp, 10 predicted proteins | sample 1606511 | NCBI WGS metagenome assembly OKUE01 (sample SAMEA3882505, study PRJEB24775) | human gut metagenome | biome: human-associated habitat; feature: intestine environment; material: feces | place: Netherlands | collected 2009/2010 | reverse complement strand
GAGCCGACAGGTTATGTGGCATGGCGGCCGTACAAATCCGGCAGGTGAAGGTATGGGTGAGTTTACAATCTATGATTGGGGAAATGGAGCAGCGGCTGAAGCGTACAACCGCATCCTTGATAAATTTGGAAAAATAGAATAATGATTCGTTAACATTAATAATTCAACTATGGTAAGATCAACTTTAACTTTATTGGCCCTATTTAATGTGGCTATACTGTTTCCGGGTAAAGCAATGTCCCAGAACAGCGAAGGGCGGGAGTTTAACGGTAAGTATCAAAAGGAATATCTGGATAAGATTGCATTTCCTATAGGGGGAATCGGCGCCGGAATGTTCTGTTTGGAGGGAACCGGTGCCATTTCGCATGTGTCTCTCAGGCACCATCCTGATGTGATGAATGAGCCGTATACCTTTGCTGCGATTTATGTAAAGGGGGTTGAGAACGGAGCAAAGGTATTGGAAGGGCAGGTTCCGACTTGGAAGTTATTTGGTCCTGCACAGAGTGGTTTAGGTAGGGGAGACAAGACATATGGCCTTCCCCTCTTTGAGGAGGCGGTTTTCCAGACACGTTTTCCTTTTGCGACTATTGATTTAAGAGACAAGGATATGCCTTTGGTGGCAAAGATTACGGGTTGGAGTCCTTTTATTCCGACGGATGCGGACAATTCCAGCTTACCGGTTGGAGTACTGGAATATCAGTTTACAAACACTTCCGATAAGGCTATCGAAACCGTGTTTTCTTATAATACCAAAAATTTCATTGATGGTCAGGGTACTATCCGAGGAGTAAAGAACGGGTTTGTTTTAGAATCCGATCAGAACAACAGTGGGCTAGCTATTTATGTGGACAATGCTGCTGCTGTTGTAGACCATTGTTGGTTCCGTGGTGCCTGGTTCGATCCGCAGACTGTGGTTTGGGATAATATTCGCTATGGGCGGATCGCTGATAAGCAGCCGGTTAAGGGTGTTGCTCCGGGAGCGTCTGTTTATGTTCCGCTGACGTTGCAGCCGGGAGAGACAAAAACAGTCAAGGTAAACTTCTGCTGGTATCTGCCCGATTCAAACCTTTCTATCGGTGGTGCCAGAAAGGTAGGACAGGCATTTACGGGGATGCCCTGCAAGGGAACGGCTTCCGGTCAGCAACCTGTGAGCGGCTTTGTCGGCAAGCAGTTGCTGAACTCGTTCGATAAGGGTGGAGATGGACTGACGGGTATTATTCAGTCTCCTGAGTTCAATATTGGGAAAAGATATCTGAAGTTTCTGGTAGGTGGAGGCAGTCAGGCTGACCGTACTTCTGTAAATCTTGTAGTAGACGGAAAGATTGTAGAGACGGCGGTCGGAAATCAGACGGAGACTCTGAGTGAAACCGTATGGGATTTGAAACCTTATCAAGGAAAGAAGGCTTTTGTGAAAGTCATTGATTTGGATGTTTACCCGTGGGGACATATTTTGGCCGACCAGTTTGTGTTGACAGACAATAGGAATGAAGATATTTACAACTTGTCTTCTACATCCACCTTACTTGCCGATTTTGAAAGTAACAGTTGGGGAGACTGGCAGGTTGTGGATTCTTCTGAAGAAGAAAAACAATTCCTGGCAGATGAAGGAGATGTTGAAGCTACCTACAGACCTTGGTACTCGGAGCGCTTCAAGAGTTTGAATGAGGTTATCGGCTATTGGGATGCAAACCAGGCGATGCTGGAAAAGAACAGCCGGCTGTTCAGTGATGCATTCTATAGTTCCTCTTTGCCGGCAGAAGTACTGGAGGCTGTTGCTGCTAATTTAACTATATTGAAATCTCCTACGGTATTACGTCAATGGGATGGAAGATTTTGGGCTTGGGAAGGATGTCAGGATTCTTTTGGCTCTTGTCACGGAAGTTGTACGCATGTGTGGAACTATGCACAGGCTTTGCCCCATTTGTTCCCGTCTTTGGAAAGAACCTTGCGTGAAACGGAATTCAGGGTAAGCCAGAATACGGAAGGACACCAGAATTTTAGAGTCAACTTGCCTATTTCGGCACCGCCTCACAACTTCCATGCTGCTGCCGACGGACAGTTGGGCGGGATTATGAAAGTTTACCGTGAATGGCGTATCAGCGGGGATACACAGTGGATGAAAGACCTTTTCCCGGCAGTGAAAAAGAGTCTTGACTATTGCATCCGTACATGGGACCCCTTGCATAAGGGCTATCTTGAAGAGCCGCACCACAATACTTATGACATCGAGTTCTGGGGACCGGACGGCATGTGTACAAGTTTCTATTTGGGAGCTTTGACTGCGTTTATAGAGATGGGCAAGGAGCTGAAGCAACCCGTTAAGGAATATACGGCCCTGCTGTCAAAAGGCAAGAAATACATGGAAACTGCACTCTTCGATGGAGAATATTTCATACAGAAAATTCAGTGGGAAGGGCTTCAGGCTCCCAATCCGGTTGATGTAATGTCTTTCGGGGGAAGTTATTCCGAAGAGGCCCTGAAATTGCTGAAGGAAGAAGGGCCAAAATACCAATACGGTACCGGTTGTCTGTCCGATGGAATTTTAGGGATGTGGATGGCTTCCGTATGCGGACTGGATGAAGTGCTGGACAATGAAAAGGTCAGGAGCCATCTGGTGGCCGTACACAAATACAATCTGAAACATGACTTGGTAGACCATTTCAATCCTCAAAGACCGGTGTATGCTTGTGGTAAGGATGGTGGATTATTGCTTTGCACATGGCCGAAGGGTGGTATGCTGTCACTGCCTTTTGTATACAGCAATGAAGTCTGGACCGGTATCGAATATCAGGTTGCCAGTCATTTGATGATGAAAGGTGAGGTGGAAAAGGGCTTGGATATTGTCCGTGAATGCCGTGAGAGATATGATGGAAGAGTAAGAAACCCATTCAATGAGATAGAGTGCGGGCATTGGTATGCACGTGCCATGGCAAGCTATGGAATGTTGCAGGGGCTTACAGGAGTGCGGTATGATGCTGTTGACAAAACCATGTACATTGATTCTAAGATTGGTGATTTCAAAAGTTTCATCAGTACTGATACCGGTTTCGGAACTATTGAATGGAAAGCAGGAAAGCCTGTATTGAATGTGGTTTATGGCAACATTGAGGTGAAATGCTATAATGTTTCGGGCAAGATTGTGGATTGAGGTCAATTAGGATAGGATGTACAATCAAAGACAGATTAAGATGACAGAGAAGAAGAAACTTCTTGTTTTGTGTGTTGCACTATTTTGCTTTATAGCTGTTTCTGCACAGCAGAGAATGTCTGTATCGTCTCCTGACGGAAAACTTAGATTTTCTCTGAAAGTGACGTCGGAGAGTGTTTCATATGACATCGACTATAGGAAGCAGCCTCTTATAACAAATTCTTTGCTTGGTTTCAGCTTTGATAGCGGAGAGTTCGGAAGGAATCTTAAAGCAGGAAAGGTGCAGCGTAAAAAGATTGATGAGACATACAAGCTCATTGTCGGCAAGACAAGTAGTGTACGTAGCCGTTGCAATGAAATGACCGTTCCCATGCAGGAACGGTCAGATTCCGGCCGTCTGATAAACCTGGTTGTAAGGGCATTCGATGACGGGATAGCATTCAGATATGAATTTCCGGAACAGAAAGCATGGGATTCATACGTGATGTACGATGAAAGGACACAGTTCAACTTACAAGGAAACCCGATGGCGTTGCTCATGTACCTGCCCGGGTATGTAAATACACACGAAGGGGTATACAGTCATGTAAGATATGACAAGGTCGCAAGGAAGAGGCTGATAGAGATGCCCGCCACATTCGAATTCGACAATGGGGTGGCCCTGGCAATAACAGAGGCGGCAATAAGGGACTACGCGGGAATGTACCTGGTGAAGGAGAAGGGTGGACTGGTGGGAAAGCTCTCGCCAAAACTGGGGCAGGAGAAGATAAAGGTCGAGACAGACAGTTTCCCGCACCGTACACCGTGGCGCGTAATCTCCGTTGCAGACCGGGTGGGAGGATTGCTGGAGACGAATATACTAACAAGCCTGAACGAGCCCTGCAGGATTGAAGACACTTCATGGATTAAGCCTTGCAGGACCACGTTCACATGGTGGAACGGGAATGTCGTGCCGGACAGCACGTTCTCTCCGGGAAACAACTTCGATACAAACAAGTACTACATCGATTTTGCAGCACGCAATGGCTTGGATGCACATGGAATCTACGGATATGCAGAGACTCCTTGGTACTATGATGACAACTTCAATTTCGGATGGGCGGGACCCAATGCGGACATCACAAAACCGATACCATGCCTGAACATGCCAAGAATTGTGGAATATGCAAGGAGCAAGGGGGTGGGCATACATCTGTGGGTACACTGGAGACCGTTGTACGACAAACTCGAAGAAGCCTTTGCGCTCTATGAGGGATGGGGAGTAAAAGGACTCATGGTGGACTTCATGGACCGTAATGACCAAGAGATGATACGCATCCAAGAAGAGATACTGGAATGTGCGGCAAGACACAGGCTCTTCATACAGTTCCATGGGTCGAGCAAGCCTTCCGGACTGGTAAGGACGTATCCGAATGAATTCACACGGGAGGGGACACTCAACTATGAAGTATGCAAATGGGACACGCTGGTGAATGCGGACCATGACATTGCGATACCCTTCACCAGGATGCTGGCAGGAGCGACGGACTATCACCTGGGAGGGTTCAGGGCACTGCCGCGCTCGGAGTTCAAGATACAGTATGTAAATCCTCATGTAATGAGCACACGCTGCCATATGTTGGCCATGTATGTGGTTTTGGAAAACCATCTCACCTCGTTGTGCGATACGCCAAAGGCTTATGAAGGTCAACCGGGGTTCGAGGTGCTCCGTACCGTGCCGGGAACGTGGGATGAGATAAGAGTTCCGCTGGCAAGGATGAATGAGCATGTCACGGTGGCCCGCAGGAGCGGTTCGGACTGGTGGGTAGGCTCGCTGAACAACGGTACGGAAAAGAATCTGAAATTGAAATTGGACTTCCTTAGTGAGGGGGACTACCAAGCAACGATCTATACCGATGCGGAGGATGTGGACCGGAATCCAAACAATCTGAACAGACTGGTGCGGAAAGTTACAAGGAAGGATATCATTGAACTGAATCTGGCAAGGGATGGAGGAGCGCTATTACATATTACAAAATTATAAAAAATCATGATACGAATACATGTATTATTACTTGCAAGCCTCCTTTCTATATGGGGGCTTACAAGTTGTGAAAATTCGGATACAGATAAAGTAAATAGTTATAATTTAGAAGTTAACCTTTCTCAAAATGAAATTACTGCGATTAATGGTATAATATCTATCAAAGTATCAATAAAAGAATTCGATCAACTAGCTTATTTAGTAATAAATAAAATTAACGATACTAATAATATTTCTGAGAAATATATAAAATCAAATTTATCACCAGAATATATATTTGAATATATTATAAAAAAGGATGATTCTTCTACATTTTATTTTGAATTTATTGCAGTAGATAATAATAATCAGTCATCAGAAATTTCCAAATTGATAGTCAATAAAGGTATCGTCAATTATTCTAGAGAATTAAAATTTTCAAATTTAAAATGTGTATCCCGTATTACTGGTGCTGAAATAAATGGCACAAACGGATTACCTATTGTAGAATTTGAAGTAAATAATCGTACTAATGAATTATACAATGTAGGTGGTACAGATTTAGGTATTGTTTGGGAATTACAACCCGGACATTATGGACTTTTTTTCGGCGATACATTCGGTAGTGACTTTTATCCAAATTTTGTAAATCCAGGACCCAATGGGAGTAACTGGAGAAGTAATGTTTTGCTTTTCTCTGACGATCAAGATCTTTCTGATGGGCTCACCATTAATGGTGCTACTATGGATGAAAGTGGTAAAAATGCTCGTGAAATATGTTATGGAGGTAAAGATGGAAGTGGTAATGGAGATTGGACTTCTATTCCCACAGCAGCCATTCGTGCCAATGGCATAGATTATGTTCATTACATGAATATTCGTAATTGGGCAGGATGGATAACTAACTTTTCAAGTCTTTACAAATCTTCAGACAATGGAATTACTTGGACACGTTGCCAAAATGTAAAATTTGGTTCAACAAGTAATTTTGGTCAAGTAAGCTATTTCAAAAAAGACGGATATATTTATATGGTGGGTACAATTACTGGACGTGACAATAAGCCTCATCTTGCTCGTTTTTTAGAAGAAAATATTGAAAATCAAACAGAATACGAATTTTGGAATGGAAGTGGATGGATTAAAGGAAATGAAACTGCAGCCACTCCATTATTCAATGATATATCTGGAGAACTTTCCATCGCTTATCATCCAGAATTTAAAAAATGGATATTGCTCTATTTCAATAGTACACGCTATGATATCTCATTCCGAACAGCAGATCATATTATAGGGGAATGGAGTAAACCACAAAAACTAGTCGATGGCTGGCAATATTCACAATTGTATGGTTCTTATATTCACCCCATATCACTCAAAGGAAATATACTTTATTTCATTATGTCTATGTGGCTACCATATAATACTTATTTAATGTCTGCTGAACTCAAATGTAATCCATAAAAAGAATTTTGCTAAATCACATTAATAATGGGGCTGTGTCTTTGCAGACACAACCCCATTTATCTTGTATTTATTTTTTTCCTGCCCAATAAACTCCCCCCAATATCAGTATCGCCCCCATCAAAGCAACTATAGTAAGCTGTTCGCCAAGCAGAAAAGCAGAACCTACCAGAGTGAAGAGAGGATTCAGATAAATATAGTTGGAAGCTCTTATCGTTCCCAGCTGTTTTAATACTACGTTCCAGACTACAAAACAAATCAAGGAAGCCAATACACCCAGGAAAAGTAAATTGAACAGAATAGCCGGCTCGAGAAGACGGGCAATGTCGAAATTCCAGGGATGAATCAGAAATGCAGGAAGAATAGTCAATACTCCATAAAAAAATATCTTACGGGTAATGAAAGTTATACCATAACAATTGGACATTTTTCTCATTATCAAGCTATAGAATGCCCAGGAAAAAGCAGCAAGCAAAGTAAGGAAATCACCTAAAGGAGAAATTTTCAATACAAAGCTACCGTTGTAAACCACCAATGCCACACCAACCAACGCCAGTAAAGAACCGCCTATCAATCCACGGGTGGCCTTCTCCTTTTTATAAATCCACAAAGAAAGAATGGTGGTGAGCAACGGAGCCGTACAGACAATAAACGACACATTCGTCGCCAATGTAATCTCCAAAGCTGTATTTTCTGTAAAAAAGTAGAATGAACCGCCTGTCATGCCTCCTAAAAACATCCAAAATTCATCTTTCCAATTGTCGGCAAACAGTTTTCGGGGAGAAATAAGCCAAATCAAGAAACGAAGCAAGAATATTTCCTGCGGAGAAAGACCGTGCCCAATCAATACTTTCGTTGAAATAAAGGTCAGCCCCCAAATACCTACCGTAAGGACGGCAACAAGATGATAAGTATAATTTTTCATTGCGTTCATACACTTCCGACAAGTCGCACAAATATACGTACTTTCTTTTTTCAATACAATGAAACCAACCATAAATAATGTTCAAGGAGGATTTACTAAAACTCGAAGGAAGATTTACTAAAACGGGAGGAAAGATTTAGTAAATCTTCCTTCGAGTTTTAGTAAATCTTTAAACCCCTTATTAGAAGCCTATTGAACGAACTCTCATTTATCGGCAGAATAATAAACAACAATCTGCCGAATACACAGACAAAAAACACAAAGGATGAAATCTTCCCAGACTTCATCCTTCGCTATATCCTAAAAATCTTTTAGTAAATATCCTATTGAATTAATTTAGCTATTATTTGTATTACAAACAAAAAATTAGTTTTAAAAGCACATCACAAATGTAAGTAATAAAAAGTGAATTATCAAGTCTTTGCCATTGTTTTTTATGTTACTTCGCTACAAATCTGAAAATAAACCCGTAACTTTGCACCGATATTAACCGAATACTAACCGGTTTTAACCATTGAATAAACAATGTTTTCAACAAAATATTAATAAGTACCACTATGGAATACAATTTCAGGGAAATTGAAAAGAAATGGCAGAAAAGGTGGGTGGAAAACAAAACCTACCAAGTGACGGAAGACGAAACGAAGAAAAAATTCTATGTACTGAACATGTTCCCCTACCCCTCCGGTGCGGGATTGCATGTAGGTCATCCGCTGGGATATATTGCTTCGGATATTTACGCCCGCTACAAACGACTGCAAGGTTTCAATGTACTGAATCCCATGGGATATGACGCTTACGGACTTCCAGCAGAACAATATGCCATACAAACGGGACAGCACCCTGCAATTACGACCGTCAACAATATCAACCGATACCGTGAACAGTTGGATAAGATAGGTTTCTCTTTCGACTGGAACCGCGAAATCCGTACCTGCGAACCGGAATATTACCATTGGACCCAATGGGCATTCCAAAAGATGTTCAACAGCTACTACTGCAACGATGAAAAGCAGGCACGTCCCATCCAGGAACTGATTGAAGCATTCAGCCAAACCGGTACCGAAGGAATAAACGTGGCTTGCAGCGAAGAACTGAGTTTCACCGCCGCAGAGTGGAATGCCAAGAGCGAAAAGGAACAACAGGAAATCCTGATGAACTACCGTATAGCCTATCTGGGCGAGACGATGGTAAACTGGTGCCCTCAGCTGGGAACCGTACTTGCCAACGATGAAGTGGTGGACGGCGTAAGCGAACGAGGCGGCTTCCCCGTCATTCAAAAGAAGATGCGTCAATGGTGTCTCCGTGTATCTGCCTATGCACAACGCTTACTGGACGGACTCGATACCATCGACTGGACCGAATCCCTGAAAGAAACCCAAAAGAACTGGATAGGACGCAGCGAAGGCGCTGAAATAGAATTCAAGGTAAAAGACAGCGATTTGGAATTCACTATCTTCACCACCCGTGCAGATACCATGTTCGGCGTCACCTTCATGGTATTGGCTCCCGAAAGCGAACTGGTACAGCAACTTACCACCGACACACAGAAAGATGAAGTAAACGCTTATCTGGAACGCACCAAGAAACGTACCGAACGCGAACGTATTGCCGACCGTAGCGTTACCGGCGTATTCTCCGGAAGCTATGCCATCAATCCCTTTACCGGTGAGGCAGTTCCCATCTGGATAAGCGACTATGTACTTGCCGGATACGGTACGGGTGCCATCATGGCTGTGCCTGCGCACGACAGCCGTGACTATGCTTTTGCCAAGCACTTCGGTCTCGAAATTCGTCCGTTGGTAGAAGGCTGCGATGTAAGCGAAGAGAGCTTCGATGCCAAGGAAGGCATTGTATGCAACTCTCCACGCGAAGGCGTTACTCCCTATTGCGACCTCTCACTGAACGGGCTGACCATCAAGGAAGCGATTGCCGCTACCAAGAAATATGTGAAAGAGCATAACTTGGGACGTGTAAAGGTGAACTTCCGTCTGCGCGATGCCATCTTCTCACGCCAGCGCTATTGGGGCGAGCCGTTCCCGGTTTACTACAAGGACAACATGCCTTACATGATTGACGAGAGCGCCCTGCCCTTGGAACTGCCCGAAGTAGCCAAATTCCTGCCTACCGAAACCGGTGAACCTCCATTGGGACATGCCGCAAAATGGGCTTGGGATACCGTAAACAAATGCGTCGTAGAAAACGAAAAGATAGACAACATCACCGTCTTCCCGCTGGAACTCAACACGATGCCCGGATTTGCCGGTTCAAGCGCCTATTATCTGCGCTACATGGACCCACACAACAACCAGGCACTTGTAGACAAGAAAACGGATGAGTACTGGCACAATGTAGACCTTTACGTAGGCGGTACCGAACATGCCACCGGTCACTCCCGTTTCTGGAATAAGTTCCTGTACGACCTCGGCATTTCCGTAGCCGAAGAACCGTTCCAAAAGCTGGTGAACCAAGGTATGATTTAAGGACGGAGCAACTTCGTCTATCGTTTTTCTCCTTGGAATAAGACTATAAAAGAACCTATAGCAACTAATATCTTCATATCAAAAGATATTGTAGATAGAATGTTATCAAATGAAGGAATACCACCTTATGAATTAAAAGAAATATTTGATAAAAATAATATCAAATATGAACAGAATTGGCTAATTTATCAAGGTATTAATCTTAATTGTAATGAAATTCACGTTGATGTTAATATTGTATCAAATGATATTTTAGACGAAAAATCCTTCAAAAATTGGAGACCAGAATACCAAGATGCTCAGTTTGTACATAACGAAGACGGCAAGTACATCTGCGGATGGGCTGTAGAGAAGATGAGCAAATCCATGTTCAACGTGGTCAATCCCGACATGATTGTCGACAAATACGGTGCCGACACTCTCCGCATGTACGAAATGTTCCTCGGCCCGGTAGAACAATCAAAGCCGTGGGATACAAACGGAATAGACGGTGTGCACCGCTTCATCAAGAAGTTCTGGTCACTGTTCTACGACCGCAACGACAATTATCTGGTAACGGATGAACCTGCCACCAAGGAAGAACTGAAATCCCTCCATAAACTGATTAAGAAAGTGACGGGAGACATCGAGCAATTCTCTTACAACACAAGTATCAGTGCCTTTATGATTTGTGTAAACGAGCTGTTCGGAATGAAATGCAGCAAGAAGGAAATCCTGAACCAGTTTATCATCGTTCTGGCTCCCTTTGCTCCGCATGTATGCGAAGAGTTGTGGGAGACACTGGGCAATGCAGGCTCCGTATGCGATGCCAAGTGGCCGGTATGCAACGAAGAATACCTGGTGGAAGATACGGTCAACTATACGGTTTCCTTCAACGGAAAAGCACGGTTCAACATGGAGTTCCCGGCAGATGCGGCATCGGATGCCATCCAGACTGCTGTATTGGCCGACGAACGTTCTGAAAAATGGATGGAAGGCAAGTCCATCGTCAAAGTAATCGTAGTGCCGAAGAAGATTGTGAACATCGTTGTCAAATAACAGATATGCAAATTACAAAACCAACCAAAGCGGAAGTGACGAGAGAGCTGAAGGATTATATCTTCATCACTCTGGGACTCATCAGCTATGCACTGGGATGGGCGGCATTCCTCATTCCCTATCAGATTACGACCGGAGGTACTACCGGTATCGGTGCCATCATCTATTATGCCACCGGATTTCCCATCCAGTGGTCATACTTCATCATCAATGCCGTACTGATGACTTTTGCCATCAAGATACTCGGACCGAAGTTCAGTATCAAGACTACGTTTGCCATCTTCGGACTCACTTTCTTCTTATGGTTTTTTCAGTTGCTGGTGAACGGTTCGGACGGCGTCCCTCCCCAACTGCTGGGCGAAGGACAAGACTTCATGGCTTGCCTGATAGGTGCGGCAATGTGCGGTGCCGGACTGGGTATCGTGTTCAACTGCAACGGCAGCACGGGAGGTACGGACATCATTGCAGCCATCATCCATAAATACAAGGATGTCACGCTGGGACGCATGATTATGGCTTGCGACTTCATTATCATCAGTTCCTGCTATGTGGTATTCCATGACTGGCGACGCGTGATATTCGGTTTTGTAACTTTGTTTGTCATCGGATTTGTACTGGATTACATAGTCAACAGTGCCCGGCAATCCGTTCAATTCTTTATTTTCTCCAAAGAATATGAAAAGATTGCCGACCGCATCACCAAAGAAACCCATCGCGGTGTAACGGTACTCGACGGTATCGGCTGGTACAGTAAACACAACGTGAAGGTACTGGTCGTCCTTGCCTACAAACGCCAATCGGTAGAAATATTCCGGATGGTGAAAGATATAGACCCGAACGCTTTCATTTCCCAAAGTTCCGTCATCGGTGTATACGGAGAAGGTTTCGACCGGTTGAAAGTGAAATAGGGACTTGTATAAGCCACAAGTATAAGGAGAACATAATATGAGAAAGAAATTTGTATTTGCCACCAACAATTCACACAAACTGGAAGAAGTGACTGCCATTTTGGGAGAGAAGGTCGAACTTCTCAGCATGAAGGATATCAAATGCGATACTGACATTCCGGAAACTGCAGACACACTTGAAGGAAATGCTTTGCTGAAAGCAAGATATATCTTCGATAACTATCATCTGGATTGTTTTGCCGATGATACCGGTTTGGAAGTGGAGGCCCTTGGTGGGGCACCGGGTGTATATTCCGCCCGTTATGCCGGCGATGCACACAATTCGGAAGCAAACATGAAGAAGTTACTGAAAGATATGGAGGGCATCGAGAACCGGAAAGCGCAATTCCGTACCGTATTTGTACTTATCATCGACGGAAAGGAACATCTGTTTGAGGGCATCGTGAAAGGAGAAATTACAAAAAACAGAAAAGGCGCTTCAGGTTTCGGTTATGACCCCATATTCATTCCCGAAGGATATACGCAGACTTTTGCAGAAATGGGGAATGAACTGAAGAATAAAATCAGTCACCGGGCATTGGCCACTAACAAGTTGTGTAAGTTCTTAATGAGATAATGTTTTTAATGTGCTGATATGCTAATGTGCCAATGTGCTAATTGGCTGCGCTGTCACGCCGAAAGGTCATTGGCACATTGGCATATCAGCACATTATAACCCCAGTTGAGCCGATATTTCCAACATCCTCTTAATCGGTTTCACTGCTTTTTCTGCAATCTCAGCATCCACCTTTATTTCCGGTGATTCGTTTTTCAAACAATCATAAAGCTTTTCCAGTGTATTCAGTCGCATGTAACTGCATTCATTGCAGGCACAAGTGCTGTCGTTGGGAGGAGCCGGAATAAATGTTGTCTGCGGGCATTGTTTCTGCATCTCGTGCAGGATACCGCTTTCGGTAGCTACAATGTAGCTCTTTTCGGGATGTGCCACTGCGTACTTCAGCAAAGCTGCCGTAGAGCCTACCACATCAGCCAGTTTCAAGACTGTACTCTTGCATTCGGGATGTGCCAGTACCACCGCATCGGGATGCTGCTGTTTTATTTCAACAATCTTTTCAACCGAGAATTCCTCGTGTACATGGCATGCGCCATCCCATAATAACATATTTCTTCCGGTAATGGAGTTGATATAATTACCCAAGTTCCGGTCCGGGCCAAAGATTATTTTCTCATCTTTGGGGAAGCTTTCCATAATCTGCTTTGCATTGGTAGAAGTTACCACCACATCGGTCACCGCCTTTACGGCAGCCGTTGTGTTCACATAGGATATCACCGTATATCCGGGATGCTCTTTGACAAACTGACTGAATTTGTCTGCCGGACAACTGTCTGCCAACGAACAGCCTGCCGCCATATCAGGCACCAGTACCTTCTTGTCGGGACAAAGCACCTTCGCCGTTTCTCCCATGAAGTGCACACCGCACATCACGATGATGTCCGCCTCCGTTCGGGCCGCCCATTGCGCCAAAGCCAGACTGTCGCCCACGTAATCGGCTATATCTTGTATTTCACCTTTCTGGTAGTAGTGCCCCAGAATGATTGCGTTCTTCTCCTTCTTCAGCTGCTTGATAGCTTCTATAAGATTATCCATAATTATATTTTTTAATTTCTCTTTCTTCTTTAAAAATCCTTTGATAGTAATGATAGGCTGTTAACAGTGTGGACAAATAAATACGATTTTTCTTGCCTATGAAGTTATTAGTATCAAGCTGAATTTTACTCTTATGCTTATAAACCGGGGTTTTTAAGTTTATCCGTTGATAATAAGACTTCTGCTAAACAGCATTAACATGTTGTTAATAATATGCAAAGTTAATAACTTTAGAGTTATAAACCGATGAAACCAGGCTGAAAAATATGTTGAATGAAGCCTGGAAAATTCTCCTTAACTTTTTTGGTTTGTTCGTTTCACTGCTGTAATATGCAGACCTTTGAATAATGCAAGGATTATTTTTAAAATTGTTTCCCTATTGTATTGACACCTTTTCAACGGTTATTAACCGGGATATAAACGGAAAAAAGTATCTTTGCAGGGAGATTTAAAAGTATATTGTCATGCGTAAACTGAAGATAACTGAACTGAATCGTATTAGTGTAGAGGAATTTAAGGAAGCCGAAAAACTGCCTTTGGTAGTGGTATTGGATAATATCCGCAGTCTCCATAATATAGGTTCCGTTTTCCGTACTTCGGATGCTTTCCGCATCGAGTGCATTTATCTTTGTGGCATTACAGCTATCCCACCCCATCCGGAGATGCACAAAACAGCTTTGGGAGCGGAATTTACCGTAGATTGGAAATATGTTGATAACTCTGTTGAAGCTGTTGATAACCTAAAATCCGAGGGATACATCGTTTATTCTGTAGAGCAGGCAGAAGGTAGTGTGATGCTGGACGAACTGGTGCTGGACAAGACTAAAAAGTATGCTGTGGTAATGGGAAATGAAGTGAAGGGTGTTCAACAAGAAGTGATTGACCATTCGCACGGTTGCATTGAAATTCCTCAATACGGCACAAAGCATTCGTTGAATGTATCGGTTACGGCGGGTATTGTTATTTGGGATTTATTCAAGAAACTGAGATAATAACAGGGCTGTTAATAAGCTGTCAATATATCGGGTTTGTTGGAGCTATAGATCGAACACGGTGCATCTATAGATCCAGCGTGTTGCATCTATAGATCCAATAAACTAGTTCTATATAGGTATGATGAGAGATTTTATGAACAGTGGTTTATTTTTATAATCAACCACTTTATTCATTGTAAATTAATGCTTTATCTCCTACTTTATCCTTTTTGTTAACCATGTACTCAACACATATCGGTTGTATGTGGAAAACTTGCTGTACAGTTGGTGTCTTTTCTTATTTTTTGTATATTTGCTGAATATATATAAATCATATCGATATGAAAAAGATAATATCTTCATGGATAGGCATTTTTGTAGGTTGTACTATTCTGGCAGCAGGTTTTGTTTACTTTATCAATCCTTATAATCTTGTTCCTGGCGGGGTGTATGGAGCTAGTATTGTGCTTCATAATCTGTTCCCTTCTATTCAGGTAGGTACTTTCGGTTATATGTTTGATATTCCTTTGCTTATCATTTCCGTGCTGGTACTGGGAGCAAAATTGGGAGCACGTACTATCGTGGCGGCACTATTCACTCCGCTTGCCATGAATGTGCTGTCTCTCCTCTCCTATCCTTCTGAAGAAGCGCTCCATCAGTTGGACCCTACACAGTTGCTGGGTGGCAGTCTGAATATGTCCGACCATTTGATGCTGACTTCTGTGATTGGTGCGGTGGTTATCGGTATAGGCTGTGGTATTGTAGTGCGTAGCCGGGCTACTACAGGAGGTACGGATATTGTGGCGATGATATTGCAGAAATATTGCCATATACGTTTTTCAAAGGCGATACTGCTGGTAGATGGTATTGTGGTGGGATTCGGCCTATTGGTTATCGGTTTCGGTATCGGAAATCCGGATGATGCTACACAACCTTCGTGGCATTTGTCTTTCTATTCACTGATAGCTATTTTTGTCACTTCGAGGGTATTGGCCTATGTGATAAATGGGGAGAAGAATGACAAGATACTGTTTGTCATCAGTGATATGCGCCTTACCGCTTTGCACGACTATATTCTTAAAGATTTGGACCGTACAGCCACTTGCATCAAGAGTAGTGGTCTTTATACCAATGTAGACAAGGAAATGCTGTTTCTTGTGGTGAGTTACAAGGAAGTGGTAGGTATCAAGCAGAAGATAAGGGAAGTAGACCCAAAGTCTTTTGTAGTGGTTACCGATGCTTATGATGCATTTGGTGAAGGTTGGAAAGAGCTTCCGATGGCAGGAGAGGTACAA
>OKUE01000167.1_pt1 | contig 19705 bp, 10 predicted proteins | sample 1606511 | NCBI WGS metagenome assembly OKUE01 (sample SAMEA3882505, study PRJEB24775) | human gut metagenome | biome: human-associated habitat; feature: intestine environment; material: feces | place: Netherlands | collected 2009/2010 | reverse complement strand
CCCTCCTCATCACGCATCGTATGGTCATAGTAAGGAATCTTTACTATAGCAAGCACACCCTGCGGTGTCTGCGTGTCAGACATGCTCTTAAACACCGAGTCACTCACTATTTCTGTTTTGTCAAGGAAACGATTCTTCTCTTCCTTAAACCTGTCATCATTAAAAAATGACTCAGACATATATACGGCACTTACCCAGTCATATGGCGCCTCAAAGCTCATCTTTGGACCCTCAACCACGAATACGCCCTGCTTTTTCCGCTCCTTTGCCTTGCTTAAAAGAGCCTGCACATTTTTTATGCTTTTGTTTGATGCACTTGTAATCATTTTCTTCTCTTTCTATATTTATGATATGATGGTCAAAAAGTATTTTGCCCCTCATTTATGATTAACATTCGTCTTTCTCCGAATGCATAAATGCCCCTGCACCGGCACATGCACGCAATTACCTGCATTTAATGTGCCGGATACAAGGGCATTCATATTTATCGTAACTATATTAGAAACTAAACCAGAGATTTAGAGATATCGTACATGTACTCGTCTACACTCTTCTTCATAGCAAGTGCCTCGTCGATATCGAAATCTACGAAATTGCCATCCTTGTGGGCAATAACTCTGTTTGACTTGCCCTCGCAGAGTAAATCAACTGCCATAGCGCCCATGATTGTAGCGTATACACGGTCCTTGCATGAAGGGCTTCCACCTCTTTGCATATGTCCAAGGATAGTTGCTCGAGTCTCGATGCCTGTTGCGGCCTCAATTTCCTTAGCCATCTCCTGTGAATGTCCTACGCCCTCAGCATTGATGATGATGTAATGCTGCTTGCCGAGCTCTCTTGCGTGAGCTACTCTCTCGATGAGTGCCTCAAGGTTGTTGTCATACTTCTCAGGAAGTAATACTTCCTCAGCGCCGTTTGCAAGACCACACCATAATGCAATGTATCCTGCTCCACGTCCCATAACCTCAATGATTGAGCATCTCTCATGTGATGTAGATGTATCACGTACCTTGTCAATAGCCTCCATAGCTGTGTTGCAGGCTGTATCAAAACCGATTGTGTAATCAGTACATGCGATATCAAGGTCGATTGTGCCCGGAAGACCGATTGTATTGATGCCAAGTGCAGCAAGCTTCTGCGCACCCTGGAAAGATCCGTCACCACCGATAACTACGATAGCATCGATACCATGCTTCTTACAGATTTCAGCGCCCTTCTGCTGTCCCTCTGCTGTAACGAACTCCTTACATCTGGCTGTCTGTAAGATTGTACCACCGCGTGAGATTGTGTCTGAAACGCTCTTTGAATCCATATCCACGATTTCTTCATTTAACAGACCTGCGTATCCTCTCTTGATTCCTTTAACCTTCTTGCCCTTTGAGAGAGCCTGACGAACAACGGCACGAATCGCTGCGTTCATTCCCGGTGCGTCGCCACCACTTGTAAGTACACCTATTGTGTTAATCTCTTTTGCCATTGGTATAACCTCCATATGTTAAAAAATTATCATTTATTCTAATCCCAATCTATTGTACTTGTTTTAGCACATTTTTTTAATATTCTTTTCAACAATTTTCGCATTTTCTTTGTCTAAAAATTCCAAAAGCTGCTCCATGAGCTCATTATTTGCATTTACGGAATAATTTCTGCCAAGTTTTTTCATCTGCTTTGTATCTGCGATGTAAATTATGACTTCATCTCCTCCGTCAGATTCACGGATTGTCTCAAGAAGCCTGCTCTCGTTTTTCTTATAGTCCTCCATCGTATCAAACCTGAGCCATAGCTGCTTCGGAAGCTCATCAAACGGTATGATTCTTTCGCAGATTATCTTGCCGTTCTGCTCATCCTCGACTGTCGCATGTCCGATAACAAATATTTTAGCATCGTCCTGTAAATATCTCTGGTAGCGCTCGTAATCTCTCGGAAAAATAATTACCTCAACAGTTCCTGTCAGGTCCTCTATCGTGATAAAAGCCATGGCCTGATTGTACTTGGTAAACTTAATCGTCTTTGTGGCTATCATGCCTCCGATTACCACGTGCGCATTGTCCTTTATCTTTACGGCACCGCTCTCCTCTTCAAGCACAAAATCTATCGCATTTGCTGTGATGTTTTTCTTTAGGGCAGCTGCATATTTTTCCAGAGGGTGTCCGCTTAAATAGATGCCAAGCACCTCTTTTTCATAGGCCAGGGCTTCCTCAGCGTCATATTCACCAACATTTGGATACTTAAGCTCAAATGACTGCCTATCCTCATCTGAGACCAGGTCAAACAGGCTCATCTGCCCTGCCATTGTTGACTTTTTGTCATGCTGCACCCTGTCCACAATCGATGCATACACCATTGCCATCTGCTTTCTCGTGCCGTCGAGTGAATCGCAGGCTCCCGCCTTTATCAGATTCTCAATCGCACGCTTGTTGATAAGCTCCTTCTGGCATGTTCTCTCGATAAAATCAGAGAGTGTGCGGTATCTGCCGCCACTTTCCCGCTCCTCGATTATCTGGTCTATGACCGGCCTGCCAAGCGATTTTATGGCGTACATGCCATATCTGACATGGTCACCCTCTGCGGTAAACTCGCCCTGTCCACAGTTGATATCCGGCGGAAGCACCTTAATACCCATATCACGACAGCTGTAAAGATACTGCGCCGCCTTGGCTGAATTGTCTATAACAGAAGTCATGAGCGCTGCCATAAATTCGACCGGATAGTAATTTTTGAGCCATGCCGTCTGAACACTGATTTTCGCATACGCGGCTGCATGTGATTTGTTGAACGCATACTTAGCAAAATCAACCATCGAATCGTATATGCTGTTGGCAGCCTTTTCATCTATGCCGTTTGCCACACAGCCCTTTATACCGCGCTCCTCGTCTCCGTACACAAAGCTCTGGCGCTCTGCGTCAATGACATACTGCTTCTTCTTGCTCATGGCACGGCGGATGTTGTCCGCCTGCCCCATTGTATAGCCTGCGAGCTTCTGCACTATCTGCATGACCTGTTCCTGGTATACTATACAGCCGTAGGTCGGCTCTAAAATACTCTCAAGCTCAGGTGTCACATAGCTTATCTCCTTTGGATTGTTCTTGCCCTTTATATAGTTGGGAATGAAATCCATAGGACCCGGACGGTAGAGCGAAATACCGGCCACGATGTCCTCAAAGCTCTGTGGACTGAGTTCCTTCATGAAGCTTTGCATACCGGCAGACTCTAGCTGGAATACCCCTTCCGTCTTTCCTGTTCCGATAAAGTCAAGTGTGCCCTTATCGTTGAAATCAATATGGTCGATATCCACATCAATGCCCCTTGATGCCTTGATATTCTTCACAGAATCCTTTAGCACCGTGAGTGTACGAAGCCCCAGAAAATCCATCTTTAAAAGGCCAAGCTCCTCGAGCTGTACCATGTTGTACTCTGCGGTAGGGCTTCCGTCGTTTGCCCTTCCAAGAGGCACATAATCGCTCGCCACACCCGGATAGATTACCACACCTGCTGCATGCACGGACGTGTGGTTTGGCAGTCCCTCAAGCCTTTTTGCCATATCTATCATTTCATGCACTCTCGCATCACTGTCGTAAATGCCCTTAAACTCCGGGTTCATCTGAAGAGCCTTGTCAATCGTGATATTAAGCTCCTGAGGCACCATCTTTGCAAGCCTGTCAGTCTCTGCATATGGGAAATCCAGTGCCTTTCCGACTGATTTTATGACACCTCTTGCTGCCATCGTACCAAATGTGACTATCTGTGTTACAGAATCGTGTCCGTACTTCTGCTGAACATACTCTATGGCGCGATATCTCTCCGCATACTCGAAATCCACATCGATATCAGGCATGGAAACTCGCTCAGGGTTAAGAAATCTTTCAAAAAGCAGATTGTATTTAACCGGATCAATATCCGTGATTCCGGTACAATAGCACACCCTGCTTCCCGCCGCTGAGCCTCGTCCCGGGCCTACCCAGCAGTCGTGCGTGCGGCACCAGTTGATATAATCCCACACGATAAGGATATACTCTATAAAGCCCATGGTCTTTATGATACCAAGCTCATAGTCCATATCTGCATGTATCTTTTTAAGCTCATCAGCACTGTACTCGCCACAGCCTATGTATTTCTCCCTAAAGCCCTTCTCGCAAAGCTCTGTAAGGAAGGCTTCGGCACTATCATAGCCCTCTGGCACCTCATACTTTGGAATCTTGTAATTGCCAAACTCAAGCGTCACATTGCATCTGTCGGCAATTTTCTGTGTATTCTCAATAGCCTCTGTGGCATATGGGAAAAGCGCTCTCATCTGCTCTTCGCTTTTTACGAAAAACTGTCCGCCATCATAGCGCATCCTATCCTCGTCAGACACCTTCTTCCCGGTCTGGATGCACAAAAGCACATCATGTGCCTCCGCATCGGACTCGTAGGTGTAGTGCACATCATTAGTACACACTAACCCTATTTCAAGCTCCTTGCTCATCCTAAGAAGCTGCTGATTCACAAGCTTCTGGTCATCAATGCCATGGTCCTGCAGCTCAAGGAAGAAGTTGTCTTTTCCAAAGCAGTCCTGATACTTCCTTGCAATCTCCTTCGCCTCGTCATAAAAGCCTCTTACGATGTATCTGGGGATTTCTCCTGCCAGACAGGCAGACAGGCATATAAGCCCCTCGTGATATCTCTCAAGCGTCTCAAAATCCACTCTCGGCCTGTAATAATAGCCCTCTGTGAACCCTATTGACACTATCTTCATGAGATTGGCATAGCCTGTATTATTTTCAGCAAGCAGAATCAGATGATAATACCTGTCATCACCGTGGCTTGTCTCCCTGTCAAAGCGCGAATTTGGTGCCACATATACCTCGCAGCCTATGACCGGATTGATATCATTTGCCTTTGCCGTCTTGTAAAACTCCACCACACCGTACATATTGCCATGGTCTGTGATTGCGGCAGAGTTCATGCCAAGCTCCTTGACGCGCTTTACATATTCTTTTATCTTGTTTGATCCATCGAGCAGACTGTACTCGGTATGGGTGTGAAGATGACAAAATGACATTTGGATTCCTCTTTCTTTATTTTTGTATCGCCGCCCGCCCTTCATGGGTTATGCCACCCGGCGGGTACTTTGGCAGAACAATTCGTAAGAATTGCGTTAATTTGTCGGTGTCGTTTTCGGCTCAAGGTTTGTGTACATTCGCCAGCTGCACACTTTCGGCGCGGCGTACGTCTGTAACTCTGTCAGGTGTGAACAGCAGCAGCCATAGCAAGCCTGCATATCAGATACAGTACAAAAAGATGCACCGGGTAAAAGGCATAAAAGACATATTTTAGTGAAATGCCTCTTTTTCCATTGTAATAGCGAAGCGGTATAAGCATAAACAGTGCAAAAAACTCTATGGTACCTGAGAAAAGTCCAAGCAGTATGACTGCCACGGCAAATGCAACATCCCGGTTTGAAGAAAGCAGGTACATCATGACAATGCACCCTACACCCGCCGCACCATAATCACAGCAAAGCACAAACTCTGCAATAATCATCATAACAAGCACCACTGATACCATTACTATACACCTGATCAGTGTGACAAAAAACCACTTGACTGCAGAGGATGCCTTTTCTATTTTATCGACCGACTTAAGCCAATCAAGCACTGTGATGGCAAGCAGGCCTAAAAGCAGTGTAAAAAACACATTGTTGCTCTTAAATTCCAGCACTGTATTGTTTATTGCAAGGTCAAACGGTATCTCAGAGATAAGCGCGAATATAAACATCCTCGCAGCATATTTTTCCCTGCTATGTGTATATTTGAACCCCTCCACAAGCAGGAAGCAGAAAACAGGAAAGGCCATGCGCCCTATAGAACGCATGACCCAGTAGATATCAATAAGCGTTTGTCCACCTATCCCGTTATTTATCATCTGAAGAATAACCGTTGCCGCAGTATGGTCTATGAGCATGGTAAAAATGGCTATAAGCTTAAGCGTGCTTCCACTGATACCAGACTTTGCGATAACTTTTTCCAAAATCCTATACTCCTGCCATATTTACGGTAATCCTGTCAAGATGCCAGATATCGTCCACATATTCCTGGATTGTTCTGTCTGAAGAGAACTTTCCTACATGTGCGATATTGAGCAGTGCACTCTTTCTCCATGCGCTCTTGTTCTTGTAATAATCATTAATCTTCTGCTGTGCATTTGCATATGAACGGAAGTCTGCGAGGATAAAGTAGCGGTCAGCCACCTGTCCCTGCTGTGGATTGAGCAGTGAGTTGTAAAGCTCCCTGAAAAGCTCATGGTCATTTGGTGAGTATGTGCCGTCTACGAGCTGGTTTACTACCTTTCTTAGCTCGGCATCGTTATTATATACATCAATAGGATTGTAGTCATGTCTGTTCTCGTGTGAGATGACCTCATCAGAGCTCATTCCAAAGATAAACATGTTGTCAGCCCCTACCTCATCGAACATCTCGACATTGGCACCATCCATAGTTCCGATAGTGAGCGCTCCATTGAGCATAAACTTCATGTTTCCTGTTCCTGATGCCTCCTTGCTCGCTGTGGAAATCTGCTCGCTGACATCTGCTGCCGCAAAAATAATCTCGGCATTGGATACCTTGTAATCCTCGATAAATACTACCTTGAGCTTGCCGCCAATAGAAGCATCGTTATTTATCACATCAGCCACACTGTTGATGAGCTTTATTGTTTTCTTTGCATTTCTGTAGCCAGCTGCTGCCTTTGCTCCAAAAATAAATGTTCTAGGATAGAAATCCATAGACGGATTTTCCTTAATCTTGTTGTACAGATACATCACATGAAGGATGTTCATGAGCTGTCTCTTGTACTCGTGAAGTCTCTTAACCTGCACATCAAAGATAGAATCCGGATTTACATCAATACCATTGTGCTCCTTTATATACTTTGCTAAACGCACCTTGTTTGCTCTCTTAATCTCAGCAAACTCCTGCTGTGCAACAGGGCTGTCCGCATAAGCATTGAGCTTTGAAAGCTTTGTAAGATCTGTAATCCAGCCGGTTCCTACCTTTTTTGTTGCCCAGTCTGCAAGGAGTGGATTTGCATGTGCTAAGAATCTACGCTGTGTGATTCCGTTTGTCTTGTTATTGAACTTCTCAGGGAACATCTCATAGAAATCATGAAGCTCCTGATTCTTAAGTATCTCTGTGTGAAGCTTTGCAACACCGTTTACAGAATAGCCTGCAACGATAGCCATATTTGCCATCTTGACCTGTCCGTCATAGAGGATAGCCATCTTTCTTACCTTGTCCTCATTGCCAGGATATCTCTCGTTAATCTGAATCACAAATCTTCTGTTTATCTCGTCAACAATCTGGTATACACGAGGAAGCAGTCTCTGGAATATCTCAATTGGCCACTTCTCAAGCGCCTCAGCCATGATTGTATGGTTAGTGTAGGCTACACATCTTGTAGTGATATCCCATGCATCATCCCATGACAGATGCTCCTCGTCCACAAGGATTCTCATAAGCTCTGCGACTGCAACTGTAGGGTGAGTATCGTTCATCTGGAAAACAGCTTTATTTGGGAGATCTTTTAAATCGCTGTGATGCTTTTTAAACCTTGCAAGTGCACGCTGGATGCTTGCTGACACAAAGAAATACTGCTGCTTTAAGCGAAGCTCCTTGCCCTTTACATGGTTATCGTTTGGATAGAGCACCTCAACAAGGTTTCTTGCAAGATTTTCCTGCTCCACTGCCTTGTCGTAGTCACCCTGGTCAAAGGACTCAAGCGAGAAGCCGTTTTTTGGCTCTGCATCCCATATCATGAGAGAATTGACCACATTGTTGTCATAACCGACTATAGGCATATCATAAGGCACTGCAAGCACCGACTGATAGTCCTTCTGCTCGAAATGAAGCTCACCGTTTTCATCTGTGCTCTCCTGCACATATCCTCCAAACTTGACCTCATAGCAGTACTCCGGACGACGAAGCTCGAATGGATATCCGTCCTTGAGCCAGTTGTCAGGCACCTCAATCTGGAAGCCGTCTGAAATCTGCTGCTTGAACATACCATATCTGTATCTGATTCCACAGCCGTAAGCAGGATATCCGAGTGTGGCAAGTGAATCCATGAAGCACGCTGCCAGTCTTCCGAGTCCACCGTTTCCAAGTGCCGGATCAGGCTCCTGGTCCTCAATAGCATTGATATCCACACCAATCTCAGTGAGAGCCTCCTTGACCTCCTTGTATGCTGAGAGGTTTATAAGGTTGTTGCCGAGAGCTCTTCCCATCAAAAACTCCATGGACATATAGTAAACAACCTTTGGATCGTCCTTGTCCATCACTCTCTGTGTGGCAATCCACTCATCCATGATGACATCCTTTACGGCCTCTGATACAGCCTGATAAAGTTCCTGCTGTGTAGCATCATCTATAGTCTTACGATATTTATTTTTTAAATTGTCTGATACAGTCTTAATAAACACCTTTTTGCTAAACGTATTATCTCTCATCTTTTTCCTCCTTATGGCACTAAAAGGGAGCAAATTAATGCTCCCTCTCGTGCAGAGATTATTGTTTTTCAACTGCAAGCTTAACAGCCTCGCCATTAATCTTCCAATCCTTTTCATAGCCCTTAAGTTCGCCTGATTTAATTGATACGGCAAGAACCTCGGTCTTGATTTCATCACCAAACTTTTCAAATACATTTGAAAGCTTCTCATCTGCCTCGTATGTCACAGCGATGTGGTCCATAACCTCAAAGCCAGCGTCCTTACGCATTGTCTGGATCTTACTGATGATTTCTCTTACGAAACCTTCCTCGATAAGCTCAGGAGTGAGGTTGGTGTCAAGGACAACGGTTATATTGTTGTCAGATTGTGTCACATAGCCCTCCATCTGAGTCATCTCGATAAGTAAATCCTCTTTAGATAATACAACTTCATCGCTAATGCTGTCAAGCTTGAGAGAGCCGGTGCTGTTAAGCTCCTCCATGGCCTTATGACCATCAAGCTCAGCTAAAACTGCCTTAATCTGGCCAAGGTACTTACCATACTTAGGACCCACTGTTCTAAGCTGTGGCTTGAATTTGTAGGTGGTGTAATGTGATACATCATCAGTGAACTCAACCTCTTTTACGTTGAGCTCGTCTGCGATGATATCCACATAAAATTCATCCAGTTTTTCCGGAGCCTTTACAAACATTTTTCCGATTGGCTGACGGTTTTTGATATTTGCCTCGTTACGGCATGCACGTCCGAGTACTACAACCTTTAGTACCTCATCCATATCAGCTTCAAGCTTTTTGTCAATCAGCTTCTCATAAACTACAGGATAGTCGCACAGATGAATTGACTCCGGTGCGCTCTTGTCGATAGAGCAGACAAGATTTCTGTAGATATCCTCTGTCATGAAAGGAATCATAGGTGCTGCCGCCTTTGATATGGTGACAAGTGCTGTATAAAGTGTCATGTATGCGTTTATCTTGTCCTGCTCCATGCCCTTTGCCCAGAAACGCTCACGGCTGCGGCGTACATACCAGTTACTTAAGTCGTCTACGAACTCCTGAAGGTACTTTGCCGCCTCCGGAATCTTGTAGTTTGACAGGCACTCATCCACTCCTGCCACTGCTGAGTTGAGCTTTGAAAGAATCCACTTGTCCATTACTGCAAGCTTATCATACTCAAGGCTGTATTTTGTAGCATCAAAGTTGTCGATATTTGCATAAAGCACGAAGAATGCGTATGTGTTCCAGAGTGTTCCCATAAACTTACGCTGTCCCTCAAGCACGAGCTTTCCTGAAAACTTCTTTGGAATCCATGGAGCTGATGCTGTGTAGAAATACCATCTGATGGCATCTGCACCGTATGTCTCAAGTGCATCAAACGGATCTACCGCGTTGCCCTTTGACTTGGACATCTTCTGTCCGTTCTCATCCTGTACGTGTCCAAGCACGATGACATTCTCATAAGGAGCCTTGTTGAAAAGGAGTGTAGACTCAGCCATGAGTGAATGGAACCATCCACGTGTCTGGTCAACTGCCTCTGAGATAAACTTAGCCGGGAACTGCTTCTCAAATACTTCCTTGTTCTCGAATGGATAGTGGTGCTGTGCAAATGGCATGGCTCCTGAATCAAACCAGCAGTCAAGTACCTCAGGTACACGGTGCATATCCTTGCCACACTCAGGACACTTGATTGTCACAGCGTCGATGTATGGTCTGTGAAGCTCTACCTCTGCTGCCTTTGGATCTCCTGCTTTTTCGGCGAGCTCTGCACGGCTTCCGATACACTCTCTGTGTCCGCATTCACACTCCCAGATATTGAGTGGTGTGCCCCAGTAACGGTTACGTGAGATAGCCCAATCCTGTATATTCTCAAGCCAGTTTCCGAAACGTCCTGAACCGATAGACTCAGGTATCCAGTTTACTGTATTGTTGTTTCTGATAAGGTCATCCTTTACTGCAGTCTCCTTGATGTACCATGACTCTCTTGCATAGTAGATAAGAGGCTTGTCACATCTCCAGCAGTGTGGATACTCATGCTCAAATTTCGGAGCATCGAAGAGCTGCTTTCTGCCGCTTAAGTCCTTTAATACCTCAGGATCAGCATCCTTTACCCACATACCGGCAAACGGAGTCTCGGCTGTAAGCTCTCCCTTGTCGTTTACAAACTGTACAAATGGAAGATCATAATTTCTTCCGACATTGGCATCATCCTCACCAAATGCAGGAGCGATATGAACAATTCCTGTACCGTCTGACATAGTAACATATGTGTCACATGTCACGAAAAAGCCCTTCTTGCCCTGCTTATCGGCAACCTGCTTAGCGCAGTCATAAAGCGGCTCATACTCCTTGTACTCAAGATCCTTTCCTTTGTATGTCTCAAGCACCTCATATGCCTTCTTGCCTGCTTCGGCGTCCTCTTTTGAAAGAAGCTGTGAGAGCACCTTGTCTGCAAGTGCCTCTGCCATATAATATGTGTATCCATCAACAGCCTTTACCTTTACATATGTGTCATTAGGGTTCACACAGAGTGCCACGTTGCTTGGAAGTGTCCATGGAGTTGTGGTCCATGCGAGGAAATATGCATCCTCTCCTACTACCTTAAAACGTACTACTGCTGATTTTTCTTTAACTGTCTTGTAGCCCTGTGCCACCTCCTGTGCAGAAAGCGGTGTTCCACAACGAGGACAGTAAGGAACAATCTTGAAGCCCTTGTAAAGAAGTCCCTTGTTCCAGATTTCCTTGAGAGCCCACCACTCTGACTCAATGAAATTGTCGTCATATGTGACGTATGGATTGTCCATATCAGCCCAGAAACCTACTGTGTTGGAGAAATCCTCCCACATACCCTTGTATTTCCATACAGACTCTTTACACTTCTTGATGAATGGCTCAAGTCCGTAGTTCTCAATCTGATCCTTGCCGTCAAGGCCAAGAAGCTTCTCCACCTCAATCTCAACAGGAAGTCCGTGTGTATCCCAGCCTGCTTTACGTGGCACATATTTGCCCTTCATGGTCTGGAATCTTGGAATCATATCCTTTATGGTACGTGTCTCAACATGTCCGATGTGAGGCTTTCCGTTTGCTGTAGGAGGTCCATCATAGAATGTGTATGTCTCTCCTTCTTTTCTGTTTTCCATAGATTTTCTGAAGATATTGTTCTCTCTCCAGAACTGCTCTGTCTTCTTCTCGCGTTCAACGAAGTTCATATTGGTGTCAACTTTGTTGTACATGACTATCTCTCCTTATTCTATATTGTTCGTGAACATCCCAACAGGCACCTCAAATTCGACTCTTACGAGGCTTCCTTGTGGCTTACTCCACTACAATTTTCGGTTTATGGAATATTCACAAAAAAAGGCACACATTCCTGTAATTAGGAACGCGTGCCTGATACGTCTATACCACCTATTACAATGTACTTAAGGGAAATACCCTTGCATACCCGCCCCTGTAACGTAGGGAATACGTCAGAACCTACTCTCGCAACGCTGTATGGCGATTTTAGCCTGCGGCTCAGAAGTGATTTTCAAAACGGCTCTACTCATACCGGCTCTCACCTGTCCCGGCTCTCTTTGACTTTCCTGCCATCTCTACTGTCTTCGTCACTGCCTTTTACTAACTGTGTTTAAGTATATAACTGAAAAGCCACTGTTGTCAAGATGTAATTGATTCTGTAATAATTTGATAATAATTAACTCTAATAAATGCCATCATACTCAAAATTCTGATAATCAAAATCGTCATAATCATAAGAATCATAATCATAATCGTAATCCTCATAGGAATCGTCATCATTATAATACTCATAACCATTGTCAAAGCCCTTCATGAACTCCTTTTCTAAATCTGTGCTTACATTTGAGCCTGCCACAACCCAGAATATGATGCTGACTATAACTGAGATAACTGCTGTTGCTATACCAACTATACCAAACACCTTGTTGTTGCCTTTTATGATATGTATAATACCAAAAATGATAGCAAGCAGCGCTGTCACATAATTGATGCATGTACAAAACAGTACAATAGATGCGATTCCAAGTACCAGAGAAGCTATACCAAAGCCATTGCTGTTCTTTGGCGGCTGGTTGTATGGATTAGCTCCATACTGTGGCTGATTGTAGGCTGTCTGTCCGTATGCGGTCTGATTGTAGCCACCCTGTCCGTTTGGCTGCTGGCCATACTGCGTCTGTCCGTAAGCTGACTGATTAAATGAGCCCTGAGCATATGTGTTCTGGTTGTATGTACCCTGGGCATTTGGATTCTGATTGTATGTACCCTGATTTGCATAACCATATGCACTGCCCGGATTATTGACATATCCGTCTGTGCTGCCTGTCTGGTCTGATGACTGTCCATATGCATATGCATTCCCACTTTCCTGCTGGGATACAGACTGATTATATGTGTCTGTCGGCTGACTATATGTGTCCTGCGGCTGGCTGTATGTGTCCTGCGGCTGGCTGTATGTGTCTGAGCCATTTGCTGTTCCTGAAGACTGACCGAAGACATCTGTATTGTCCGGTGTGCCTGACGACTGGTTGTCATTGTTCATATAATTGTTATCGTCCATAACTTCCTCCATATATCCTATTGTTTATGTAGCCATTGTGTTTCGTATTAGAAATATTTTATCATATATTACGATAATGTAAATATTTTTATCATAAAAATTGGTGATTATTGTCTTCCGATCTTTGATTTGCGCTTGTTTTCATACATCCTGTCATCAGCAATACGATATACGGCACGCGGGCCAATCTGCCTTAAGCTTATTTTTTCTCATTTTGCTCCTGGTTTGAAGAAAATTCTCCTTTCAAATCAAATAAACATTTACACCAAAACACCCGGCAGTTATCCTGCCGGGCATTCTGTAAAAAAATATTTATTCTTTAACTCCACCAAGTGTAAGTCCTGTAACAAAGTATTTCTGTAAAAACGGGTAAATACATATGATTGGAAGCATTGTTATAATTGTTGCTGCGGCACGAACTGAGGTAGGTGTAACTGCGCCTACAGCATTTTTCAATGTTTCTGCTGATCCTCCCTGATTTGTTACAGCTGAAAGAAGCTTCATAAGCTCATACTGTAATGTAGTAAGCTTTGTATTCATACGGTTATAAAGCATTGCATCAAACCATGAGTTCCACTGTCCTACTGCTACGAATAAAGCTACTGTCGCATATACCGGTTTGCAGAGAGGTGAATAAATCTTCAGAAAAATGGTGGTATATCCTGCACCGTCAAGCTGCGCTGATTCCTCTAAGCTGTCAGGAATTCCATTCATATAGGTCCTGATAACGAGCATGTTAAACGCACTGACCATTCCAGGGACTACATAAACCCAAAAACTATTGGTAAGCCCAAGTCCCTTGTACAGGAGGAAGGTAGGGATTAATCCACCATTGACATACATTGTGATAACCCAAAACAGGGATAAACCTCTTTTGAACAAAAATCTTTTTCTGCTAACTATAAAAGCAAGGATTGCATTTGCCACCAGTGCTAAGACTGTTCCAATTATTGTTCTGGCAACAGTAATGTATGCTCCTGTTATAAGATTATCTTTTTGTAAAACCGTTATATAATTCTTCCAGGTAAACTTTCTTGGTAAGAGGTAAATTCCACCTCTTAATGCATCTGTACCATCATTAAGCGATATCGCAAGTGTATTAAGCACCGGATAAAGCGTTATGATCAAAAACAGTACCATAATGATGCAATTTACAATTGGAAATATACTTATCTTCTTTTTCTTTTTGCTCTTTACAGAGCCTGCTGTTATATCTGCCATCGTACAAGACCTCCTTAAAACAACTGCTCTTCACCATTATGTTTGGCAATTTTATTTGCAATAAATATAAGAATTATACTTACCACACTCTTGAATATACCTGCTGCAGTACCTATTGCATAATCTCCCTGGCTTATGCCCCATTTAAGTACATAAATATCAATAGTCTGTGATACATCCTGTATCAGACCGTTTCCTAAGAGATACTGTATCTCAAATCCTGCATTTAAAACATTACCTACATTCATAAGAAGAAGGATTATGATAGTTGGTTTGATTCCCGGCAGTGTTACGTACTTGATCTTTGCCCAGCGTCCCGCTCCATCAATAGATGCTGCTTCGTAAAGTGAAGGATCTATTGATGTAATGGCTGCAAGATATATGATTGCATTCCATCCTGTTTCTTTCCATACATTGGCAAATGCCACTATCGGCCAGAAATATCCCGGATGTGCGAAAAAGTTTATCGGTTGGTCTATAATATGCATATTTACAAGGAACTCATTTACAATACCTGTTCCTGAAAGCATATCGTGTAAAATACCTGTTACAATGATCCATGAAAGGAAATGTGGAAGATATGATATAGTCTGTACTACTTTCTTTCCACCCTTTGATGCAATCTCATTCAGTAAGATTGCAAATGCTATGGCTGTGACAAAAGTTACAACCAGATTGATAACGCCCATTGCGAGTGTATTTCTTATAACACGGATAAATGTCATATCCGAGAACAGCATCTTGAATTTGTCCAATCCAACAAATGCAGAATGAAATATACCAAGTCTTGGTTTGTAATCCTGAAATGCCATTGCCCAGCCAGCGAGCGGCAGATAATAGAATACGACTCCATATGCCACCATTATTGCTGCCCAGAACAGCAGCACTTTCTGGCGTTTGACTTCTTTCCATGTAATTTTTGTTCTAGGTTTTCTGACCTTTTCTTTTTTGTTTTCTCTCGTTAATGACATGACACCACTCCTTAAAAGGCAGCAGGCAGATAAAACGCTATTACATCTGCCTGCCTTAAATTTCATTTAAGCTTTATTTAAACTTAGCAGCCTGCTCTAATCTTTTATCAAGCTCAGTCTGTAATTCATCCAGGAAATCCTGTGGATTACATGCATTGTATTTATCCATGTATGTATTCCATGCTTTGTCAAAGTTTTTTGCCATAACAACCTGTGGAAGCTGCTCATGCTTAACTTCGCCAATCTTTGTCCAGGCTACTCCACCAGGAGTGCTTGTGTTAAAGTTGTTAGAGTATGACCACATCGGATACCAATCTCCAGGTGCATTGTTTGTTCCAAGCATTTCAACATATGTCTTAACACCATAGGCATCGAAAGCTTCTTGTACATCACTGTTAAGACCATCATAGAACTCTCTTGCCTGTCCATCAGGTTTGTTGGCATTGATTCCATCATCACTTGTTCCATTGTACTGTGGGAAGTATGAGTATGAGCATAAATGAGAAGCCTTGTATGCTGTATCAGCAGCCTGCTTTCTCTCATCTGCTGTTCTGTAGAACTCACCATTCTCATCTACTTCATAGTCAGTACCCTTGACACCCCAGAATCTGAGATTGTGGATATCCTGATCAAGAAGATCATTTACAAACTTCATGGCCGCATCTACATCATCACAGGCTGTTGTAACAGCAAGACCTGTTGCCTCGTTGAAAGCACCGCCTGCATTGTGCCACTGATTGTCACGGCCGTCGATTGTTACAGGTACCGGAATGTAATCGCATCCCTGCTCAGCAAGACCTGCCTGTTTAATTGCATCACCTGCTGTGAATGCAAAATCCCACCACTGGTCAATCATTCCAAGTACACGTCCTGTAGAAAGCTTAGAGATATATTCATCATATGTCTGTGTGAATGACTCAGGATCTACAATTCCCTTATTATACTCTTCATTGAGCTTCTTGAAATATTTAACTGCTGTATCAGATGTATTATAGTCAAGTACTTTCTTTGTATCAGGATCTACCATACATGATCCATCGTTTGGATATCCGTCAAGGAACTGTGGTGCATTCTCAAGACAGAAATATCTCCAGTCCTCACAAAGGATTGTATATGGAATATTTTTTGTTCCATCAGCCATTGTTGGATTTGCTTCATTATATTTCTCGATGAGGTCAAAATACTGATCCAGTGTCTTGATTTCCGGATAGTTAGCCCATTTAAGTACTCTTGCCTGGATCCAGAATGCCTCGTCATTGTGTGTGCAGACTTTCTCGTCTCCCTTTATGCAGCTAAACTGTGGTATCCAGTAGATATGTCCGTCATCCTGACGAAGTTTTTCCCACTCAAGTTCTGTGAAAAGATTTTTGATGTTTGGATATTTCTCGATGTAGTCATCCAGTGGAACAAGTGCACCTGCTTCATATAACTGCTTCTGTCCACTTGCACCTTCAATGAAATCAGGATACTCGCCACCTGCGATCATTGTTCCGACTGCCTCATCTGCTGTCTGTCCGGTAAGCCAGGTTTCCTTTACCCTTACACCTGTCTTTTCCTCGATGATCTTCTGGATTTCATTATCATCATTGATTTCAGATCCCGGTACAGCAAAGAATGCATCAAACTCTTTCACACCTCCGGAGCTACCTTTTTTGCCACTATCATTACCACATCCGGCAAACATTGTTGCTGCCATAGTAGCCACAAGCAGCATGCTTACAATTTTTTTTCTTCTCATATTGTAATGTCCTCCCTTTTGATAACTTAATTTTATACTTTTTAAGTTTTCAAACAATCGGAGTAACTATAGTCAAAAACAGGGTAAACTATAGTTTCTCGAAAAAACTATAATTTACCCTGTTTTGCAGTAATATATATTATTCTCCACTTTGCATCTGCCGTCTGAAACGCGCCGGTGTACAGCCTTTTACCTGTATAAACCTGTTCACAAAATAATCCATATCATGATATCCGACTTCCTCTGCTATCTGTATTATTTTCTTATCAGTCCTAAGCAGAAGCTCTGCCGCCCGTTCCATCCTGTAATTGTTCAGATAATCCTTAAAGGACTGTCCGTATTTTTTTCTGAAAAGCTGTCCTAAGTATGCACTGTTTACATAATACTTCTCACTCAGGCTCTTAAGCGTGATGTTCGTGGCATAATTGTCTCTTACTTCCTTTTCTACCATGCCGATCACACCTCTTGACACATTTTTTCTAAGCTGTGACAGATAATCACCATACTCACAGCAAAATCTGGTCATATGTGCACGGCTTCCCCTCTCAATACCGGTCTTAAAGCTGCTCTCACTTATGAGTCGCAAAATCTCCTGCTGATTTACATTATCATCCTGCTCACTTGCCAGGTGTATAAACTGAAACAACAGATAATTAATATTTAAGTTCATGCTTTCCCCATTCATACCCATGCTGGACATCTCATCATAAAATGTGGCGACTGCATTTCTTATCTCAACATGATTGTTCTGTTCCACTGTCCTAAGCAGCTTATCCAGACTATCTTTACAAAGCACTATTCCATCTGCCGATATCTTTACTTCATCCTCATAGTAATATATGCTCTTTACTATGCGAAAGCCCTGAAACGACCTGAGCATACATGCATTGCCGTATGATCTGGCTATCTTTGATATATCTGATACTTTTCTTCCGACCAGCATAACTATATTCTTTTGTGTATTATCACATATATTTTCTCTCGTTTTTTGCGGCTTCCTCTGCCATATAATCTGAGAATATAAAGCCTATGTCATACACTTTTTCATTTACCGATACATCAAATACACAATGTGCCGAATCAGCCCCCAGAAAAGCAACACAGCTTTCGTACATCTTGCGCTGTAAGCTTCTCATATCACTATCGAGTATCTCATCACCTGCCGGAAGCTGCTCCACCTGTATCTCAACATACCTTGCTCCACCCTCACACCTCATATTTTCTTTTACATAGTTCAGGTTTACTTCATCATATTTGCCCTGTATCAGAGATATCAGGTGTCTTGCAAGGTATGCCTGTTTCATCTTTTTGTTATCTTCGTTGATCTGGTTTTTCTCGTTTTTGAGCACAAGAACCTTGCTTAGTACCTTAAGCAGCATCTCCTTGTCCACCGGCTTTAGTATGTAATCCGTACAGTCATTCTGCATAGCCTGCTGCGCATAGCTAAAATCTGCATAACCGCTTAATATCACAAAATACACATCTGATTTTTTATCTTTTCTCAAAGTCTCAAGCAGCTCAAGTCCTGTCATCTCCGGCATCCTTATATCGGCTATGACCAGATCCACATTCTCATTTTCCAGAAACTGCAGGGCTTCCTTTCCATTTGAGACCATTCCTGCTATCTCAAATCCTTCATTTTCCCAATCAATGAGCACCTTAAGCCCCTGTATTATGAAAGGCTCATCATCCACCAATAATACTTTAAGCATTTTAAATCTCCCTATAAATATGTTTCCGGTATTTTTATCATCACAGTCGTACCGCAGCCTTCCTCACTGTCCACATCAAATACTGCTTTAGATTCCGTTACCATTTTGATACGCAGGCAGGCATTTATCACGCCCACTCTGCCACCGGTCTTTAACATATCGATATCTGCATTTTTCATGTTACTTTTCATTTTTTCAAGAGCATCCGGATCAATTCCGCTGCCTGTATCCTCAACCTCTATATGCATGAACCCGGCTTTTTTGAATATACGCACAAATATCCAGCCCGGAGCAGCTTTACTTTCTATGCCATGCACACAGGCATTTTCAACAAAGGTTACAAGCGTAAGTTTTGGCACCTGACATTCCATGCAGTCTGCTTCTATATCTATGTTATAGTTCAGCCGCTCGCCAAACCGGTATTTCTGCAATGCCAGATAGGCTTTTACAAATTCACATTCCTTTGCAACGGTTACAGCATCATTTCCCCACTCCACATACTGTCTTTGCATGATTGCGAGTTTTTCGACCATATCAGCCGTCTCATTTTCCTTTTTCAGCAGACTGTGCATTCGTATGCTCTCAAGCGCATTAAACAGAAAGTGCGGATTTATCTGGCTGTGCAGTGCAAGAAGCTCTGCATTTTTCTGACTTACAAGCATCTCCTGCTCTTTTAGCTTATTCTTATATACAGTCTGAATCAAGTCATTTGTGCGGCTTACCATCCTGTTGTAATTTTTTATCATGCTGCCGATCTCATCTTTGCTCTCCCTGTCAGCCATAGATACAAGCTTTTCGCTGTCAACTGACTTAAATACCTTTGAAAGCTTTAATATCCTGCTCGTAAAGGAATGGTTAAAGATACTGAACAGACAAAGTGGAAAGAATACATTTATAAGCAGCAGAAAAACAATAATCGGTGCATTGTGCATAAGCACGCTCCATATATTACTGCGTGTCTTAAACACATATATATCAAGATCACAGCCATACAAAGAGATCTTCTGCCTGT
>OKUE01000154.1_pt1 | contig 20757 bp, 22 predicted proteins | sample 1606511 | NCBI WGS metagenome assembly OKUE01 (sample SAMEA3882505, study PRJEB24775) | human gut metagenome | biome: human-associated habitat; feature: intestine environment; material: feces | place: Netherlands | collected 2009/2010 | reverse complement strand
CCTCGGAGTGGGCGAATACAAGGATGGAGCACTTGCCTGGCTGACAGCAGGCAGGGAGTTCGGCTACCGTGACATCGATTTCGACCCCGAATTCTTCGGATGGATGAGGGACGAGATTACCAAGTTCTGGCTTGACTACATCGTGGGCAACCAAGAGCCGCCAGCCTACAGCGCACAAGACGTTCTTTTGAAGTCACCACTGCACAAGGCAGGAAAGGAGATTGAAGCCACAGCAGAAATCGGGGACATGCTCATCGAGTTGAAGGACATCAAGGAGAAGAGCAAGACACTTGAGAACCGACAGAAGGAAATCGAGGACAACTTGAAGCTGTTCTTTGGTGACGCTGAAAGCATCGTGGACGGAAACGGCAATACGCTTGCAACGTGGAAAGCACCGAAGGCAAGCGAGAAGTTCGATGCCAAGGCTTTTCAGACGGACCATCCTAAAGCGTGCGCCAAGTACATCAAGCAGGTGCAGGGAGCACGAAGATTGCTCATTAAGTAAAGGCAGGGCTTATGGCTAGCGTTCCTATATCAAAAACCGACCTAAGGAATATAATTTCCCAACTGGAGAATTATATTTCCCTAGGTGGGAAAGTGACAGCACCGACCGACACAAGCCAGCGGAATAAAATCCGTATGGCCACCGTGCTCAAACGGAAGCTGGAAAAGAAAATATCATTATCAGAATAAAACATCATGAGTGATTCATTTATCTTATACACATCAGACTATCAATTAATCGAGGGGCTGACGGACGAGCAACTCGGGCAACTGACCCGGGCACTCTTCATATACGCAAGGGATGGCGAGGTTATCAATCTGGAACCAGTCGTACGTATGGCTTTCGTTTTTATCAAAGACAAGATTGATAGAAACCAGCAGAAGTACCAAAAGAAATGCGAACGTAATCGTGAGAACATTCGTAAACGATGGAATAAATCGAATACGAATGATACCAAAGAAAACGAACGTATACCAATCGATACGACACGATACCTAAGTGATAGTTATAGTTATAGTGATAGTGATAGTGATAGTGATAGTGATGCAAGTAAACTTGCAGATAATAATAAACCTTCTAAAGAAGGTATTCAGAGTGCATCGGTCAAGACCGAAGCACCCGGTGGCGGCAAGGTTTCGAAATCTCAAAAGATAGACTATGCTGCCGTCAAGGAATACTGGAACCGCAAGCATGATGAGACGAAGAGTGCGATGCCGCCTATTACGCTCATGACTGAGAACCGCAAGGTGATGGTCAAGGCAAGGGTTCGTCAATGCAAGGGAGACGTGAAAACTCTGTACCGGGTAATTGACATTGCGATGGCATCTGACTTCATGAACGGCAATAATAAGCATGGGTGGCTTGGCAAGTTCGATTGGATATTCGGTAATGAGCAGAATTTCGCAAAGGTGCTGGAAGGCAACTTCAACAACGAGCCTGCCGCAAGCCAGCAGCCGCAATCGGCAGCAGTCAAGGCGCAGGATCCTGCGGCAACGGCAAGACCGAGCATCGGGGAACTCTACGAGCAAGCCAAGCACCAGCAGCCAGCGAGCCAGCAGAGCCAAGACAGCAAGTTCCGGTGGGTAATCCAGCAGAACCTTGAAGACTTGAAGAAGAACCCGAACAACAAGCCTGCCAAGGATTCGCTGACAAGATACTACGAACGTGGAGTTCTGCAGCGGCTGGGCATCGACTGGAAGCCCGAAAAATAACGGATGTAACATAAAAATATAATAAAATGCTTATAAGTGAATTTATCAAACAACTTCAAAACATTTATGATGAAGAGGGAGATATGGAGATTGCCATCAAGGTAGATGGTAACGACTTAGGTTCTGAACCTATTGTGGTGAAATCTACTGTTTATGAACAACTTTATATAGTCCACGAATGAGGGCAAAAATAGCCGCTCTGTGGAGTTTTCACGCATCGGGCGACAAATTATACATCAAACAGAATTTAAACGCTTAAAACAAAAGAATTATGGCAGAATACAATAATCAGAGCATTGACATCGACTTAGAGGATATGTTCAACAACTTATCGGATAAAGACCAAGAGGAATTTTTGGTCGACATGTTCAGAAACCTACCAGGGGAAGAAGAAAGAGCGGATGTGGTAAAGGATAATATGTGGTATCTCGAAGACGATACTGCTGCCGACATCATTACCGACACCTTCGAGAGAATGAGCAGTTCAGACAAAAAAGAGATTGCTGAGCGCATCGCAGACGCACTGACATCTGAGCAGCGTGAGGCACTTGCCGAGTACATCAAGGAGGGATAGATATGGAAAAAGGAGTAATTGTAATTAATGAACCGTACGAAATAGCCAAGGATTTCGAGGAAGGTACGCTTCTGAATGTAGAAGGCAAGGTTCTCAGAGTTAAGAATGATACTCGTAATGAAAGTGGCTGCAATGTGTGTGCCCTTGATGCCGAGGAACTGGGCGAGTATTGTGCTTGCGCATTTTGCGGAGATTGTCACTTTATAGAGATTGAAAGCCATGAATGAATTATTTTTTCACGAATGCAGAGCCGCAGGGCTCGTATTCAAGACATCGAACGATTGGTTCAAGTGGCTGACCGAAAACAGCTACGACATCAAGAAGCCGGTCGCAGAGCATGAAGGCTTCAAGTACAACATCAAGGATGAGTGCATCAATCCGCACGTAATCGAGTATGCCGTAGAGGGTGCAGATAACTGGGGATGGAAGGTAATGACCGCCAACACCCAGTTCGGCTGGATATGGGGCTACAGCATTCAGAAAGGGAAGCATGGGTACGACAGCCCGGTAGCCTACCCGAGCAGATACGACACTCTCAGCATCTTCTACGGTAATGAGAAGGAAGCGGAGCACGATGCTTTGACCTGCATCATCAGAGACCTCGAGAAGAATGCTGGAACAAAGAACACCAACCTCCTTCTCTGGGCGGCTAAGAAGAAGCGAGCAGACATCATTCATCCACAGCAGGAACTTTTTAAATAACGAAAAATATGAAAAAGATAGAAATCATAACAGACGAACACCGACATCACGTATACGTTGGCAACACCGATTTCTGGCTCAATACTCAGGAACTGGTGGAACTATACAAAAAACTCGGGCGAGTGAAGTTGTAAACAATAAAAAACATTCAGTATGAAACGAAGAATAGCAAACAATAAAAACATTCAGACAATGGAACAGAAAGATATTGATATTTACGAGATACTCAAAGATGAAGAGTACGGTACAGAATTGTACACGCCAAAATGCGGAAAGGTATGGCACAGTGGAATGGCAAACGACAAGGACAGTGCGAAAGCAATCTGGACTGAGGACGAAGCTGGAAGAGAACACTTTTTCGACAAGAACGGAAAAATCTATAAAGAAGGAGAAGTTCTGCTCTTCCCTTCGAAAGAAATGAGAGACTGGAGCAAGTTCTTCAAGAAGGGAGACGTGCTTATTTGTTACGAAGGAAAGAAGCCGTACTATACAATCTTTGATGGTTTTGAGAACAACACTTACCGAGCTTTTAAGGGAAAATTTGCGCATGATTGTTGTGAAGACAAATGGTATCAGAATGAAGGTAATCTTTCTACAAATACCTTCCATAAATTGAACCGTGCAGATTCTGAAATTTATGTAACAAAAATCGAAGAGCGTTTTGGTGGCAAGTTGAACCGTGAAACTCTGGAGATTGAGAAGCCAGAGTTCAAGGATGGAGATATAGTGTTTATGAAAGGAATTAAAGGTGGATATTTTGCAAATTGTATTTTCATCTTAAGAAGTGAATATAAAGATGGAGACGAAAGAGCTTTTTACTATGCTTTCTATAATGCTGACGATAAATTTACTATAGCTGAATATGGTTATACAAGAGTTCATTATAGTCTCCGCCCAGCAACTGACTCTGAGAAGCAGCAACTCTTTGATGCTTTAGCAAAGAAGAACAAACGCTGGGATAGTGAGAAGAAACAGATTGTGGACTTGAAGCCAGCGTTCGAAATTGGCAAACTCTACGTTTTCAGAGAGGAAGACGAGGACGGAGAGCTGGCAATCATAGGCGAACTTATCGCCAAGAACGAAAGCGAAGATACGCTAACATTCGGCAACCAGTATGAGATTGAGACCGAGAAGTTCGTGACCGACCAAGCCTTCGACCTGCGTATAAGCGTTAACAAGGAACTTCGAGAAGCGACAGAGAACGAAGTCGAACTGTTCAACAAGCATTATGCCATCTGGAAGAAAGAGAAGGAAGAGAGGGAGCATCCAGCCTTCAAGGTCTTCGACAAGGTGCTGGTAAGGAACGGAAAGAGATTCAAGTGGCAGCCAGCCTTCTTCGTTCGTGACCGTGGAGAGGAAGCAATTTACAGATATAAAGTCTTGCTTATCGAAAAAGGAAAAGTGGGAGACTTCACCAGCTGCATCCAATTCGAGGGACACGAGAACATCGCCTTCACTGACTACGATATAGAGAACCTGCCATTCTAGGACGTATGGCGAGTGAATTATGCAAGGCTTGCGATGCCGGGCGAAACTGCATAAACGGCATATACTGCCCGGCACGCAAGCAATATGTAGAACATCAGGTAATACTTGAATGCAATGAGCGATTTCGCAACAAGGGAGAAGAACAGAACGTACTACCAGGAACACCGGGAACAGATCCTCAGAGCCACGAAGGAATGGCGAAAGAGAAACCGGGAAAAATACCGGGCGTATCAAAAGGAGTACTGGAGTAAGCACTACCGGAACTACGGTACAAAGAACCGGGTAGCCGACAGAGCGATGCGTGGTGAGAGGAAGAAGCCGGACGTAGAGAAGGCTCTTTCAATGTTCAAGAATCCGCAGCAGGCAGCGCATCTGGCATGGCTGCTCGAAAACAAAAAGAATAATCGGTCGTGAGTTCAATAATAGAGTTTTTAACCAGCGAGGACAGAAGGGGATGGCTCCCTATCAAAACAAATAACTTATAACATCTTGAAATTACGATATGAGAGCCGGAAACGCATCTCCCGAAGTCTGACAACAAACAAAGAAAGCGAGGTGGTACATGAAGAAGTAAGAAAAAGAAATCGTTAGAAATTATGCTTTTGTTCATTCGGCTGGCGGTGGAAGAAGGAAGACCCCTGCAAAAAATTCATTCATTAAGTTATTCATTTATTTTGCAAGCGCAGGCACAACTTCCGGAATCCCTGCCAGCTTTCTCTATCGCAACCCAAAAGAAGGGAAAGAAAGGGGTAGGGGAAAGATAGGGATAATAACGCATGTGCGCACGTATATGCGCACGTAAAGGGTGCTGGGCAATAAACTACACCAGCAAAACAAAATAAACGCTTATGCGTGAAATTTAAACAAAATAATTACTTTAAAGAAAAAATGGAAAAAGGAACAGTTATAATTGGAATCGACCCCGACAACCTGGAAAGCGGAGTTGGAGCAGTCTTTGACGACAAGAAGTTTCTCGCCTATAAAATGAATTTTCCTTCATTGATAGATTACCTCAAGGCTATGAACGAGAGTTGCAAGAAGATTAAGGTCGTTATTGAAGGCGGCTGGCTCAACAAAAGCAACTGGCATGTGCTCAACAGATTCATGACAGCAGTCAAGGCAGCAGCCATCGGACGCTCTACCGGAATGAACCATCAGACCGGAATCTTGATTGTCGAGTGCTGCAAACACTACAATATCCCCTGCGAAATCATCAAGCCGCTAAAGAAGTGCTGGAAGGGAAAGGACGGAAAAATCACGCAGGACGAAATTGCTTACTTTATAAGCCCTGACGGTAAGATGCCGAGAATGAACCAAGACCAGAGAGACGCACTTCTCCTCGCATGGGTCTGTGCAGGATACCCGGTCAGAGTGATGCCGAAGAAACCACAGACAACGCTGCAGAAGACCATCAGAGCCTTTGATGGATAAAATAAAAGCAAAGTGTTGGAAAAAGTTAAAAGTGTGCAAAGAACAAACAACTAAAGCAAAAAAGTCGTATCTTTGCGCCAGTGTTTATCAGATAAGCATGATTTTTGGACTTAAAACAAGAAGAAAATGAAAACAGAAGAAATCGCACTATCGAGGGTCAGCGAGAATGAGGCGAACCCTAGAACCATAACTGAGGCGAATTTCCAAAAGCTGGTAAAGAGCATTCTTGTATTTCCTAAGATGCTCCAGCTTCGCCCTATAGTCGTAGACGAGACCTACAAGGCACTGGGTGGCAATATGAGAACGAGGGCATTATGCCACATCGTGAGCATGACACCGGAAGCCATCATGGACGTTCTCGACACAGACCAGCGGCTGACCGATGCAGAGAAGCTGGCAATCGCCAACTACTGGAGCCAGTGGAAGGAGCAGCCAACTGCAACGATCGTCAAGGCATCAGACCTGACAGAAGCACAGAAGAAAGAATTCATCCAAAGATAATGCTGGCTTCGGAGACTGGGACACCGAAGCACTGGCAAACCAGTTCGGAGACCAGCCGCTGACGGACTGGGCAATCCCACAATGGATTCTCGGTATGGCAGGCATCAGCAATGAGCAAAAGGAGGGGGGCGATACTCCAACAGAAGGAGAAGGAGCACCGAAACCAAGCCTAGTGGATAAGTTTGTCGTTCCTCCCTTCTCAATCCTCGACACACGCCAAGGCTACTGGGTTGAGCGCAAGAAGCAATGGCGTGCCATCGTTTCCAGCAAGGACATCGGGGCAAGCCGTGAACAGACCCTCGTCCGTTCCAAGGAAATGCGATACAAGGAACTGTACTCCAAGAGCGAGAAGTTCAGAAAAGAGAAAGGCATCTCTTTCGATGAGTATCTCGAGAACTATGTATCGCCCGAAGAGAAAGCCAAGGCAGACCGTAGCGTATTGGCGCAGGGTACAAGCCTTTTCGACCCAGTACTGGCTGAAATCATCATGCGATGGTTCTGCAAGCCACACGGAAAGATTATCGACCCATTCGGAGGAGAGCAGACAAAAGGTGTTGTTGCTGGCACGCTAGGCTACGACTATCAAGCTGTGGAAATCCGCAAGGAGCAGGTCGGCATCAACACAGAAGCGACCAAGGATTACGGCAGCGTGAAATATTTCTGCGGTGATTCAAACAACATCGGGCAGATAATCAAAGACAGCGATTTCGACCTCTGTTTCACCTCGCCACCATACTACGACCTGGAAGTCTACAGCAAGGAAGACATGAGCGCACTCGGCACATACGAGGAATTCATGAGCCAGTACGAAAACATCTTCAGGCAATGCGTTGACAAGATGAAAGACGGCTCATTCCTGGTTGTCAAGATTGGGGAAGTACGAAACAAGAAGAACGGAGAGTACCGGAATTTCGTTGGTGACAATATCTCCACCTTCCTGCGGCTCGGTCTTCACTATTACAACGAACTCATCCTGATAGAGCAGGTCGCGACCCGATGCCTGAGAGCAGACGGAGGCATGAAATCACGCAAGACACAGAAGTGCCACCAGAACGTGCTCGTGTTCTATAAAGGCGAAATGGACGAAATCAAGAAGACGTTCGAGGATATGAGAATGCCCGAAAAGATGCACACAAACGTGCTGGTATTCTACAAGGGCGACCCGAAACACGTTCAAGACCATTTCCAGCCTATCGAATACAACGAGGAAGAAGCGCAACAGCTTGCGGACACCTTCAACAGCGTAGCACCACCAGCAGGAGAGGAAGAACAACCAGCATAGGAAGGAGGGCAGAGCGATGAAGGCACTGACGATTGACATCAGCAGAACAGCGAAGGCAATCCGTGCCTGCATCATCAAGCGGCACATGGAAGAGAACCACATCGACCGCTGCGTCTGCTTCTCCTGCGGCAACGCATCAAGAGCCATCAAGGAGGCAGGCATCCCCTGCGTTGAAATTTCTCCCGGTGGCGATTTGAGTGCGAACCGCTGGTGGAGCATGAACGAGATACGCAACACCTTCCACGATTCCTTCGATGCAACCAGCGGACACCTGCCAATGGATATGATGAACCAACTGGCAGCGGAATACAGAATCATCCTTTCCGACACCATCAAGGAGGGACAGACCTACACCATACCGACCGGAAGCGGAGAGACCGTAATCTGCCTGCGGATGGCTTTCCCTAAATCGCAGTTCATCGCGCAATGGGATAACCAAGACCCAAGCTGCGAGTACTCAGACCAAGCACCGATGGTACAACTGGTAAAAGCAACCGGGGAATGGGAGATAATAAACGGATAAGACGATATGCGAGCGTATGCGGCACGTTCTCAAACTATGCGCATAACTAAGCGTGCTTGAAACGTTCGAGCCGTGTGCACGAAATTCGCAGAAAATAACCGCCAAGGGAGCGGAAACGAAAAAGGCAGGAGATTAACCCCTGCCCATCGCTTTAATAATACATTGATTGATGAAGTCGCTGCGGTCTTTCTTATCGACCCCTGCCAAGATGTTAGCCACGTCCTCGGTAGCACCGAAATAGAATGTTGCAGCGTATTTCTTCGTTCGCCCTGCACCCTTGCGAGCACCTCCCCAAGATTTGGAGGTAGTTTCATTCGTAGTACTCATAATGTTAAAAATTTGGTGATATGAAAATTAATTCGTAAATTTGCAAACGAAATCCCAAAGTGGGGTGGTGGTTCGAGCACCACCCCTTGGAATAATCAAAACCCTCAGAGCTCAATCGTGAAGGTTATTTTGATTTTCCAAATCCTAATCGAAATGTAAGTTCTCATAAGGCTTTGGGATTTCATTTTACTTTTCCCTCATCCTCGGAGGGTTTCAGTAAATAAGGACTCTTCCCTTATTACGTTTGCAAAGATACGAAATTTATTTGAAATATGCAAGTTTTTCAAGTAGAATTTTTATAAAAAATCAAATAAATTTCAAGGAATCAAAATATGCCACAAGGTAATAATAACGAACACAGATTACAGAAAATCGACATCGAGAACCGCCTGCAGATTATCGCACCTCTATACCGCAAGGGATGGACGGAGCGAGAAATCACGGCAGAGGTTCGCAAGCGGCTCGACAGACCGAAATACAATCAAGCACACTGCGACATTCAGCGGTTATTGAAGGAGTGGAGGGAAGAGAGACTGACCGACACAGACGAAAAGATAACAAGCGAGGTGGCAAGGTTGAAGCTGGTGATACGTGAAGCCTGGGAAGCGTGGGAAAAATCCAAGGAAGACTACCACGAAAAGACAGCGACCCAGCAGGGACTGCCAATCGTAGATGAGCGAGGAAAGCAGATTTCCATCGAGACCGTCAAGGCGATAATGTACGATGCCGAGAAGCGAGGATTCGGAGAACCACGCTACCTCGACATCATCCTAAAGGCAGAGACGCAGATTTGCAAGCTGCTCGGACTGGATAAGGTCGTGCTCGACCTGAACGCAGGATTCCAAGGCGGCATCGAGGTACGCTACATCAACTCGGGACACCAGTGCGCATCAAGCGAGCAGGAAGTAATCGAGCGTGAGGGCTTAGATAAAGAATAATTTAACCATAATTTTGTTTTAAGTTTTTATTGTTTGAAAGAATGGCACTATTTGACGTTATTGGTGAACTGTATGACCCGAATGCGGACGTGAAGCCAAGGTTCCTTGTGAACCAGGGCGGCACGTCCTCGGGGAAGACATACACCATCATGCAGCGTCTTATAGTGCTTTCTTTTGAACACCCCATGGCAATTATCACGGTGTGCGGTCAAGACCTCCCGAACTTGAAAGTGGGAGCCATGCGAGACCTAGACACCATCCTGCACTCAAGGGCAGAGTTGCTGGACTGGTTTAAAAACAACAAGAGCGACAGCAGCTACAGAGGCAAGAACGGCTCCATCATCGAGTTCAAGAGTTATCAAGATGCGCAGGACGCAAAGAACGGTAAGCGAGACTATCTGTTCGTGAACGAGGCGAACGGTGTGCCCTACGAAGTGTTTTGGCAGCTAGCAATCCGAACCCGAAAGCAGGTATTCATCGACTACAACCCAAGCGCACGCTTCTGGGTGCACAACAATATCATCGGCAGGGATGATTGCAGATTGATCCTGAGCGACCACCGCAACAACAGATTCCTTACAGAGAGCGAGCACAAGAAAATTGAAGAGATTGACGACCCCGAACTGTGGCGAGTTTACGCAAGAGGATTGACCGGAAAGATTACCGGGCTTATATTCACCAACTGGGGCATCGTTGACAAGCTGCCACCAAGGGAGGAGTGGAAGATGGATTGCTGGGGGTTGGACTTCGGATTCACCAACGACCCGACGGCACTGGAGCACCTTATATTGGCGCACGGAGAGTTGTGGGTGGATGAGGAAATCTACCAGCCGGGGCTGACGAACCAAGACATCGCAGACCGATGCAAGGAAAACGGACGGACGAAACGAGACCTTATCATTGCGGATTCGGCAGAGCCTAAGAGCATTCAGGAGATACACAACCAAGGTCTGTGGATAATACCAAGCACTAAGGGAGCGGACAGTATCAACAACGGCATCGACATCTTGAAGCGTTTCCGCATCAACATAACCAGACGCAGCCACGGCATCATCGGGAACATGCAGCAATACAAGTGGAAGAAGTCAAGGGATGGAGAGACCACGAACCAGCCTATAGACGCATTTAACCACGGCATAGACGCAATACGATACGTAGCCTTGAAGAAGTTATCCGTAGCAAGCCATGGAACGGCTAGGGCGCACGTATTAAGGCAAAGATAACGATAAAAAAATATAAAGCGTATGGATATTAACACTACATTCAAGTACTGGCTGGCAGTTGCTAGGCACACCAGCTACAAAATCGGCAAGCAGCCACGACCTGCATTTGTCGGAGGTAAACAAGTGCCCGATAATCTCAACCAGCTATCCATCGGGCAGCTGATAGACCTTTCTCAGCTATCAGACAGCGAAGAAAGTCTGTATCAGATAGTGACAACCGTCCTCGGTCTGAGCCACAAGGAAGTGGAGCAGGCTAGGGCGGTTGATGTCGTTATGCTCATCGGTTGGGTGACAGCAGAGGTCGAGCGCATCAACAAGCTATTCGAAAGCACAGACACAGCGAAGCCAACGAGACTGGAGAAGGAGGCAGGCATCGATACCCTGCGGTTCGGACTGTTCGGCATGCTGGACTGGTATGCGGTAAGGATGGGCATCAGCGACCACGACCAAGTATTGAAAACGCCATGGCTTCGCATCTACAAGTGCATGGAAATGGACAACAAGAGAAGCGTGTACGAGCGGAACCTGCAGAAGTTGCAGGCGGAAGAAATGAAACGTAAATCTAGATAATTATGGCAACAATCAGAGAAACATTAAAGCAGTTGGCAGCAGACACGCTACCAGACTATACCTACCTATTCGAGGACTGGGACACAGCAGACACCAAGCTGGAGAAGCTGAACTATCCGGCAATCGTGTGCATCATCCCAGCCAGCGGCACGACAGAGATACGCAACGGCAGGGTATACGATACAGTGAACGTTGCCCTGGCTTATCTCGACACCGTACCGAGGGGAGCGGAAGGAGAAGACAACGGAGAGTGCATCGACCGAATGAAGGTGGCAGGGGCAAGGATGATACGAGCCATCAACCAGTCGCACCAGTTCGAACCGCTGGAGGGGCAGCAGTACTACGAGACAATCATCGAGCGCTTGAGCACGATCGTGTCGGGCGTAATGTACTCCCTTCAGCTGACACAGAGCATAGGAGGGTGTGAGGTATGAGCAAGGGAGGCATTCAATTCGACCCCAAGGCGGCATCGCTCATCATGCGTGAGGAAGTGGAGCGAGCACGGCAGCTTATCATCAACCACATTCGTATCAACGGACAGAACGCATCGGGGCGCACCATAGCGAGCCTAAAGGTGGAGCAGCCCAGCGAGGAAGAAACCATCCTCTGGGGACACAAGCCATTCGGGGTGCTTGAGACCGGACGAAGGGCAGGAAAGATACCATACGGCTTCCGTAGCATCATCCGGCAGTGGATGAAGGACAAGGGGCTGCACGGTACACCTATACCCTACAAGACCGACCGGGCACACAAGTATACACCACAAGAGCGTGGCGACATGAGCATGGCAGGAGCAATCGCACACACCATCGCCAACAAGGGGTCTAAGCTGCACCGGACTGGCGGCAGGGCTGACGTATACAGCAACGTCGTTCCAGACACAATGAAGCGGCTTGGGCAGCGACTTATTTTCTTAATCCACCAGTCGGTGGGCAGTATCAAACTTAACAATGAGACGGTATGAGAGAGACGACAAAAAACAATATCACGATTCAATATCCGGACGCTGTAGGCTTCGCATTCCTTCCTTGCATCATCAAGGCGAGCGGAAATAACCTATCGTGGATTGAGGTAATAATCAGACAGAACTACATAGAACGTTCCTACAATGTGGAAGCGTTCAACGAAAAGTGCATAACGGACTTCAAGACATACGTGCAAGCTCTTTTTGACGGACATATCAATGCAGCCTACGATTGGACGATAGGCTATGATTCCAGCATTCTAAACCGTCTCGTGAGTATCAAGGTAAACGCATACGATGACGGAAACGTACAGCTTGCGAGCGTCGACTTCACCACGAACATAGTTTGGGGCGCACCAAAGTATGGGGAGACGTGGAACGGCTACAAACGCCTTACATGGTTTACTCATTATCCGTTCACCTTTGGCATATACTTAAGCAAGTTGAACGCCAACCTACTAATCGGTTACGAGGGAGTACCAAATAATCTACTGAAGATTCCGATTAACGGTATGGTGGACTTCTACGCAGGCATATTGCCTAGTGGTGCAAAATACTGGAACATCTACGACTATGATGGAGAGATTCAGCAGGGAACTTTCGACAATACTTTCGACCTTACTTTCAGTCTAGCCACCGGTGGCAAGCAGTCTCTATTGCTTCGCATCGACAGAGATGATACCGAGAGCGGTATCTATTTACGTTGGATTGACCGACACGGATTTATCCGCTATTGGCTCTTTGCGGCTGGGGAGGAAACGAGGGAAATAGCCAGCGACCTGAGTTTCATACGCAACAATTTAGACGATTACCTATACGGCTACTATGGCGATAATGGAAGAAGGCAGGGATACAATCGTACGGACTCCATTAAGCTTTGTGCTCCTTTGGTAGACCGAGATACGTTTGATATGCTGCAAGACTTAACCAGCAGCCCAGTTGTTGACATGTACCTCGGTGGAGACTGGACGCAAGAGGAAGATGAGTGGATGAGCGTGACAATCAAGGCAGGAAGCTACACGAAGAGCACAGCTTGCTTGCAGGATTTCGTGTGTGAAATGATTATTAACAACATTAACGTTCAGAGACTATGATAGACCAGCAACTTTACATTGACGGTGTTTTGATGGACTTGCCGGAGAACACCGATGTGGTGCTCGACATCAAGAGCAACCTTTTTCGTGACGTCACGAAAATGACCTCGAACTACACGTACACCATCCAGTTGCCACGGACTGTTCACAACCTTTCAGTTTTGCAGCAAGCGGACAGACCTAAGAGCGGCAGCAGATACCCCTATATTTTCCATAAGTGCAGTTTTTTCCGTGGAGGTGTACAAATTATCAAGGACGGACGTTTGAACGTTCTGAGCATCGAGGAAAATATCGATGTCTCAATCTATTGGGGTATAATGCCAGCGTTCACGAAGCTACTAGAGAGCGGAATGAAACTGAACGAACTGGGAGTGACAGACAGAGTGCTTTTTGAAAAGTACAACACTCCAAACACCAGGGAGGAAGCCGTGAGCAATGGGATATTCTTTGCTTATTACAATCCATACCGAATTGAGAGCAAAGATAACTTTGGCATTAATTTGGTGCAGAGGAATAAATATACCACGACACAATACTCGCCTAGCCGTGGACGCATCAGAACAGGTACAGAGGTCGGAAAGTATATAAGCGGAAATATAGAGAGCGCATCGAACATGATCTGTGCTCTTATCCCTTTCTTGCCATCATCAACGGCAAATGTGCAAGCGCAAGGAAAGGGCGATTACAGAAGCTATGCAGTACTGGATAAGTACATGCGGGTTATATCCGTGAGCGGAGAAGATGAGACGCTGGAAGTATACACCATCAGAGGAGAGGCTAGAGCTGCATACCTCGTAGTGAATGCACCTGCCGAATATTACAGCACTCTGTCGCTATCAGTTACCGGGCTGACACCTATGCACGAAATGATAGATGGCGATAATAAGGAGGATTTCGTAGGCGATGATGTGGCGGTGGATGAATATAAAACGTCCCCAAAATTCTTGCAGCCATGTGTGACCGTGAACTGGCTATTGTCAAGGATAGCGAGGAAGTCGGGCGTATCTTTCGTGTGGCAGGATGATGAAGCAAAGAAGATGTTGAACAACCTAGTTGTGCCTATAATCAACAACAAGGCAGACGACAAGACAATCATCGGTAATCTGACCGCAGACGTTAAGAGTCGTGACGGACTGGGAGCACTCACCCTTTCCATAAGCAACTCCATAACTTCCGTATCGCCAAGCACTGGCGAAGACGTGCAGAAACTGACGATAACAAAGGATTGCGAACTGGCCTTTGATGTGCAAGTGCAATACTACGTCAGACATCAGTTTGAAGACGCAGCGGAGATTCAGTTGCCTATGGGCGTGAAAATGACCGTTACAACGCCAAGCACTACTGGAGGTGAGGCATCCACGCAGGAATACGAGTTCGGAGATTTGAAGTACGAGGATGGACAGGTTAAGTACCCAGTCGTACTACGCAGATATGCTATCGATGGCTATCTTTATTTGCTTTCGGCAGGGACAAACACTATATCGCTAAAGAAGGACGATGTATTGACGTTTGAGACTATCATGCACGGAATAAATACAGTCAACATTCCTTCCGTTTATGGCGGCAAAATCACTGCGAGCGTCAAGAGTGGGGACAGCGTTCCGATTGGTGGAAGTTTCCCTATCGGCATAAATCTGCCTGAAATCGAGGTAACAAACTTCATTAAGTTTCTGGCTTTGATAACTGGCTCGTTCCCTAGGCAACTGACCAACAGCACGCAAGTGCAGTTTATCATGTTTACCAGAGTTTGGGCAAACAAGGCGAACGCCTACGACTGGAGCGGAAAACTCATTCCGTATGACCGCCAAGGTGCACCACGGAAAAGCGAGTATTCCGTTTCAGACTTTATGCAACACAACCGCTACAAGTGGAAGGAAGACGAAGAGACAACCGGGGACTATGATGCAGACCTCGTAATCAGCAACCAGACTTTGGACTATGAGCAGGACACGTGGACGCTACCTTTTGCAGCCAGCGATGACAATCGCATACCGATAAGAACACTGGATTCTTTCGGCATGAAGAATGGTGGAGAGTATAAGGGATGCAAGGAGCGAATAATGACGCTTAGGGATGACAAGGAGCAGGCGGCACTGCGATTCGACATTGACCTTCAGAACATCTTCGATACGAAGTACAAGCAGCTTGCAGCAAGCATCGCCAAGGCGCACGTAATCACAGAGCGGCTCAATCTGTCGGACTTGGATATTCTGGATTTTGACGAGACGAAGCCAGTGTACCTTGCCCAGTATGGAGCGTATTTTGCGGTTCTCGAAATCAAGACAACAAACAGCGGATATTGCGAGGTTACAATGATAGAGTTGAACAACTAAAAAGAAAGAACTATGGTAAGTGAAGACAAACAGCAGATTCTTGACATCAAGGTCAAGTACGAGGATGCAATCTATGGCATCATCAGATACAAAGAGAAGATAGACCAGTTGAAGGCAAGCATCAAGGACTTGCAGCAGCAGGAAAAAGACAAGACCATCACGACCAACGAGATGAAGGTGCAGACGGAAGCCATCAACGCAACCATCAAGGAGTATCAGTACAACGTGCGCACCTTGCGGAAGGAGATCCAGAACAACGTGCGCACAGAGAACGAGCAGGAAGGCAGCTTGAAGCAGCTGCGTGCCCAGCTTTCCAATGCCACCAAGGCTTACGATGAGATGAGCCGTGCCGAGCGTGATAGTTCCAAGGGTCAGGAGATGCAGGAGCATATCCAAGACTTGATAGAGGAGCTGAAAGAGGCTGAGGAGGCTACTGGAAGATTCCAGCGCAGTGTCGGCAGCTATTACGATTCCATGATGAAGGCGGCTGACGACCTGCAGAACACCGAGTTTTTCGGTTTTGATGTTGTTGATGATACTGGAATCGGAAAGGTTATGGAAATGGGAAAGTCCGTGGAAGACCTAAAGGTAAAGTTTGGTGCGTTGAAAAATACGGCTCTTTCCTTATTGACCAACCCTTATTTCCTCGCTATGGCAGGTGTGGCAGGCGCAGGAATGGCATTCAAATGGTGGTATGACTACAACAAGGGATTGATGGAAGCCACACGACTGACGAAGCAGTTCACCGGATTGACCGGAAACGAGATGAAATCCGTGCGCAACGAGGTTCTTGCGGTATCCAATACATTCGGTTTGGAATTCACGGAGACGATGCAGTCTGCTAATACGATGAGCAAGGCTTTCGGCATTTCCGTTTCTGAGAGTTTGAAAATTATGCAGGACGGACTTGTGAGCGGTGCAAACGCCAACGGAGAATTCCTCGACACGATTAAAGAATACCCGAGATACTTCAAGGAAGCCGGACTGAGTGCAGAGGAAATGGTGGCAATATCAACGCAAGCGACCAAGGAGGGAATTTTCAGCGACAAGGGTGTTGATACCATCAAGGAAGGAAATATACGACTTCGAGAAATGACAACCGCTACGGCTGCTGCGCTTGACGGAATAGGCATTTCTTCCAAGCAAGTTCAAAAGGACTTGCAGGACGGAAGCAAGACCACATTCCAGGTTATGCAAGAGGTGGCTAATAAATTGAAGGAACTTCCACAATCAAGTGCTGCTGTTGGCAGCGCAATTGCCAACATCTTCGGTGGCCCGGGAGAGGATGCCGGGCTTGCTTATATCGAAATGCTCGGTAATATCGAACTTGATATGGACAAAGTGAAGGCAAAGTCCGGTGATCTCGCAAAGGCACAAGAAGACGAATTGAACGCAACCAAGGAATTGCAGGACGCAATGGCTTCTCTGTTTGATTACACCGGTGGTGGCTTCGAGAACATGAAGGCTCAGTTGTCAACGATTGCAAAGAAATCACTTACGGCAGTTATCAAGGGAGTTGTGCAGGCAATCAACTACTTCATCGACTGGTACAATGACAGCCTTCTGTTGCGAGGGATAATCAATGCACTCGGGACAAGTTTCCGCTTGATGTGGAACGCAATCAAACTCGTATGTAATCTCGGAATAGACGCATTCAAGAGGATGGGCTTTGCAGCCAAGGGCATGCTTGATATTCTCGAAGGTATCGTGACTTTCGACCTATCAAAGGCACAGAAGGGATTCAAGGAGATATTCGACATTTCCGGCACTATCAAGGAAGCATGGCATGACATCAAGAATGCTGGTATCGAGATCGGAAACTCATTTGCAGACGGATTCGAGAACACCGTGAACGGAAGGCTCGAGCACATAAAGCTAGCCAGCGTGAATGGTGGAGCGACCAGCAGCGAGCCAGCGAGCGGAAACATTGGAACGACACCAGCAGCCAAGGGCAGCAATGCCAAGACCAAGGCACAAGCGGAAGCAAAGGCAGAAGCAGAGCGCAGGAAGAAGCAGGAAAAGGAATTGCAGGAAGCGATTGCGCTTATACAGTACAATTACAACGAGCAGGTAATGGACGCAAAGAAGCGATACCTCGCAGGCATGTACGACAACGAGCGAGATTACAGCAACGACCTCGAACAGCTTGAGAAGAACATGGTAGCGAGGAGCATTGACGCATACGTGGCGGCAGGGCAAATCGGAGCGGAAAAGGCGCAGGAAATGCAGGCTAAGCTACTCGACATCATGATAAAGGCGAAAGCGGACTTGAAGAATCAAGCAAAGGAGATTGTGGACGAACTCAACAAGGAGTTCGAGGACGCAGAGAAGGCTCGCAAGGATGCGGACATCATGAACGGTGGCACTGGAGAGGAAGACGATACAGCCAAGCTGGAGAGATACAAGGCTTTCCTAGAGCAGAAGCTAGCAACGACACAAGAGAATGTTGAAGCGCAGAAGCAGCTACAGCAGGAACTACACGATACGACTTTGCAGTTGCAAGCTGACGAAAACAAGAACAAGCAACAGAAACTTCAAGAACAGAACCAAATGATAGCCGATTATATCGGGGCAATCGGTGATGGTTTATCTTCGTTTTTCGAGAGCCAGGATCTGACTTTCCATAATTTCCTCAAAACCATGCTGACAACCTACCTAGATGCGATAGAGAAGCAAATAACTGCGACTTATGCAGCTATTCTTGCAGATAGTATTCTTCATGGAGGATGGGCAGGAGTTGCAAGTGCAGCAGCCAAACTTGCTTTAATCAAGGCAGCGTTTGCAGCAGCCAAGGCAGCAGTCAAGGGATTCTCCACTGGTGGCTACGTCCAAGGCTCGGGAACCGGAACCAGCGACAGCATCCCGGCAAGGCTTTCCAATGGCGAGAGCGTAATGACAGCCAAGGCGACTTCAATGTTCAGTCCGATATTATCCGCATTCAACCAGCTAGGCGGTGGTGTTCCTATCGTAGTAAACAACGGGAGCAGCAACATCGGCATGGATATGCTGGCGGCAGCTGTAGCTAGAGGGTATCAGATGGCTCCACAGCCAGTAGTGAGCGTGGAAGAAATAAACCGCACCCAGCGGAGAGTGCAGACGATAGAGAATATCGGCAGGATTTAAAGGGTAGTTATTTCTTCAAGATTCGCGTTCTAAGCGGTTTTCGCTTAAAGGTGGTAAAGTTACACACACAAGGCAATAAAAACCGCTTAGAACGCAAAAATTCGGCTTATTTAGAAAAATTAACTGCTTACGAGATAAACATATTGAAAAATATCGTATCTTTGCAGCGTTTTAAAACTTAAAAAATCACGATTCAATGGCAAAACTCAGAATATACAACGACATCGACAGCCAAGACAACAAGTTCTGGTATCAATGGTTTGGAGGTGATTGCGTATGTTTTCAAGACATAGATGCTTTTGCGGCAAGCATACCGAAAGACGATGATACCATCGATATGCGCATCTTCTGCAATGGCGGCTCTGTGGTCGAAGGTTGGGCGATTTATGACCGACTGCGGCAGAGCGGTAAGAAGATTTCCTGCACCGTTGAGGGCAAGGCGGCATCCATGGCAACAATCATCATGCTCGCAGCACCAAAGGAGAGCCGCAAGGCATACGAGAACGCTGCCTTCCTCCTGCACAACCCTTGGGTTCCTGGCTGTTGTCTTGGCGACCAGCTGAACGCAAAGGACTTGAAGAATCAGAGCGAGGAAATGCAGATGTGGCAGGATAAGATGGTGGACGCATACGTAGAGCGGTGCGAGTGCGACCGGGAAGAGATTCAAGCCTTGATGGATAAGGACATCTTCATCAGCACCAGCGAGGCTATGCGCCTAGGTCTTATCAGCAGCACCGTTGCACCAATCAGCGCAAGCGCATCGAAACGCAATATCGAAAATTTTATTAATTCAAAACAACAAAATCCAAAAGCAATGGAGAAGAAAACAGAAGTAAAGGCTTCTCTCCTCGACAAGATTCTCGCCAAGTTGGGCGTGAAGACACTGGAGGAAGCAGAGCAGGCGGTGGCAGAGCCACAAGCCAAGGCAGAGCCAAAGGCGATGGAGCTCAACACAGCAGACGGACAGACACTGACCGTTGAGCGTGAAGAGGGAGATCCACAAGTTGGCGACAAGGCAAGTCCGGACGGAACGTTTGAAATGCCGGACGGTAAGACAATTGTTGTCGAGGACGGTGTAATTACCGACATTCAGACCGCAGACAACACCGACAACGACAACGACAATGAGGGCGGTGAAGGCGGTGAAGGCGGCAGCGCATCAAGCACCGACAACGACACTGTAGCCAAGTTGAAGCAGCAGGTAGCAGCACTCAAACAGCAGTTGAACGAAACCAAGGCGCAGCTGGCAGGCGCACAGAAACTCGCAAAGAGCAAGGAAGACATGCGCATCCTGAATGCCGTGAAGATGGCAGGCGGTACTGAGAAGGTGTTGGCAGGCTACAGCAGCCACTACCAGCCAGCGCAGCGACAGCCAAGCGGCAAGGGCGCAGGCGACAACGTGAACGCTGTCGAGGAAGGCAAGAACGCTATCAAGGAGAGACTTGCAAAGCTCCACAAAAAGGGCAAGAAGTAACAAAGTATTAACCCATTAAATCAAAAGAAAATAATGGCAGGATTTACAAAACAGCAGCTTGAGAACCTTACACTCGAGCCAGAAAACCTCGCAAGCATCAAGGATGCCGTGCAGGAAACCTTCTACAACGATGAAGACTTCTCTTCATTCGTGAACATTCAGAAGGTCAAAGAGAAAGACCCTATCGCTCTTCTCGGAGAGATGGAAATGGTCGGTAAGAAGGGTGGCGGTTGCGACCCTACCTATGAGGAGAAGGGTATCGCAAACTCTCAGAAGCGTTGGGAATTCGGACAGTGGGAAATCCCAGTCAAGATTTGCTACGAGGCAATAAAGGGAACCATCGGAGAGTATTCACTGAAGACTGGTACAGCCATTGGCGACCTCACCAGCACCGACTTTATGGTAATCTATGCAGATGCACTCCAGCGAGCCATGGAGCAGATGATTTGGCGTTTCGGCTGGCTTGGTGACAAGGAGGCAGCATTGTCAGGTGA
>OKUE01000153.1_pt1 | contig 20814 bp, 10 predicted proteins | sample 1606511 | NCBI WGS metagenome assembly OKUE01 (sample SAMEA3882505, study PRJEB24775) | human gut metagenome | biome: human-associated habitat; feature: intestine environment; material: feces | place: Netherlands | collected 2009/2010 | reverse complement strand
ATTGTAGAACGAGAATTTTTATGTAAATTTTCTGTAGAAGAATTACTTATCCGTATCGTGAAATCTCATATTAAAAACGCATATCAAGAGGGGAAAACCTTTGAAAATCATGGAAAGAAGCCGTACTTTATGGTATAATATTATCATAGGTACGGCAGTTGAATAGGTGGAAAAATGATTTATCAAAAAGGTTCAAGCTTATTTAACGTAGCTATTTATATCAGATTATCACGAGAGGACGGAGATAAGGAAGAAAGCGATAGTGTAGGAAATCAGAGAAAACTTTTAACAGAATATGTGAACAAGCATGATGACTTTATCTTATATGATGTTTATATTGATGACGGTTTTACGGGAACGAATTTCGATAGACCAGACTTTCATAGAATGATTGCTGACATTGAAGATAACAAGGTAAATTGTGTTGTTGTAAAAGACCTTTCCCGTTTTGGACGAGATTACATTGATACGGGGCGATATTTGGAAAGAATATTTCCAGAGCTTAATGTTCGTTTTATTTCTGTAACAGATAATATTGATAGTATGAAGCAGGCATACGATATGTTACTTCCTATTAAAAATATATTTAACGAACAGTATGCCAGAGATATTTCTAATAAAGTTCAAGCGACTGTAAAATCAAAGCAGAAAGCAGGAGAATTTATCGGAGCATTTACAAGCTATGGCTATAAGAAATCTCCTGCAAATAAGAATAAACTTGTGATTGATGAATATGCGTCCGAAGTTGTAAAACGGGTATTTACTATGTATGCACAAGGAATAGGAAAACAAAGCATTGCAAAAATACTAAATGCAGAGGGTATCCTTTGTCCGTCGGAATATAAAAAGCTCAACGGTGAAAATTATAAAAATTGCAACCGTTTGAAGAAAACTTCCTATTGGACGTATTCAACAGTAAATATCATGTTGAAAAATGAAATGTATATCGGCAACATGATACAAGGGAAGAAACATCAGCGTATGAGAAGCAAACAGCGACCAGTTGAGAAAGAAAACTGGATAAGAGTTGAAAATACGCATGAACCGATTATAGACCGTCAACTGTGGGATAAGGTACAAAAACTGCTGACAAAGAAGCATAGGGATATTGACTTGGAAACAAATAAAAATATCTTTGCAGGCTTTATAAAGTGTGGCGATTGTGGTCGGGCAATGATGAAAAATTTCTGGCGACGTGCAGACGGAAGCAGGTCTTATTCATTCTATTGTGGAACTTACAAAAGAAGTGGAAAGGACTATTGCACTCCGCATACTCTCCCATTTCAAGTATTGAATGATATTGTGCTGGGCGATTTAAAGCAGATTATCCGCAATGTAGAGAATTTGCAGGAGCTTGTAAAATCACAATCTTTCACAGCAACAAAAATCAGAAAATCAACAGACATAGAACTGACAAAGTTAAAAGCAGAGCTTGAAAGAGTGAAGAAGTTGAAAAAGTCAATTTATGAAGATTACAAAGACGAACTGATTTCTAAAGAAGAATTTCTTTCTTATCGAGAGGACTATCAACAAAAAGAAACGCTTTACTCCAAACAGATTGAAACGCTGGAAGAAAAGAAAAAGGAAAGTGTAACAGAAGATGTTTTTGAAACACCGTGGTTAAGGCGGTTGTTGGAACTGAAAGACATTGAAGAATTAGACAGAGATATTATTGTGGAAATGATAGACCAGATAACAGTTTATGAAAACCGCAAACTTAAAATCTCATACAACTTCGGAAATGAACTGGAACATTTATTTTCAAGCGTTTACTGTGAGGACTTATAGAAAAAGGCTATCTAATCTCAATACATATCACAATTTGCGTAAACTACAATCAACACATGGTGGAAGTGATCCCGGTAAGATTTCCACCTCCGGCGTCATGGAAAAGGATGTCAACCTGAGTATTGCAATGGCGCTTAAACAGCTGTTTGAAAACAGAGGCTTTACTGTTGTCATGACCAGAACCACCGACTGCGACCTCGCCCCGGATAATTCCAAGCATCCAAAGACAGATGATCTGACAAAGAGAACTGCCCTGATGTCTAAAAGCAATGTGGCAGTCAGCATCAGTATCCATCAAAACAGCTTTGAGGACAGTTCAAGCAGCGGTCCACAGGTATTCTATTATGAAGCCTCTGATGCAGGAAAAGAGCTCGCATCCTCTGTTCTTGGAGCTTTAAACACTTCTCTTTGTGTCGCAAAGCCACGAAGCATTAAGCCCAATAAAGAATACTTTATACTAAAAAAATCCACATCCCCGACCATAATCGTAGAATGTGGATTCTTGAGTAATCCTGCTGAGACACTTCTTCTTACTGACAAAAACTATCAGGATGACCTGGCACATGCAATATATATCGGTGTTACAGACTATCTTGCGCAATCACCCTCTGGACATTTACAATAAACTGCTCTGCGATGTGATATAGTCTGGTTGTCTGGACACTTTCACCGCCATCAAGCTGCTTTTTTGTCTCATTATCTGACTCAGTATTCGATTTCATATCTGACATCTTAGACTCTTTTGCAGATATATCATGCTCCAGTGCCACATCTATGCGCACACGCTGTTCACCATCACTTATTCCGGCCTCAAACATAGTGATATTGTCTTCAAACAGCTTTTTAGTCTGCTCATCGTCTGTGACTATCATAGCAGATACTGAGTTTTCCTTTGCCTCAAAATATGCAGCTACCCTGCCGCATTTTTTATCCTCAAGGAATATGTCAACCAGTCCCTTTTTATCTTCACCTCTTACTATGCGAAGCTTCATACCTGTGACCCCGTCTGCAGTCTCTATTGGTACAATATAGTTTTCCTGTCTCGACATATTTGAAGCTATCCTTAGCTGACTGCATAATAGCTTCATCTGTCTGAGGTCTATTGAGCCTGTGTGCCTATCCTCTATAATCATCGAATCCATAACATGCTCTGCTGTATCAGCCAGCGTTTCCTGCGCCTGCGCAAGCTCCTTTGGATTTTTGACCGACTCAGAAAACCGTCTGAGAGTCTCATCCAAAAGAGCCCTTGCCGTAGCACTGTCTCCACGCTCCCAGAGATTTCTTACTGCCTCTGACGGATTTTTCATTAGCCGTGACGCAGCCATGAGGTTTACTGCGGTTGTTTTTACATCATATTTCTCCAGAAAAGCATATACGTTCTCAGGCACCGAAACTGCCTGATTGAACTGTCTTAGCTGTTCTGTGGCATATTGCTCTGACAGTGCGTTATCCTCGTTGGCCTCATATACAGCCTGCCTTAACTGCTCCGGAGTCATATCAAGCCAGCTGTCATACTGCACAAACTCCATTTTCTCAGGTGAAAGTGTATCAAGCACATCCCTTAGGCAGTTTGTATGATATGCGCTTTCTATCTGTGAGTCAATTTTAATGCCCCTGCTTACACTGTCCACTCCGGCAAAGGTATCGTCCACCTTATAGTCCATGGCACTCTTTCCTCGTACCCGGACCGCTGTAAGCAGATTTTTCATTGTAATATCTGCTCCCTGATTAACAAGTGAGCCTATCACAGCACCATCTGACTGCTCCACCTGTGAAATAAGCCTGTATATGCCTATATATGAGTCTCTTTCCTCCTCTGAGATTTCATTTTTCTTTTCAAGCTTCCAGAGAAACTCGCTGAATTTCTCATCCCTTTCGTCAGGATTTTCTGATTTTATCCGTCTGGCAGTGTCACTTATGTCACTCATGCTCATATCAAGCGGTGATATGCCTCTTTTTATCATCTCAATCGTCACCGCCGGTGTCATATCGCTGAATGCTCTCTGCACCTGCTCATCTACAGACTTTATCTGCTTTATATTGTCCTCTGTGATGTCGGTACTATTGTACGCAAGTATCCGCACAGCCCTGCGATTGCTTTCAGATGTATCTATCTGAAGTTCTTTAAGTATATCATCCACATTCTGAAATGCTTTTGACATACTATCTCCCATATCTGCCCGCGGTGATGTCATAAGAGTCTCATATCCTGAGGCTGCTGCTTCTAATGACTGCTTCATTGCTTTGCCTGCTGTATACAGCTCATACACAGTGTCATCAGCGGATTCCAGGGTCAGTACATACGCCGGCTGCTGCTTCATCTGATTGAAAATATCACAGACATTATTGTACATACGTACCCTATCATCAGATGCCTCTACACTGCTCTCACCAAACAGCGCTCCGTAGTATTTATTTTCCTGCTGCTTAAGCAGCTCCACTACACGTTCAATAGGCTCTGTGTCTATTGAAACTCCTTTTTTTATGAGTGAAAGGTTAGCTTCTGCTGTCATGGAAAGTCTCGCTTCCTCAAGCTTTCTTTGAGCTGTCACAAGCCTTGCTTCCCGGCTGTCTGTAATCGAATTATCCGCAGCTTTATTTGCTGAGGCTTGCGATGCTGCACTATCCTTGCCCCTTGCAGCTATAAGCTTTGACAGATTCTCTATCGTGACAGGTATGTTATCTGACTCTAATGTGACAATGTCATCTGCAGTCGCCTCACCTAATACATCACATGCTTTCTTTGCCATGTCAAATGTCAGGCCATCTTGTGACATAGTGGCATCTGTAGCCTTTTTTCCCATTGCCAGTGCTTCTGTCACTGCCCTTGCATAAAAATCACTGCTCACATTTTCTTCTGCTGCGTTGATGCAGTCTACCTGATTCGCAAGCAGCACATTATCAGGTGTAACGGCTATATCTTCATCTATCAGCCATCTGCACTGATTCAGATTCTCATCACTACTGTCTATATGAGCTTCCTCTAATATCTGTTTAAGCTGTGGCTTAAGCTCCTCAAACAGCTCATCTGATATCTCCGTCATTTTGGTTTTCTGCCTGTAATCTTGTACCTGACTGCTGCTGTACGTAGCCTTGTATACATTGGAAACCGTCGGATTCATGTTATTTCTGACCAAATATGCCTTTGTCTCATTGGATATATTTGTAAGGCTCTTTGCCCGGTCTATGGCATCTGTACCTGCCTTTATATTGTCATCTGTAGCAGGAATATCATATGCTTTCATCTGATTGACAAGCATGGCCGCTTCAGTCTGGCTTCCCGTGATGTCTGTAAGCTGCTCCATGCTCAGATCATCTCCATATATGGATATATCTACACCTGCCTTTGCCAGCACTGCTTTTATCTTATCGGTCTCAGTGACAATGACATCGTAGCCGTCATCCTTTGCAGCTTTGTAATCATCACTCGTGGTAGTGCTTGCAGTGACAATCATATCATTTCGCCTGTTTTCTGAGGTCTGATTCATATCATTTAGCAGATTTTCTGCCATATCTGTGCCATTGTTGTTCCCGGCTTCGTTTTTCGCCTGTGGTCTTGCATATATCGTATCCGACATATCAACAGAATTTGACGAACCGACAACAGCCGCCTTTTTTGACATATTGTCACTGCTGTCTGTCTTTATGTAGTCTGACACACGCATACCCGCTGTCATGTCATTTATGGTTTTTGTGTCCGTATTTTTCGTATCTGTGCTTTTATTAATCAAATTCTCTATCTGCATATTTCCTGCTCCGTGCCCTGCATATATACCATCTCTGCAGCCTTTATTTATGGATATTTTTTTCTCATATGTGAGGGGGTGGTTCTGAATAGTTATCTTTTTATTATATATCGACATATAATACGCAAAAATAAAGACCGCGCCTTAAATTGGCGCGGTCCTTTACCCTGCTGTTTACAGGTATATTAGTATTTAAATACAGCAACTCCGTAAGGCGCAAGTGGATAAGCAAATGAAAATGGTCTGCCGTCACACTCTGATTTGACTGCCTTATAGTCCAGCTTCTTATATGACTGTTTTGCTGCCTTGCCTCTGCCCTTTGCAGCCTTCTTTACAGGCTCTTGTACCGTTTTGCCTGTAAACTTAGGATCCTCACTATCTAAAACAAGCTGATATGTCTTGCGCTTTGGCACTCCGACTCTGTAATCAGGTCTCTCTACCGGTGTGAAATTGATGACAAAGAGCATATTATTCTTGCCATCCTTGCTCTTTCTGATAAAGCTGAAGATGCTTCTGTCTGCATCGTTTGCATTTATCCATTCAAAGCCTTCCCAGCTTGAATCCAGCTCATACAGACAGCGGTTTCTCCTATAGAGGTGAAGCAGCTCCTTTACCCAGTTCTGGATCTTTTTATGCTCCGGATTCTCAAGCAGATACCAGTCGAGTTCTCTTTCCTCACTCCACTCCTGCTTCTGTGCAAACTCCTGTCCCATGAAAAGAAGCTTCTTTCCACAGTGTCCCATCATAAATGCATATCCTGCCATGAGGTTCTTGAATTTATCCCCTTCTAAGCCCGGCATTTTGTTGAGCATAGAACACTTCAGATGTACCACCTCATCATGTGACAGTACCAGAATATATTTCTCACTCTCATTATAGCTCATCGCAAATGTCATCTTGTTGTGGTTATTTTTACGGAAATATGGATCCAGCTTCATATAATCAAGGAAGTCATGCATCCATCCCATGTTCCATTTGTAGCTGAAGTTCAGTCCGTCTTCCTCTACCTTGCCTGTTACCTTTGGCCATGCGGTAGACTCTTCGGCTATCATTACAGTTCCGTGATTTCTTCCAAGTATGAGTGTATTGATATGCTTGAAAAACTCTACTGCCTCGAGGTTCTTATTTCCTCCAAACTTGTTTGGCACCCACTGTCCGTCGTTCTTTCCATAGTCAAGATAAAGCATTGACGCAACTGCATCCACACGGAGTCCGTCTACGTGGTAATTTTCTATCCACATAAGTGCACTTCCGATAAGGAAGTTCTTTACTTCATTCTTGCCGTAGTCAAATATCTTTGTGCCCCAGTCGGGATGCTCTCCCTTTCTTGGGTCTGCATACTCATATGTGGCTGTTCCGTCGAAATTGGCAAGTCCATGCGCATCCTTTGGGAAATGTGCAGGTACCCAGTCGAGGATTACTCCGATATTATTTTTATGGCACTGATCAACAAAGTATGCAAAATCCTCAGGCTCTCCATACCTCGATGTAGGTGCATAGTAGCCTGTCACCTGATATCCCCATGAGCCATCAAACGGATACTCTGAAATACCCATAAGCTCAATATGTGTATATCCCATAGTTTTCACATAGGATATGAGTGATTTTGCAAGCTCCCTGTATGTATAAAAGCCCTCATCATCCCTGCCCGGATGTCTCATCCATGAGCCCGGATGACACTCATATATAGCCATAGGTGAAGAATATACATCAGCATCTGACTTTGCTGCTCTCTTATCCATCCACTCTTTGTCAGTCCATGTGAAGTGCTCGATATCTGTGATGATTGACGCTGTTCCCGGACGAAGCTCTGCGTAGTTTGCGTATGGATCCGCCTTGTACAGCTTATCACCCTGTTCAGTGACTATAATAAACTTATACATCTGACCCTTTTGCGCTCCCGGTACAAAAAGCTCATACACTCCCATGGTTTCCGGCTCTACACGCTTCATCTCATGACTGGTCTCATTCCAGTCGTTAAACTCACCAAACACGTATACTTCCCTCGCATGTGGCGCCCAGACGTCAAAGCACACTCCTTTTTTTCCTTTACGCTCAGCTAAGTGAGCACCCATCTTCTTGTAGATATCATAGTGTGTTGCCTGACCAAACAGGTAACAATCCATTGCTGTAAAATTACACATATATATACCCCCCATAAGTATTTATTTTTCCCTGAAATGATCCTCTTTGAGTACAATTCGGTCATCATCTGTATATCGCCTGGCTGTCAGAATACTTATAGCCTTCTTAAGTCCGCTGTGAGTCTCCCTGTCTATGGCCTCGTCAATTATATCCTTGACCTCTGTCAGAGTGGTAGCCTGGTCTATCCTCTCAATATTGCTGATTCTGTTATGCAATGCCAGAATAGCCATCTCATCTATCTTGTACCCAAGCTCTGCAGAGTACGATTTGGCAAACAATACGAGTTCATCATTTGTAAAAATAGGAACCGATATCTTTTCCGTGAACTTGGATGCAAAGCCCTCATCCATTGAGAGAGCCTTCTTTATACCCTTTGATGTATCCTCAAGTATATAGAGTGTTCCTGTAATATCATGCTCCATCAAAAATGATAGCTGGGCAGCTATGCTGCGGTCGATATCACCGGCTCTTTCTATGATGAGACAGCCTCCTGTTATCTTTCTGACTACCTGCTGCACATCCTTTTTATTGAGTGCGGCAGCATCAATCTTGCCCATCTTTCCTGTAAGCTGTTCACCATCTTTTTGTAATACCTTTATAAAGCTTGTAGCAAGCATTGTCTTTCCGCAACCCTGCTCTCCCTGTATAATGAGGTTGCCTGTGGATGCATTTTCTTTCCTGTTGAAATGATCAAGCACTGCATTATATGCCTTGCAGATCTGATCCTCCATACCCTTTACCGGTATGAAATATGAAAATATAGCTTTCTGTTCGCTTGTAAGCTCTTTTATATGTTTTGTTTCTTTCAATTTCGAGTCATCTTCTTCGCTGTCTAAATCCTCCGGCAATGAAATATCCGGCATTTTTCTTGTCTTAGCCATATCCAGCTTCTTCTCCAGTCCCGGATTCTTTGCTGTCATCTTGGCTATTTCCTGCTCGATAAATGATGTCACATGATCAAAATCTCTTTTCTCAGAAACGTTTTCTTTCTCCTGTGAAGTCTCATCATCTGATGTATCATCATCGACATTTAACATATCATCTGTTATTTCAGGCATCATGGTAGTCGGCTGCGTGAATATCTCGTCTTTCTCAGACTCCTCTGCCACAATTATATCCTCCGGCTCTCCAACCGGTTCCTTGGCTTCATATGCAGCCTCTTCCGGTGCTTCGTCTATAGTATCCTCCGGTTCTTCCTGCGGCTCCGGTGCTTCGTCTATAGTATCTTCCGGTGCTTCCTGCGGCTCCTGTACTTCATCCACGGTCTCCTCTGCATAAAGCTCCTGCATATCCGGTTTCTGCCCTTCTTCAGGCTCCTTCACGGCAGCTTTCTGCTCTATAATATCAACCGGCACCTTCAAATACTCCTCCTCAAGAAGTTCCTTCGGAGTGACACCTGCATCCAGCTTTGGAATGACATCATTTAGTCTCTCCATGATGTCTCCTGCCTCCTGAAGTGCTCTTGCCTTAGCTGACTCAAGCTTCTGCTGCTCAGCCTCTTTAAGTGCAATTTCAGCCGCATGTCTGGTCTTTTCCCATTCTTCAAGCACATCATGTATAGACATCTGTCCTGTAATCTGATGCTCAAGCTGAGTCTTTTCACTCATGACCATAGACATCTGTCCGTCAGCGTCTTCACCCAAAAGCTCCTTGAAATTCAACTTAAGTGAACCATCTATCTCTTCATCTGTAGCGATATGTTCTGTCTCTTCCGGCTGCTGTACATACTCTTCCTGCTCCTTTTCGAGCTTGAGATAAGGAATATCCTCAACTATCTTTTTGATGGTATCCATCGTATCAGCAACTTCATTCTTGCCCTTGGCCTCAATGATCTGCTGCATACCCTTGGCAATCTCCTGCTGTAAATTTACAGTATTGAACTTCTCCTGATTTACAGTAATCTGCGGAATAGTTACGTCATCATGCACTATCTCTCCGCCCTTTACCATCTCCATGGCACCTATCTCAGTGACCTCAGCCTCATCCTTTATCTTAGCCGGCTTTTCCTTCTCTGCCTTGAATCGTCTGTACTTTTCCTCCTGATCCTTGGTAAGTGGCTGATAAAGCATCTTAAGCTCCAGCGCACGCTCCACATATGGTCCGTCTCCGAACCACAGAATGAGCTCATCGCAGGCATCTATACACTTATCGGCTTTTCCGGCCTTGTGGTATAGATATGCAAGCTCATATGCCCACTCCTCAGTGTATTCTTCATCCTTGTACTCTTCAAGAATAGTGATAAGCTCATCAAATGAAGCTCCCTGCCCTTTTTTGATGGCATATCTTAATACATACTTCATATCATCATGAGGCGCTATCTCAACAAACTCATCATAATACTCTGTAGCAGCATCATAATCACCCATCTTGATGGCGACCTCAGCCAGTCTGTATATAATCATCCTGCCGATTGGTGAACGGTCATAGGCCATTAAAAGTATATCCCTTGCATCCTGGTATCTTTCGGCCTTCTCGTAGATTTCACCGATTTTAACGAGTGTATTTACATTTTTAATTTTGTTCCAATTTATGCTATCTGCAATCTCTGCTGCGCTCATATAGCCCTCCTCGGCGCTTAGGGCTTTTATCTGATCCAGCTTGAGATTGTATTCGTATTTATCCACTTATTTCACCTACTCGTATTTAAGCTTATTATTTTTTGTATCTACGCCTGTTGTCTTTGTATAATCCATTGTGTCCTCAGGAAGCTTCTTTTTCCTGAGAGCATAATTAACAACTCTTTTCACAATATAGTATATCACAGCAAAGGTTGGAACACCAAGTAACATTCCAAGAAAACCAAACATTCCTCCGCCGATTAGTATGGCAAACATAACCCAGAAGGTCGAAAGACCGGTAGATGAGCCAAGTATCTTAGGCCCTATTATATTGCCATCCACCTGCTGCAGCACGACAATAAATATCAGAAGATAAAGCGCATGCCACGGACTCTGAATTACTACTATGAGTAACGATGGAATTGCACCGATAAACGGTCCGAATACCGGAATCACATTTGTGACGCCGATAATCACTGCAACGAGCACCGATGATGGAATCCTTAAAATCAGACATCCGAAATATGCAATCACACCTATAATCAGTGAATCTATAATCTTACCGCTTATGAAGCCTCCAAAAATCTCATTTGTCTTTCTGATCGTCTCAATGATGATATTGCCTGTCTTTGGCTTGCAGACAGCATATATTATCTTTTTGCTCTGTCCTGCGAGAGTCTCCTGAATACTCATCACATAGACCATCACGATTATTCCGATAATAAAATTAAATAAGCCTCTGACTACCGAAATCACACCGGTTGTAATCTGTGCAACATACTTCTGTGCCTCAGGAATCAGCTTTTCTGTGGCATAATCCTCAATGTAGTCGGTTGCATTCTGTAAACCTGTGCTCGCGAGCTCAGCAATTTTGCTGTCCCCGAAATTGCCGTTCTTTATCATGTTGATGAATGCCGCAACATCATTTGGCAGTGTCTTCATAAGTCCTGATATACTTGCTATGACAGAAGGCACAATAGCCGCAATGAGGAGCGAAATAATCGCTACCAGAATAATAACCGAGCCTGTAATTGCAAGAGCTCTTGAAACCTTTCGCAGCTTGCTTTCGCTTTTCATCTTTTTGGAAAGAAGCTTTTTAAAGCATCTTTCCAGCCACAGCATGACAGGATTCATCAGGTATGCAAGCACAAGTCCCATTATAATAGGCATTGCTGCCGCAAGCAGCTTGCTCCATATGCCTGCAAAGCCCTCAAATCTGTACAGTGCAAAGAAAAACAGTATACTGACTGCAAACGTGACAAATACCATGACACCTATTCTGATCAGATGTGGCCATTCCTCACGCCCCGGGTGCGAATTCTGCTTCGCACCCTTATCTGCATTTATCTCAATGTTTGATTTTTTACCAGCTTTTCCGGTTTCTTCCATCGGATTAAACTCTCCTTATTTACGATTATAGTTGATGAGACATCCCTTTAATATTATCTCTCTTTCATCATCTGTGAGCTCACCCATCTTCAGTGTAAATGGCTTTAATTCACCATCCTTGACAACATATGCCTCAAACTCCGTCTTTGCATCCTCGATTTCCTTCTTGATTCCCGGAAGGAAGATATAGTCGAGGTTGTGGAACGGAAGCTCTCCCTCATCGATGATGAATGGAAGCATTCCCCAGTTGATAAGGTTTGAACGGTATCTCTTTGTGGCATACTCGTTTGCGATATTTGCCCAGCCTCCGAGTACCTTCTGGCAGCTGGCAGCCTGCTCTCTTGCTGAGCCGTCACCCGGCTTAACAGCAAAAATTGTGCTTCCGAAGCCCATATTCTCATGGCTTGCCTCAGGGAATTTTTTCTTTACTACTCCCATGATTTCAGCAACCTCAGGAACAGCCTTTCCTGCGCACTCACCACTCTCTATAGCCTTCTGGGCCTTCTGGATTTCCTTTGCTCTGCCTACATACTCAGGATCCTTTCTTGAAAGTGCGAACTCTGCAAGTCCAAGAGGGTTTGAACGATATGAAGATGTCTCTCCTGAAGGAATGAGCTCATCTGTTGTAGTAACAGGATCATGAATCTCTGAAACCACCTTAAGGAGCATATTCTCCGGAAGCGCACTCATTGCCGGCCAGTCCTTAATGTTTGGTCCGAACTGGATTTCAACTGAAGGATCTGCCACTCCATGGCTGTCAAATACACGGTTCTCATATATAGTCTTGTCAAAGAAATATTTTGGCTTTGTAAAGTTGACATCAATATCCGCTGCTGATGTAAGGAAGCCCTTGTTTGCTGCTGTTGCAGCGATTGAACGTGCATCCATGAGTGCCACTGAGCTGATCTGTCCGTTCTGTACCTTAGAACCCTCTCTGTTAGGGAAGTTTCTTGTTGAATGACGGATAGAGAATGCGTTGTTGGCAGGTGTATCTCCTGCACCAAAGCAAGGTCCGCAGAAAGCAGTCTTTACGATTGCACCTGTCTCAAGAAGCTTTGCTACAGCTCCGTTTTTCACAAGCTCCATGTATATTGGAGTAGATGCCGGGTAAACACTCAGTGTAAACTCGTCTGCTCCGATTGAATGTCCGTTTAATATGTCAGCCGCATCGCAGATATTCTCAAATCCACCGCCTGCACAGCCTGCGATGATTCCCTGGTCTACATACAGTTTTCCGTCTCTTACCTTACTCTTTAAATCAAGCTTCACCTTGCCGTCAAAGCTTACCTCAGCTCTCTTCTCACAGTCATCGAGAATATCCATGAGGTTTGCATTGAGCTCATCGATAGTATAGGTATTGCTTGGGTGGAATGGCATAGCTATCATTGGGCGGATCTGGCTTAAATCAATCTCAATAAATCTGTCGTAGTAAGCCACCTCACCCGGATTAAGCTCCTTGTGGTCCTCAGCCCTACCGTGAATCTCAAAGAATTCCTTAACCTGGTCATCTGTTCTCCAGATAGAAGAAAGACATGTAGTCTCTGTTGTCATAACATCGACACCTATACGGAAGTCAACGCTCAGATTAGACACACCCGGTCCTACAAACTCCATAACTTTGTTCTTTACAAATCCGTTTCCGAATACCTCTCCGATAATTGCAAGTGCGACATCCTGTGGTCCAACGCCCTTGATTGGCTCTCCTGTCAGGTAAATGCCTACTACCTCAGGCATATCAATATCATATGTCTGTTCGAGAAGCTGCTTAACAAGCTCAGGTCCACCCTCGCCGACTGCCATAGTACCAAGTGCACCATAGCGCGTATGTGAATCAGAACCAAGTATCATTTTTCCGCCGCCGGCAAGCATCTCTCGTGCAAACTGATGGATAACTGCCTGATGAGGTGGTACATAGATTCCACCGTACTTCTTTGCACATGTGAGACCAAACATGTGGTCATCCTCATTGATTGTTCCACCAACTGCACAAAGGCTGTTGTGACAGTTTGTAAGTACATACGGGATAGGGAATTTCTCAAGTCCTGACGCTCGTGCTGTCTGGATGATACCTACAAATGTGATATCATGCGATGTAAGCTTATCAAACTTAATCTGAAGCTTGTCCATATTGCCGGATGTATTGTGCTCCTTTAAAATACCGTAAGCAATTGTCTCCTGCTTAGCTGTCTGTTTATCGATGTCCATGCCGGTCTTGCTTTTGACAGCTGCCTGAGCCTCCGGTTCATCAATTATTACTTCCTTACCGTTTAAAAGGTAAGCACCATTTTCATATAATTTCACTTATTCTACCTCCGTATGTGTATTTCAAAATTCTTTTATTTACTATTATATAATATTATAGGTAATTGTGGCAATAAATAAATCACCATCTACCTTAATTTCGAATTTTCCTCCCATCAAATGGGTCAGATTCTTTGCAATCGAAAGTCCAAGTCCACTTCCTTCAGTGGTTCTCGACCTCTCTCCCCTCACAAAACGCTCTGTCAGGTCCACATTTCCGTTGCTTACTATGTCAAGCTCGTTCTTAGACACATTCTTTATTGTAAAAACTGCCTTTTTATCTGCCTTTTCAAGCTCTACATATACTCTGGTATTTTCCAGTGCATATTTTGCGGCATTAGTATACAGATTTTCAATAGAGCGGTAAAGCTGACGCCCATCCGCATAGATAAATATCTGTTCTGATGGAATTTTTGTAACTATTGTCAGATTTCTCGACTCAAATCGCTCATTGAATTCACCTCCGGTCTGGTATAAAAGCTCAACCAGATCAAGCTTTTGCATATTGAGCTTCACATTTCCCGAGGTAATCTTTGATGTCTCTACCAAATCCTCTGTAAGCTGCTTTAAGCGCTGTGACTTTTCCTCCAGCACATGTATATAGTATTTGGCATTTTCATTTTCCAGATTTTCCCTCTTAAGCAGGTCAACATAGTTGACTATTGAAGTCAGAGGTGTCTTTATATCATGTGATACGTTTGTTATTAGGTCTGCCTTTAATTTTTCATTCTTAAGGCTCTCATTCACCGAGCTCATAAGACCCTGGCGTATATGGTTGACAGCCTCCGCCACCTTTTTCTGCTGCCCATGAAACTCATTGACATTGAGTGTAGTGTCAAGCGCTCCTTCCGAGATAGCTTCAAGTGCCTCCTGTATGCGCATTATCTCTTTATTTTTTTGTGTGTGGATATCCTTTTTTTCAATAACCCTCTTTATAAGCTCATAGCCCTTGTACATCAGGCTGTGTGTGTAAAGTATATTGCCTTTTATCTTCCTTACAATGCTCTGGTATAAAATAATAAAAGCCAGATCAAACAAAAAAGTAAATGTGCCGGCCGTCATAATGAGTGATGCATAGTCAAAATGCTGGTTTTTTACGCCTGAAATCACTTTTCCCATAAATACCATGAGCAGTGTAAATATCACTAGAATCACATCAGAGTATACCTTGTCAATCGGTAAATAGTATATTGTGTAATCATCCTCTGATTTTCTGCCTGCCACGTTTGCCATATATGCCAGGCTCACAAAGCTGCCTACCAGGCCCGCCAGCGATATTAGTGTATATATATCAATATTTTCATGCGTATCGTGCCTGAATGCATAGCCTGTGGCAAACACTCCTGTTACCATAAGTATCATGCATAGCTGATGTAAGACTATGACCGCTGCTTTTTTTCCTATCGTATACTGCTTCATTTGTTGTCCTCTATCTTATAGCCTACTCCCCAGACCACCTTCAGATAGCGTGGCTCCTTAGGATTTATCTCTATTTTTTCCCTGATATGTCTGATGTGCACAGCAACTGTATTGTCGGCGCCTATCGCCTCCTCGTTCCATATGCTCTCATATATTTCGTTTATTGAGTAGACCTTTCCCTTATTTTTAAGGAGTAAAAGCAGTATATTGTATTCAATCGGTGTGAGCTTTACCTCCTCGCCATCCACAGTCACCTTTTTTAAATCATCATTTACCAAAAGGCCTCCGGCCTCATAAACCTTGTCTCCGGCTGCATCATTGCTTGACAGAGTGGTATATCTGCGAAGCTGTGACTTTACCCTTGCCACAAGCTCAAGCGGATTAAAAGGCTTTGTGACATAATCATCAGCTCCCACATTGAGGCCTAAAATCTTGTCAGCATCCTCTGTCTTTGCCGATAGAATGATTATCGGCACCCTGCTTTCCTTTCGTATCTGCAAAGTGGCTCTTATTCCGTCGAGCTTTGGCATCATGACATCTATTATCATGAGGTCTATTTTTTTATTCTTCATAATTTCAACCGCCTGTATGCCGTCGTATGCCTTCTCCACGTCGTAGCCCTCCTGCATCAGGTAAATCTCAATTGCCTCAACTATTTCCTTGTCGTCATCACAAACTAATATTGTCATATTATCCTCCTTCTATGAATTTTGAACAGAAACCTTCTCCTGCCGTTAGTCAGCTATATTTTATCAGATTATCCACTTTGTTTTTCTTAAAATCTGCTTAATATTACCCACTTTTAAATATAAGCCAAAAAGCAGCCGTTCTGTTTTGAACTGCTGCTTTATATTACATAGGTGTGTTTCATTTCCCTTTATTTCTGGTGATGCTCTGCCACATTCTGTGGATACCGTCTGTGAGCTCCTTCCCTTCCTTTGTGTTGATAACAGGTGGATTGCCGGCTTTTCTGCTTATTGCCTTATAATCCTCATCAACAGACGATTTTGAGCCGGCAGCCTTGGCTTCATCCTTATCATTGCTATGATTTAATCCGGCATCAGGTGTATCGTCTGCAAGCTTCACTTCACCCACTACACCATCTCCCAGGTCCTCGCCCTCAGCAAGTCCCAGTTTTCTGATATAATCCATATTTACCTTGATTTCAGTCTGTCTGTTTGCATAGATGGACTTCTCTTCATTGTCAATAGTACGCTCCTCTGCAGGTTTACCTGCATTTTTCTGACGTTCTATCTCCTTATTTCTGTCATCGATAATCTTAAGATACTTCTCCGTATCGGACAAATCCTGAAGCTGTCCCTTGAGCTCATACTGGTTAGTTTTAACTATCTTCTCCTGCTCTGCAATCTTATCCTTCATATTCTTGCACAGCTTTTCAAGTGACTCGTTGGTATCATTGATGATATCACGCACTCTTGAAAGCGCCTCATCCGTATAGATAACCGATGCTGCATACACATCCTCAGCCTTTCTGCTTGCATCCCAGACTATCTGATCCCCCTTCTTTCTGAACTCTCTCTCTGCGTGATTGCGACTCTGTTCAGTAAGCTCATACTCATCCTGTATTGCATATATACACTTATTCAGCTCAGCAAGTAAATCTATCATTTGCTGCTTGTTTATGATCACCCTGCTCGGCTCCGGCTTATACGGCTCCGCCTTTGAGAGCATGATATGAATTTCTCTTAGTACCTTTTCTGTTTTATCGTTCGCATTCATTTTCTATTTCCTCGGATTTAAATTAACATTATAACTATTCAGGGTGGTTATGAATACTCACCACTTACCCATATTTTATATGAAAATCCGCTTCTCGTAAATAGCCAAATGAATAATAATAGTTACTATAATTAAATCAATCCCGCTGCCGCATTTCTCAGTTCATCTGCCGCATGCTTTATCTCGGCAGCCTGCTCTTCGCTCACATTTCCGGGCTTTGTCCTTGAAATAAGCTTCTTCACATATGAAAGTGACGATTTCACACTCTTTTTCTGTGCGCTGTCCATAGCCTTTCTTTTTTCCTTGTCAGCCATGACATTTTCCACCTGTCGCACAAGCGTATCAGCCTCACTTCTTGCATCAATATAAGCCTTTCTCTGTCCGTCTGTTGCCTCATACTCCTGTGCCTCGCGGATTGCCTGCTCAATCTCAGAATCAGACAAATTTGAGCTTGCGGTAATCGTAATCTCCTGATGCTTTCCTGTGCCCAGGTCCTTTGCAGAAACCTGCACAATGCCGTTTGCATCTATATCAAACGTCACCTCTATCTGCGGCACACCTGCCGGAGCCGGCTTGATGCCCTTTAGCCTGAAGTTTCCAATCAGCTTATTGTCCCTTGCAAACTGCCTCTCACCCTGCAGTACCTTTATATCCACAGAGGTCTGGAAGCTTCCTGCAGTTGTAAAAATCTGGCTGTATCTCGTAGGAATAGTCGTATTTCTGTCAATAATTTTGGTTGAGACACCACCAACTGTCTCAATTCCGAGTGAAAGCGGTGTGACATCCATCAGTATAATCTCTGCCGCACTGCTGCCTGCGACAATTGCTCCACCGAGCTTGCCACCCTGTACTGCTGCACCGAGTGCCACGCACTCGTCAGGATTCAGGTTGTGTGAAGGCTCTTTCCCTGTAATTCTTCTTACCTCCTCAACAACAGCCGGCACACGTGTCGAGCCTCCTACCAACAGCACCATTCCAAGCTCTGCTGCACAAATCCCCGCATCTGAAAGTGCCTGATTGACAGGAATAGCAGTTCTCTCCACCAGATCCTTTGTTATCTCATTAAATTCAGCCCTTGTGAGGTTCATCTCCATGTGAACCGGCTGTCCCTTTACAGTGGTGATAAATGGCAGGTTGATAGTGGTTGAGGATGATGATGAAAGCACCTTTTTTGCCTTCTCAGCCTCCTCCCTGACACGCTGCATAGCAGTATTATCCTTTCTCAGATCCACATTCTGCTGTCTGTAAAACTCTGTGACAAGATAATTCGTGATTCTCTCATCAAAATCATCTCCACCCAGATGATTATCACCGGCTGTGGCAAGCACCTCTATCAGATTGTCCCCTATTTCGATAACAGACACATCGAAGGTTCCTCCTCCGAGGTCGTAGACAAGAATTTTCTGCTGCTGTCCGTGGTCCAGTCCGTATGCGAGTGCCGCAGAGGTTGGCTCATTTATGATTCGAAGCACATTAAGCCCCGCAATCCTTCCTGCATCCTTAGTTGCCTGCCTCTGCGCATCCGAAAAATATGCAGGAACTGTGATTACAGCGTCTGTCACTGCCTCACCAATATAGTCCTCTGCATCCTTTTTCAGCTTTCTGAGAATCATAGAAGAAATCTCAGGAGCTGAATACAGCTTTCCGTCCACTTTTGCCCTGAAATCGCTTCCCATCTGTCTCTTTATTGAGAAAAATGTCCTGTCCACATTGACTGCTGCCTGCCTCTTTGCAGCCTCGCCAACCAGTCGCTCTCCATTCTTTGTAAAAGCCACTACAGACGGAGTTGTTCTCTGACCCTCGCTGTTAGTTATGACTACCGGCTGATTGTTCTCCAATACTGCTACACAGCTGTTTGTTGTTCCTAAATCTATACCTATAACCTTGCCCATTTTATGCCTCACTGTTTTTTTATTTAAGTCTCATAAATAATTGATTTTTTTGACTTACTATTTCATCCTAATACTACTTTAAGCTTGGAAAATTCACTCGTCAAGGCATGAGGCTGTTATTTCAGAGAATGTTTATACTTTTAATTTTTATATCACAACATAACAACAAAGGCACCGCCGAAGCAGTGCCTTTGTTGATTAGTTTATAGGTTGGATTAAATGATAATTGAGGATTGCTTATTCACTTACTTTCTTTTTGAGTAATCCGAGTAATCCACATGCAATGAAAGATCCGATTACTAATGCAACAAGATACATTAACGGATTTCCGATTGTAGGAACTACGAAGATTCCTCCGTGAGGTGCCATGAGTGTACATCCAAATGCCATTGAAAGTCCACCTGCCACTGCTGAACCGACTACACATGCCGGAAGGACATGAAGCGGATCAGATGCTGCGAATGGGATTGCACCCTCTGTGATAAATGATAATCCCATGATAAAGTTTGTAGGTCCTGCCTTTCTCTCATCTGCTGTGAACTTGTTCTTGAAGAAGATTGTTGCAAGAGCGATTGCGATTGGTGGAACCATACCGCCAATCATAACTGCTGCCATAATATTGTAGTTTCCGGCAGCGATTGAAGCTGTACCAAATACATAAGCGGCTTTGTTTACAGGGCCACCCATATCTACTGACATCATTCCTCCGAGAAGTACTCCGAGCACTACTGCGCTTGCACCGTTAAGTCCATTAAGACCATTGTTGATAGCTGTATTTAAAGCTCCGATTGGAGGCTCAACTACAAACTGCATTATAACGCCTACCAGGAATATACCAAGCAGCGGATAAAGCAGAACCGGCTTCATACCATCAAGACTCTCCGGAAGTTTAGAAAATACCTTCTTTAAGAGAAGCACAATATATCCTGCAACGAAACCTGCTACAAGTGCTCCAAGGAAGCCTGATGTACCGTTTGCTGCGATTGAACCGCCTACAAAACCAACTGCAAGACCCGGACGGTCAGCAATACTCATAGCGATAAAACCTGCAAGAATTGGAAGCATAAATCCAAATGCTGTTCCACCGATTCCCTTAAACATTGCTGCGGCCTGTGTAATAGTACCGAAATTTGCTCTCTGGTCAGCCGGCAGTGAATTAAGGTCAACACTGAATCCATCGATAAGGAATGCGATTGCGATAAGAATACCACCACCAACTACGAATGGAAGCATATGTGAAACACCATTCATCAGATGCTTGTAAATCTGATGTCCAATGCTCTCTTTTCCACCAACTGATGAATGTGAAGCCTCTTTTTTACCTGATGCCTTAAATACAGGAGCATCACCGGCAGCAATTCTCTTTATGAGCTCTTCTGCCTTATTGATTCCGTCAGAAACCTGACACTCAATAACCTTCTTTCCGTCAAAGCGGTCTGTAGGTACATTTGTATCACAGGCAACTATAACACCTGCAGCCTTTGCGATTTCATCATCTGTGAGCACATTTTTGGCTCCGCCTGAGCCTCTTGTCTCAACCTTTACCTGATATCCAAGCTCCTTGGCTTTTTTCTCGATAGCCTCAGCAGCCATATAAGTATGGGCAATTCCTGTAGGACAGGCTGTAACTGCAACGATAAATACATCGTCCTTCTTCACCTCAACAGGCTCTTTAGCCTTTGCCTCTTTGGCAGCCTCTTTCTCATCCTTTGCTTTTTCAGCGCTATCGATGATATTTAAAAACTCATCAACTGAACCGGCATTGATAAGAGAATTTGTAAACTGCTCGTCCATCAGCATAACAGAGAGCTTGCTAAGCACCTGAAGATGCACATT
>OKUE01000134.1_pt1 | contig 23219 bp, 15 predicted proteins | sample 1606511 | NCBI WGS metagenome assembly OKUE01 (sample SAMEA3882505, study PRJEB24775) | human gut metagenome | biome: human-associated habitat; feature: intestine environment; material: feces | place: Netherlands | collected 2009/2010 | reverse complement strand
CCTGTTTGCCATTAAACAAGCTGTTGAGGAAGCAAATGAGCAAATCCTTGTTCATTGCTGTTCCAAAAATTCGCTTGAAACCGAAGTCGGTCAGCAAGCTGATGTATCTTTCTTCTACCTGTTTCATACGCTTTATGTTTTTATTTTCTTCTGCAAAGATACGCTGAATATTTGTAACTTCCAAATTTTTATGGCGATATTTTATTTATTTTGTAGGCTATGATGGGGGCAAATACAGAAATCTGGTGGGCTTCATTTTATGAACCCTACCACAAATCCCCAACCGAAAACGAAGGAACCCGATTCTGAATCTCTATGATTCGGAACCGGGCTCCAGGACTTAGTATCGAAAAAAATTAAAAATTGTCTTACTTGAAGTATCTCTTGTAAAGACCTGCGAAACCTGCACAGTGGCGAGCCTCGTCCTTAGCCATCTCATGAACAGTATCGTGGATAGCATCAGAACCCTGCTCCTTGGCAAGCTTGGCAATGCGGAACTTGTCCTCGCAAGCACCCTTCTCAGCTGCGATGCGAGCCTCGAGATTGCTCTTGGTATCACCCAAAACCTCACCCAACAACTCTGCAAAGCGAGATGCATGGTCAGCCTCCTCGAAAGCATAACGCTTGTAAGCCTCTGCAATCTCTGGATAACCCTCGCGGTCTGCCTGGCGAGCCATTGCAAGATACATACCTACCTCGCCACACTCACCTGCAAAGTGATCCTTCAATCCCTTGATGACCTCCTCATTGACGCCATCCTTATATGCCTGACCGAGAACGTGTACAGTAGCGAATGTCAAATCATCATCCACTGCATCTTCCATCTCCTTGAACTTGCTGGCTGGAGCCTTGCAAATAGGGCACTTCTCTGGTGCCTCTGTACCCTCATAGATGTAACCACAAACGGTGCAAATAAATTTTTTCTTCATAATGTTAATGTATTAAAAATGTTCTTGTATTGTATTATCTTATTACTATTAAATCGTCTTGTCTGACGAATCATTTCGGCTTTCTGTTCCTGTTAATTCGTCTTCTTCTCCATCTTCTTGGCGCAAGCTGAACAGATGCCCTTGTAGTAGAGCTGTTCCTCCTGCACGATGTTTCCATCTATCACCTTGGTCTCTGTTACCCTTGGTGCTTGCTCATCGAAGAGGTCGATGATCTTGCCGCAGTTCTTGCAGTAGAAGTGAACGTGTGGCTCGATGTTGCCATCATAGCATACGCGATGTTCGTCGATAGTGATCATCTGGGCTGCATTTACCTCACTCAGCATGCGGAGCGTGTTATACACTGTGGTACGGCTTAGGGTCGGTACCTTGTCCTCCAAAGCTTTGTAAACATCTTCGATGTTTGGGTGGGTAGGGTGCTTGATCAGGTAGTCCAGGATTGCCAGTCTCTGTACTGATGGTCTGATGCCTTTCTCTACCAATCTGTTGTAAGCTTCTGTTTTTTTCATATTCCTATCTCTTGATTGATTTTTACGTTTGCAAAGGTAATGAATTTATTTCTATCTACCAAATAATTCTGTAAAATATCCAAAATAATAGGTATTGTTTTTAGATAATTTACAGAATTAAATGTTTATTCACAAAAAAGAGGCTATTTTCCGGTCTTTACGCCCAGGAATTTATCTACCATCATCAGCTGCTTGAGCTGGAAGGCTGGCTTGCATGCCTTCTTTGCCTTGAGCTTGATGGTGAAGAGATCGCGGGTGCCCTCTACGGCTGGCTGCTCACCGATGTTGACGAAGGTAGGGTAGAGCACCTTGCTGCCATCTGAGTGCAGACGGTCCTTGGTGAGGTTCTCCATCTTGCCCATATCCTTCACATCCACTCCGATGAACTCGTATTCGGTGGCGCTGTATGGCAGGGCGAAGCTCAGGGCATTGAGCGATACGAGACCCTTGCCCTTTACGGTGAGGGTGATGGTTTCGCCTGCCTTGTACATCTTCTTGTCAGCTGCGAGACTGATGCTGCCCTCTACGGCTGGCACCTTCTTGCTGCTTACTCCGCTCTTGAGCTGGGTAGCCACCACGGAGATATCGTAGGCGTCGATGAGACCGTTGCCGTTGATATCGCCCTTGCTTACGTAGCCCTCGAAGTCCTTGTCGCCCCTGCGCAATCCGCAGTAGTTGAGGTAAGAGGTGAAGTCGTTCTCGTCGATGCGCCCGTCGTGGTTGATGTCGCCAGCCTTCTCCATCTTGCTGCCTGGAACCTTGAATACGTACATCTCGGCACCCGAACCCATTCCGCCTCGGGCTTCCTCTACGGTCATCCTGATGTACTGAGCCTCTGGGTTGCCCTGGAACTGGTATTCCTTTACGGCATTCTCGTTCTTCCAGTCGAAGCTTCCGGTCTCGGTCCAGTTGATGCCGTCGTTGCTGATGGCGAACTTGCCCTTCTGGATCTGTCCGTTGGTCTCGCGCTCAGAAGCCGGGAGATAGTGAATCTTCTCGAGCTTGGCGATGCCGTTGAGGTTGAGGGTTACATCGAATGGAAGCACTCCCTCCTTCTTGTAGTAGTCGGTGTGCCAGAAGTTCTTCTCGTTGAAGTCGAACATCTTCGAAACCTCCAGTCCTTCCCAGTCTTTGGCAGAGTTGGTGACTGTGATGTTGCGGATAGCTTCATCGAGAGGGTCCTTGATGGTATGCGCCTGAACGGTGGTCCATTCAGAAACGCCGTCCTTGTTCACGGCTCTCACCTGCACCTCGTAATCGGTTTCCGGCTTCAGGTTCTCGATGGTGAATTCGTTGCTGCGGATGGTGGAATGAATCACGCCATCCACCTTCACCTCGTAGTAGTCGGCGTTGGCCTGCTTGTTCCAGGTAGCCACCAGCTCGAATGCCTTGTTAGGGCTCTGGCTGTCCTTCATCGTTACCTGAGGAGCAGCGAGGGTACCGGTGGCGTGGAGCAGCACATCAGCATCATCCATCTGATAGCCATCCATGCGGAGCTCTACGTCGTTGGCAGTGATGTCGGTCTTCGCCAGTCGCACATAAACCATCGGATTCTTGCGGATATCCATCTTCTCGAAGTCGCTGCCCGGTGTGGCGAAGCGGTTGAGCTGAGGAGCCTCGTCGAAGAACCACGCATTTGCGGTGTTGCGGAGTTCATCGAGCGAATTCACCTGGGTCAGCTTCACGCTCTTTCCGCCAATCTTCGCCGCCAGCTTCTTAGGCATCTGGCTCAGATTGATGCGCAGCTCGGTAGCCTGGTTCTTCTCCTGACCCTGGAAGTGGCCCGTGGTCTTGTAGATATGTACGTTGAGACGGTCCTTCTGCAGGGAAGAGGTGATGTGGGTGGTGGCGTGCTCGCCCAGGCGGTAAAGCTCGGTCTTGCCGTCATCATCATAGAGGGCGTAATGGGTTTCGCCGTATGGATAGAGTTCGAAGATGCGCTGGGTGTTGTCTATCTGCGATACGTTGTTGTTAGGATTTACCATCGGGATGATGGCGCCTCGCTTCACGAAGACAGGCAGTTTCCAGTAGGGAGCCTCAAACTCGTTGATGATTCTTCCACCTTTATATATATGTCCGCTGAAGTAATCCACCCATTCGCCCTGAGGCAGGTAGATGCCGTTGCGGATGTCGTTGCCCTCCTTATCCATCTTGGTTTCCTTGTAGATAGGAGCCACGAGGAACGACGGACCGCACATAAACTGATACTGCGTTGCCTTGCCCAGGGTATAAGGATTGGCATCGTCGAGGAACATCGCTCTTACCAGCGGCTTGCCGGTTACAGCCTCGTGGGCTGCTGTGTAGATGTATGGCATCAGCTCTGATTTGAGCTTCAGATACCAGCGGTTGACGGAAGTAACCGGTTCGCCCAGGATATGAGGATACTTGGCATTGCTGCCCCAGCCATCCATGTTCAGACCCATTGCGGTGAAGGCCTTCCATTCGAATTCTCGCATGTTGACGATTGGATTCTTTCCGCCGAAGATACCGTCGTTGTCGCATGTGATGTTGGAGATACCCGAAAGTCCGGCTCCGATGAAGGTAGGGATGTGGAAGCGGATGTACTCCCAGTCGCCGCCCGTCTGGTCGCCCGACCAGACGGATGCGTATCGCTGTGTACCCGCCCATCCATCGAGCGAGATGATGAACGGGCGGGCATTCTCGCCATAGTAAGGCATGATCTGAGCCACGTCAGCCACACCGTTCAATCCGAAGGAATAGCCGTCGCCTACCCAGGCCACATCGGTCTTGAGCACTCTTACGCCAGCTGTTCCCACCTCCTTCACGATGTCGCGCTGCAGGAGCGCCTCGATGCTGTCTTTCGGATGCAGGTCTGACTGGGTCCAGAGTCCGATCTCCACACCGTGCTTGCGGGCGTAATCTCCGAATTTCTTCAGGTTCTGGATGTTGCCGTCCAGGGTAGTCTCCTGACCGTATCCGGCTCCGTATCCATCGTTTGGCAGGAACCATCCCAGCGGCATATCGTGCTTCACATATCGGTCGATTGCCGCACGTGCCGAGAACTGGTAGTTATTCTTCTCGCCATTCAGTGATTCCTTGATTCCGGTCTTGTCGCTGGCACTCTCCTTATACGTCTTTCCATCCTCGAACACCATGGTTCGGCCCTTGTCGGCCTCCTTCCAGTAGTCGCGGTTGTAGGCATTGAGATGTCCCTCGTAGAAGCCGAACTTAGGGAGGAGTACAGGGTTGCCGGTGAGCTGGTAATAGCCATCGAGCAGATCGGTAGGCTTTTTGCCCACCATGAAGAAAACGTCTAAGTTCCTGGATTCGTGAGAGAGTTCTACCTTTCCGTTTTGGGTAGAACCGAAGTCGTAGAGACCTGGCTTGAAGGTGTACCACATGAAGCCGTAGCCAGCGGTTGACCAATAGAATGGGGCGGGGGAAGCCACTCCGCCATCTACCCAGTTGTTGGTGTTGACGATTTCGATTTTCTCACCCTTGTGAGAGAATCTTCCGTTCTGTACGCCGCCACCGAAGAAATACTCATCCGGCTGTTCGCGCAGACTGAGGGTTACCTTTTCGGGGGTAAACTGTGCCGGAGCGCTTTGCTCTGCCACGGTCTTTCCGTTTTCGAGGTTGATGATTCTGAAGAGCTGGGTAGCCTTGTCGAAGATGACCTGTGCCTTGGTGGTAGAAAGGATGATGGAGTTGTCGTTCTCCTCTACCTTCACCTGCTTATGATTCAGGGCAGTGCGTGGATTATCCACCAGGATGCTCGCCTCAGGCTTTGCCTCGGGCGCTCTCATCACGCCATCGTTGTGATCTTCGAAGATACGGAAAACACTTTCGCCATAGAAATCTACGGCGACACGTTGCTGGTTGGCGAAGACAATCTCCACCAGCGTAGGATTGATTCTGAGAATCTGAACATCTCCCGTCTTCACGGTCTGGGCTGCCTTTTGGGCATCGGGAGCGGATGGAAGCAGGGGAGATGATGCTGTGTTGGTTGTGTTGGCAACCATAGGCAAGGTTACTGCCATTGCCATCAGGTTGCCAACAGATAATTTCTTATAAATATTACTCATTTTTTATTTATAGATTATTTTGAGAGTTTTTCGATAGTTACCGCCACACGCCCTGAAAGGGCAGAAGCTCCTAGCCCAGGGCATCGCCCTGGGGTAATGATGGATGCAAGTCTGTCGCCCTGTAAGGGCAAAAGCCTTCAAATACCAGGCAATATACAAAGCTTTTGCCCTTACAGGGCGCCTTGCTGATTGCTTGTATACCCAGGGCGATGCCCTGGGCTAGGAGCTTCTGCCCTTTCAGGGCGTCCTTGAACCACATTCGCTAGTTCTTCAGGGCGTGTGGAGCATACTTGCGAAACTTGAATCTCTAATTTCTATTCTTACAGTTTTTCGATGAATGCCTTCATCTCTGCCTCGTGTTCCTTCGCCTTGAGGAAAAGATGCCACTGGTTTTGGGCTCTTACGAGGTTGTGCTCAGGATACTTGCACTTCCAGTAGTGGTCGCCGTTGAGGTAATCCCAGAGGAAGCGGACTGCTTGCATGTATGGGAAGAGCTCGGCTGCATGAGGAAGCAGGGAAATCTCCAATGGAGAAAGGAAGGCTGATGCTGACTCCACATAGCCGCGGGTGAATGATTCGAAGATGTCCATGCGGAAATCTATCTTCTCGAACTCTGGAGAATCCTCGGCGATGGTATTGGCTGCCGTGCGGAGGAAATCGCCGTAATCGCTCACGAAGAGTGATGGCATCACGGTATCGAGGTCGATGACGCACAATACGCGACCCTCTTCATCAAACATCATGTTGTTGACCTTGGTATCGCAGTGGCAGACATGCTTCTGCAACTTACCCTCGCGGAAGAGACGCTGGCAGAGACACATCTCATCCATATAACTCTCTATTTCTGCGATGAAATCCTTTACGCCTTCTGCGCGTCCGGCACGGTCTTCCTTGACAGCCTGACGGAGCTGGTCGCGGCGCAGTTCCATATTGTGGAAATCAGGGATGGTTTCGCCGAGGCGGTCGGTGATATCGGTGAGCTGAGCCTCGAACTCTCCGAAGGTCTTTCCTGCGTAATAAGAACTTTCTGGGTTTACTGCCTCCTGGGTGATGGCACGAGGAATGAAGACGGAAATGCGCCAGTACTGCTGGTCTTCGTCTTTTACATAGGTCTTGCCGTTGCTCGCCTTGACGAAGGTGAGCACCTTGCGGTTGATGTCGTCAGCGCCCTGTTTTTCGAGCTGCTGGCGGATGTGGGTAGTTACTTCCTCGATATTATGCTGCAAGAGATCTACATCGGTGAAGATAGAGTCGTTGATGCGCTGGAGAACATAGTCTGGTGCATCATCTTCTACTGTTGTCACCTTGTAGGTGTCATTGATGAGTCCATTACCGAGAGGCTTTACCTCATTTACAGTTCCGGTGATATCGAACTGTGAGATGATAGGTTTGAGATCTTTCATTTTAGTTTGGTTTTAAATATATTTTTAAAGCTTTTGCCCTTACAGGGCGTAGTTTCTTATTGGATTTTTAACCCAGGGCAACGCCCTGGGTTGTTTGGATGCAAGCCTTTCGCCCTGTAAGGGCAAAAGCTTTGACATTATCTCAGGTCGATGACTTCTGCTCCTGGGAATTCCTTGCTGTTGAAGACGAAGGAATTGTTGGAAATGCCCTTTGCCTTGAAGCCGGAGATATCGATGGTGCTCCAGGTAGAGCCCTGGCGCATCTTTACCTGCGATGGCACGTGGGTGTTCTTGTTGATGGTGATATACATCTCTGCCACGGTGCGCTTCTGGTTGTTGGCAACGAGATGTACCTGATAGTTGCCGCCCACAGTCTTGAGGGTGCTCTTATATCCTGTCTTGTAGATGTGGATGAAGGTATAAGGATTCATCGACATCTGCTTGGCCTGGGTAGGGTTGCTCACGTTCACCTCGTTGGTCTTCTTCATATAAGTCCACTGGGTCTTGCCGTTATACCATACGATGGCTTCCGGTGTGCGCGCATTAAACTTGTTACCCTTGATGGTGATGGTACCGCTTGCCGAACCATACTTAGGGCTAGACAGCTTGAAGTTGGCGGTAGCACCCTTCTTGTTGCCGATGACGGCAGCGGTCTTGTCGAGCACCTGCTGGGCGGTCTGCGCCATAGTGCCCAGGCTCATCATCGCTGCGAAAGCGATAGCTAAAATCTTTTTCATATCCTTACTGTTTATTGTATTATTCAAATTATGAGTTTCTCAGCTGCATCAGCAATGTATTGAGCTGGTTCTCATCCTGCAGGAGTACCTCTCTTGGCTTACTGCCCTGAGCGGCTCCTACGATGCCTGCAGCCTCAAGCTGATCCATCAGTCTGCCGGCACGGTTGTAGCCGATGCTGAAACGGCGCTGAATCATACTGGTGCTGCCCTGCTGCGAGAGAACGATGGCGTGGGCTGCCTCCTCGAAATATGGATCCAGGTTGCGGGTATCTACGCTGCCGTTGCCTCCTACGCCGCCATCTTCGCTGGCTGGTTCAGGGAGTTCCATCGGTTCGATAGGACCAGGCTGGTTGCAGATGTATTCGTTGATGCGCTCAATCTCTGGTGTATCTACGAAGGCGCACTGTACACGCACCGGTTCGTTGCCGTTGAGATAGAGCATATCACCACGACCGATGAGCTGGTTGGCTCCCGTTCTGTCGAGGATGGTCTTGGAGTCGATGGCCGAAGTTACCTTGAAGGCAATACGGCCCGGGAAGTTCGCCTTGATGTTACCGGTGATGATGCTGGTGGTAGGACGCTGGGTGGCGATGATCATGTGGATACCCACGGCACGTGCCAGCTGGGCGATGCGGGCGATAGGAAGCTCTACCTCCTTGCCGGCTGTCATGATCAAATCTCCAAACTCATCGATAATTACCACGATGTATGGCATAAATTCGTGACCATCAGTCAGTTTCAGTCTGTGGTTCACGTATTTCTGATTATACTCCTTGATGTTTCTGGCTCCCGCCTTCTTCAGCAGGTCGTAGCGGCTATCCATCAGCACACAGAGGCTGTTCAGCGTTCTCACCACCTTGGTTACATCGGTGATGATAGGCTCCTCCTCATCCGGAACGGCAGCCATAAACTTGTTGGTGATGCGTGAATATACGCTGAACTCCACCTTCTTAGGGTCGATGAGCACCAGCTTCAGCTCGTTAGGATGCTTCTTGTAGAGCAGGGAAGTGATGATGGCGTTCAGACCAACAGACTTACCCTGACCGGTAGCACCGGCAACGAGCAGGTGAGGAATCTTCGCCAGATCCACCATGAACACCTCGTTGGTGATGGTCTTGCCCAGCGCGATAGGCAGCTCCATCTTGGTTTCCTGGAACTTCTTGGAGTTCAGGATGCTCTCCATGCTCACGATGTTTGCCTTGGCATTAGGCACCTCGATACCGATGGTTCCCTTGCCAGGGATAGGAGCGATGATACGGATACCCAGGGCAGCGAGGCTCAGGGCGATATCATCCTCCAGGTTCTTGATCTTGGAGATGCGCACACCCTCAGCAGGCTGAATCTCGTAGAGAGTGATGGTAGGACCCACGGTGGCACGGATGGTCTTGATCTGTACGCCGAAGTTGCCCAGCACCTCGATGATCCGGTTCTTGTTGGCCTTCTGCTCCTCTTCGTCGATAGACACCTCCTGGTCGTCGTATTTCTTCAGCAGGTTGAGGGTAGGGTACTTGTATCTTGTGAACGGCTCCTTTGGATTGATAGGCGTATTGAGCACCTCGGCATTGCTTACGGTGTTGCTGGTAGCCTTCTCCTCTCCGGTAGCCACAGAGATATCCATTCCGATATGAGCCGAAGCGGCAGCGGCTGCAGCCATCTCCTGGCGCTCTCTTTCTGCGCGCTGGGCTCTGAGCTCACGCTGCTGCTGAATCAGACTCGGAGCAGCTACGTTCTTGTCTGCATCAGCCTGCTGGCTGTCATCGGCTGCGGCTGCATCGAGGTCGATTGGCGTGGTGGTCTTCTCATTTCCGTCCTTCTGCTCCTTGTCCATCTCCTGCTGCAGAGAACTTTCCTGGTTCTGGTCAGCCCCCTGGTCAGGAGTTGTCTCCTGAGCCTGAGAAGTCTCGGAGTTCTCATCCATCTCATCCTCCTCATCCTGCACCGTACCCTGGGCAGCATTGCGGTAAGCTTCATCGATGGCATTATTCTCCTCCTGCTTCTCCCTATGGTTGGTAATCTCGAATTTCACCTTATTAGATATATAGCCGATAGGGTTGAGAGCCTTTCTCACGATGGTGATGGTCTCGGTGGTGATATAGGTGAGGAATGCGATGGCCACGAAGAGAAGGATGGCGGTGAGTCCCGGAGGACCGATGACATTCTCCAAGGTCTGGACCACAAACATGCCGTGCTTTCCGCCCGGATTGAAGATGAGACTACCGAAGATAGGAGTGAGGAACTTGGCGAAGGTGACGGATGACCAGATCATCACCACCATCATGCAGAAGAACCACTTCCAGAGATTCACACGATAGACATTCATCAGCTGGAACCCCACCATCACCACGAAGCAGGGAATCAGGAAGGCAGGGAAACCGAAGTTCACCGCCATCAGCCAATAGGAGAGGATGGCTCCCATGGATCCGCAGTAGTTCTGGAACAGCTGCTGGGTGTTGGTCCATTCTCCGGGCTGCATGTTCTCCAGCAAGCTCTGGTCGGCAGCGCCCGTACTGAGGAAGGAAATCATCGCCAGCATCATGACGACAGCAACTACGAGCAAGGCGAGTCCGAGGAAGAAATCGGTAATCGTATTGTTGAAAATATATTGTAAACCAATGGCTTCGCTAAATGATTTAGTTTTGCCTGATGTTCTTTTCTTTGCCATTTTTCTATTTCTTTTTAATATTTAACTGCAAAATTAGCAAAAAAGATTGAGAAACGCTCCTTTTTTTCGGGATTTTTTGCTAATTTTGCAACTTGTAATGAATAAATAGCAGTAATGAAGATAATTTTCACTAGTTTCGAAAAGAAAACTATCAATAGCCTGCCTCGAATTCTCTTTCCTGGCAATATGATAGTGATAGATAAGGCTGAAGATACAGATGCCGCTGTAGAATATCTCCTGGGACAGGATATTCTGGGTGTGGATACGGAGACACGACCGAGTTTCTCCAAGGGTATGCACTTCCAGGTGTCGCTGCTGCAGGTGAGTACCCGCGATGTATGCTATCTCTTCCGCCTGCATCTCACGGGTATGACACCAGCCATCATCCGATTCCTGGAGGATAAAAAGGTGCCAAAAGTGGGATTGTCTTGGCATGATGACCTCTTGCAGTTGCATCGCAGATGCGATTTCAAGCCGGGATATTTCATCGAGTTGCAGGATGTGGCTAAGAAATTCGGCATCAAGGATATGAGCTTGCAGAAAATCTACGCCAACCTCTTCCATCAGAAAATCAGCAAGGCTCAGCGACTCAGCAACTGGGAATCCCAGGAGCTCAGAGAGGCTCAGTGCAGATATGCCGCCACGGATGCATGGTGCTGCATTCATATCTACGAGGAGTTCAACCGTCTCAGCAAGGCTGACGATTACGAGCTGGTAGAATTCTAGGTTGATGTATTCGATTTTTCGTAAAAGAGAGAATTGATAGAACTTAAAAGACTATATAATATAATAATGTATAAGAACGTATATTTAAAGAAAGGAAAAGAAGAATCTCTCAAGAGATTCCATCCATGGATATTCTCCGGCGCTATCCAGCGCATGGACAATGATATAGAGGAAGGTGAAACCGTAAGGGTTTTCACTTCTGCTGGCGACTTCATCGCCATCGGTCACTATCAGATCGGTTCCATCGCCGTGAGAGTGCTCTCTTTCAGCGATGTGGATATCGACAACGAGTTCTGGTGCGCCCGATTGGAGTCGGCTTACAAGATGCGTCTGGCGGTAGGTATCGCCGGAAATCCAGACAACAACACCTATCGACTGGTGCATGGCGAGGGAGATAACCTGCCGGGTCTCGTTATCGACTGCTATGGTCCTACTGCCGTGATGCAGGCTCACAGTGTGGGTATGCATGTATGCCGTATGGAGATTGCCAAGGCGCTGAAGCAGGTGATGGGCGATGAGCTGCAGAACATCTACTACAAGAGCGAGACCACCCTGCCATACAAGGCAGACCTGCGCCAGGAGAATGGCTTTATTTTGGGTGGCGATGCCGATGACGTAGCTGTGGAGAACGGATTGAAGTTCCATATCGACTGGCTGCGCGGTCAGAAGACCGGTTTCTTCGTAGATCAGCGTGAGAACCGCTCCCTGCTCGAGCATTACGCCAAGGGCAAGAGCGTGCTCAACATGTTCTGCTATACCGGCGGTTTCTCAGTCTATGCCATGCGCGGCAATGCCAAGGCGGTTCACTCCGTGGACAGCAGCGCCAAGGCGATCGAGCTGACCAATGAGAACATCGCTCTCAACTTCCCTGGCGACCCACGCCACGAGGCATTCTGCGAGGATGCCTTCAAGTATCTGGATGAGCACGACCAGCAGTATGATCTCATCATCCTCGATCCTCCAGCCTTTGCCAAGCACCGTGCAGCGCTGCGCAATGCGCTGAAGGGATATACCCGCCTGAATGTAAAGGGCTTGCAGAGAATCAAGAAGGGTGGAATCCTCTTCACCTTCAGCTGCTCTCAGGTGGTAACCAAGGATAATTTCCGCAACGCTGTGTTTACTGCAGCAGCCCAGGCAGGAAGAAAGGTTCGCATCCTGCACCAGTTGCATCAGCCAGCCGATCATCCTATCAACATCTATCATCCTGAAGGCGAATACCTGAAGGGACTCGTGCTTTATGTGGAGTAAGCTCTGACAGCGTAAAAAGAGTAAAATCTCTATGTCAGAGTATATACGATGAAGAATGTAGAGTAAAAATACAATGAAGAAATTTTCAATCATGATATGTCTGGTTTCAGCACTTCTGCTGGGAATGGCCAGTTGCGGCGATTCACAGCAGAAGCGACTGCGACTGAGCAAACAGGAGAAGGCCCGACTCGACAGCATCGACCGGGCTTCGCTCAAGGTGGGTGTGATGCCTACGCTCGATTGCCTTCCGGTATATCTGGCTTACGAGGACAGCATCTTCCTGAAGCAGGGAGTAACGGTACATCTCTATCGCTACAATGCGCAGATGGACTGCGATACAGCCATCGCCCGAAAGAGGGTAGAGGGTACGGTGACCGACCTGGTGAGAGCTGCCCGCCTGCAGAAGCAGGGTACACAGCTCTTCTATCCTGTCTCTACCAATCTGTACTGGCAGCTTATCACCAACCGCAAGGCGCGTATCTCGGAGCTGAAGCAGCTGTCAGACAAGATGATAGCCATGACCCGTCATTCTGCCACCGATTATCTCTCTACGCTTGTCATCGACAGCGTGAAGACCAAGTATGACGTATATCGCGTGCAGATCAACGACCTGAACATCCGCCTGCGCATGCTCCTCAACAATGAGATGGATGCCGCCTGGATGCCGGAGCCATACGCCACACAGGCAAGAATGGCTAAGCATGTGGCACTGGCGGATAGTAGAGACAAGAACCTCCAGTTGGGAGTGATTGCCTTCCGCAGCAAACTGAAGAGAGAACCCCGAAGAAAAAAACAAATCGACAGATTCGTGAAAGCTTACGACATCGCTGTAGATAGCATCAATAAGAATGGCGTACAACACTATGCCGCTTTACTGACCAAGTATTATGGTATTGATGCCCAAACCGTTAGCAATCTGCCAAAATTAAAGTACAGTCACGCTATGGAGCCTCGCCAGCGAGATCTCAAGGTGGCAGATATTAACAATTAAACAACTACAATTATGTCAGAAGAAGTAAATTTGTCAGAAGAGTCTAATAACCCAGAAGAAGTTCTGGATCAGGATTTTTTGTTGGAGAAGATTGACGAAATGCGTGATTTGATTCATCAGCAGCGTTTCGCCGAATGCAAGCCAATGCTTGTAGCAATTTTTGAAAATTGTCCGAACCATAAGCAGTATATGCGCCGTCTGATGCATGGTTTGCTGACAACCGTTCTCGCCAACATGAGCCTCTTGCAGCGCAAGAAGTTGCCTGATGATATGCTTGGCATTCTCAAGCAGTATGTCAAACCATCAGAGGAGCTTGATATCCCGGAAATGACACCCGAGGCTAGAACGAAGTTCGTCTTCGGCGCTGTTTCTGAGCTTGACCAGCTTCTGGAAGATATCGAGATGGATATCCGTTCAGAACAGGGTATTTTCAAGGATTTGAAAAAGCAGGGTGAGGCGATAGATATCAAGGAGGTGAAGCCAACCCTCGAGAAATTCGTTTCCCGAGAGGCGATGCTTTTCCTGAACCACGACCTCTCGAAGGAGGATCAGGACCAGGCTTCAGCCCGTCTGTATCAGGAGTGGGAAGAGTATCGCGAAAAGATCTTCGACAGATTTGTCTCTTCTGGATATTGGAATGATGAGGAACGTGCTGTTGTCAAAGACACCATCCTTTCGCCTACAGTTGATTCCTTGACCTCTCAGCTTCTGGTGAGTGCCATTACGCTCTCTGCCGCCACCGTTTTCGATATGGGTAAATTCACTTTGCTCTACGATATCTACCGCCTGGCAGATGACGATGAGGTGAAGGTGCGTGCCCTCCTGGGATGGCTGCTGGTTTCTACGAATTGCGGCTGCTACGAACAGCAGCCTGACTTCCGTAGTTTTGCCGAGCAGTTGACCGAGGATTGCAAGAATGATTCAGACTTGCTTGCCGAAATCATAAAAGCCCAGAAGATGCTTGCCGTGACTGTATTCAGCGAGCAGAAGTCTATCGACTATACCAATGACATCATGTCATCGCTGTCAAAACGTTTCCTCGGCGACCTGAAGGATAAGGTAGCCGATTTGCTGGAGGCTGATGAAGATATGCGAAATATCTTCGAAATCGATGAAGACGAGGAAACTTCGGAAGAGAGTCCTATCCGTTCTGTCGATATCAATACCGACGAGGATGGAATCCCTAATCTCGACGTGGATATGGATAGCCCGCTCTCTATGGATGAAATGATGGATAAGGGTATTGACATCCTCTTGCCGCAGTTTAAGATGTTACGAGACCAGACTGATTTCTTTACTCATCTGTACAATTGGTTCATGCCTTTCTATCTGAAGAATCCTCATATAACCGAGGCTCTCGGATTCGTAGATGAGAAGAGAAAGTTCTGCAAGGCTTTCTGTTCTACTGCAAGGTCATGTCCTGCCGATGCCTATTCCCTGGCAAACCTGATTGTCTCTCATCCTAATGAGATACCGGAAAATATTGTTGACTGTTACGATGACCCTGAGGATGAGGGAGATGGCAGCGAGCCTGCAGATGAGGAAGAGATTGTTAATGAATTTTTTAAAGAGCCTGGAGAGCATCGTGCAAAGCGTATCCGTATCAACTACATCCGCAACCTCCTGCGCTTCTCCAAGTTCTATACAGCGAAGGATGAAATCTTCAATATCCTCGACGAGCTGGATGATGACAAACCAGCCTATGCCGTCTTGGCGGGTCCTCTTTTCCAGGATGAATTCTTCGATAAGTACCGCATGGCTATAGCCCGCTATTCCTTCCGCCGCGAGTTCCCTGACCTGGTTGAAGTGATGCTGGAAGGTGTGCCATGCGACACGCTGGAGATGCACTTCATGAAGGGATGGGTATGTATGCAGAAGGGAGACAATCATAGTCTCCGCATGGCTGTCGATCACTTCAAGAAGATGCTGAAGATAAAGCCTGACATGAAGCAGGTATATCTGCAGCTGGGCATCTGCTATCGTAATCTAATCCAGGTGGATGAGTATCTGGAGAATTTCGACAAGCTGATGGAGTTCAAGGATTCATTCTCAGAAGAGGAACTCTTCAAGTTGAAACTGGATAAACTGAAGTTCATCGTCATGAACAACAGATTTGAAGAAGCGATGCCGCTGGCTTACGAGCTGGATTATACCCACCCGGAGAATCAGATGGCGGGAGCCTTGCTCACACAGCTGCTTATCAAGATAGGTGGCGAACATGCGGAAGAGAACTTCCTGAAGGCTCATCAGCGCCTGGATGAATATTTCGCCGAAGCGAACGAGCTTTTCGGTAGTTTCGAGAAGATGAAAAAAGAGGGTAAGGATACGAAGAATATGATGATGCAGGCGATGGATCTCTTCTTCAAGATGATGAAGAATGATAAGGCTGCCGAAGCGTACAACAACTATTCGCTTGGTCTCCTGGCATTGATAGAACATCAGCCGAAAAAGGCTATGGGACCTTTCTTCAGGGCTTATGCCTATTATGTAGAAAAGGATGAAAATGTATTCTTTGAAGCCCTTAAGGAAGACTATAAATGGTTGAAGAACTATGGATGTTCTTACACTGATTTGATGATTATCTATAATCAAGTAGTGGCTGAACACCAGAAATCGCAAGAAGAAATAAAGAAGTATGCCGATAAATCAGAATAGAAATAACAATAACAAAACACAGATAGATACCAACTACGCCCACCTGCAACCGCAGGCGGTGGAGTTGGAGAAGGTGGTTCTGGGTGCATTGATGATTGATACCGATGCTTTTTCGGTAGTATCCGAGATGCTGAAACCCGAAACCTTCTATGATCCGAGACATCAGAAAATCTACGAGGCGATTCAGACCATGAATATGGAGGAGCGCCCCGTGGATATCATGACCGTTACGGATGAACTCACCAAGATGGGCGCCATCGAGAAGGTGGGTGGAGCCGGTTACCTGATGGAGATTTCCTCGCAGGTGGCTTCGGCTGCCCACATCGAGTACCATGCCCGAATCCTGGCGCAGAAATATCTGCAGCGACAGCTCATCCATTATGCCGGCGACATCGAGACCCAGGCGTATGATGAGGGTGTGGATGTGGACGAACTCATGCAGCATGCCGAGGGTGAGCTTTTCCAGCTCTCTCAGGGTAATATGAAGCAGGATTACACCCAGATTGATCCGGTGATCAAGGACGCCGTGGATATCCTGCAGCGTGCCGCCCAGAACAAGGGCGGACTCACGGGTATTCCTACCGGTTACCAGCAGATGGATGATATGACTTCCGGATGGCAGCCTTCCGACCTGGTGATCATCGCCGGACGTCCTGCCATGGGTAAGACTTCCTTCGCACTGAGTATCGCCAAGAATGTAGCGGTAGATCACGGGGTGCCTATCGGATTCTTCTCGCTTGAAATGAACAACGTTCAGCTGGTCAACCGTCTTATCTCGAATGTCTGCGAGATTTCGGGTAAGAAGATCCTGAACGGTCAGTTGGATCCAAGCGAGTGGGAGCGACTGGACAAGAAGATCCGTTCTCTCACGGGTGCACCTATTTATATAGATGATACTCCGGGTCTCTCCGTCTTTGAGTTGAGAACCAAGGCGCGCCGACTGGTGAGAGAGAAGGGAGTGAAGCTGTTGATGATCGACTACCTCCAGCTGATGAATGCCAACGGAATGAAGTTCGGTAGCCGCCAGGAAGAGGTTTCCACCATCTCCCGTTCCCTCAAGGGACTTGCCAAGGAGTTGAATATCCCGGTACTCGCCCTCTCTCAGCTCTCGCGTAACGTAGAAAACCGTGAGGGTCTCGAAGGAAAGCGACCTCAGTTGAGCGACCTCCGTGAATCCGGAGCCATCGAGCAGGATGCCGATATGGTACTCTTCGTTCATCGTCCGGAATACTATCACATCTATCAGGATGAAAAGGGAAACGATCTTCATGGTATGGCGCAGATCATCATCGCCAAGCACCGTAAGGGTGCCACCGGAGATGTACTCCTGAACTTCCGTGGCGAGTTCACCCGCTTCCAGGATCCTACCGATTCCTATACTCCAGTACAGGAGGGTGGTGAAATCATGGGTTCCAAGATGAACGGCGGGGCTGCTGATGGGATGATTGCCAGCGGTGCCATTCCACCTCCGCCGATGACAGGACCTGACGGTCCGTTACCTTTCTAGAAGAAAAGAGAATAATTTCGTACCAGAACGTTCTTTTTCTGAATAATCTGGCATAAAAACGGCACATTTCTCTAGATTTTGGGTAAAAAATAGGTAAAAAATGGCAATTTGATAGATTTTCTATTAAAAAAGTTATAAATTGTTTGCGTATATCAGAGAAAATGATTACCTTTGCCAGCGATAAATATATAACGTATAAAAATAGAAAAATATGAGAGCATTAGCGTTGAATATTACAAGCATTATTATTATTCGACTTCGACTGCAGCATGTAGGCGGAAGTGATAAGGTGTGCGTATAGTTCAGCGGTTTGGATATATTGAGCCTTTCTACACTTCCGTATATGGGAGTGAGAAAGGCTTTTTTAATTCCCAGCTCTTTACGCCCTTGCCAAAAGTAAGGGCACAATGTTGCCCCTAAAGGGCAAAAGCTTTAATTAATAAGAGAAATAAAAATATTTAAGAGATATGAGTGACAGATTATTTATTTTCGACACAACCCTTCGTGATGGCGAACAGGTTCCAGGATGCCAGTTGAATACCGTAGAGAAGATTCAGGTAGCTAAGGCGCTGGAGCAGTTAGGCGTTGATGTCATTGAGGCTGGATTCCCTATTTCAAGCCCGGGTGACTTCAATTCCGTAGTAGAGATTTCCAAGGCTGTAACATGGCCTACCATCTGTGCGCTGACCCGTGCGGTGGAAAAGGATATCGACTGTGCTGCCGAGGCGTTGCAGTATGCTAAGCATAAGAGAATTCATACGGGTATCGGTACCAGCGATAGCCATATCAAATATAAGTTCAATTCCAACCGCGAGGAGATCATCGAGCGTGCCGTGGCTGCTGTCAAGTATGCCAAGAAGTATGTTGAGGATGTGGAGTTCTACGCTGAGGACGCTGGTCGTACCGACAATGAGTATCTGGCTCGCGTGGTAGAGGCTGTCATCAAGGCAGGTGCTACCGTAGTTAACATTCCTGACACCACCGGCTATTGCTTGCCGGATGAGTATGGTGCCAAGATCAAGTATCTGATCGATCACGTTGACGGCATCGAGAATGCATGCATCTCTACCCACTGTCACAACGATCTCGGTATGGCTACTGCCAATACCCTGCAGGGTGTATTGAATGGTGCCCGCCAGGTGGAGGTGACCATGAATGGTATCGGTGAGCGTGCGGGTAATACATCGCTCGAGGAAATCGCTATGATTCTGAAGTGCCACAAGCACCTCAACATTGATACCAACATTAATACCACCAAGATTGTGCCTATGTCTCGCATGGTGAGCAGCCTGATGAACATGCCTGTTCAGCCTAACAAGGCGATTGTGGGCCGCAATGCCTTCGCTCATTCTTCTGGTATCCACCAGGATGGCGTGCTGAAGAACGTTCAGACATACGAAATCATCGACCCTAAGGATGTGGGATTGGATGATAACGCTATCGTATTGACAGCCCGCTCGGGTCGTGCTGCCTTGAAGTATCGCCTCCACGTAAACGGCGTGAATGTAGATGACGAGGAGAAGCTCGACAAGATCTACAAGAAGTTCCTCCAGTTGGCTGACAAGAAGAAGGAAGTTACCGACGAGGATGTTTTGATGCTCGCTGGTGCTGATTCTGCCGATAAGCATGGCGTACAGCTCGACTGGTTGCAGGTAACTACCGGCAAGGGAGTGAAGAGCGTTGCAAGCATCGGCTTGAACATTGCTGGTCAGAAGTTCGAGGCTGCTTCATCCGGTAATGGTCCGGTAGATGCTGCCATCCGTGCCCTCAAGAAGGTCATCACCAAGGAGATGAACCTCAAGGAGTTCACTATCCAGGCGATTGACAAGGGTTCAGACGATGTGGGTAAGGTTCACATGCAGGTGGAGTACGATGGTCATGTATATTATGGCTTCGGCGCAGATACCGATATCGTGACAGCTTCCGTAGAGGCTTACATCGACTGTATCAACAAGTTCAAGGTAAGATAAAGTATAATTCAGATAAATATATAACAAACAGGATATTATGAATACATTATTCGACAAGATTTGGGACAAGCACGTTGTCCAGATTGTAGAAGATGGTCCTACACAGCTTTACATCGACCGTCTCTACTGTCACGAAGTAACATCACCTCAGGCATTCGCTGGTATGCGAGCACGCGGACTCAAGATGTTCCGTCCAGACCAGATTTTCTGTATGCCTGACCACAATACACCAACCCACGATCAGGATAAGCCAATCGAGGATCCTATCTCAAAGAAGCAGGTAGATACCTTGGCAAAGAACACCGCTGATTTCGGCGTAACTCACTTTGCCATGAACACCAAGGACAATGGTATCATCCACGTAGTAGGTCCTGAGAAGGGTCTTTCTCTTCCTGGTATGACCATCGTCTGTGGCGACTCTCATACTTCTACCCATGGTGCTATGGGTGCCGTAGCCTTCGGTATCGGTACTTCTGAGGTCGAGATGGTGATGGCTTCACAATGTATTCTCCAGAGCAAGCCAAAGTCTATGCGCATCAGCATCAACGGCAAGCTCGGCAAGGGCGTTACCGCCAAGGATGTAGCTCTTTATCTGATGAGCCAGCTCACTACTTCTGGTGCCACCGGTTACTTCGTTGAGTACAGTGGCGATGTAGTGAAGGATATGTCAATGGAAGGTCGTCTTACCCTCTGCAACCTCTCTATCGAGATGGGTGCCCGTGGTGGTTTCGTAGCTCCTGATGAGACCACATTCGAGTACATCAAGGGCCGTGAATATGCACCTAAGGGTGAAGAGTGGGACAAGGCTGTGGCTTACTGGAAGACCTTGAAGAGTGGCGATGACGCTGTATTCGACAAGGAGTTGACTTTCGAGGCAAAGGATATCGAACCACGCATCACCTACGGTACCAACCCAGGTATGGGTATCGGCATTACCGAAAGCATCCCAACGCTCGATGAGATTCCTGAGGAAGAGCAGGCTGGTTTCAAGAAGAGCCTGAACTATATGGGCTTCCAGCCAGGCGAGAAACTCGAGGGTCATCCTATCGATTATGTATTCCTGGGCGCATGTACCAATGGTCGTATTGAAGACTTCCGTGCTTTCGCTTCCCTGGTTAAAGGAAAGAAGAAGGCTGAGGGTGTAACTGCTTGGCTTGTACCAGGTTCTTGGTTGGTTGATAAACAAATACGTGAAGAGGGAATTGATAAGATTGTAGAGGCTGCCGGCTTCGAAATCCGTCAGCCAGGATGCTCTGCCTGCTTGGCAATGAACGATGATAAGATTCCTGCAGGCAAGTACTCTGTAAGTACATCCAACCGTAACTTCGAGGGTCGTCAGGGACCAGGTTCCCGCACCATCCTTGCCAGTCCATACGTAGCAGCTGCTGCCGCTATTACAGGTAAGATTACCGACCCAAGAGAGTTTATGTAATGTTAAGTGTTCAATGTTAAATGTTAAATTGAAATGAAACAGAAATTCAATGTAATTACATCAAGCTGCATTCCTCTTCCATTGGAGAATGTAGATACAGACCAGATCATACCAGCCCGTTTCCTCAAGGCCATCGATAAAGAGGGTATGGGCGACAACCTCTTCCGCGACTGGCGCTACAATGCCGACGGAACTCCAAAGCCAGACTTCGTGATGAACGACCCTTCTTACAGTGGTGTCATCCTCGTAGCTGGCAAGAACTTCGGCTCCGGTTCTTCCCGTGAGCATGCTGCCTGGGCTATCGCAGGTGCAGGCTTCCGTGTAGTCATCAGCTCTTTCTTCGCTGATATCCACAAGAACAACGAGTTGAACAACCTCGTATTGCCAGTAGTGGTAAGCGAGGAATTCCTGAAGGAACTCTTCGAGAGCATCGACAAGGATCACAAGACAGAGGTGAAGGTAGATCTTCCTAACCAGACAGTGACCAATCTTGCTACCGGCAAGAGCGAGCACTTCGAAATCAACGGCTACAAGAAACACTGTTTGGAGAATGGTTTGGACGATGTAGACTTCCTCGTTCAGAACCGCGACAAGGTTGAGGCTTGGGAAGCTAAAAACAAGTAATTATGAACGTTAACGCAAAGAGAGATAATTCCCGCATCAGGGAGATTGAGATCATGGACTGCACGCTGCGCGATGGCGAGCAGACCAATGGTGTCAGTTTTCTCCCTCACGAGAAATTGATGATAGCAAGAATGCTGTTGCACGATATCAATGTTGATCGCATTGAGGTGGCTTCAGCACGTGTGTCGGAAGGCGAAAAGGATGCTGTCGCTCGTATTTGCCGTTATGCCAAGACCATAGGTAAACTGGATTCCGTTGAGGTTTTGGGATTCGTGGATAACAACAAGAGCGTGGATTGGATTGCCGAATGCGGCGGTCATGTCATCAACCTCTTGGCGAAGGGTAGCTATAAGCACTGCACCCAGCAACTCAAGATGTCGCCTGAGGAGCATCTCGCTCATATCAAGCAGACCATCGATTATGCTTTGAGCAAGAATTTCACCGTAAATCTCTACCTGGAGGACTGGTCGAGCGGTATGCGCGACAGTCGTGATTATCTCTTCATGATGATGGACGAGCTGGTGAAACTGCCAATCAAGCGCTTCCTGCTTCCTGATACTCTGGGTATCCTGAACCCATTGCAGTGTGTGGAGTATATGCGTCAGATGGTTCGCCGTTATCCGAACTCTCACTTCGATTTCCATGCCCACAACGACTACGATTTGGCTGTGAGCAACTCGCTGGCAGCCGTATTGAGCGGTGCCAAGGGTCTTCACGTTACCGTGAATGGTTTGGGTGAGCGCTGCGGCAATGCGCCTTTGGCGAGTGTTCAGGTGATTCTGAAGGATATGTTCGAGGCAAAGACCAATATCAAGGAAGACCGATTGAACGATATCTCCCGATTGGTTGAAGGTTACAGCGGCATAGCCGTAGCTCCGAATACACCGGTGGTGGGTGATAACGTCTTCACCCAGGTGGCTGGCGTACATGCCGATGGCGACAACAAGGACAAGCTTTATTGCAACGACCTGGTGCCTGAGCGTTTCGGCAGACATCGTGAGTATGCATTGGGTAAGAACTCCGGAAAGGCTAACATTATCCAGAACCTTAACGAACTGGGCTTGGAGTTGACGCCGGAGCAGACCAAGGCTGTGACCAAGCGTATCACCGAACTCGGCGACCGCAAGGAGCTGGTAACCCAGGACGACCTGCCATACATCGTGAGCGATGTATTGAAGCATGGAGCTCCAGAGGATAAGGTGAAACTGGTAAGTTACATGGTATCAACCTCATACGGTTTGAAGCCTATCGCCAGCGTGAAGGTAGAAATAGAGGGTAAGGAGTATGAAGACCGTAGCTCTGGTGATGGTCAGTATGATGCTTTCGTGAAAGCCCTCCGCAATATCTACAAGGTGAAGCTCGGCAAAACCTTCCCTAAGCTCGACAACTATCAGGTAACCATCCCACCTGGTGGTCGTACCGATGCCCTCGTTCAGACCGTCATTACCTGGCGTGAAGGAGAACGTATCTGGCGCACTCGAGGCTTGGATGCTGACCAGACAGAAGCAGCTATCAAGGCAACGCTGAAAATGATTAATATGTACGAGGCAGATAAGAGCGACGAACAGGCTGTTTCGCCTCGAAATCTTGATATGGAATAATATCTCCGAAGATTACGAATTTATCTCCGAAGGTTACGAAAATATCTCCGAAGATTATGAAAATATCTCCGAAGGTTACGAAAACATCTCCGAAGGTTTCTATTCAGCAGCACGCCCTGAAGGGGCAGAAGCTCTTAGACCAGGGTAACACCCTGGGTATA
>OKUE01000099.1_pt1 | contig 29134 bp, 23 predicted proteins | sample 1606511 | NCBI WGS metagenome assembly OKUE01 (sample SAMEA3882505, study PRJEB24775) | human gut metagenome | biome: human-associated habitat; feature: intestine environment; material: feces | place: Netherlands | collected 2009/2010 | reverse complement strand
GTTTGGCTTTGGCGGTCTCTATGCCCGATACGGGACGCTTGTTCACCACTTCTTTCCGTACCACCTCTTCCACATACGTGTTCCACATTCCGCACGACGGACACTTGCCTACCCATTTGGGAGAGTCTTGTCCGCAGTTGCTGCATACATAAACCGTCTTCTCTTTAGCCATAGTTGTGCATTCTCTTCTAAAATGATTGCCCAAAGGTACAATTTTTCGATGCAGGGCTTGCAGACTCCCATAGAGTTTTTTTATTTTTGTGAGTAGAAAACAATAACATGTTATAAAAGCCATGATAGAAGATATTCTTGCATACAACAAGCGTTTTGTAGCCGAGAAGGGGTATGAGAAATACATTGACCGCTTTACTGCCGGCAGCCTTGGGCATCAAGAACGGCGATGTGAAGATGATAAAGAATGCGGGTGGAATCATTTCACATCCGTTCGGTAGTGTCATTCGTAGCCTGATGGTGGCCATTTACGAGTTGGGCGTGACGGAAGTGATGGTTATTGCCCACTCCGATTGCGGTGCGTGCCACATGAGCAGCGCCCAGATGATAGAGCATATGAAGGCCCGGGGCATCAAGCAGGAGACGATTGATATGATTCGTTTCTGCGGAGTGGATTTCGAGTCTTGGCTGTATGGATTCGAAGATACGGAGAAATCGGTAAAAGGTACGGTGGAAGCTATTATCAATCATCCGCTGATACCGAATGATATCAATGTCAGCGGTTTCATAATAGATTCTGTGACGGGAGAATTGACCCCGGTGCAGTGATAGTTGTGCTTCACACGGTAATTTCCCCTGCCAGCGGTCGTCCCATCAGTTCGCGTATTTCGGCAGGTGGATAATCGTGCCCCAGAAGGAACATCAGCTTGGTTACGGCAGATTCCGTTGTGCTGTCATATCCGCAGACAACTCCTGCCTGCATCAGTTGGTAACCGGTTTCATAGCGCTCCATTTCAACAGTGCCGGCACTGCATTGGGTGACGTTGACAATGATGATGCCTTGTTCGCAGGCATCATGCAGGCGGCGTAGAAACCATTCCTTTCGGGGAGCGTTGCCGGAACCGTAGGTTTCGAGGACTACGGCCTTCAGTCCTTTAGTGGCAAGTATGGCTGCCACGACATTTTCCTGAATACCTGGAAAAAGCTTCAGTATGGCGATGTTGGTATCAAGCAGATAATGAGGCTCCAGTTCGTGGGGAGTGCCGTGCGTATGAATTTGCACATTATTATATTTAATATGTATACCGGCGGAAGCGAGTACCGGATAATTGAAGGAACGGAAAGCATTGAAGTTCTCCGCGTTCATTTTGGTGGTACGGTTGCCGCGCATCAGGTGGTTTTCGAAGAAGATGCAGACTTCGGGTACGATGGGCTGTCCGTTGGAGTGGCGGTCGGTGGCTATTTCGATGCTGGTCAGCAGGTTTTCCTTGCCGTCTGTGCGGAGCACGCCAGTGGGCAGTTGCGAGCCGGTTAGGATGACGGGCTTGTTCAGCCCTTCAAGCATGAAGCTGAGTGCAGAAGCTGTGTAGGCCATGGTGTCTGTGCCATGCAGGATGACGAAGCCTGTATATTGGTTGTAGTTGTTGCTGATGATGCGTACCAGTTTGCGCCAGGCATCGGGGTCCATGTCCGAGGAATCCATGGGCGGGTCGAATTGATAAGTGTCGATACGGAACGCAAATCTCTGAAGTTCGGGAACATGTTTCTGCAACTGCTCGAAGTTGAAGCTTTCCAGGGCGCCGGTTTCTGCATTCTCTATCATTCCGATAGTTCCACCGGTGTATATTAGCAAAACGGAAGTGTTTTCTGGGTTCATGCGCACTTTTCTTTCATGTTTAGTTTGCAAAGTTACTACAAAAAAGTGAAATGCGGAAAGATATAGTGATAGAATTGAGTTACAAGGGTTTTGGTTGAAGTGGCGATAATCCGTGAAGCCATTACAATCCCTGCCGAAGCCAAATCCTGACGCCGCTACGTTACTTGTTCGTAACCATGCCCGAAAATGCGACAAACGGGTACGAATAGCGAAACAAGGCTCTAAGGAATAGTGAGTTATCCATAACTCATGCGAAAAATCAGGTTACGGAAAAAGATTGCGCCGTTCCTCCCCGTTTTGCGTACCAACACCGGACTCTTCACCAACTAATTTTGAAACCCAAAAATTAAGGACAATGAAGAGTACATTTTCAGTAATCTACTACCTCAAGCGTCAGGTAGTGAAAAAGGACGGGACAGTTCCCGTCATGGGACGCATCACGGTGGACGGCAGCCAGACACAGTTCAGCTGCAAACTGACTGTCGATCCGAAACTGTGGGACACCAAAGGTGGACGTGTCACGGGCAGAAGCACGGCGGCACTCGAAACGAACCGTATGCTTGACAAGATGCGGGTACGCATCAACAGGCATTATCAGGAAATCATGGAGCGTGACAACTTCGTCACGGCGGAGAAGGTGAAGAACGCCTTTCTCGGACTGGAACACCGCTACCACACGCTGATGCAGGTGTTCCGCCAGCACAACGAGGACTACGAGAAGCAGGTGGAGGCAGGCATGAAAGCCAAAGGCACGCTGCTGAAGTACCGCACCGTTTACAAGCACATGCAAGAGTTCCTCGACATCCGCTACCATGTGAAGGACATCGCCCTAAAAGAGCTTACCCCGGCTTTCATCTCCGACTTCGAGATGTTCCTGCGCACGGACAAGCACTGCTGCACCAATACCGTGTGGCTGTACGTCTGCCCGTTACGGACGATGGTATTCATCGCCATCAACAACGAGTGGCTGACGCGCGACCCGTTCCGCGAGTATGAAATCAAGAAGGAGGAAACAACACGCAGTTTCCTGACCAAAGATGAGATCCGCCTGCTGATGGAGGGGAAACTGAAAAACGCCAAACAGGAATTGTACCGCGACCTCTACCTGTTCTGCGCCTTCACGGGGCTGTCGTTCGCGGATATGCGCAACCTTACGGAAGAGAATATCCGCACCTACTTCGACGAACACGAGTGGATAAACATCAACCGCCAGAAAACGGGCGTGGTGTCCAACATCCGCCTGCTCGACATCGCCAACCGCATAATCGGCAAATACCGGGGACTGTGCGGGGACGGCAGGATATTTCCCGTTCCGCATTATAACACGTGCCTTGCCGGTATCCGTGCCGTCGCCAAGCGTTGCGGCATCACCAAGCATATCACGTGGCATCAGAGCCGCCACACGGCAGCCACGACGATATTCCTCTCCAACGGTGTTCCCATCGAAACGGTCAGCTCCATGCTCGGACACAAGAGCATAAAGACGACGCAGATTTACGCAAAGATAACCAAAGAGAAGCTCAATCAGGACATGGAGAACCTTGCCGCAAGATTGAACGGCGTCGAGGAATTTGCAGGTTGCACCATCTAAAAAGAAAAGCCATGAAACGTGACACAATCATCATCGAGGACAAGGCAGTCAGCGTAACCGGTAACGACGTGTGGATGACCGCCACCGAAATAGCCGGATTGTTCCATACGACCGTCCCGGCAGTGAACGCCGCCATCAGAGCCGTCCGCAAGTCGGACGTGCTGAACGACTACGAGGTGTGCCGCTACATGCAGCTTGAAAACGGGCTGCACGCGGACGTGTACGCCCTTGAAATCATCATCCCGGTCGCTTTCAGGGTGAATACCTACAACACCCACCTGTTCCGCACATGGCTGGTGGGAAAGGCACTCTCACAAGAGAAACGGCAGACATACGTGATGTTCATACAGAACGGAAAAGCCGGGTATTGCTGATTGCACATACCCCATAAGACAAGTAAACGGGTAGCACCACAAAAGGTGTCACCCGTTTACTTTTTCATGAAACCGCCTCACTCCAGCGGCTTGCGGTAGTTCGCTTCCAGTACCCCGCGCAGCCCCGTTTCCGGGTAAAGCACCTTCCCTCCCAAAAGTATGAAGGGCAACACGCGGTTGTTGCGGTATTCCTGCAAGGTGCGCCGGCTCACACGGAGCAGTTCCGACACCTCGCCGTCCGTCAGGTAACGTTCCCCGTCCAGCGGAGGACGGTAGCTTTCCAGAAATGCGGACAGCCATTTCGAGCCTTTGCGCATATCCTGCACCACAGAGGCTATCGGCTCGTCTTCCATCGTAAAAACATCGTTGTTCTCGTTCATCATAACTTCGGATTCAGTGGGTGAATAAATCAAATCATCTGCCGTGCGGATAGAGCGTGCCGACAAGCGGTATCAGCCGCTTCACCTCCTCTGGCTTGTAATAGAACCTGCGGTTTATCTGCGAGTAGCCGATAAGCCGCCTGTCACGCAGCGTCTGCAACGTGCGCGGGCTTATTCTCAACTGCCCGCAGACCTCCTCGCCCGTGAGCCATCTTTCCATGCGCCCCGTGTCGCTTTTGCGCCTCAGGGCGGCGACCTTCTCCGAGAGTGCGCCGAATGCCGCCACCATCATCTCGAAAGTCTTTTTCTCGATAGATACTATTTCCATATTCATGTCATTTAGAGTTTGCCGCAAAGGTAACGAAACGGCATACAAGACGTATCGTTTTCCGCTGAAAGGCTGCCTGTTGCGCCGTTTGACCGGGTTACGGAGCCATCTTCCGCAAAAATCTTACGTGAGTCACGTAGTGAGTTGTTAAAGCCCCTTTTGTTTATTGCCGAATTTTGTCGCAGAAACAAAAAGAAAGGACTGAACATGAAAGTGATAACAATGGAAAGTTCCGCCTACAAGGAGATGATGGCGCAGATTGCGAACATCGCAGGGTACATCCGCGAGGCAAGGGACGAGAAGAAACGGAAGCGGGAAACCGAAGACAAGCTGCTTGACACGGCACAGGCGGCGAAGATGCTCAACGTGAGCAAGCGCACCATGCAGCGTATGCGCACCGACCACCGTATCGAGTATGTGGTGGTACGCGGAAGCTGCCGCTACCGCCTTTCCGAGATACTGCGGCTATTGGAGGACAACACAGTAAGGAACGAGGAAGGGACAATAGACACCCTGTTCCACAACCACACGCTGCGCACGGGCGGCAAACCAAAAGGAAGGAGGACATAGGTCATGGAACTGCTCACACGAAACAACTTCGAGGGCTGGATGCAGAAGCTGATGGAACGGCTCGACCGTCAGGACGAACTGCTGCTGGCGATGAAGGCTGAGGGGAAACAGCCCACTATCACGGAAAGCATCCGCCTTTTCGACAATCAGGATTTGTGCATGTTGCTCCAGATAAGCAAACGCACCCTCCAACGCTACCGCAGCGTAGGCGCATTGCCCTACAAGACGCTGGGCAAGAAGACCTATTACAGCGAGGAGGACGTGCTGACATTCCTTTCCAACCATATCAAGGACTTCAAAAAGGAAGATATAGCCTTCTACAAGGCTCGTATCCATAATTTCTTTCATAAATAACCCATTAAAACATTTTTCAGATGGCAAAGAAAAAAGACGAAAAGGACGTGCTGGTAGTCCGTGACGAGAAGACAGGCGAGATCAGCGTGGTAGCCGGGCTGAACGCGGACGGCACACCCAAGCGCACCCCCGCAAAAGCGGAGAACGCGCAGAGTTTCCTGCAATTCGACCGACATGGCGACGTGCTGGACAACTTCTTCAAGAACTTCTTCCGGCAGTGCAAGGAACCCAGCCGCTTCGGTTTCTACCGCATTGCGGCAGACCAAGCTGAAAATCTCTTAGAGGTGATGAAGCAACTGCTGAAAGACCCCGAAGCGAACAAGGAGCTGCTCGCCCCTCACAAGGTGGACACCTCCGACTATGAGAAGAAGGTGCAGGAAGAGATGGCAGCACAACAGACAGAGAAACAAGAACCTCAAAAACAGGAGAACATGGAACAACGGAAAGAACAGCAACAGGACAAATCCGAACAGATGCAGGGCAAACGTGGCTACCAGCCCATCGACGAGAGTAAAATCAACTGGCAGGAGCTGGAGGACAGATGGGGCGTAAAGCGGGACAACCTTGAAAAGTCCGGCGACCTTACGAAGATGCTCAACTATGGCAAGTCCGACTTGGTAAAGGTCAAACCGACCTTCGGCGGCGAATCATTCGAGCTGGACGCCCGCCTCTCCTTCAAGAAGGACGGTGAGGGAAACATCAGCCTCGTGCCGCACTTCATCCGCAAGGAGCAGAAGCTGGATGAGTACAAGGAACACAAATTCTCCGACAATGACCGGAAGAACCTCCGCGAAACGGGCAATCTCGGTAGGGTCGTGGACATTGTGGACAGGGAAACGGGCGAGATCATCCCCTCCTACATCAGCATCGACCGCAAGACGAATGAAATCACGGACATTCCGGCAAGCAGGGTGCGCATCCCGGAGCGCATCGGCAAGACGGAAATCACCACGCAGGAGCGGGACATGCTCCGCGCCGGACTGCCCGTACGCGACAAGCTCATCGAGCGCAACGACGGCAGAAAGTTCGTCACCACCCTGCAAGTGAACGTGGAGCAGCGCGGCGTGGAGTTCGTGCCGGGAACCGGCAAGTCGCCCCGTACCGCACAGACACAGGAAACCAAAGGCGACACATCGAAAAGTCAGGCGCAGGGCGGGGAAAATGCCGCACAGACCAAGAAGGAGCAACGCCGCAACACGTGGACGAACGAGGACGGCAGCATCCGCCCCATCAGCAAATGGAGCGGCGTGAGCTTCACCGACCAGCAGAAAGCCGACTATGTGGCGGGTAAAGCCGTGAAGCTGGAGAACGTGACCGACAAGCAGGGCTTCCATGCCACGATGTATATCAAGTTCAACCCGGAGAAGGGACGCCCGTACCGCTACGACACGAACCCTGACAATGCACAGCAGGTTGCTCCGTCCAACGAGAGCCGCACGCAGGTGGCGGTGAACAACGATGGCAAGACCAACGAGGCTACAAAGAATCTGAGAGAGCCGTTGCAGAAAGGTCAGACCAACCCGAAGGACGCCCGCCAGCAACAGCAGCAGGAGAAGCCGCAGAAGAAAACGGGCAAGGGCATGAAAATGTAATCCCGTGTCCGCCACTGAATCCAAAATAAAATCCAAAGTATCAACAAAAAAGAAGAAGACATGAAGACAATCATTGCAGAAAAGCCCTCCGTGGCACGTGAAATCGCCCGCATCGTGGGCGCGACAAAGAGAGAGGAAGGATATTTCGAGGGAGGCGGTTATGCCGTGACATGGGCATTCGGACACCTCGTTCAGCTTGCCATGCCCGACGGCTACGGCGTGCGCGGATTTGTCCGTGACAACCTCCCGATTATTCCCGACACATTCACGCTCGTCCCCCGTCAGGTCAGGACGGAGAAAGGTTACAAGCCCGACAGCGGCGTGGTGTCGCAGATAAAAGTCATCAAAAGACTGTTCGACACAAGCGAACATATCATCGTGGCGACCGATGCCGGACGCGAGGGAGAGCTTATCTTCCGCTACCTCTACCACTATACGGGTTGCACCACTCCTTTCGTGCGCCTGTGGATCAGCTCTCTCACCGACAAAGCTATCCGCGAGGGACTGCGGAAACTCGAAGACGGCAGCAAATACGACAACCTCTACCTCGCCGCCAAAGCGCGGAGCGAATCCGACTGGCTCGTGGGCATCAACGGCACACAGGCGTTATCCATCGCCGCCGGACACGGCACGTATTCCGTGGGGCGGGTGCAGACACCAACGTTGGCTATGGTATGTGAACGCTACTGGGAGAACCGCCGCTTTACGTCCGAAGCATTCTGGCAGCTCCATATCGCAACGGACGGTTGCGACGGCGAAGTCGTGAAATTCTCATCCTCCGAGAAATGGAAAGAGAAAGAACCGGCGATGGAACTATATAATAAGGTAAAGGCGGCAGGTTGCGCCACTGTCACGAAAGCCGAGCGCAAGGAGAAGACGGAGGAAACTCCCTTGCTCTACGACCTGACCACGCTCCAGAAAGAAGCCAACGCCAAGCACGGCTTCACGGCGGAACAGACGCTTGAAATCGCGCAGAAACTCTACGAAAAGAAGTTGATAACCTATCCGAGAACGGGAAGCCGCTACATCCCCGAAGACGTGTTTGCCGAAATTCCCAAACTGCTCGCTTTCATCGGCACACAGCCCGAATGGAAAGACAAGGTGCGGGCAAAAGCCGCCCCGACACGCCGCAGCGTGGACGACGGCAAGGTGACAGACCACCATGCCCTGCTCGTCACGGGTGAGAAACCGCTCTTCCTCTCCAAAGAGGACAATACCATCTATCAGATGATTGCCGGGCGCATGGTCGAGGCATTCTCTGAGAAATGCGTCAAGGATGTGACCACTGTCACGGCGGAATGTGCCGGAGTGGAGTTTACCGTAAAAGGCAGCGTCGTGAAGCAAACCGGATGGCGTGCCGTCTATGGCGAGGAAAAAGAGGAAATTACCATCCCCGGCTGGCAGGAAGGCGACACGCTGACACCGAAAGGCTCGTCCATTACCGAAGGAAAGACCAAACCCAAGCCGCTGCATACCGAAGCCACCCTGCTCTCGGCAATGGAAACGGCGGGCAAGGAAATTGAGGACGACGCACTGCGGCAGGCGATGAAGGACTGTGGCATCGGTACTCCCGCCACACGCGCCTCCATCATCGAAACGCTTTTCAAGCGCGGTTACATGGAACGCTGCAAGAAGTCGCTTGTTCCCACCGAAAAAGGACTTGCCCTCAATTCCGTCGTCAAGACGATGCGCATCGCCGATGTTGCCATGACGGGCGAATGGGAAAAGGAGCTGGCGCGTATCGAGCGCGGGGAACTGTCCGACGACACCTTCCGCAAGGAGATAGAGGCGTACACACGTGAGATAACCTCCGAACTGATCTCGTGCGACAAGCTCTTCGGCAGCCGTGACTCCGGCTGCGCGTGTCCCAAGTGTGGCACGGGCAGGATGCGGTTCTACGGCAAGGTGGTACGCTGCGACAACACGGAGTGCGGACTGCCCGTGTTCCGGCTGAAAGCGGGACGCACCCTGTCCGACGATGAAATCAAAGACCTGCTCACCGAAGGGCATACCAAGCTGCTCAAAGGGTTCAAGAGCAAACAGGGCAAGAGTTTCGATGCTGTTGTCGCCTTTGACGGGGAATATAACACGACTTTTGTGTTCCCGGAGGCTAAAAAGGACAAGAAATTTTCAGGACGGAAGAAATAGTATTAACTTTGCCACTTGTTCAGAGTAATGAATTGTTCTTCGATACCGGATTACACTCATACTTTGGATTTAGTGGTGGCACTCGGAGGGATACCGAGTGCCTTTTTCTTCCTTTTTCCAACCGATTATCCCGTTAATTATCAATCCGCTAAATCCAAAGTAATGAACAACAAGAAGAAAAACGAGGGTCAGACCGACTTTTCCTATTACGGTCTGTACCTGCTGGACTATCTCCGCACGAACAAGTTTGAACAGGCTGACGACACCGCTTTCATACGGGAACGGGCCGACCGTGCCGCCGAAACGTATGAGAGGGCACGGCTTGAAGGCTATCCCGCCGATGGTGCGCAGGAACTGGCGATGGACACGCTGCTGCGCGGGCTGCATTATTCCCGTTACGCCATCCTCCGCGAAGTCGTGGAAAACGAGTTTGCCGATGAAGTGCCGGAAGAGAAGCGTGAAGCCTTTGTCCTGAAACTGCTGCCGCTTGTCGGCAACGTGTTCTCCGTCTATGACCTCTCGGATGACAATTTCGCCCTGTCTTCCGATTACGACCTGCTCTACACGGAGCTGACGGGAGCAACCGTCCTTTACTTAGACGAATATGGCGTTTAACCGCAAACAGAAACTGCGGGACAACATCGAGGCGATACGGACGGCATTCATCCTTGACAGGGAAAATAGGACAGCGACAACCGAAGAGCGTGCCATACTTCAAAGGTACTGCGGTTTCGGCGGTCTGAAATGTATCCTCAACCCTGCAAAGGAACTGACGGATGCCGTCCGGTGGGCGAAATCCGACCTCGAACTGTTCGCCCCGACGGTGGAGCTGCACAGGCTTATCCGTGAGAACAGCAAGGACGAAACAGAGTACAAGCGGTTTGTGGATTCGCTGAAAGCGTCCGTGCTGACCGCTTTCTACACCCCCAAAGAGATAACCGACACCATCGCGGACGTGCTGGCAGATTACAGCGTCCGCCCCGCCCGTATGCTCGAACCGTCGGCAGGTGTCGGCGTGTTCGTGGATTCCATGCTGCGGCACAGCCCCAATGCGGATGTGATGGCTTTCGAGAAGGATCTGCTCACGGGTACAATCTTGAGGCATCTCTATCCCGACCAGAAAATGCGCACCTGCGGTTTTGAGAAAATCGAAAGACCGTTCAACAATTATTTCGACTTGGCGGTGTCCAACATTCCGTTCGGTGACATTGCCGTGTTCGACGCGGAGTTTCAGCGGAGCGACTCTTTCGGCAGACGCTCCGCCCAGAAAACCATCCACAACTATTTCTTTCTCAAAGGACTGGATGCCGTGCGTGACGGCGGTATCGTGGCGTTCATCACCTCGCAAGGGGTATTGAATAGCACCAAGACCTCCGTGCGTAACGAGCTGTTCAGTCAGGCCAATCTGGTATCCGCGATACGCCTGCCCAACAACCTGTTCACGGACAACGCGGGCACGGAGGTGGGCAGTGACCTGATTGTCCTGCAAAAGAACCTCAGCAAGAAGGAAATGTCGCAGGACGAGCGGCTGATGACCGTGATACAGACGGACACGAAAACCGCCCTGACCGACAACGCCTATTTCATCCACCACCCGGAACGCATCGTGCATACGATGGCGAAACTTGACACAGACCCCTACGGGAAGCCCGCTATGGTTTATCTGCACGAGGGCAAGGCAGCAGGCATCGCCGGGGATTTGCGCCGTATGCTCGACGAGGATTTCCATTACAGGCTTGCCATGCGCTTGTATTCGGGTTCAATCCGGCAGGCAGGAACGGAAGAAAAAGTTGCCGTTCAAAATAAAGTAGAGCGTCCTGCCATAAAATTGGAAACAGTATCCTCGGCGCAGACGGTGGAAACTCCGACAGAAAAGCCGCAACCCGCAGATGAAAAGCCGGAGATAGAACCGCGCCCGCAATATTCCGCAGGCGTGCAGCTCACCCTGCTTGACCTCTGGGGGATGACGGAAGAGGTCAGCCAACCGAAAACCTCCAAAAAGAAAAAGACGGTGAAAAAGGCAGTTACGGCAAAGTCCACTCCGCCCAAACCGAAAGTCACGGTTACACCGACAGCTCCAACTGCAAAACCCGCAATGGAGAATAAGGAGGTGAAAGCGGAGAACACCGCCAAGCCTGCCGACCCGGACGACATCTATGCCACACTGGACTGGGATACCAATCCTCCCATCAACGGTTTCTATGAAATGATGATGGGTTTGACGCCGGAGCGTAGGAAAGAACTTCGGGAACTGGCAAGGCAGCATAAAGAGAAACAAGTGGCGGAAAAGACGGAAGTGAAAGCCGTGCCGGAAACTTCCCGTGAGCAGCCACGACAGGAGGAAACACAGCCGGAGGCAGTCGCCGCACCTGCCGTTACAGATACCCCATCGGAAGCGGTGGGGACTTTCCTTTTCCCCGACATCGAAGCGGAAAAGCCGAAGGAGGAAGTCGTGGACCTTTCTCCGCGTGCCTACCACCGCACGCCGGAGATGCACCTGCGCGAAGGGTCGCTGGTGGCTGACCGGGGGCGTCATAACATCGGCTACCTGAAAGACATCACGCCATACGGGGCGACATTCCAGCCGCTCGACCTGAAAGGATACCAGAAGGAAAAGGCGTTGTTGTATGTGTCGCTGCGTGACGCCTACGAGCGTCTGTACCGTTATGAATCGCTCCGGCGCGAGGCAAATGTTCCGTGGCGAGAGCATCTGAATACCTGTTACGATGAGTTTGTCATGCGCTACGGCAACCTCAACGCCAAGCAGAACGTGAAGTTAGTGATGATGGATGCGGGCGGGCGCGACATCCTTTCGCTGGAACGGATGGAAAACGGAAAGTTCGTCAAGGCGGACATCTTCGAGCATCCTGTTTCCTTCGCGGTGGAGAGCCATGCCAACGTAGGCTCTCCCGAAGAAGCCCTGTCTGCGTCGCTCAACAAATATGGTACGGTCAATCTCGACTATATGCGGGAGATAACCGACAGCACGGCGGAGGATTTGCTCACTGCCCTGCAAGGGCGCATCTACTACAATCCGCTCGTGACCGGTTACGAAATCAAAGACCGTTTCATCGCCGGAAATGTCATAGAGAAAGCGGAACGCATAGAGGCATGGATGGGTGACAATCCCGAAAATGAGCGTATGCCGGAGGTGAAGCAGGCGTTGGAGGCTCTGAAAGATGCCGAGCCGCAGCGCATCGCCTTCGAGGATCTGGACTTCAATTTCGGGGAACGCTGGATTCCGACGGGTGTCTATGCCGCCTACATGAGCCGGCTGTTCGACACGGAGGTGAAAATCGCCTATTCCGCAAGCATGGACGAGTTTTCGGTGGTGTGCGGCTACCGCACCATGAAAATCACGGACGAGTTTCTGGTGAAGGGGTATTACCGGAACTATGACGGTATGCACCTCCTAAAACACGCCCTGCACAACACCTGCCCTGACATGATGAAGTCCATCGGCAAGGACGAGCATGGCAACGACATCAAGATGCGCGACAGCGAGGGAATACAACTCGCCAACGCCAAGATTGACGAGATACGAAACGGCTTCTCCGAATGGCTCGAAGAGCAGTCGCCGCAGTTCAAGGAGCGGCTTGTGACGATGTATAACCGCAAGTTCAACTGTTTCGTGCGCCCGCGCTACGACGGCTCCCATCAGACCTTTCCCGACCTCAACCTGAAAGGGCTGGCAAGCCGGGGTATCAAGAGCGTCTATCCCTCACAGATGGATTGCGTCTGGATGTTGAAACAGAACGGCGGCGGAATTTGCGACCACGAGGTGGGAACCGGTAAGACGCTGATAATGTGCATCGCCGCGCATGAGATGAAGCGTCTGAATTTGGCACACAAGCCGATGATTATCGGGCTGAAAGCCAACGTTGCGGAGATTGCAGCCACCTATCAGGCGGCATATCCCAACGCACGTATTCTGTACGCTTCGGAGAAGGACTTTTCGACCGCCAACCGTGTGCGCTTCTTCAATAATATAAAGAACAACGACTACGATTGCGTCATCATGTCGCACGACCAGTTCGGCAAGATACCGCAGTCGCCGGAATTGCAGCAGCGCATCCTGCAAGCAGAGCTTGACACGGTGGAGGAAAACCTCGAAGTGCTACGGCAGCAGGGAAAGAACGTGTCGCGGGCGATGCTGAAAGGATTGGAGAAGCGCAAGCACAACCTTGAAGCGAAGCTGGAGAAGGTGGAACACGCCATAAAGTCACGCACGGACGACGTGGTGGATTTCAAGCAGATGGGCATCGACCACATCTTCATAGATGAGAGCCACCAGTTCAAGAATCTGACTTTCAACACGCGCCACGACCGTGTGGCGGGATTGGGAAACAGCGAGGGAAGCCAGAAGGCACTTAACATGCTCTTTGCCATACGCACCATACAGGAGCGCACAGGAAAAGACTTGGGTGCGACCTTCCTCTCCGGCACGACTATCAGCAACTCACTGACTGAATTGTACCTGCTGTTCAAGTACCTGCGCCCGAAGGAGCTGGAACGGCAGGACATAAGGTGTTTCGACGCTTGGGCGGCGATATTTGCCAAGAAGACGACGGATTTTGAATTTAACGTGACGAACAATGTGGTCCAGAAGGAGCGTTTCCGCTACTTCATCAAAGTGCCGGAGCTTGCCGCCTTCTATAATGAAATCACGGACTACCGCACGGCGGAGGATGTGGGCGTTGACCGTCCTGCCAAGAACGAGATACTGCACCATATACCGCCCACGCCGGAACAGGAGGACTTCATACAGAAACTGATGCAGTTCGCCAAGACGGGCGATGCCACCTTGTTGGGCAGGCTGCCGCTTTCGGAAACGGAAGAAAAGGCGAAGATGCTCATCGCCACGGACTATGCCCGGAAAATGGCACTCGACATGCGCATGATAGACCCGAATTACGAAGATCATCCCGACAACAAAGCGAGTCACTGTGCCAAGATGATCGCGGAGTATTATCAAAAATACGACGCCCAGAAAGGCACGCAGTTCGTTTTCTCTGATTTGGGGACATACCAGCCGGGCGACGGGTGGAACGTCTATTCGGAAATCAAGCGCAAACTGACGGAGGACTACGGTATACCGCCAAGCGAGGTGCGCTTCATTCAGGAGTGCAAGACCGACAAGGCGCGGAAGGCGGTGATAGACGCCATGAACGCCGGGACGGTGCGTGTGCTGTTCGGCTCTACCTCTATGCTCGGAACGGGTGTGAACGCCCAGAAACGGTGTGTGGCTATCCATCATCTCGATACGCCGTGGCGACCGTCCGACTTGCAACAGCGTGACGGACGCGGAGTTAGGGCAGGTAATGAGATTGCCAAACATTTCGCCGGGAACAACGTGGATGTAATCATCTACGCGGTGGAGAAGTCACTGGACAGCTACAAGTTCAACCTCCTGCACTGCAAGCAGACTTTCATAAGCCAGCTCAAAAGCGGTGCGATGGGTGCGCGTACCATCGACGAGGGGGCAATGGACGAAAAATCGGGCATGAATTTCTCGGAATACATGGCGTTGCTCTCCGGCAATACCGACCTGTTGGACAAGGCGAAACTGGAAAAGCGGATCGCATCGCTCGAAGGGGAACGCAAGTCGTTCAACAAGGGCAAGCGTGATTCGGAGTTCAAGCTGGAGTCAAAGACCGGCGAGTTGCGCAACAACACGGCTTTCATAGATGCCATGACGGAGGACTGGAACCGCTTCCTGTCGGTGGTGCAGACCGACAAGGAGGGCAACCGCCTTAATATAATAAAGGTGGACGGAGTGGATTCCGCCGATGAGAAGGTCATCGGAAAGCGTTTGCAGGAGATAGCCAAGAATGCCACGACCGGAGGGTTGTACACGCAGGTCGGTGAACTTTACGGTTTTCCGATAAAGGTGGTGAGCGAAAGGATACTCAAAGAGGGATTGGAGTTCACCGACAACCGCTTCGTGGTCGAGGGGAACTACAAGTACACCTACAACAACGGGCATCTGGCGATGGCTGACCCGTTGGCCGCCGCCCGCAACTTCCTCAACGCGATGGAGAGGATACCCTCCATCATCGACCAGTACAAGGCGAAGAACGAGGTGCTGGAGATGGAGATACCGCAGTTACAGGAGATAGCGGGTAAGGTGTGGAAGAAGGAGGACGAGCTGAAGCAGTTGAAGTCCGAACTTGCCGCCCTTGACCGAAAAATTCAGCTGGAGCTTGCGCCACCCACGCCCGAAGTCGCAGAAAAGGAGAATGAAGGGCAACAGCTCAAGCCGGAAGCGGAAGATGTGAGGAACAGGCAGGCGCAATATCCCGAAAATGCACCGCCGCAGATACGCAGTCCGGCGGATAGTATCGTTGCCAACCATGTCATAATCGGGCGTCCGGGACTGTATGCCAAGGAGGAAACCCGGTCCAAAGGATTGAAAATATAACCTAAGGAATTTTATCTGAAGTATTAATAAGGGCTATCCCAAAAGGTCTAAAAGTAAATTTTATCCTTTCTGCAAGTATCTATAGGATGGCAACTGCATTTTTTTCTTTTTGGGCAGCCCTTATTAAAATTTATTCTTATTTTAGGTTATATACATTCATGTCCATTTATGTAAAAAATTCCTGCTGACCTTGTTTATGTCTTGTCAGTCACCATTTGCAAAACCATATTTGACCCTCAAAGAGGCTGAATTTGATAAGTAACTTGCTACATACTCATAATAAGGAGCTAAATAGAACACGAATGGGAAATACACAAATGCTAAACTAAAGAAGATATTGGCCAAAATAAACGCTATACCGAGAGAGAAACTTGATTTTTCAACTTCCTAAAACGGTGTTGTTCAAACATTTCTACTTATTTGTACTTGCCAGTTGAACCTACGCTTCCCTAATAAAATGTCTATGGTAAAAAGTTAAAAAATCCTCCCACTTTTGTTAGATATATTTTTTTGTGTAATTTTGTAATCGTTATGCGGCAGTAATAATATACATATTAATACGAGTTAGTAATCCTGTAGTTCTCATATGCTACGAGGAGGTATTAAAAGGTGCGTTTCGACAATGCATCTACTGTAGTATATTATTGCTTAATCCAAATGAATATTATAAATTTAGGAATTCTTGCTCACATTGATGCAGGAAAAACTTCCGTAACCGAGAATCTGCTGTTTGCCAGTGGAGCAACGGAAAAGTGCGGCCGTGTGGATAATGGTGACACCATAACGGACTCTATGGATATAGAGAAACGTAGAGGAATTACTGTCCGGGCTTCTACGACATCTATTATCTGGAATGGAGTGAAATGCAATATCATTGACACTCCGGGACACATGGATTTTATTGCGGAAGTGGAGCGGACATTCAAAATGCTTGATGGAGCAGTCCTCATCTTATCCGCAAAGGAAGGCATACAAGCGCAGACAAAGTTGCTGTTCAGTACTTTACAAAAGCTGCAAATCCCGACAATTATATTTATCAATAAGATTGACCGTGCCGGTGTGAATTTGGAGCGTTTGTATATGGATATAAAAACAAATCTGTCGCAAGATGTCCTGTTTATGCAAACTGTTGTCGATGGATCGGTTTATCCGGTTTGCTCCCAAACATATATAAAGGAAGAATACAAAGAATTTGTATGCAACCATGACGACGATATATTAGAACGATATTTGGCGGATAGCGAAATTTCACCGGCTGATTATTGGAATACGATAATCGCTCTTGTGGCAAAAGCCAAAGTCTATCCGGTGCTACATGGATCAGCAATGTTCAATATCGGTATCAATGAGTTGTTGGACGCCATTTCTTCTTTTATACTTCCTCCGGCATCAGTCTCAAACAGACTTTCAGCTTATCTCTATAAGATAGAGCATGACCCCAAAGGGCATAAAAGAAGTTTTCTTAAAATAATTGACGGAAGTCTGAGACTTCGAGACGTTGTAAGAATCAACGATTCGGAAAAATTCATCAAGATTAAAAATCTAAAGACTATTTATCAGGGCAGAGAGATAAATGTTGATGAAGTGGGTGCCAATGATATCGCGATTGTAGAAGATATAGAAGATTTTCGAATCGGAGATTATTTAGGTGCTAAACCTTGTTTGATTCAAGGATTATCTCATCAGCATCCCGCTCTCAAATCCTCCGTCCGGCCAAATAAGCCCGAAGAGAGAAGCAAGGTGATATCCGCTCTGAATACATTGTGGATTGAAGACCCGTCTTTGTCCTTTTCCATAAACTCATATAGTGATGAATTGGAAATCTCGTTATATGGTTTGACCCAAAAGGAAATCATACAGACATTGCTGGAAGAACGATTTTCCGTAAAGGTCCATTTTGATGAGATCAAGACTATCTACAAAGAACGACCTATAAAAAAGGTCAATAAGATTATTCAGATCGAAGTACCACCCAACCCTTACTGGGCCACAATAGGGCTGACTCTTGAACCCTTACCGTTAGGGGCAGGGTTGCAAATCGAAAGTGACATCTCCTATGGTTATCTGAACCATTCTTTTCAAAATGCCGTTTTTGAAGGGATTCGTATGTCTTGCCAATCTGGTTTACATGGATGGGAAGTGACAGATCTGAAAGTAACTTTTACTCAAGCCGAGTATTATAGCCCGGTAAGTACACCTGCTGATTTCAGACAGCTGACCCCTTATGTCTTCAGGCTGGCTTTGCAACAGTCAGGTGTGGACATTCTCGAACCGATGCTCTGTTTTGAGTTGCAGATACCCCAAGTAGCGAGTTCCAAAGCTATTACAGATTTGCAAAAACTGATGTCTGAGATTGAAGACATCAGTTGTAATAATGAGTGGTGTCATATTAAAGGGAAAGTTCCATTAAATACAAGTAAAGACTACGCCTCAGAAGTAAGTTCATACACTAAGGGCTTAGGCGTTTTTATGGTCAAGCCATGCGGGTATCAAATAACAAAAGGCGATTATTCTGATAATATCCGCATGAACGAAAAAGATAAACTTTTATTCATGTTCCAAAAATCAATGTCATCAAAATAATGGAGCGGTCAGGAAATTTCTATAAGGCAATACAGTTGGGATATATACTTATCTCCATTCTTATCGGATGTATGGCATATAATAGCCTCTATGAATGGCAGGAGATAGAAGCATTAGAACTTGGCAATAAAAAAATAGACGAGCTCCGAAAAGAAATAAACAATATCAATATTCAAATGATAAAATTTTCTCTATTGGGTGAAACAATACTGGAATGGAACGATAAAGATATCGAGCATTACCATGCACGGCGTATGGCAATGGACAGTATGCTCTGCCGTTTCAAGGCCACCTATCCAGCAGAGCGCATCGATAGTGTGCGCAGTCTTTTAGAGGATAAGGAACGACAGATGTTCCAGATAGTCCGGTTAATGGATGAACAACAATCTATTAACAAGAAGATAGCCAATCAAATTCCGGTTATTGTACAGAAAAGTGTGCAGGAACAGTCCAAAAAGCCAAAACGAAAAGGTTTCTTAGGCATATTCGGCAAAAAAAAGGAAGTAACTCCAGCAGTATCAACCACTATCCTCCTGACTTCGTCACTCACAAAATACGTATTTTATAACTGGTTGATAAACAATATTTTGTATCTTTGTGTCACCTAATATTGGGTGACACGAAAGATATTTTAACTATGTTTGTCCGCAAAAAGAAATATCCATCTGGCAATATCGGAGTTATTGTTGTTGAGAAAATCGGTGGCAAGATGAAGGAACTTGCAACGATTGGTGTTGCATATAGTGAAGATGAGGTCGAAAATCTTGTCAATGAAGCAAAAGAATGGATTTCCAAGGAAAAATCCCGGCGGCATCCACAACTCGATTTGTATGGTGAGGAGCGTGAAGCGTGTGACCGTGAGCGAGAAGAAGTCCGCCGTGTTCTGTCCAACGTCAGCAACATCCTTCTCAACGGATGCGACTTGATATTGGACCGCACGTTTGACAGGATTGGTTTCAACCGTATTGACGATGATGTATTCCGCAAGCTTGTAAAGGCCCGTTTGGCATATCCAACGAGCAAGGCTGCTACGGTGGAATATCTGAAAAACCACTTTGACGAGGATGTGGATCTCTCAAAGATCTATCGCTATCTTGACAAGCTTAGCGACCATCAGCACGAAATCGTACAGGACATAAGCGTGCGCCATACTGCGAAACTGTTCGGTGGAAATATCGGTGTGTTATTCTATGATGTCACCACACTTTACTTTGAAGCGGATTATGAGGACGAATTACGCAAGACTGGCTTTTCGAAAGAGGGACGACACAGTAATCCTCAAATCATACTCGGCTTGCTTGTAAGCTTGGGCGGCTATCCGCTTGCCTATTGCATTCATGAGGGCAACAAATATGAAGGTCACACGATGCTGCCGACGATAAACGAGTTTGTAAGCAAATACGGTTTGGAAAATTTCGTTGTGGTGGCTGACTCCGGTCTGATGAACAATGCAAATATAGCGGAACTTGAGGCGCACGGCTACAAGTATATAATAGGTGCGAAGATAAAGAATGAAAGTCAGGAAGTCAAGAACTGGATACTGGAACAGCCCAAGCGCGACTGCCAGATGGTAGAATATGACAAAGGAGGCGGACGCCGTCTCCTGGTCGGCTATACAGATGACCGCGCAAAGAAAGATGCCTATAACCGGGAGAAGGGAATACGCAGGTTGGAAAAGGCTTACAAGCATGGCGCGCTTACGAAAGGCAACATCAACAAGAGAGGTTACAATAAGTTCTTATCCATGGATGGTGAGGTGAAAGTCGCCATCAATTATGACCGTATTGCCGACGACTCCAAATGGGACGGCCTAAAAGGATATCTCACCAATACGGATATACCAATACAGGATGTATATACAGCATATCACAACCTTTGGCACGTAGAACGGGCTTTCCGTATAGCAAAATCAAAGATAGAGATACGCCCAATGTTTCATTTTACACGCAGACGCATCGAAGCTCATATATGCATCTGCTTTGTAGCTTTGAAAGTCTACAAGGAATTGGAGCGCATGTTGAAAGTCTCAGAGATCAAGATGAGCGTAGACAAGGTGCTGGCATTGGCTAAGACAATCACAACAATACAAATTAAGCTACCTCTGAACAAGGAGATTTACACCCAAACAATGCTGATGGCAAGACATCAGAAAATAGCAAAACTCTTTGACGAAGACTTTTGGGTGACACGATGACGAAGTCAGGAAAAAACACCAAAGCAATTACGTCTAATAAATGCTTAGATTGTTGGTTGTTTAAATTTTCAAGCAAGTTAAAGGCCTTACTTGTTGGAAAGGTGAAAAATAGGCTTAGTGCAAAATAATAAGGATTATGAAGGTTAGAAGATTAATTGCAAATTCTACGGTTCAGGCCGTAGCTGCAGCAGACAATGTAAACATTTCTGTTTCTTGTTGCTGCTGTTGTTGTAGTTGTGCATCTGAGTAGTATTTACTATTCCTATTGACGAGGTAAAATAACTAAGTTTTACCTCGCCTTTAACTAAAATTCAAGAACATATGAAGCAATTTGATATATTTTTCGACTCTCAAAATAATGCGTATCAAGTAAGAACTAAAAGTGATACTCTTGTCTTTGAATTTTCCGATTCAGATGAGGAGAAAATTTTCTTGAGCATACTTAAAATGTATGAAAAAGAAGATATTCATAGCTTTGCTCAGATTCGAGAAGAATTAAAGGCATATAACCAAAGTAAAGTCCTAGATGTTGTACAAGAATTACAAAAATGCTCTTTATTAAATAGTTCAAACTATACTGATGTTTCAACAGGTTTAGAAAATCAGAAAGGTTCGTTTGCTTTTTGGCATGGATTATCTCCTATACCAAGTGATTGTAAAATCTGTTTCGTTGGTCACCAACAATTAGGCAAATGCTTTCTGGAAAAAGCACAAAAATTTGGCTATACAAAGGTTGATGGTATTTGGATTCCAAATGAGGACTTCTCCGAGAAAAGGCTTAAAGAAATTTCCAACTTATATGACTTTTATGTAATGGATGCATATTATTGGAATCCTCGTTTGCTTTCATTGTTTAATCAATTAATGCTTGAACAAAATAAACCGTGGATTTTTATCGATGGCATGATTGATAGTAATCATTACAGTATAGGTCCGCTTTTTCATGGTGAAGAAACAGGATGCTACGAGTGTTTGGAAAGTAGAATTGCTAGCAATGATTATAATAAAGTCTATACTGATGCATACAGAAATTATTTGTTAAAACATAATGCTTTCTCAAAAAACAATCTTTGTGCATTTCCGTATGATGACATCGTTGCCAATATTGTTTTACTGGATATTAATAAATATATTTTGGGTATAGGAGTTCCTGAAACATGGAAAAATGTTTTGTTGTTTGATACGACAAGTTACAGTATAACAAAACATTATTTTTTGAAAAACCCTTTATGTATTCATTGTAATCCAAAAATACAATATGCATATTCTCCATGGTTGGAGATGATTACTCTTAATAAATAATAAAGTTATGGGTTATATACAGAATATGGCTTTTAAAAGTCAAAAACTTATATCATATCAAAATGGTATCCTTCGTTCTATTAGTAGAGCTTGTAGAATGAATGAAGATCCTTTGTGCAATAGCTTTGGGATTGTTCCTTGTGACACAACAATCTTAGGAGGTGCCCGCTATGGAGGACGAAGTAGCGGAAGTGGTAAAGAAATGTACCATGCTTATATGACTACAATAGGGGAAACTATTGAACGATATTGTCCTGCTCTGTTTAAGCAAGAACAAATGTTAAAAGCTTCCTATAAAAGTCTTGGTGCTTCTGCAATAAACCCGAAAGAATTTGCCTTGTTTAGTAAAGAACAAATAGCTTCTTTCAAATCAAACAATGACACGATTCAAAATTTTGATGAGGAGACTGTGGTTTATTGGGATAATTGTGTAGATATAACAACAGGAGAAAACAAGTTATGTCCATCTACTTTTATTTATTTGCCATGGAATAAAGATCCTAGACCCATTTTCTATGGGGTATCTACAGGATTGGCTGCTCATAGTAACTATTTTAAATCAGTGTTAACATCTTTATACGAGGTTATAGAGCGAGATTCTTTTGTTCTTACATGGTTTCAAAAAATAGTTTCCCCAAAAATATTTATCTCGGAAGATATAAGTACATACATAAACTCTATATTTCCTGTACAATATGACTGGCACTTATTTGATATAACATATGATTTAGAAGTTCCAACTATTTTTGGCATATGTATGGGACATGCTGATTTCGGTGATTTTATTGCTGTTGGGACAGCAACACGTAGCACAAAAGGTGAAGCCCTTAAGAAAGTCATACAAGAAATAGCTCAGGCAATACCTTATTTTAGGTATATACTCTCTATTGACAAAAGCGTGCCTAGTGATAATTTTGCAGATTTAAAAGATTTTGCACAGCATTCTGTCTTTTATCTTAAGAATCCTAAGTACAAAGGTGTATTTTCTCCTTGGATTGAAGCACAACCATCAATTTATGTTGATATAAATGAAATTAGTTCATTGAGTGTAAAAGACAAAATTTTGGATGTTTCATCTAAGTTAAAAGCTAAGAAATATAATGTGTTGGTAAAAGACTTAACAACGATAGACGCGTTGCAATGTGGAATGTATTGCACAAGGGTCATAGTGCCACAATTGCTTCAAATGACAGGTGCATATTCTTATTATCCGTTAGGAGGAAAAAGATTATATGAAGTTCCTGTAAAATGTGGCTATATCTCTCATGATTTTAGAAACTTAAATAAATTTCCACATCCATTTCCATAAAAAATATAAATATGAGACAAATTAATAACATAATAGAAGACATTGATATTTCTGTAACAAATTTAAAATATTTTGAGAATTCTCTTGCGTTAAGATACCAAGAAGTTTCCAAATTTGATAAATTTAGTTTTGTCGAAGAACATGAACGTATAGTGCTTTTTAGTAATCCTAATATGATACATCGTGCTATTTGTCCATACAAAACATATGTCTCTAAACCCCAAATAAAACTAGGGGTTGGCTATGTAGAAGACGGGAATCCTTTACTGCATTTGATAGCAAACCGTCGAACGAAACGACTTTATAAAGACTATAAAATCTCAACAGTAGAACTTTATAAGATATTACATTATAGTTATGGTATAACAGGGGGAGCAAAAGTACGTGGTAAAAATGAAATATGGCATTATAGGGCAGTTCCATCAGGTGGGGCGTTATACCCTCTTGAATTGTATGTGTATATAAATAAGGCTTCAATAAAAACTGGCTTATATCATTATCGTCCAGATTCTGATAGTCTAGAATTTATAGATGAAAATATGAAAATAGAACAGTTGAAGCCTAATATTGCATGTGGTAATATAAATATGGAAGAGTGTTCATGTATTATATTTATAACTTCATTGTTCCAACGTAGTATGATAAAATATGCAGAAAGAGGATATCGGTTTATACTACAAGAAGTTGGAGCTGTATGCCAAAACATCTCATTGATTTGCGAGTCGTTAAAGCTTGGATCTTGCATATTAGGAGGGTATATAGATGATAACATTAATAGTTTTTTGAAAGTAATCTCTCCTGTAGAAACGATTCAAGGAATAATTGTTATTGGAAAAAATTAAGCGTATGGAAATAATAAATGTAAATAATTTAACCTATACAACAAGTATGGGAAAAAGTATAATAGACAATATATCTTTTAGTGCTAATAAAGGAGATAAAATAGCAATACTAGGAGATAATGGGTCTGGAAAAACTACATTATTGGAGTTGATGGTCGGAATAATTAAGCCTACCAATGGCAGTGTTTTGATTGATGGTGTTATTTCGTCAAAAGTTAAATTTAATTACGGAATCGTATGGGATCAAGCAGAAATATTTCCATGGTTAAAAGTATGTGAAGTTATAAAGTATTTTGCTGCTATACGCGGTGCTAACGCAGAATATCATAGTCTTTGCAATATTCTTGGCATACAGAAAATACAGAACCAATTTATGAAAACATTATCAAAAGGTGAGAAAAAAAAGGTTGCTTTAGCAATAGCTTTAATGCATAATCCTAGTATTGTGTTTTTAGACGAATTTAGTTCTGGTGTAGATGAAAAAACATTGGAAATGGTTTGGAATAATTATCTACAGTTTAATAAAAAAACTGTAATCTTCTCAACTCATAATTGGGAAGAGGCTGAAAAATATGCTTCTAAATTAATGTTTTTGAAAGAAGGTAAACTGCTATTATCGCCAAGTACAAAAGAGGAGATAAAGAAGGTATATCCGTTTAGTTTCAAAATTGTGATAGAAGATGGCATCTGTATGGATCAATTAGGTCAATATCCTGCTTATAAGAATAATGGGCAAGTGAATATATTATTAAATAGTCTTGATGAAAAATATATAACAAATATAGCTAGATACACATCTAAGTATTCAGTTGTAAATGTAGATTTACTAGATATATATAATTACATTAAAGATATAAAAGCGTAGAAATATGAAAGCAATATTTTTAGGAACGTACTATCAAGTATTAAATTTTTTGAGAGTGAAAAAAGCATTGTTTTTTTCATTCATATTTCCTATTTTCCTATATTTTGTGTTTATCTTTATATGGGGAAATGATTCTTCTACCTATACTAAGTTTATCTGTACTGGAATTATTGCAATAATTACTGCAAGTAATGCTATTATGGCATTAGGAAGAATTATAGTTCAATATAAACATGACGGAATGGATAAAGTACTAAAAACCATTCCCTATGCTTATTTTGTTCAAATGTCTGCATTGGTTTTAAGTCGCATAGTAATGATAACCTGTGCTGTAGGTTTGTTGCTTATATTTTCCTCAGTAATTTCCAAAACTGTATTTAGTTTGGAAGAATTACTAACTATTGAAGGAGGTGTGATAGTTGGAGTATATGTTTTTTCATTAATAGGGCAAGTTATCGCTGAACTTTTGGAAGATAGTAATTCTGAAGGGAGCATTTTCAATGCAATCTTTTATGTTATTATTTTTTTGAGTGATTGTTTTTATCCAATAACAGATATGAATCCAACTATCGCTACTTTTATTCAGTTCAATCCAATAACTCCAGTATTACATATAATACGTGGAGAAGGAGATTGGCATTTAATAATTGTAGTAATTATATTTTTGCAATTTCTTGTTTATATTATTAGTAAAAATATGAATTTGAAACGATGAAATATAAAAAGTATCATAATATTCTTGTTAGGCAGGATCCCCAATAATTGGCTGTTTGGGTAAATTTGTAGAAAAGTCACATTAACTTAAAAAGTACATATGTATAATATATTTTTAATAATTATAATTTCAGCAATTATTATTTTTTTGCATGAATTAGGTCATTATTGTATGGCTAAACTCTTAGGATTACATATAGATAAGGTTTCTTTTTCTTTGTGTCCTTTTCCTCGATTTTATGTGTCTGTGTTAGAAATTGGAATAACTCCTTTTAAGCGTATTTTATATTTGTTAAGTGGTAATATAACTACTCTAATAGTTTTCCTTTGTTTGAATTTATTAAGCATAAATGAACTTAATTTAGCATTAATTGTAGTTGCGCTGCAAATTATAGCAGAGACGAATCCATTTTATTCAGATTATTCTTCTGTTATGTTTTGGATAGCTAATAAAAATGCACTGAAAAAGATTCCACATTATATCGGAAATAAAGAACAAGAAGAAAATATTCAAAAATATATAAAAAACATACGGGATTCCTATTTCCTAAGTCCTTTATGGCTCCTACATTTTGTCATTTGGGGAATTTTGTTAGTGATTTTATTAAAATATATATTAATTATAAAATAAACTTATTATGGTAAGAATTATTATAGTTTGGACAATGTTTATACTGATAGGCAGTATTGGCTCTTTTGGAAAAAATGCAGTAGCTGATAGTAATTTCATTCAAGTAAATGTAGACAATGCTTTAAATGAGTCATTTAAAGAAAAATCAATAGAACCGTTAAAAAATATTGAAAGAAAAATGAACTCAAAAAAAGGAAATATTTGGACTTACTGGAAAGCTTATATCAAGATGTGCAAATCGTTGTATTATATTTCTGTGAACAAAGGTAATAATGCAAAAAGCATGTTGAACGAGGCTATTGATATGTTAGAAAAAAACGCAAATTTTACAACGGAAGATTATGCTTTAATTGCTTATATGCAAAGCCAAAGCATTCGGTATACCAAAGGTATGGAGAGTGGAGTACTTGCTACAAAAAGTAAAAATAATGCAAAATTGGCTATACAAAAAGAACCTAAAAATATTCGTGGTTGGTTTGTCCTCGCCATAATAGACTATTATACTCCTAAAGTATATGGTGGTAAGGAGAAATGCGAAAGTTATCTACTCAAAGCATTATCCTTACCTTCACAAAAAATTAAAAATGCATATTTGCCATCTTGGGGAAGGAAAGAAGCCTATTTATTAATTTTGGCTTATTATCAATCTGTAGGTCAAATTGCTAAGCTACATAGTTTTTATAATAAAGCAGTTAAAGAATTTCCCTATGACTCATCATTCAAAAAGTATGAAAAATAAATTTTACATTATATTGCTATGTCAATTATTTTTTGCCATAGTAACAATTCATAGTCAAACACAATTTTGTGGGCATGTTTTTTTTAATAAAAAACCAATTTTTGCTGCAAGCGTTTATTTAGAGAATAATAATAATGTAAGTACAACAACTGACGAAATGGGAGGCTTTAAGCTGGAAGTGCCTGATAGCTTACAAAGAGATACTCTTGTTGTTAGTTCTTTAGAATTTGAAGATTTCAAGATTGCTTTGTCTGCGATTACTGATTCTTGTAAAATTGAATTAATCGCTGAAAAGAAAACTGTGTCCCTTCCTGAAGTAGCCATTAAAGCAGAAGTTACAGCTTGCAATGAGTTTGCAACAAGTAATTTAGATAAAGTCGCAATTTATATGTCTCCAGCAGCAAATGCAGACCCTCTAAAAGCGATATCCTTACAATCATATAGTACATCAACGAATGAAAATGCTAATCCTGAACTACGAGGTAGTTCAGGTAATTTTAGTCGTGTTTATGTAAATGGAGTGCCTATTAAAAATCCTGTTCGTAATCAACAAATAAATGGAATAGGAAATTTTAGCTTGTTTAGTCCTGAACTTGTTGCTAAACAGATGGTTTATCCTAGTAATCCTCCTTTAGAATTTGGGAATTCAATCGGTGGCATAGTGGATTTGCGAACAACAGAAAACTTATATAAAAAGAAAGAAACGAGTGTGTCTATGTCATTGGCTAATATTGGCATATTTCATTCCTATCAAATTTCGGATAAAACATTTATGCAAATATATGGTAATGAACAATCATCTAAATTATATAAAGATTTGAACTCTTCGAGTTTAAACTATTTGCATAATTTTCATTCTATAGATGTGGGAATAAACTTTAGAACAATCCTCACAACTAACTCTTTTTTAAACTTATATTCGTATTTAATAAATGAAAAATATGGCTCAGAGAAATCTGAGTATAATTATACAGGAGAACAAAATGCTAAAAATGTAAGAAATTTTTATATCTTAAACTATCGGTTACACAAAAACAATAATACATTTGGGGCAAATGTATCTTGGGATATAAGCAAGAATTCATATGAGTATGGTGCAATTTCTGATACAACCCAAATGAAAAACCTTTTTATTTCTTTATCTGCTAAACACTATTATGAGAAAAATTTCATTTTAAGTATTGGTTGTGATTATGAATACAATTTTTATAAATATCGTGGAGAATATCCAGTCGCTTCTTACTTTTTAGGCAATATGGACTCTACGAAAATTCACAAGAAGCTAATTATTTCCAATAAATTTGAAACTTTCGTTTATAGCAAATGGCAAATGGATAATTTTGCATTTAGTGCAAGTGGACGATGGGGGTATTTAAGTAAATCATGTTCATATATTTCCTGGCAAGCGAATATTAAATGTAATATATCCAATACAAACACCTTATTTTTATCATTTGGCAATTATAACTCTATGACTATTCCAAGTTATTACTATCGAAAAATCGAAAATGCAACATCTAAACAGATTTCGTTAGACTGGAAATATAGTATAAATTCTAAAATTGCGTTCTCTGCTGCCGTATATAAGAAAATAGAAAAAATACCATATGTACTTGTAAATATGGGTGGTACAGAATTCTTGAGAAATAATATATTTGGTGTTGAACTATCAGGAAATTATAAATGGCAGAATTTTGAGTTTTATGGTTGCTATGTTTTATTAGATTCTAGATTCAACTATTTGGGCAAAAAATATGACACTGAAAACAATTTCAAGCATATGTTGAAAGGAATAATCACATATATAAATAATAATATTTGCAATTTTTCTATTTCATGTCTTTATAGAAAAGGACTACCTTATACTCCAATAGAAGGTAACAAAGGTACATGTCCGATTTTTGGGGAATTAAATAGCAAGAGATATAAAAGATATTTTACAATTGATTTATCAGTTAATAAACATATCAACCTTGCAAAAGTGGGTATAACTCCATTCATTTCTATCACGAATATATTCAACCAAATAAATCAACATTATTTTTATTATAATTATGATTATAGTCAAACTAAAGTTAATCCATATCAGAAGAGACTGATCTACTTTGGTTGCAATATCAATATATAGCATTTTGGGATAAGAATGGAAATTTTAATACCATTTACAGCGTTTTTCGAGAAAAAGATAACAAATGCATGATTCCTCAATAAAACAAAAAGGATGATAGGATTTATATTCTTATCATCTTTTTTTGTTGACAACCGCTATTGTCAGGCAACATAAAAAATGTAACTACTCAGTACCCCTATAGAAGTAACTACTCAGCACCCCTATAGAAAACTTCTCGTTAATAAAGCATAAACTTGAT
>OKUE01000088.1_pt1 | contig 30197 bp, 34 predicted proteins | sample 1606511 | NCBI WGS metagenome assembly OKUE01 (sample SAMEA3882505, study PRJEB24775) | human gut metagenome | biome: human-associated habitat; feature: intestine environment; material: feces | place: Netherlands | collected 2009/2010 | reverse complement strand
ATTTGTTCACGAAAAGTCTTACTACGTGTGAGCCGATGAAACCAGCACCGCCCGTTATTACAATATTCTTCATTCTAATCAATGTATATATTCGAACACAAATTACACGAATCATTCAGGAGAAACTATAACCTCTATATTCGTGTTATTCGTAAGATTCGTGTTCAAAAAAATTAATATTCTAAATTCTTTTTTAAAGTTTGATCTTTCTCTTCAAGAATTGAAAGGAGATATTTGCCATAGTCATTCTTCAACATTGGCTGAGCATTCTCACGCAACGTATCACTATCTATCCAACCTTGGCGATAAGCAATACCTTCCAAGCAAGCAACCTTCAAGCCCTGGCGCTTCTCCAAAACTTCGATAAAGGTTGATGCCTCTGAAAGGGAATCATGTGTTCCGGTATCAAGCCAGGCGAATCCTCTTGCCATGGTCTGTACCTTCAGTTGCTTATCCTTCAGGAACTCCTGGTTTACTGTTGTGATTTCCAACTCACCACGAGCAGAAGGTTTGATATGCCTGGCTACTTCCACAACCTTGTTAGGATAGAAGTACAAGCCAACCACCGCATAGTTGCTCTTTGGATGCTCAGGCTTCTCTTCGATACTTAAGCAATTACCCAGCTCATCAAACTCTGCTACACCATATCGCTCAGGATCACTTACCCGATAACCGAAGACAGTAGCCTTGTCATTCTGCTCAGCATCTACTACTGCCTTTGCCAAGATCTGGTTCAATCCAGCACCATAGAAAATGTTGTCACCCAATACGAGACAAGCAGAATCATTACCGATGAACTTCTCACCGATGATGAATGCCTGAGCCAAACCATCAGGAGAAGGCTGCTCTGCATACTCGAACTTCACTCCAAACTGGCTTCCATCACCTAAGAGTCGCTTGAAACCAGGCAAGTCGAATGGAGTTGAGATAATCAGAATCTCACGGATACCAGCCAACATCAATACCGAGATAGGATAATATATCATCGGTTTATCGAAGATAGGTATCAGCTGCTTGCTGATACCCTTTGTGATAGGATACAAACGAGTACCGCTACCACCTGCTAATACGATTCCCTTCATATTTATTGATTATTATTTTAAACCCTGTCTGTCATTATCCTCGAACCAGTCAGCAAGAGCTTCCTCGAAGCTCCACTTAAACTGATAGCCGCAGTTCTTCAACTTCTCACCACAGATATTGGTCGAAATCTGGAGTTTCTTCACTCTCGCAGGACAGATACCCATTGGTGAACCAAGAAGCATGGCTGTTCTAGCCATAGGCATGATAACCCAGTTAGGAATATCAGGAACAAACTGAGTTAAACCTGTTACCTTCTTCATAGCCTCAACAATATGCTGAATAGTATAAGCAGGCTCGAAACAACAGTTATACAACTCAACACCATGCTCATGATGTTCCAAGCGATACAGCATGAAGCGAACCAATTCCTTTACATAGATACAAGCCTTGATGGTATCCTTTCTGCCTGGGTAAGCAAACTTATGACCACGGATAGCCCAATACAATCTGGTGAAATTACCATTCTCACCCTTTCCGAATACCACACCAGGGCGAACGATAGTGAGCTGACGATGAGCCGCATCACCATTCTGCCACTTCTCATGAATCTTCTCAGCCACCAACTTAGAAATACCGTATGCAGTATTAGGAGTAGGCAAAGTTGTCTCCTTCTTCAACTCCTCAGCAGCTCCGTATGGTGCGATACTTGAAGTAAACACAATCTTCTTGATATTCCACTTCTCTGCAAACGCCACCACATTCTCAGCACCACGGATATTCGTCTCAAAATACTCATGATCTTCATGACCAGGAGTACGATGAACGGCAGCAAAGTTGAAGATAACATCATCCTCTGTAGGAGTAAATGGCAAGTTCTCGATAGGCTTACGGATATCATACTCGATGAAAGTAGATGCCAGTTTCTGTCCCTCACGCAATGCAGGCTTATAATCCTTCACTACAGGATTAGGAGTACCAGGCTTAACAATGTCGAGGTTATATACTTGGGCGTTAGGATAACGCTCCTTGATCAAATTTGTAAGATGGGTACCGATGAAACCGGTACCGCCAGTGATAATATAGTTCATACTAGATTTTCAAATTTACACAAACAAAATTATTTCTTATAGCCCAGTTCCTTCAAGAGTTTCTTGTTCCATTCAGAACGTTCCTTATCAAAGAACCAGCCCCATTTATTGAAGTACTTCACCATATTCTCCATGTGAATCTTCAGCATTTTCTTACTCTTATAAGATGCAGCCCTATGCGCATGAACCACAGAAACCATAGGCCAGTACATCGTGCGATAATACTTATGCATTCTACGGGTAATATCAATATCCTCAGGATACATGAAGTATCGCTCATCAAACAAGCCCACCTTATCGAATGCAGACAAGCGGAAGAACATGAAACTTCCCTGATGATATGGTATGTTTGCAGGAGTCTTGTGATCCCAAAATTCCAATGTATAACGATAGTTCATTTTCTCGCCCAGCTTCTTTGGCATAAATCTGCGGAAGATGAGGTCGAAAGGAGTAGGCAAAAGGCGAGTCGTCAACTGCAGTTTTCCATTAGGATAAAGCAGCTTAGGCTGCAACTGAGCCACATCCTTATTTGCCTCCATATACTCAGTTATCTTAGCGATAACACCCTCATCGAAATAAACATCCGAATTGATAACGAGATGGTAATCGGCATGTATCTCCTGTGCCTTTCCGATGGCAACATTATGCCCAGGTCCATATCCCATATTGGCATGATTGAAGATATACTCCACCCCATCCAATTGAGAGCAGAAATCTCGAAGTTCATCACTTGGTGAATTGTCACTTATATAAATAGGTGCAATACCGTTCTTGCGCATAGAATCTATGCACTTCAAAAGTTCATCGTGATCCGTCTTATAGGTCACGATTGATGCAGTAATTATCATAGCCATTTCTTAAAAAGGTAAGTCGTCTGCAATATCAACATGTTTTTCTTTGAGTACTAAAGCATCTGACATAGGTGGGAATGCAGACAATAACTTACCATCCTTATCAAAGATAACTTGATGTACTAATATATCCCAGCCTGCCCTAGAATTCGCAAAAGTAAAATAATGCTCTTTTACGGTTTTCTGCGGATAAACATACCCCCAAGGTTCCAACATAAAGCGCAACTCGGTAAGATTGTGAAATATAATAGGATATTTCCATCCCATAGCTTTTCTTAATTCTGTAAAAACAGGATGACTAGCGAACACAATTTCTGAGATATTTTTGTTCTGGTCTTCATTCGCACTTACCAACAACTCTGTCAAATTCTTTGCAAGTCCTAGTGTCTCTTTCAAATCACGCAGAGTATCCGTTTCAGAAAATTTAGCTTGCTCTTGAAGATAATGCTGCAACAATCCAGCCCATTGTTCTCTCAAAAAAGAGATAATTTCTCCAGAAGAATAAAATGGATGAATAATGTTGTTTCGTTTCAGCCCTTTTATCTCTTCTATAAACTGAAAGATTCTCTTATCATCTACATGAGAGTATTCTATGTCAATATCTTTTTCCTTGTTTTTTAGATAAGTCTGAAATTCAGCATTTACATCTCTATCAATAAAGACATAGACTTGTTTATTGTGCTCTATTGCTGTTTTAATTTCTTCATTAGATATTGAATATTTTTGGTTTACATCTGATACCGTACCAAAGTGACCTCCAATGATAGCCACAACAATATCTACTGTAGAAATCTCCTTATAGCAATAATCCTCTAACTTGGAATTTGTACCATAAGGAATCTCACCTTCCTCGTTTCTTACAACATCATAGCCCAAACTCATGATGAAATTGTCCAAGTCCACTCTGATTTGCTTCAAATCATAAAATGTAGAACTAATAAAAACTCTTGGTTTTGCCATAATTTAAAGATTAATCGATTTTCGAAACAATTTCATCAATTATTTCTATACAAGGTGTAAGCATTGCAGCATTTATACGCGTAATACGACCACCAAGATTGTGATTGCCAGTTTCCAACTGTGAGAAAGGCTTACCTTCTGCAAAAGCAACGACTCCAGTTGTACCAAAATCTTTAACAGAAATCATACCGTCATCAAGATTGCCAAAAGTAAAAAGATCAGGATTTCTATTTAGCATCGCCTGCACTTCATCTCGTATAGTATTAAGTACTGTACCATAAGCTGACGCTTCTCCCATATACTGAGTAATACGATTTCTTATTACCAAATGAATCTGAGGGACATCACCTCTTTTGCTTAATAATTTAGCAAATTGGTAATTTTCATAAATTGGGTCAGGCAAGTTCAAGCCATAAACCAAAGTAAACAAATTTATAATAGCCCTACGAGAAGAATCATCTGCCATAATAGGCACCAATAAACGATCTGCTGCATAAATACCCATCTGAGTATGTATAGCAAAACTTGGATTAGTATCTATAAAAATTGTATCATACTTTTCATTAGTTTCTGCAATAAACTCTTTTATCCAACTTGTCACAGCTAATCGAGCATCAACTCCTGGCAACTGAGTATTAGCCAAAGCAGATAAAGCTGTAGCTTGAATTTCAACCAATCTATCACCTGCCAATAACTCTACATTTGATGGAATTTTATCATTATATTGAGATGGCAGGCAAAGAAAATCCTCTGGAGAAAACTTGACGGCATTAAATGTCGATTGTATTCTACAATCAAAATAACCGCCAACAGTCCGTCGCAACTCATCTTTAGACAAGTGAGATAAATTCTCACCACCATTTCCAATCAAACCTCCAAGAAGTAACTCGGACAAGTTAGCTTGTGGACATAAATCAATCACTAGAATATGCTTATCTGCATTTTTTTGAGCATATTCGGTAATTATTTGGAAAGACAAACTCGTTTTGCCCGTTCCACCCTTATTATTCCAAACTGTATATATCATCTGATTCTATTTTTAATTTCAAACAACGTTTTTACTATTCTAAATCCCCACATAAACACCAGTGGAAACCCTACCCCAAAAACAGCATAGAGCAAAAGAAGAGAAATATTATTTCCGATATTCGGAGTCAAATCAGCAAGATTGCCCCCCCCGCATCCAGCAATATTCAAACTCAATGAGCAGAGTTTAAAGCCAACAAAGTGCAAAGCCATAACGTAGAAAGAGTCCTTTCCAATATATGCGATAGCCTTACCTACAAAGTTAGTCTCAATATGCTTACCTATATACATTATAATATATAGAACTGCAGGCGCAGCAACTAACAGCTGAAGAATATCCTTATATTCATTGCCATTTAGAGAAACCCCACCAAGCATGCAAGCTACCTCAAAAGCCACCAATCCACATACTATAGCCAAATAGCCATTATCGAAGGATAATTTCATCTTCTGATACATTATTTTGCCAACATATATCAGCAGCATTGCAGTAAATGTATTGCTAAATCGACGGATGGTCAAGCCGTACTTATTACTAAGAATACCAGCAACCATACACATTGACAACAATGCAATACCTCTCATCCATTCATATTGTCTTTCATCCTTGGCTAACTTCTTTATCAACCATGAAACAATAGACAAGCCGATTAAAGCCATGAATAGAACATATACGAACCACATTGCCCCAACAATCGGTTCTCTTCCACCTAAACAGATAGCCAATACAGTTTGCTTAGCGAATTCCATCATTGAATAAGTATTGATTACTGGGTCAGTGGACTCTAATGAATACCACCCTATCTTTATCAACACATTATGCAATAATACAGCTAGTATATAGAAATACAATATTTTCAGATAAAGCGATGAGAACTTTTTCTTAAACCACAACTTAGGTTGAACAAGCTGTTCTTCCTTTATGAAGAAACCTGCTAACAAAAAGAATACTGCAACATGCCAAAGGTAAATGAATAAATCTTTAGTATTTACTAATTGCCCAGCTGGATATTGGAAATTGATATGTCCTAATACTATAGCTATGATAGAAATACCTTTTGCTATATCAACAGATAAAAATCGTTTCATTATTATTTTTCCATTATCTTTAAATATTCCTCTTGATACTGTTCAGACATGTGTTTAGCAGTATAGTTATGTTCAAATACTTCACGGATAGACTTTGCTGTTGATTCGACATTAAGATTTAATACATTTCGAATAGCATTTAACAAAGACTCCATATTCGTGTTATCAAAAGTATATCCCATTGGTTGCACTGTTTTATTTATTACTTCCTTGTGAGAAGGAATATCAGACAAGACACAAGGTAATCCAACAGTCATACTTTCAAGTAATGTATTAGCTAATCCTTCAACATCTGAAGCAGATATATAATAATCACAAGCTATCAGATAGTCATAAACATTACTCTTAAAACCTGGGAGAAGAATATTCGCAGACTCATGTTTTTTCAAATCATCATATAAGTCACCATTACCCAATAATATAACACCAAGATTAGGATTATTCATTTGCTCAAAAGCACGAATAATCATTTCAGGATGTTTCTCATTGGAAAAGCGACCAATAAATATGAAATACTTTACGCCCTTTTTAAGTCCGAATTGCTTTCTAAGACTTTCTTTTTGGTTATAATCCGTATGCCAAAGAGGTAATGAACAGCCATTAGGAATCGCTTTCATTCGAAAGTGTTGCTCATCCCAATAACTTTGAGCTACACTTTCTGAACAGGCAATTGGTTCATCCATTTTCTTTGTGAAGAAATTACTCAGCCAAATCACTACTTGTCCCTTCAGTTTACCATACATTACCTTCTGCTGAATTCCCGGGTAGATATGAACAGTTTCCATTTTCTTATACTTTTTTGGTAAAAATGGAACCAAGAACATAGAACGTGGACAATGTGTGTGAAGAATATCAGGGTTTATCAACTCTACTGCTCTCCTTAAAGTTTTATACATTGCAAGAGGATTCAGCGTCTTTGCTGGAGACATCTGTACAACCCTAATTGGCAAAGCCTTAAACTCATCAATTCGAGATATTTTTTGCTCCTCGACCATAGTTATTATAGAAATCTCAAATTTAGAGAAATCCATATATTTGATAATGTTATACAAAACATTTGGAGGTCCTTGATTACTCAAAGAAGAAATCACGTAACAAACTTTAATCTTTTTCATTGTCTTATTAATAGTAAATTGAATATATTCGGCCCCATCGCATCAATAGCGGGTATTAAAAACGCAATTATCATAATTATCATTTTTTAAAAAGGTGTCGTAAATTTCGATATACAAAAGAGCGGAATAATATAAAGCAATAATACCAAGATCTAATTCTCGGAAAAGAAAAATTATTGGCCTTATAAATTTTATAATATTCTAAACCTCTTCCCCATAATCCACTCAGTCTATGTGATGCACCATCGGATGCAAAATATGCAATGAAGCTGTCTACATTCAATATTCTCACCCCAGATTTTTCCATTCGAATCATTAAATCTGCATCTGCTAATATTGGATATTTTTCATTAAATCCTGCAAACTGCTCCAAGACACTTTTTCGAGTTATCTTACCTTGATGGCAGCCACCAAAGCCAACAGAATATACCTTTTTAGTAGTACCATCGATTTCATTAACATAACAATGGCCACTTATAACTCCAACTTCAGGAGACTCTACGGAAGCTAACTTTTTCAAGCCATCACCTGTCAAATAATCATCAGAGCCTAAGTAATAAATCCATTCACCCTTAGCCATTTTCCAACCTTTATTAAAGGCATCATAAATACCATTATCTTTTTCAGAAACATGACTAAAACGCGAATCCTTTAATTCAAATTCTTTAATAATATCAAGAGTATTATCTGTAGATTTTCCATCTACAATAATACATTCCCAATCATTAAAATTCTGTTCCAGCACACTCTCTAAAGCTTTAGCTAAGGTGCGCGAAGAATTAAATGTTGCAATAATTATACTTATCATATTTTTTGTTTTTATTTTTCCCAGAAGAAATAATAAGGTAAAGTTGTATCACCAATGTTTACACTTGTCCAAGTTGCAAAAGCAGAATATGCTCTGTACATATATAATAAAGTGAACATTAAAAATAAGATTCTTGGTTTCCATTTTCTTTGTGTAACAGAAGGTATATACATACATCCACACAACAACGAAAAAACGAACAAGAGTCTTCCTGCCTGTTCACTAGCAGAAAATATATTAAACAAACATGCCATTATTATTAAACCATTAAAATAAACAGATCCTATTTTTTCTTTATCTGTATAGTAAATTATTGAGAAAAATATCAAAGAACGTAGCAGACTTGAAACCAGAGTATTTACACCATCAGATAAAGTTTCAGAATAATACGACATATGATTCAAAACGTCACTCTGTGAACTACTAAAAGTATTCATCAGCAAATCAAATGTAGTAGATATTAAGTTAGAAAAAAACAACGAGATTATTAACGTGATTAATACCAATATATATGCTGTTTTTTTATTAATCCTTACCAAAAATGCTACTATTAAAAGTGGAAATAAAACTAAAGTTGCCTTATGAACAGTAGCTGCCAGAAGCATAATTAATAATGGAACAATAAATTTTTTATTTCTATAAATCTTTATCTTAGCTTCCTTAATTGTTACATAATTCTTTTCCATCAAATAAACACCATAAAGCAATATTGTAGCCGAAATAGCTTGTCTAAAAGCAACAGACACCAAACTCATCATATTCCAATGGAATACAAAATAAAACAATAGGCACCATGTTGAATTCTGCGGATTAACATATTTATATAGCTTGTATATTATTCCAAACAAACAAAATGTTTGTAAACAAAAAACAGCAGTAGGGTTTTGAATAAAAAATAATACAAACTTCATAATGCATAAAAAACCACTCTCCAAATCTTCACGTGGATGGGTAATGTTTCCAAAAAAACCGTTGATACCCATTATAAACTTTGCATACTCTGGTGTATCTACACCTATAGTATAAGAACGGAATCCCCAAATCATTGCCAACATTATACAAGAGAGCATAAACATTTTATTACGCCTTTTCTGCAATCTAGTTGATGATTGAACAACTAGATGATTCGCAGCCCCTGTACGAATAGTAGGAAATGAGATCATTACAAAAGCAAACATGATTAAGTCTGCGATAAAATATATACACATAAAACTTATTTTTTCTACATATTAATGTCTTTGCAAGCCTTTTCAAAATTACAGCACCTACAAGAGACGTAACAAAAGATAAATATAACTATTCATTCCAACATATCGAAATAAAAGTAATATTACAAAATGAACTAAATAAAACTCATAAGAGATATTCCCCATGTTAACCAGACATTTCCAACTTAAAAAACAAAAGTTGTTTTTAAAAGACAAAAATACAAGTATAACCGCACCAAACGCTTGAATTACGAGTTCTATATTATTCTGTAAATTCAAAGAAAGATTTTTTACATTAAGAAGTAATAATGAAAACAAAACAAGAATACTTTTTTTTCAGTTTTTTGACATTAACAAATTAATATTATATTCTTCTAGCAAAATACGTCCCAAAAGTCCAATGAAAATAACCACATAAAAAGGTTGAATAATCATGGTAAAAATACAAAATAAAGCCATTATCAACAACTTGCCACCACAGGCCGTCCGAAAACCTTATTTTTCTACAGTTTATCACTATTATGAAACATTAGTTATTTAATATACTTAATCACCTTACAAGGATTACCAGCAGCTATACAATTAGCAGGGATATCCTTAACTACAACAGTACATGCGCCTATCACCGAACCTTCGCCTATAGTTACACCTTTAAGAATGATACTCTTAGCGCCGATAAGCACGTGGTCTTTGATAACGATAGGAGCACACTTTGCTGTATGATTATCTAAACTCTCTGTAGGTGAAAACATTTCGCCAGAATCACGCACTCGCCAATCAAGATTATGTGCATCAGAATCCATGATAATACAATCACCACCAATATTCACATAATTACCAATAGTTATTCGTTCCTTAGCCCAAAGGCAAGGTGAAGACATACCTACATGATGACCAATCTCTATGATTGAGTTTGGGCGTTCTGCTACTATGCAACCACTTTGGTTACGACATAGTGGATTTATACATTCACCTGAAGTAAATGTAAAATCATCACCTATCTTAACATTCGATTCTGGATGAATATCAAGATAGATGTGATTAAATATCATGGCTCTCTTGCCCAAGTTATTCCATCCAATACAAAGTCTCAAGCACAAGCGATTATATCGAAGATAAAACTGCTTGCGTACAAATCGAAGAAGATGAAGAAACTTGTTAGTAAATAAGCTAAGAAATCTACTCATTATATTTGCTTTATTTAAATCTATCTATTTTCTGTTTTACGAGTTGAGCGATGATTCTATAACCTTCTTTCTTAAAGTGACATCCATCAACCATCAGCTGAGGTGGCACCTTGCCATGACTGATACTATCCTTATGCTCTTGAGTAGGGATGAAAACAGCTTCCTGCAAACCTCTGTTCATCATATGACGACGCAGATTAATATATCTATTACCAAAAGCGAGTTGCAAAGAGTCTTCCATTTCCCCCATACGCTTAGACGTAGGCATCACGTCATTTGGCTTATGAAACAACGGCTATACTTTATCATAGCCTTCACTTGCCGTATAAGGTCAGCTGTATTCTTGAATCCACCATTCTGCCCAATGAAGAACACATTGCACCAGGCTTCTCTCAGTTGCCTCATCGCCTGAGTTACGATAATACTTCCTTTGCGAAGAGTATCAGCATTTACTATCTTCTGTTTAGGCGGCAAGAAATAATTAAACTCAAATTCAAATTTCTTGTTTGGATTCTGTCAAAATTTGGTCTGAGATTCAAGCATGATTGTTTTGCCATCGATAACCACAGGGTTAACCCTATCACATGCGTCATCTTTAAAGCCTCCTTGTAGGAGAGGAAGAATCTCACTTTTGTGGTCATAGGAAGAGATAAATGTTGGAATATCATTATTACCTATAAAAGTCTCAAACTTTCTCTCACCATCATTGAAGAGCACTACATCATGTGCCAACAACATCGGATAAGCCCCCTGTCTTGCCATGATGGTAAGCGTATTCTCACCACCAACTCCACAATTGACAACATCATAGCCATCTTCTAAAAGATCCTGCAACACTCCGGGGTAACTATCATCCCCCTTTATCCAACCTATGACCATACCTTTATACCCAGTGCCATTAGTATGGCTAACTGTTAAAGAATCACCCCAACATACTATTGTTTTTTTCACCTTGTCATCCGAACAAGATACAAGGATGGAAAGGAGCAATATCGCCCCCCATAAGCCAGTTATCTGTTATTTTTGCTTTCATTATAATAATCTCTGTAGATCATTTAATAATTTATCAACTATTTGATTTGGATTATGTCTCACTACGGCAACTTCCTTGGCGGCTTTACCTATCGCAAGATTTTTTTCCGGATTTAAAAATAAATCTTCAAGCAAAAAAGCTAGCTGATAGGGATCATTGGCTGGAACCAGATAACCCGTCTCTCCATTCTTGATGAGCGAAGGTATACCACCTACGTATGTCGCAATCGGAGTGCATCCCAAAATCTGCGCCTCACACAAACTATTAGGACTGTTATCAATATAAGAAGTATGTACATAAACCGTTGCTTTACTAATCTCATCACGTAGCTGTTCAGCCGAAGCCACTCCACAAAGTGATACATTAATATCCTTATGCTTCATACCAAGTTGCTTTTCGACAACAGAAGGATTGATGTTACCAAAACATTTCCAAACAAAATCTACACCTTTTGTTTTGAGCATCATTGCAGTTTTTAAGACCAAATCGTATCCTTTATAAAGAGGACTAGATATTGTGGTAACTATCGTTAGTTTATTAGGTAAATCTCTTTCTGTCGATTGATAGAAAATTGGACGTAAAACCTCACTTGCATAAAAATAGTTCGCCCCCGGATGCATCATCTGACAAACTCTGTAATCCCAGTCTGTTCTTCCAAAATAGTTTTTGACTCTTCCAAGAATTTCTTTTTCTCTTTCACATGAAGCCAACCATTGCTTTCTAGTTACTAATCGTTGCAATCCATCCTTAATGCCATAAGCACTTTTTATAAAATCTGTCCATGACACAAAAGGAGGTAAAAAAGCATTATAACAAGGATTGAGAACACCTTGAATATGAAGAATAACCGGAATATCCGTGAGTGATGCAACTAAGCCAAAGGGCATTTCTGAACCAAACACCATAATAACATCTGGCTTGAAATCCTCTAACGGTTTTCTAATAGTATTTTCATAACGTGAAAAGCGTTTACGCTCATTCTTTATAATTTTATTTTCTTTACAAAAGAAAAATTGAAACTTTTCTTTAAAACCAAGTTTTGGCATAGATAGAGGATAATAGGAAACACCATTTTCTACTACCTTTTCTTTCTCATCATCAAGAGGAAAAGCTATTCCAAGTTCAATTTCGCTTCGCCTCATCAATAGAGTTTGAAGAGAAGAAAGCCATCCTCCACCATTATAAGCATTATTTTGCTTATATAGGCAAGGTGTATTTGTATACCATAATATTTTCATTGTATATTACTTTTTTAATTATCTTTACATAAAAATTCAACATCAGTGTGTGGAATAAGAGTAAGCGTCCGAAAATTGAGGTACTAAGTATTTACTGACTGAAAAACAGGCAGTTTACTTGGCAACCACATTTTCTTAAAAAGTCATTTTTATAATTATTTATAGATTTTTCTTCCAAAGCTACACCAAGAATTGTTAATTAAAATCTATAATCATTTATCCAACATTAATCTTTGCCTTAATTATGGACAACATATTGTTCTTTTCTTGTCTTTTAAAGACAAACAGCCATATTACTATGAAAAAGACTACAGACGTAGTGAATATGCTAATCAATAAACGACCAAAGCTCATCTCCATAAATGTTTGAGGCAAATAACCACAGACAAACATTAAGGCTAAAACCAATACAACTGGGGCTAAAACTTCTTTGGCAAAAATGAGAAAGGATAAATTACACATTTTTTTTGCATAACATAAAATCACGCAATCTCCACCAATTGCCCAAATAGCAACCATCGTAACATAAAGCCAATAGGGAGCACCATGAAATGTAAATGCAATATAAGTAAGCAAAACTGGAGCCAAATTCATTACGCTCTTATAAATTGCATACCACTTGATATTTCCTTCAGCATAAATAGCAGTTGCAGCACTACTAGTCATCTGGCAAATAATAGTTATAACCAATTGCAAGGCACAGAACAGAGAAGTCCATTCAGGAACCTCCTTCAGCCATATTGCAAGTACATAATGCATTTCTAAAATGAAAGGAACTGCAAAGAAGACAATAAGCAGAGTGGAATACTTGCCACTAGCCAACGTTGCCTTATTCATGGCTTCCACATCTTTAGCTCCTGCTCTTTTTACGATAATAGGGTTTACGGCCTTCATCAAATTGAGCGAGAATGCAGACATCTGACCATTCACTTGATTAGCAATTCCCTGAGCAGCATTCAAAATCGTTCCAAAGAAATGATTCAAGACTAGACCTACACCATAATAAGAAGCTAAACTAGAGATTGCTGTTAAGAAATTCCAACCAGAAAAAGAAGCAATATCCTTAACTAGTTGCTTGCTCCAATACTGCCTAAAACCTATGACACATTCCGCATATTTGCGATGACAATAAATCTTCATTATCGTAAGCGTAACAAAAGGGATAATAGCCATCAATATGCCATAAACCATCAGCTTATCGGATGTTGTATATACACAAGCAAATGCAACAATCAGTTTAAGCAAAGACTCAAATATACCGATTAATGAGTAATAAAGCATATTCTCATGTGCATTCATTACAGCATCGTAGGGTACATTTACGATTGTAAACATCGTGCTTACTATCAAACTTAAGTAAATGACTTTTGCCGCAAATATTCTATCTTGTTGAATATTAAATATTCCATTAAATAGAGGATACATGGTAGCCAGCAAAATCATTCCTGTTAATAAAGCTACTCCAAGATGAAGCACTATACTAACATTAAATACTTGTTTTTTCTTTAGCAAATCATTAGCTCCTTCAGCATAAGACATAAAACGCTGCGTAGCATTAGCCATTGTGGAATTAAGAAAGCCTAACATTGTAATAGCTCCACCCACTATATTAAACACTCCAAAATCAGAAGCACCAAGCGAGGCAAGAATTAATCGAGTGGTATATAAAGAAATAAATACAGTGATACCCATTTTAACGTATAAGAATCCTGTATTCTTTATAACACGAGTTGTTGTAGACATAAAATAAATCTATTTTTGAAGCAACTTTTCTATCTGCTCCATACTTAAATGTTGAGTTAAATCTAAATAGTACAAAAAATGATGACTAACTTGCTTTTCAATTGGTGGTGGAGTCATATAATCTCCATACATTTGTACTAAATACTCATGATATCCAATTGGAACCAAAATTTTAGTATCCTCAAAAGGTAATTCTACCACATTTTTGAACCATTCTTTTTTATAAAGTTCTTGCTTAATAGAATATGTGGTATAATAATGAATAAGATATTCTCCCTCTTGCAATGCAGAAAAACTTTGTTCTAAGCTAGAAAATTTTTCAAATAAAGAATTAACATTTCTCTTGCAATAGAATACACCTTTAAACCAATCTAGAACATTATGTAAATGCTTTCCTTTTATATTCCCTAGCAGTTCTTTTATACTATAGGTTCTTATTCCTAATAAATAATTTAAAAAAGTTTTTTTATATTGGCACACCTGATGTTGAACTTCATTAATATTGCCGGCAGAATGATACAAAGGAAAAACATCTATAAAGGTACCAATAACATAAGGAAGTTCCTTAACTTCCCAAATCGTAGTATTGGCATCAACAAATTTTGCATAGGGCAAGTAATATCCACTATCATGATAATCTAATATGCGATAATCCGAATTACTACACTCTTGCTTTAAAGCTATGAATCTATCATAATCCTCCTTGAGCATTAAAACGTCAATATCGTCATCCCAAGGAATAATTCCTTTATGTCTTACAGCACCAATTAAAGTTCCACCGCCTGCATAATAGGTTATACCATGTTTTCTGCAAAAGCAATCAAAAGCTTTAAAAGTTTGCAACAAACTTTTCTTATAAGCTACCGTCATTTCTGGCGTCAATTCTATTCTTTTTATATCCATCTTTTTTATCTATTTTACCAATTCCACAATCCATGTAATTTTAAAAAAGTTTCCATATCTTTATCATAAGTCAACTTTAAAGGTAATGCATGCGAAAAAACTATCTTTGGTTTATATCCTTTCGCAATTATTACCGCTAATGGTGAAGTCATGTTCATTAACTCGTCTTCACTAGCATTATCAAAACATGACTTAATTAATCTCATCTGATAGGCTTCAGGAGTATATCCCGATGCAATGGTGCACTTTTCTATTGTGCCCGTAATTGTATTATCAGAATCTTTAGTAAATAATGTTTGAACCTGCTCTGTACCATTGGTAGCTGCACCATATTTTTTAGCAGCCTCTATAACCGTTTTTATAGCCTCATTATCAACAGAGCTATTAGTAATATCATGCGTCAACAGAATATCTTCATCCTTTAAATATTTAGAAGCAAATTTAACACCATTATAAGTTGATTTTAAATTAGAATTACCGCCTTCAATAACTCCTAACAGCTTATTTCCCAACAAAAGTTGAGCATATTTTGCTGTCAAATCCATGTAATTAGGATTTGTAACAACTATATATTTATCTATCTCATTAATTTTTTGAAAATCTTCAAATATATAGGAAAAATAAGGCTTTCCTTTTATATCTGTAAACTGTTTTGGAATAGCGTGACCAAATCTACGTCCGCTTCCACCCATTTTTATTATTAAACAATTCATATATTAACTATTATGTATTTATATTTACTTTTTAGAGTGTCCCATATTTCACTTGTGTCCAAACGAATAGCCACTTAGCATAAAGTATAAGACAGTTCTTACTGAGCTAAATTCCACCGCGAATACAGAAGCAAGGTATTCTTTGCCATTCGCTTGCTATAATCTGTTTTTTACATTTACCATTTCATTACTGTTGCTTTAGAACTCATTTTTATAATTCTCCAAGTTTGTATCATTCTCTGTCTACGACAAATGATAGAACTCTATTATCAGCAATGGGAATACTAATCAAAACATAATTCAAGTTGAACTCCTCGCTTTTTATTTGACATATACAACCAGATACTATAGTCTAGAGCTCTTCTTGATATTTGCATTATGTCAGCGGCATATTCAACTATCTGTTTAGCTTCCTTATAATTTTTATAAATGATGCCAGCATCCGATACGAATTTATATACATGCCTATCGACTGCTACACTTTCTACACCCAGAAGTTTCAACAAATAATCATAAGTTTTATCTCCAATACCCCTAATGCTCTTAAACTTTTCGGAATTTGATTTGCTATTTACCAGATAAATCTTTAACTGATAAGAATTCTGAATGCCCTGAGCCTTACAAAACTCTAAGATTCGAATCATCCTAATTTGCTTTTCACAATCATGCCAATCAAGGACTGTTTCTATAGAATGCTTTTGTAATATCGCTGAAAATCTGTTAACAGTATAGGCAACAGGATAATCGTTTAACACCTTACAGACCCTCGGGGCTACAACATGCTGATAGTTTAAACCAGCTTGTAACACGACATCCGTAAGCAATGCACCTATATGATTCCTATAGGGGCAATCCGGAGCTGCACTCAGTTGGAAACCTCGTGCATTACCTATATATGTAATAAGGTTACGAACCTTAACGGCTAAAGGTTTATCCATGTTTTATAGACTCTAAACTAAGTTCCTTTAATGCATTTAATCTATCCACACAATTAGGACATGCCCCGCAAGGAATATCAGGAGAAGCCTGGCATGAAAAAGTTGCTCCAATAGGTGCCTGTAACTCTATTCCTAATTTCGCAACTTCATATTTTGACAGGTTTCGGAAAGGCATCTCTATCTTGACAGATCCATACTCAGACAGCAGTCCTTCCAGCTTATCAAAGAATGCAGAAGAACAATCTATTTCTTTTGCATGATTGCTATTAATGAAAGCTGCATATACCTTGTTTAATCCTAGAGTTTGGGCAAAAGAGGCTGCAACTGTCATCAACAGTACATTACGATAGGGTATATATAAATCTTCTGCCTTTATATCATCCTTCCATAAATCAACAGGACGGATGAATTTGGACTTTGAATACTTGAAGATTGAAGATATATCTATTGTTTCTATTTTGTCCTTGTATTTCTCTGGAATAACTTTTAAAAGCGTATCATACTCTTTACTGGCGCAATGTTGCCCATAGTTGACGAAAAGGGGTACAAACTCCACATTCTGTGCAACAAACTGATACATCAATGTTGTTGAATCCAATCCTCCTGATACCAATACAACTCCCTTAGTTAGTTCTGTTTCCATATTTTTGAAGCATATTTAAATAGTTCTGAAATTATTTGGTCTGCAGATGTAGATACTACATTCGGAATTTCCGTCAGCATACAATTGTCTGCAATAGAGTAAGGATCATATACTAACACCGGCATTCCTTTTTCTGCTGCAACCCCAATCTCAATCATTGTTCCAGGATCATTATACAAAAGAACTGCAAGCATCATCTGGCAAGAATCTATCAATGCCATATCTGATTGAAACAGTTTCTGCCTTTCTACCTTGCCAGCTTCTTTCGACATTTGACCATTTTCCTTAATGGGTCTTCGGGGTGTAAAATTATGATATTCTAAAGCCTGACATATAAAGTCTATTGGTTTAGTATCAACAAAGTCAAAATCTGGAGCAGCAATATAGATATTTATTCCCTTTCTGACATCCCATGGCAACAAAACTCCATTATGCTTTTGCTTATCTTCTATCGGTAAGCTCAGATAATGTTGAGCCATTGCCCTAAATTCATCTATGAAAGTCGTCTGTGCATATTCCGCAGCAACATAAGAAGCATTGAGCAGATTGTGCTCAAAGGATGAACGATGGTCATATATTGTAACTATCGTATCAAAGACATCTCCAACTCCTACAGAATGCACGACAGGAACTGTCATAGATGGTGTTGATACAATCTTCTCCACAGCATAATCGTAAGCTCTACTACCACCTCTGTTTTCTTTCAATACAAATTGCTCACAAATGTTCTGACAGTCATTTACCAATGAATCGATATCGGAATAATCATTCTTGAACAAAGTTGAAGAAGTAGAGAGAAAAAGGGTCCTAAAATGGGTCCCTCCCAAGTCGGCTAAACGCTTTACATCATTCGTTACATCCAGATAGTATTGAGCATGTGTATTATGCTTCATTACCTTAGACATATCGAAATCACCAGCGAACAACAAAATCTTTTCAAACTTGTCAAGCTTAGCTAACTGCGAGTCATCATAAACTACCTCTACGTTTTCATCCAACAAAAAGTTATAACCTTGGTCACCAACCTCTTGAACCTCCTGAATCAAGACCGTATTTGGTGAATTTGTTACATTCCCCAGTTTTATAACCTCTGCACATCCTATCTCTTTCAGATAATGCTCTATATGACTATCTAAATAAGAAGGAGCAAAATATGCAACGCTATATTCTTCGCCAACTCCATACATACCTCTGGCAGCATGTACTATTCCCCCTAATCTCATCTTTATTAGAGGTGTTGCAGCAGACTTTAATGTAACATCATTAAAGATATAGCCTAGTATACAGAACTTACTCATACTGTACTTGGAGTGATATCAACTATAACTGTATTGATAGGAGTCGAACTAACATTGGATACAACACCAGTATATGTAAAACCTTTCACAATACAGTTGCGCAAGTAATTGTATTTCGTTGGTAAATAACCAATAATGAGACCATCATTGCTTTTCACTACCAATCTGACCTTGAAGTCAACATAGACTTCCGTACCAACAGCCGGGAGCACCCCCTTTTTACTGTAATACTCACAAGTATCAACATCTTCAATAAGAGTTGAAAACGCAAGAGCGCACTTGTCTTCAGAATCAACCGCTCCTGTCACACCTTTTATTGCTTTTGGATAATTTGAGTAATCGCTAAAATTACCTGGTCCACTACTTCCCATAATTGTTTATATTTAAATGAATACTTACTTTGTTATTGTCTCCTCATCAACCTAGCTGCAAATTCAAAGAAATCTGCAACATTCTTGAAATTATCTAACTGATGGCAATACATACTTGCATAAGGTTCAGGGAACCTTTGTCATATATCTGCCTTTATCATATTTGCTAAAACCTCCTTTGTGTAAGCTTTCAGCAATTCGAACTATTGTTCTTCGCTCATAATATTCTCTGTTATTTCAACATCCTTGCAATAAATATTGCCTCATAAACAACGATACAACCATCAAGAACTGCATTCGAAAATAAAGAAGCAACGTATTCTTCGCTATTCGATTGTTATTATCAGATGTATGAGACCCATGGCTATTGTTGAACATCAAATTTTAAACTTTTTCTGTGACACATATTCTTGAAATTTATGTATAAGAAAATTCAAAAAACTCAAAGTCTTTTCCTTGTAGTCTTCTAATTCATTATAAGTTAACAATGAACCAACTCCAGAAAAAGACTTGTTTCCATGAGCCAAGTCATTTCTTTTACTTTTTATGCTCAAAAGAATCGCCCCAGTTCTCTTAAAATCGGGGATTCTCCCCAATTTCACACCTAATGTATTACTAAGAGTAATTATTTTTTTCAAATTCAAATTTCCTGAGATATCACTTGGCAAATCCTTAAACTCCATTAACTCAGAAGTCAAAGAGTCTGCAATATTTTGGGATATTTTTCTTGCATTATCCAAGCTCAACTTAGAATGTATCTTTTCTCGGAACCAGACTTTCCGTAATTCTGATGACAAATTCTCATAGTGCAATTTTTCATCTTTAATATTATCATAAACAAAGAATACACAATTTGAAAAAGTTGATTCTATTAAATTGTACAATACAATAATAGCTTCTGCTCTCAAACACTTTTGCATATTTCTTGTTAACAACAAACTCTTGGAGGTATTGGTATCTTTGATAGGCTTATACTTGTAAGTTTCCACACCATCAAGAAACTTCAATACCTCATAAAATGCTTTTACATCCGCAACACGCAGATTATATTCATCATTTAGTACCATGCAAAAAAGCTTCTTTTACAATATTAATGCGACTAAATATCTTCTGGCTCGTATGAGTTTTATAACGTCCTTCGATAGATTTATAGAAATCATTCCTGTTTTCTTTATCAACTATCAAACTGTCAGGTATAATCGTTGCGATATTCGGGTTTTCCTCCAATGCCAAATACGAACCTATGGCAATTCCTTCAAAATAAGGTTTGGATATACCACGAGTCCCAGGCTTTTTGGCAAAGCCTTGATTAGGATACGTACGAGTTATAAAATCAACCATCATATTGAATGCTTTCGTTTTTTCAGTTCTCTCTTGCTCTGTAAAAGACGTATTTTTCTTCTCTAAATAAGAATCCAAATATTTTGCTACACCTTTGGATTCCACTTGATTATAATTCGGATAGCAATCACTAAAAGCAAAGAAACGCAGCAACAATTCCTCTTCCTCACGGCGATTTTCAAAATACTGTGTAACTGGACATAAAGCTTTAAAACGAGCAGATTTTGCCAATTCTATAATAAAGTCTGTAAAACTTCCACGATAAACTCCACGACGCGTTTCCATAGGAAGTAACGGTACACTACTCGTATTAATTCTATCAAACATTTCCTTTCTTACCTCTTCAGATGCATCAGCAGAAAGCACAACCATACGTATTGCAATATTCTTGAACATTCTTTGACGAGCAGAAGATAGTTGAGAAAACTTTGTTTTATTCAGTTCCGTTAATTTCTCAAGATATTTCAATTCCAACTCATCATTTAGATATGCAGCCATTGTGCGAATACGTTGAGAACCATCAACTATTTCCAATCTTCCAGATTCTTTTATTTCTGCAGTAAAAATAAAAGGGACAGGAAGACCTAAGAAAAGTGATTCTATAAAACGAGATTGATGTTTTATATCCCAAACAAACTCTCTTTGATAATCAGGAACAAAAATTTCATTATCATCCTTATCTATATCTTTAAGATATTTGTTGACATACAATTCTATTGTAGGCTCACGCATATCAAAAGCTACAGATTTTTTCTGTTCATCTATTTGATTCTCAATATTCTTTAATCTTTCTGATGTTAAATCATTCATAATATTATATTTTGAAAAAGTTAGTACTTTTAATACTGATTTTACCGAGACAGCTTTGTCTCATACAATCTTTGAGATTACAATTATGCAAAATTGATCATTAACCCCAAAGTAATTATAGCGTATAATACGTTTTTCGTAAAGATTTCTATTGTCCAAACTCCTTAATGCTCTGCTCCTCCTTCAATGAACAAGCAAGCAGTTGTCCATTCTTCTCGGCTACGATATAGCCATCCAAGCCTTGAACTACCACCTTGCTTTCATCAGCTGCATGAACCACGCAGTTCTTGCATTCATACAATCGGATGTCCTTGCCTACCTTGGCATTGCCAGCCTCATCCTGTGAAAGCAAGGTACGGAGGCTGCCCCAGCTGCCTAAGTCGCTCCATCCGAACTCGGCTGGTAGGGTATAGATTTCCTTCGACTTCTCTATCACAGCATAGTCAATGCTTAATAAGAACAACGTTTTATTAATATAAATCCACGTTGATATCGAATGGACTATCAAAGTCTTTCAGCATTGCATGCTTCGTATCTTTTTCGGAGAGATTGGCATGTTCTGTTGAGATTTTCCAATCGATACCGAGGGTATCATCGAGAATACTGATGCCTCCATCGGCCTCTGGATGATAAAAGTTATCACACTTGTACTGGAAGACGGCTGTCTCTGAAAGGACAGCGAAACCATGGGCAAAGCCCTTAGGGATGAAGAACTGGCGATGATTGTCTTCTGTCAGTTCTACAGCCACATGCTTGCCATAGGTTGGTGATCCTTTGCGGATATCTACAGCTACATCAAGCACTCTACCTTTTACGCAGCGTACCAACTTACTCTGAGTATATGGTGGGCGCTGGAAGTGCAAGCCTCGCATCACGCCATAGCTGCTCATAGACTCGTTGTCTTGGCAGAAGTGAACACTGTGTCCCAGGATTGGGGCAACCTTTTCTTCAAACTCTCGCTCGCTGAAGCTCTCGAAGAAGTAGCCACGAGCGTCACGGAAGAGGCGTGGCTCTATAATGAGGACGCCTTCAATATCTGTTTTAATTATATTCATCGTTTCTAATATTCTAAATTCTTTTTTAATGTTTGATTTTTCTCTTCAAGTATTGAAAGGAGATACTTGCCATAGTCATTCTTCAGCATAGGCTGAGCATTCTCTCTCAACTGTTCTGCGGTAATCCAACCCTGACGGTATGCGATCCCTTCCAAACAAGCCACCTTCAAGCCCTGGCGCTTCTCCAGGACCTCAATAAAGGTGGATGCCTCAGAAAGGGAATCATGGGTTCCGGTATCGAGCCAGGCAAATCCTCTTGCCATGGTCTGAACCTTCAGCTGCTTATCCTTCAAGAACTCCAGGTTCACTGTTGTGATTTCCAACTCACCACGAGCGGAAGGCTTAATATGTTTGGCTACCTCTACTACCTTGTTAGGATAGAAGTACAAGCCCACCACTGCATAGTTGCTCTTTGGATGTTCTGGCTTCTCTTCAATGCTCAGGCAATTGCCTTGCTCATCAAACTCAGCAACTCCATATCGTTCCGGATCACTTACACGATAGCCAAAAACGGTAGCCTTGCCGTTCTGCTCAGCATCTACAACTGCTTGATGCAGCATCTGATTTAATCCTGCACCATAGAAGATATTATCGCCTAATACGAGACAAGCGGAATCATTACCTATGAATTTCTCTCCGATAATGAAGGCTTGGGCTAAGCCATCTGGTGATGGCTGCTCTGCATACTCAAACTTCACACCAAACTGGCTTCCATCGCCTAAGAGGCGCTTGAAGCCTGGCAAATCAAATGGTGTTGAAATAATGAGTATCTCACGGATACCTGCCAACATCAATACTGATATTGGGTAATATATCATCGGCTTATCAAAGATAGGTATCAGCTGCTTGCTGATTCCCTTTGTGATAGGATACAAGCGTGTTCCGCTACCACCTGCTAATACTATTCCTTTCATATAATTATTATTTATTGATCAATAACATGGTTCGAAAACCTACCCGTCCTTCCTTACCGTTAAAGAAGTCATCTTTTCGAATTCCTCCGTCTCCCTTTAGCCAAAAGGAGGGTTTTCTAAAATCATCCCGTCCTTCTTTACCATTAAAGAAGGCTCCACCCCGGCCCTCTCTCCTCAGGAGCGAGGGAGGAAACCGCCCTACTCGGTGCTCGGGACCGCTACGCTCTAAGGTTGGCGGACCATCAAAGGTCTACGCCAGATTTTGCGGGATGGGACCGCCTGGGGTAAACACTTACTTAATTACGATTTCATCTACCGTATAATTCACTATCTCCAAATTCGGGATAACGTGTTTTGATTTACTATACAAATCATTCATTTTATCTTTTTCAATTTTTATATCAGAAATAAGAATTAGTATAAAATTCAAATTCTCGTATCGTTTATTCTCTAAAATTGCTTGAAGAGCAACTAATCTTCTTAATGTTATATCAATATTACCTAAAGATAATTCTCGCTTTACTTCAAATAAATAAGTCTTGCCATCTTTCAGAGCTATTCCATCACAAACATAGTTACGACCTAAACTAATCTCAGTTTTAATTTCCATTTCATGGTCAGTGGAGTATTTCTTCAACGCTGATTCTTCGGATTTTTTCCATTCATTATCCTTTTTTTTAGCAGAAGAATATGCAAACATACAAACACTTGATTTCTTCTGGTGAACTGGATTTTTTTCAGAATGCATCAATGTTTCAGACGGCTCATTTGGCTTTATATATTTTCCATTTGCTTTTAAAAAGCCATCTTGATTATCGAAATCTTTAGGAGCATATAATTTTTCATTGTACTTTACTACTAAATAAGTAAATACCCCCAATACTATTAGCGGAAAGATGACAATAAACCATATTAATGGTAATCGCTCACAACATCCATATAGATTAGAGAACCCATTACTTATAACATATCCTGCAATTCCATATATAACAGATAGGAATAATGCTATAATACCCAATGGATTTCTCAAAAGCCACAACTTGTTTCATATTCTACTTTTCTTCGCGGAAATATAGTTTATAATATGAAAGACCTTTCTCTTGATCATACCCTTTCACTATATTTTCTTCACCACCCTTTATCAGAACTTCAAAATCATCATCAAGTTTCAATTTTGATTTATTACGATACTTCTTCAACTCTTTTCCAACCTTTTCAACATTAGGAACAAAAATACCATCTAACTTATCCTCATCTAAATTGGTTTGTTTTTGGCGATACTCTGAAAATTGCTGACGGATATTTTCTTCTTCAAACACAACATTAGTTATCTCCTTAAATGAAGTCTCCCCTAACGTCATTACTGATAAGACCTTATCAATCATATTAGCCTTATCTTTCTTAGCAATAGCTTCGTTTTTCGTAATAAACGTACCACAAAGCTCAACAACACGATTGGTTTTATAATTATTATCATTTATCAATCTGATACCAAGAAAATCTTCATTCCAGTATTTGACATCACTTTTCTTTTTAGAATTGAACAATGAAATCAAATAACCATTCTCTGATTCTGCATTCATAATAAGGCATCCCTTATCAATACATCCCATTCCTTTTTCTGAAGAAAGACGATAAATACCGCCCTCATAGTTTACCTTCAAAAAGGTATCAGTCTTCTCTGATTTAAATATGCCTATGGCATCCACCTCCTTATCATCAATAAGAACCCCTTGCAAATATGCCATATATACTATTCCAGAACGAATATTCTTTGAGATACCTTGGTTGAAAAGGTGTTTTGCTATATTTTTAGACATAGAAATGAATGTATCACGATCTTCAAATATTTTTTGAGAAAAGGAAAACATTTCATTGTATGACAAATCTATATCATGTATATAATGCCAAGACGCTTCATGAGGCATCTTCTTTAATAAATTATCCAACAATTTGCATGTTGTTATTTCATTCATTTTCACTTCTTGACTGGATAGAACCAAAGATTCTTCCAAACATTTGTTTCCTATGCCATGTATCATAAGATGACACAGTGAGGTATCGATGAAATTAATTCTCATGTTGATGTAATAAATTAAAAAATATGAGAAGCAAATACAGTAACCCATAAAGGAAGCCTGCAAATGCTCCTATAAATATAGAGATTACAATTTCTGCTATTGAATATGTAGGTTTCTGCCAAAAGTTTAAATTGCCAAGTATATATGCATAAACAGTTAAAGCTAGCGAACAGATAATCATATTGCGATTATACCGGATGAAGCGATTAAAGGTTTTGGTCCTGCGTTTCATCTTGCGGATAGTTTCACTAGAACTTTGTATGACAACACCAAAGAATGTCAGCAATACACCGAAACACAAAGAACCAAATTCCACAAAAGATTTCATAAATTCTTGGAGTTTATCCAATGAACCTAAGAAATAGGCAAACTTAAAACTTAGAAATGCGACAACCAAAGCTACTAATAAAGGAGCCTTATAATCGAAAAATCTACTCATTACCTAATATACACCTTACAACTTCCTGACGTATATCTTGATAGACTTTACGCAGTTCATGTCTCCGTTCCAATTCTTGCAAATTACTATTCAGACTATTTGATGTCAAACGAAAATAAGGCTTGAAAACATCTGCCACCAAATCTATCGTTTGAATCGAAGAAGATTCTTCTGGATCGGAAGAATATCCTTTAATCCTTACCTTTTCCACATTACATTTCATTCGCCCTTCAAGCAAAGTCCGAACAGACCTCAAATGTCCTTTTATAGTTCGAATCGAAAGTCCATCTTCGTTAAGTTGCTTACCGAAAGTACTCATTTTTATTTCGAATCTATCAGATTTAGCTTTAACCGCTTCTGTTGCGCACCTTTTTGATATTCCATAAAGACTACTGTTTTCATCTGCCATCTCTTCCAAAATTGCCTTTGGATTGGTAAATTCAGCAATAAACTCTTTATAATATCCCATATTAAGAGCTCTTTCATATTCACCTTTTCGTAGGATAGCGATAAAATCGAGTTCTATTTTGATGTCTTTATGCTCTTCTTCGTCTTGATTCCACATCTGTATGATGAACTTAGCAAGAGTATCAATAAAACAACCATTCTTGTTCCGCTCATAAAACAAGACATTCATTCTTTTATCATACATGAAGGCATTGCCGAAAGACAGTTTCTCATGATCTATGTCAACTGGTAACGCAGAAAATTCTCCTGTCTGATTATTGCGCTTGGGTGGAATATCTTTATTTTGACATGTTACAATAATACCTTCTAGACAATTTTCAAGATTATCAGTACCATAAGTCTTCACGATATATTCCTTATCACTATAATATACCGTTCTACCAGACATATAAGATAATATATCTGAAAAAGTAATTTCAGATTCGACCTGCGACAAGCATTTAACCCTTGGGGGCAACACTTCAACGAATTTCTTCTTTCGTGCTGCCATAATATATTATTTTTTATAGTTTTCTATCACTTTATAAAAAACATTAATCATCGTTTAAGAAAAATGAAATGTGATTGTATTTTCAAACAATGATAGTAGATGACTGCCATCTATGTGTTACCTACTGTTATCACAAGGAATATATTCTTCCAGTTTCTTCTTCATCAAATCAAAGGAAATACCATTCAAAGAAAAGGCCATATTATTCCAAACCTTCCTAGAAGCATCAAAGTACTTATTATAGATTTCTTCACTTATTTCATTGTTTCTATCAAAATACAAAGTATGTTTCTCACCAAGAATGTCTGTATACGTTATCTTTGACAAAATGATTTTATCAAGAAAATACAAACCATCTCCTTTCTTAGAGACCTGTATCGCTTGCATATAATTCTCAGCGAAAACTCTATTGTTACCAGTACCCCACATACGTTCTATCATTGTATCATTAGAATTATCTATAACAGAAGAATTAAAATAGTCCAATACTTGTGCATATATAGTATCATTCTGCAAATCCTTATTGTGAACCAATCTATAGAACACAGAAGTAGATATAGCACATTTTTGAATTCTTGAGCCATAATTATGTACCTCAAGTATTTCAGTTCCATATTTTCCATCATCACCATCTTGTTGCTGCCAAATTTTGACAACAAATATAGGTTGGGTTTGCTTCTTCTGTATATTAGTTTGTTCTCGATAAATCTTAGTTTGTTGACAAACATAATAGGCACTAATTATAGAAATGATGATTGTTGCAACTCCTATAAGAATAGAACTAAGCAATGCTATCCAATCTTTGTTCTCTAAAAGATACTTCACTATATTTTTCATACTACAAGTTTTTATACCTTTCATAACCGAATACAAACATATATCACACTAATACAGAGCATCCCCACTATATTACAGAAAGATACCCCTATTAGTTTTTGAAAAAAGTTATTTTAGTTCACCACCTGAGTATCGCTCTGCGTTTATCGCCACTCGAATGAGAAATATGGTTTTATTCTACTTCTGAGAGGATTACCTCTGGGGAAGTTCCCATCAGGGTTATGGCGGAAATCTTATGACCTCCATTGGCATTTAATGAATGTCCACAATGATAGAGGCTGTCATCTATGATAAGCCAACGGTCATGAGACTCGTTACTCCATTTTCTGATGTCAATATGATTATCGGGGAAGAGGCGGTCATGCTCATCCATGAGACGTTGCATTCCTTGACCTACGCCAACCGTGTAAATTGTAGCTGTTACATTTGACTTACGGACATCAAGTACACTTAGAGTTAGCGATGAAACATAGCCATCTATGATGATTACCCGATGATTGGCTGTACGAACTAAGTTCTCCAAAGCAACTCTTGCTGTGTAGAAATCACCTTCGAAGAAGACCATCTCGGCAGGAGGGGTAGAGGTTCGAATAAAGAAGTCGAGCTGCTGTTGCTGCTTGGCTTGTATGTCCTCAATATGAGTCATACGCTTGTCCATATTCTCCTGTAAGGCTATCAAATGACGGTTCACGGAATAGCCTTGAAGAAGATAGTCACGTAAAACAACATTCGCCCAACGTCGGAATTGAATGCCTCTATTAGACTTGACACGATAACCAACAGATAGAACTACGTCAAGGCTATAAAACTCAACTTGTCTAGTAACCAAACGTCCACCTTCTTTTTGAACTATCGCAAATTTTGCGACAGTTGGATTTTTACTATTTTCAATTGTCGCAAAATTTGCGCCTGTTGGGTCAGAAGCTAGCTCTTCATGAAGAGCATTGTTGATATGCTTACCTATAGTCTTGATATCACGACCAAATAACTGCGCCATTTGTTGACGATTGAGCCAAACCGTATCTTGATCCAGTTTCACCTCCAACCTAATGCTATCATCTGGTTGATAGAGCACTATCTGAGATTCATCAGTAGTTGCCAGTATTTTGTTATTGTCGTTTGCCATAATCATACATTTTTATTGCTAATATAGCGACAAAAGTACGATTTAATTTCGTAATCACCAAGGATTTAAGAGAAAAAATGCATTTATTAACCTATACTTGGCTTATGGCTAAACATTACAACACACAAAATGATTCTGCTTCCTTATCTGCTTTTTTCTCTTCTATGTTCATAACGTAAGATCCTTATTAATTATTGTATTGTTTCGACTCCCCTGTCCCCCTCTTGCGAAGAGGGGGTCCTTACCCTATACCCAAGCCCTAAATCCCTACCATAGGGATTAGGGATGTAACCGCCCTCCGGTGCTCGGAACCGCTACGCTATAGGGTTGGCGGGGCATCAAAGCCCTCGCCAGGTTGTGCGGGATGGGACCGCATGGGAATGGCATGCTGATTAGGCTCACCAAACATTTACAAACTTTGGTTCTTCTCCAGTGCGAGCTAGATAATCCTGACGGAGCATCTGCTCTAACTCTTCCATACGCTTTCTTTTTCTTTCCTTTGATGCCATGAATCTTTTCATCGCAGCATCACGCTTTTCCCAAAATTCTTTATTCAATGTTTCCATAAAACCTCCTATTTTTTAATATTCAGTGCAAATATAAGGTTTTTCTTTGAAACTACCAAATTTTTAGGTGAAGAAATAGTCAAGAGACCATATACTCTATTCTATTTTCTGTAAGAAAGCCTTGGGAATATATCCTGTCGTAACAGCACACAATCCCTTGATACTCACATAAAGTTTATGATCTTTTTTGATGCGAACGACATAGCCTTCCGCTCCTTTCAAAGGACCTTCTATGACTCGGAACTTGTCGCCTTTGGTAAACTTCGGATTATACTCATCGTAAAAATCCAGTCCTTCAACACCAGAAGTTGCGACTATATTGAAGATTTTCACTTCACGTTCTGAAATTTTCGAAGGTTCTTTCAGGTTCTCAGAATTCTTTCCACGATAGAGCATCACTTTATTGAGAAATTTGCGTTCAATCTCTTCAGCTTCAATTCTCGTAGAACGAAAAAGAATGAGAGATGGCATAATGGGGACTTCCTTCACCAGTCTCTTTTTCTTATTCTTGTCCCAATATTCTTGTTTCACATCATAAATGTGTTCTATCTCATTGGTAACGAAATAAGCTTTTATAGGCTTTCCTTTTCCAAAAAATATCTTGAATGCATACCAACTCGTCTCTTTGTCTGGTTGTAACATTGTTTATTTTTTTTATTTTGGTCAGGATACAATTCTCATTCCCCCGTGTCGTGAAATCATGTTTCAAAACACTTGGCAAGAAAGGGTTGGTTAGTCTATCTCCGATACCGGAAACCTCTAATCACAGACGTACTCCTGACCCAAGAGCATGATAGTCTGCAACCCTTGGAATGATTAGCTATCCGATTCCTTT
>OKUE01000054.1_pt1 | contig 39305 bp, 34 predicted proteins | sample 1606511 | NCBI WGS metagenome assembly OKUE01 (sample SAMEA3882505, study PRJEB24775) | human gut metagenome | biome: human-associated habitat; feature: intestine environment; material: feces | place: Netherlands | collected 2009/2010 | reverse complement strand
ATGGCTCCTATAAAACAGAGGATGATAACTACATTATATATTCTCTTGATAATCTTCTTGTTCATAATTTATATTTGTTTTATTGTTTGAAAAAGAGCAGACGAATTGGCTTTCCCTTCGGACGCCGAACGTTGTTTCTTCGTTCTTCACTTCCTAAATTTCTCCCGCTATGTATTTCATGCGGTAATAAGCGTATACGATGTTGATGCGGGCATCTACCTCATTCAGTTCGGCGTTGAGCTTCAGGTTCGATGCATCCACCATGTCCGGTTACCAGCGCCACTTTCGGCAGCAGGTCGCTCTTGGCAATTTTCTCCTTCTGTTCCGCTATTCTGATGGCGTTGCTGCTCTGTTCCAGCAGGGGCGAATTCATCGTGCCTGCCGTCTGCCAGTAAGCTTCGCCATCCTTGCCGTAAGCCTTGTCGGCAATCGTAGCGTCCGGAATAATCTGCAGTTCCTGTCCCCCTTGTTCTCCCTGGTTCATGCCGAGCGTATTCAGAAGCTGGTGGTTCAGGATGTTGCGGTTGTTGCGTAGCGAAGTGAGTCCCAGTTTGAGGCTTTCCATCTGCAGTTCGTATCGGGTGATGTCGTTCTTGAGCGCTATTCCCTGGGTTTGTTTCGCCTTGATGTCGGCGATGAGCTGGCGGGTGAGCTCGATGTTTTTTTCATATACCTTGATACGGTTGTCTATCTTGTAGAGGTCCAGATACTGTCCCAGGGCGATGAAGCGAGCCTGCTGACGGGTGAGTTTCACGCCCACCTCTGCCTGCTGCTTGCCCAGTTCGGCGAGGCGTATGCCTGCGTTGATGGCGCCACCAGCATAAACCACCTGCTGTGCCTGGAAGGCGAAATTATTGCCGAAGTGGGGCGATTTCAAACCTTGGGCGTTACTGAAGTCGCGGTCGGTTATCAGGGCGTTTCCGATGTAACTGAAGGAGAGGGATGCATCGAGGTCGGGCAGTTTCTTGCTTTTAGCCGATTCGATACCGATGCTGGCAGCTTCTACGCCCGATTTCGAGGTTCGGAGCGACTTGCTGTTTTCTTCGATTCTGTCGAAGAGTTGGGCGATGGTCATCCTGGTTTGAGCCACAGCCCATAGAGAGCCTCCCCAGATGAGAAGGCCTGCAATCATCATTTTCTTTATCATTCAAAAATCTGTTATTATTGTTCTTTATAAATTCCGTTATCTCATGAATTCGGGTGCAAAGGTACGGCGATTTTGGCGAATATCCGTTTTAAATTTTTCGTGCCGCATGGATTTTTTCGGAACAAAAGTTCTTTTTTCTCACATTATTTCCGTATATTTGCACGCAAAAAGCGAATAAAAGGTATTTATGATAGAATTATCAGAACTGAACAGTTATCAGGAGGCCAGTCTTTTCTGCTCCGATTTGAGCGAGTGGCAGGAGGGGCCTCAGGTATTGGCCTATGGAGCCATTCTCCTTTGCCGCAAGGGCAGGGCCGTGCTGAATGTGAATTATAAGGATTGGGATCTCTATGAGGGAGCCGTCATCACCCTGTTTCCGAATGATGTGGTAGAGGTGAAGAAGGTGGAGCCTTCTGCTTCCTGCGAGGGAGATGCCTGTGCCGGAATGAATGCTTCTGCCTTCGAAGTGGAGATGCTGAAATATAATCCTTCTCTGCTGCGCGAAGCCAGTCTGCAGCTGGAACAGACGGTTTATTCGGCCCTGCGCGAGGACCGATGCCGGCAGGATTCGCCCGTGGTTACCCATATCATCGACAGCATGTTTGCCCTCCTCAGGCTCTATTTCGAGCAGCACGACTGTACCTGTATCTCGCAGCTGGTACTCTATCAGCTCAAGGCCTTCTTCGTAGGTTTCCACGAATATCTGCAACGCAATCCGCAGAACTGTCCCGACGAGGTGAAATCTTACAGGGTGAGGGAACTCTTCAACCGCTTCATGATGCTGATGGAACGCGATTACAAGAAATCGAGAGATGTCAACTATTATGCCGAGCAGATGAACATCACCTCCAAGTATCTTTCGAATATCGTGAGGCAGGTAACGGGCCATACGCCCAAAATCATCATCGACCAGTATGTGGTGCTCCAGCTGAAGATGCAGCTCAAGCGCTCCGCTCAGAGCATCAAGGAGATGGCGTGGGAATATCATTTTGCCGATGCCAGCTTCTTCTGCCGCTATTTCAAGAAACATACCGGGATGACGCCGCAGCAGGTGAGAGAACGAACACAGTAATTATAACATAAAAATTTTCAAAAACATGACAACAACACTTATCATATTGGTTATTACGGTAGCCCTGTTTATCTGGGGCAGGGTGAGGGCCGACATCGTGGCGCTTACCGCCCTGGCTGCACTCCTGGTTCTGGGTATCCTGACACCTGCCGAGGCGCTGGCGGGCTTCTCTTCGCCCATCGTCATCATGATGATAGGACTCTTCGTGGTGGGTGGAGCTATCATGCAGACCGGACTTGCCAAGCTTACGGGCAATAAGCTCATGGCGCTCTCGCGCGGCAACGAAACCATCACCTTCCTGCTCGTAATGCTCGTAACCTCCTTTATCGGCGCCTTCGTGAGCAATACCGGAACGGTAGCCCTGATGATGCCTATCATCATGAGCATAGCTGCGGGCTCGGGCATGCAGTCGTCGCGTTTCCTCATGCCGCTCGCCTTTGCCGGAAGTCTGGGCGGAATGCTTACCCTCATCGGTACGCCGCCCAACCTGGTTATCGATGAAGTATTGACCGAGGGCGGTTATCAGCCGCTTGCCTTCTTCAGCTTCTTCCCTGTGGGCATCATCGTCATCGCCATCGGCATCATCGTGCTCATGCCGCTCAGCAAAATCTTCCTCAGCAGGAAACAGAGCGGAAAGAAGAAGAAAACCAAGTCGCTCGACGACCTGGTGGATGAATACCGCCTGCTCGACAATCTGCATCGCTACATCGTGCCGGGCAGGCGTTCTACCGCTGCCGCCAAGGATGAAAACGGCGAGCCGATGAACATCGTGGGAAAGACCCTGAAGGAACTCAGCATCCAGAAGAAATACGGGGTGAGTATCATCGAGATTAGAAACGAGAAGAAATCGAGACTCGGACTGGTGCAGGACGTAAACCAGAACATGGCGAAGAGCAGCAGTACCATCCAGGAGCACGACATACTATATATAATAGGTGACGAGCAGAAGATGCAGCGCTTTGCCCAGGATTACGGACTGAGGAGGATGAAGGACGTGAAGATTGATTTCTACGACCTGGGACTGACCGAGATCGTTGTGATGCCTACCTCCAACTTCGCCGGTCTGCGCATCGGCGAGGCCAACCTGCGCAAGCGATTCGGCATCAACGTGCTGGGTGTGAAGCGAGGCGGAGGCTCATCTTCTTCTGAGGGTGGCAGAAGCGGCAACGAATACATCACGGATAATCTGATAGCCGCCAAGCTGCACGTGGGCGACATGCTGCTGGTGCAGGGCGAATGGACCAACCTGACGCATCTTACTGCCGATACTACCAACTGGGTGGTGCTGGATCAGCCGGAGAAGGTTGCCGACAAGGTTCTGCTGGATTACAAGGCGCCTGTGGCTGCTGCCATCATGCTGCTGATGATAGCCATGATGGTGTTCGATTTCATCCCGGTGGCTCCGGTTACGGCGGTCATCATCGCCGGACTGCTCACCGTGTTTGCCGGATGTTTCCGCAACGTGGAGGCTGCCTACAAGACCATCAACTGGGAGAGCATCGTGCTGATAGCCGCCATGATGCCGATGTCAACGGCGCTGGAGAAGACGGGCGCTTCGGCATTGGTATCTCAGGGGCTGGTGGATAGCCTGGGCTCGATGGGCCCTACGGCTCTGCTGGCGGGCATCTACTTCACCACCTCGCTCATGACGATGTTTATCAGCAATACCGCCACGGCGGTTCTCATGGCGCCTATTGCCCTGGTGGCAGCCCGGCAGGTGGGAGTGAGTCCTTATTCCTTCCTCTTTGCGGTAACGCTGGGAGCCAGCATGTGCTTCGCCTCTCCGTTCTCCACTCCGCCTAATGCGCTGGTGATGAAGGCGGGTGGCTACATGTTTATAGATTATGTAAAGGTAGGTTTGCCGTTGCAGATCATCATCGGCGTGGTGATGACCTTCGTCCTGCCGCTGCTGTTTCCTTATTAATGATAAAAATCCCCAATCCGGGGCTCGCAATGGAGCCTTGGGATTGGGGATTCTGCGTATAAAGACTTAACAGAAAATAGAGAGTGGAATGGGGAAATGAGATTTGTAATCCTAAGATGTACGGTTACATATCTACAAAATCTCCACCGCCTTCAGAGCCGGTATCGCCGGTATCGGTATTTCCGCCCTCTGTATTACCGCCTTGGGTATTACCTCCCTCGGTATTTCCAGGCTGTGAACCGCCGCCAGGGTTATCACTGTTTCCTGAGCCACCAGGGTTAGTGCCGCCGCCGTTTGGATCCTTGTCAGGGTCTTCCACGTCACCGCTGTCGCCCGAGGTAACGTTCTTCACCACCTTGCCGTTGCGGTCGATGCAGGTAATCTGTATAGGAGTTCTCTGCAGCTCATCCTTGATATCCACGTTCGGAGTGAAGATCACTCGGCGGGCGGTGATGAGGCTGCCTGCCACCTCACCCACGGTAGCCACACTCTTGGCGCGCACGCCGAATCGCATGGTTCCCAGACCTGGGATAGCTACGGAGTGGCCTTCGGTTGACCACGCCTTGATTACCTCGCCGGCTGCATCCCAGCATGCCTGCATCACGCCACGGCTCACGCCACTTCTCAGAGCCGCCTCCTTGATAACCTTGCTCTCCGGGAGCTTGCTGTAAAGCTCGGTACTGAGCACGAAACGATACTTACCTTTCAACTCACCCACCTGGATGAGGGTTTCCTTTGCTTTCAAATTGATAGACATAATTACTTGAATTTTAAATTGTTAATACTCTGTAAACTTTTAACTCTAAACTTTTAACTCTAACTCTAAGCTGACTATCGTATGGTGATAGTAGGCACGAAGTGGCTAGAGTCGGCCCTTGTCGAGATATTGTTCTCCTGCTGCTGCCTCTGGTTCTTCCCGATCACGAGTCCCGCTGTACACGAGCTGGTGAGGAAGGTGACGATGGCAGAGCACACGGCCACGATGAGATACTTGATGAATGCTTTCATGTTCTGTTTCATAAGCAATACGATTTTAAAATGTTAATACTAGCAATCCGGGCTTTCCCCCAGAAGCCTTTTTTCATTTTTCCAACTGGAGAAATATTTTTCTCCAACTAGGAAAGTGATTTTTAGCGCTTTCTGAATCACGATGCAAAGATACAAAAACAACCACCATCAGTTGTGCGATGGTGGCTGATGCCGTGAGATAGCGGCACATTTTTACTCTAAACATTAAACATTATCCCGGTTCTCCCAGATAATCAACGATGGCCTTCACCTGTTTAGGCGAGAAGGCCTTGCTCGTCTTGCGGTACCCCATATCCAGGAGTTCATTCCATAGCGGGGTGCAGAGATGAATCCAAGCCATCAGATGGTTGACGGCTGTGCGTGGATAACTCTCGGGAAAGTACATCAAGGCCAGTTCCTTCTTGGTGTACGTACGAATGATAAATTCTTCCATATTCATCTTGTTTTAAAAATTGATAAACTCGGTTTTCTCTTTCAGATAATACTCGCTGAAATCCTTGCATCCTGGGGGCAGCTGGTGGTGCACCAGCTGGGGCAGAATCTCCTTGAGTTGCAGGAAGAGGCTTTCGCCCGGCGCATCCCTGTCGGGAAACATGTGCCATTCTATCTTGAGCTGCGAGCCGATTTCCGCCAGCCATTTCTTATCTTCCGGCTTCAGCATCGTGGCAGAAGGAATGGCTATCGCCTTGTGTCCGGCAGATAGCATTGCCCAGCAGTCGCTGCATCCCTCGGTGATGAAGAGCTGTTCGCCCGGCGCCATCCCCCTCACGATAGGCAGATTGTAGATGGAGCATTTTGCACCATAGGGAAAGCGGAATCGGGGAGTTGATTCCCCTTTCTTGTAATCCAGGTTCCTGTTCTGAATCCCAATCAGCTTCCCCTCCGTGCTGAAGTATGGTATCTGCAGCCAGTTCACGCCCTTCTTATCCGTCCAGGAAGTCAATCTGCACCATACAGCCACTCTCTCATCAATCTTCCTCTCCTCGAAGAGAAACCTTCTGGCCGCCAGGTTGAGCCAGGGATGCTCGAAGAATCTCGCATACCTGCTCGCATCAAAGGAGGAGGATTTTCCCGAAGAAAAACCACCCGAATTATCTTCCGGGGAAGAACCACCGGATGAAGAGGCTCCGGGGGAAGAAGATGAGGAAGAAGCTTCTCTCTTCCTATCCTCCTCCAGTTGAACCTGATGTTCCTCTGCGAGCCATCGGCAAGCCGACAGAAAATCCTTCCCCAGATATTTCATCACCAGGTCGATGGTGCCCACGGAATCCCCCATGCAAACATAGCATCTGCAGCTGTTCCTCCTCGTATTGAACGAGAGGCTGGCGTGGTGGTCGTCATGAAAGGGGCAGAGCGCCTTATGATGCTCCACCTTCATCCCCATCTCTTTCGCGACCTTCTCTATCGGAAGGTCGCGCAGCTTTTGAATCTCATATTTCTGCATAAAATCAGTCTCCTCTCTTTTTCTTCTCATCCGCTGCCGTATCGTTATTGCTTTTGTCGTCACTCATTTCCAGGTCGCCTCTCCAGCCCCCGTTCCGAGCGATTCCATCGCTCGTCTCTTTACCTTTCCCGCAGCCATCGCTCGTCCTGCAGCTCCCCCTCTTCGCTTCCGGCGTGCCCGTAAGATACTCCTGCGTCTTGGTGTAGAGCCCCGTCTGGTTGCTGTAGGTGATGAATTTGCGGTATACCCACTTCCTTATCTGCGCATTCGTGCCCTCTTTCGTCTTGCCCAGAGAAATGCGGAGCGCCTCCAGCTGCGACTCGTTGAAAGGATTAGGCAGGTCATCCAGCAGATTCTTCGGACCTCTGCGCTGAGCTTCGCTCACCGAGTCGGCATCCTGGTTCAGCAAATCCGCAAAAATCTGCATCTTGCTCCAAAGATCGTGATACACCAGCCACTCCACCAGTTCGCCCATCGACTTCGTCCAAGTCTGGTTATTCAGCACCCAGAGCAGGCAACCCGCCTTCCACGCCGACACGATGGAGCGCTTCGAAATGTCCCACAGCACATCATCATCCGTCAGGTCAGCAAGCGTAGCCATGTCTGCCGCCAACTGGTCGGCCAACTTGTTCAGCGGCTTGATGATGAACCTGCCCTTGCAGATGCTCAGCTTCACCAGATACTCGTCCAGCTTCTTAAAGAACCCCTCCTCGTATTTACCTTGTCTCGGGATTCTGCCGTCACGTCCCATTCGCGCCTTGAACGAGAACATCATTCTTCCAAAAGTACCGTTGAAGAGCTCGTTCTTGTAGAATTTTCGGGCGGCATACGGAGTAGATGAGATGGTGAGGTTGGCACGAAGCACAGGATTGCCCGTCACACCCTCTACCGTGGCACGCAAGGCACCCGATCGCTGGCGGTCGTAGATGTTGCGCAGCATCTGCGAAATCTGCTTATGCCCGCCGCACATCCTGTCGGCCATCTCCACCTCGGGCAGATTCAGGTATTGCGTTCTCTCGCCCAGCTTCTCGCAAGCCATGGCATTCTGGATGAAGGCAGCGTTGGTAACGTCGGCTGGTGGAAACCAGAAACTCACGTCGGGGCGGGCTGGTTTTTCCTTGTTCGCCGACTTCATCTTCATCTGTTTCTGCCATTCCACGAGCTTCTCCAGTTCCGTGTTGTCGTGCTCTCGCAAGTTGTGACAGATAGCCTCCACGATGTTGGACAGTTGACCCTTATTACAGCCAGAATCGGCAACAAGATTGCCCATCATGCCACACAACTCCTTCCAACTGAGGTCGGGATATTGGAATTCGGTCTCACTGACCTGTGCTCCAAGAATGGGGAAAAACATAGGAACCAGGGGCTCGTGCATGTCTTTTGATACCTGAGAGAGCAAAAGTTGCACACATTCGGTACCTTTTCCCAGTTTTGGCATCTTCGGAGCAGTAGTTTTTGAAATATCGTACTTCAAGTTTATTGTTTTCATTTTCTCTTAATTTATTGATAATGAGCTTTCTAGAGAAAAGTGGGGTGGGGATGGGCGTTCCAGTTCCAGTTGTTCCAATTAAATTTTTGAGGGTTCCAAAACTTCTCTTTGTATATATAACTATCTATATATTAAATAGTTATAAAGATATAAGAAAGGGATATTGTCCTAAAAATCCTTTTTGGAACAATTGGAACAACTGGAACAACTGGAACGCTTTCTTCCTTTCGAAATACCCTCTTCTTCTAGAAAGCCCCAAATCCTTCTTTGTTCTATCTCTTCAGCTGATACTCCACGATGGCATCTCGTGCTATCTCAGCCTCGGCAGCAATTGTCTCGCTGATGTTCACCCCCTCATCGCAGTAAACCTTCAGGGTGAGCTGAATGGCACCATCCTTGGTCTTCGACACACGACCGTGCGCCAGCTTCTTGATCAGCAGCGACTGCGTCTTGAGCTGCGGCTTCGGAACGAATTCGAAGGAGCCGTCGTTCAACTGCTGTGCAATGCCGAGACGATGGAAGCGGGGCATGCTGCCCACCACGGGATTATCGGGTGCAAACAGAAAATAATGAGTATCATCGTAGTAAGCCATGCCGCTCTTCTGAGTGTGCTGGCAGTTCATCAACTTGTGGATGTCATTAAAATCCTTTTTCATAACCTTAGTGAATTTAAGAGCAAAGAAAGCGAGAAACGTAGCGCTACTTACCTCCGGAGATTCCTTACTCACTCCACTCGGTTAATAATTTAAAACTAATTCAAGTAATTTCGAATCAGTGGAACTGATAACACTGATTTCGAATCAATTAAATTTATAAAAATCCGTCAAGAGAATATCCTGGAACACCTGTCCGTTATATTCACGTGTAGAAAATCTGAGCGTCACCGCCACCACGTCGCCCGGTGCCAGTTTAAACGTGGCCATGTTTCCGAGCATGGTAGCCACGTATTGGTTCTCAAACTTTCCGCCCATTTCCTGCAGCACGATATTGCATTTCATGAGCTGTCCGTTCTCACTCTTCTGACTCTGCACAGCGAAGGCCTCTCCCTGCTGCACCACGCGCATCAATTTTGCGTTCATAATAATAAAAAATACGGAGATGATTCAAGATAAGCCAGAACCATTCCGGTTTTTGCCTTGTATCTCCGACGGGTGCAAAAGTAGGAAGAAAAAGCCAGGCATGGATTCTTTTCCAAAGGCCCTTCTCCGAAGTTCTCTAAAATTCTCCGAAGTTCTCTGTTTTTCTCAGATATTCTCTCTACTTAATTGTATTCTTGGCATAGGGGTACAAAAAAAGCGACCGATACCTGAACAAAAATCAAGTATCGGTCGCTGTCTGAAAGCAACAGTCGCCATCGTCTTCTAATCCTTATTATAATATTTACAGAAAGTCTTGTATTCGAAACCAGCCTTTTCTGCAGGCATCCCCATTCGTTTCAATTCCTCGTGAGCATTTTTGATGTTTTGAGGCAAGAGCACCTTTCCCTCCTTTTTCAGTTGGTTCAGCCGCATACAGATTTCCTGCACGTCAAATCGCTTCACCAGCCGTTCTACTTCACGATGTACCTTCCACTCTTCCTCTTCTTCCAGTGCTGGATGCACGAAGCGGAAGAGTTCTTTCTTCGGTGCTTCTCCTACAGCTTCAATGGTTTCAGTAGTTTTAGCAGGTTCTGTAGTCTCAGCATCTTCATCAACTTCATCGCTGTTTTCATCCACCTCTACCTCATCATTTTCCTCCGTCACCACAGTCTCTTCAGCAAAAAAATCCTTTGCAATCATCATCACCTGCTGCGTAGTCAGATTGCCATGGATATTCAGCTCTTTGTGCTGGTCATTAATTACCGCACCATTTGCATAATAATGATTACTCATATTTCTTCATTTAATATTTCTCCTTGTAATTGTAATAATTCTGTAAGCCTAGATTTCTGTCGGTAGCAGGGGCGAATCCCCTGTTGCCTGATGATCAAAATGCAAATGCTTGCTATGATCATCAAATGTAGAACTTCCTGCATGATAGTGCTCAGCCTTAATAGTAGGCTTCATCGCCACCTCTTTTAAAGCCTCCGTCTGTTCGTGGATGGCCTTAATCTGAATACCTTCTCTTGCCTCTTCAGAAAGGAAACGCTCAGTCAGATTGTCCACCTGATGTTTATATTCAGGGGGTAAATATGAAATCTCGTGGTAGATGAATCTTTGCAAAACCTCAACATCTTCACGCTTGGATAGAGTTTGGCTGTACTTAATGATAGTATCAATAAGGTAGTTTTCCATCTGGCTTGATAGAGAAGGGGTAGGGGGAAAGTCGTTTGTTGGCAGCCCCAAACGCTTACGCAGACGGTCTCTAATGACGAAAGCGGTAAGCAATTGGCGAAACTTATCCAATGGAATGCGTGTGTAATGAGCGCGTATGAGCATTGCTGCCTCATCATCATTGGAGTAGTGAGCCAACGCTGAAATATTAGAGAGCTCTGTCTCTAATTCTTCCAACCAAGACGTCATTTGCAAATTCTCCAGCTCATGACAGGTCGCACCCTTTAATAGCAACCAGTCATGCCATGCTCTATCCGCTTCCTGTGCGGATAGAATACTTGGTAACCATTTTTCGCGAAGCTTCTTCAAGCGCCATTCATTACCCATACTGGCCAGTAGATGCTCAATTTCATTCACCATGTATCGCATTTTATCGCCCTCTTTCGCTTCCATGGTAATTATGATACTCTCCATTCCTTCCTTCGCTTCGTGCCAAAGAGCGTGTTTACCCGTTGTTACTAAAGCCTTCGTGTATTCCATAAGCTCCTCTTCGTCGTCAGAAGTTAATTCCTCTTTTCCTAGAATATCTTTCATCATCATCACTGAATCTTCTATACATAAAAATTCCTCAGTCATGGGATATAAAGGTAAGTCCGTCTCCCATTGTTTCCAATAGTCTTTATGTACGATGGGCACAATTTGTGTTGGCTCAATTTCTGGGGTAACAAGAAAATAGCCATTTTTGTCAATAAAAACCTTTGCGATGTGAGCGCGGAAATACCCCCGTCCGCTGGCTTTCAATGAAGCCAGAGCCAACTCCTTATACTTGTCTAGATTGCGCACATACCCAATCTTATAGCTCATAAAGCGAGCAACAAAAGCTTCTTCATCAGTTTTGTTAGTGGGTTCAGGTTTTATTGTTATAGAGGGGCGCTTCCTGTCCAGCATGGTCAGGAATTCAATAGTTTTTTGTTGTTCTTGCGAAGTTATATCTGCACCTTTTTCGTGACTAGGATTTACAGCATATTGTACTCCTGCAATTTTTATTAACCCGTTCATAGATTACTTTTTTTTATTTTAGGAAAGCTGAAATAAGTTATTACGGCCGTCCGAAGTACAAAGGTATAAAATATTTTCCTTTCAGCAACAAAATGTAACATTTTTAACACAAATCCTAAAAAAAACAAGAATTCTATAATTCTAAATAAAGAAAAGCGCCATACATCCCCTTCTCGCCCCCGTTCCAAGCGATTCCATCTCTTGTCTTCTCTCTCTTGTCTCCTCTCTTGTTTCCTCCCACTTCTCCTCCCATTCCTCCCCAATACGCCTCAGCCCCCCAATCTTCCCTATCCCCATTCAGCAATCTTTTCCGCCATCTCGTTCAGTTCCAGGCATTGCTCCCTGCTAATAGTCTTCTTTTCCATATGATACTCCCAGGGGCTAATCTGTAGTAGCTGTCCCTCAGAGCAGGCATCAAAGCTCTCACCGCAAGGCTTATACAATTTCGGAAACCCATTCTCCCTCAAAAGCACGATACGATACCCCCGGTTCATAGCCTCACGCAACACCTCCTTCTCCTTCGTCGAAATAGCAGCGCTCACCAGCACGCCTCCACGTTCGCCGCAAGCCAGCCATTCCTTGCGCAAGCGAGCTAAATCCCCTTCAGAATACCTGCGATGCACAATCACCGCCATCTTATCAGGAATATCAAGCAAGAAACAGTTGCCCACCATCTGGCATTTGCGTCCCGCCACCATCTTATTCTGCATCACCGTAAAAAGCCCAGGGTTCAGTCTCTTCACCATCAATCTTCTCGGGTTATCATCCAAGTACTTTTTCCACCCCTTCAGTTGTCCTTCATGGAGCAGAAGCTTATCATTATACCCCGGTTCAAAGAGCCCCTTCCTAGTTGCTTTTGCCATCCCGAAAATTCTCCAATAAGCCCTATTGCATCCCAGCTTGAATCCTTTTACCACCATTCCCAGCGAATCCATCTCTTTCCCTCTCTTCGCAGTCATCTCAATCTGAGCTGCTTCCTTCTCCATTTCCGGGTTTCCCTCCTTCTTCAGAGCCAGGTTTCCCTCCTTTTCCAGAGCAGGAGCACCGCCCGTCTCCCAAGTCAGAGCAGCGCCATGTCCCCCTCTCGCCCCCGTTCCAAGCGATTCCATCGCTTGTCCTCCTCTCAAGTCCTCCTTCACCCTCACAATCGCGTGAATATGATCGGGCATGATGCAAATCTTCCACACCTCCACCTGGGGGTAATATTTATGAATTTTCGGAATCTCCTCCTTCACGATAGCAGTCCCCAGTTCAGAAAGCATCACTTTAGGTCCATCGCCATCCCCAGGTCGAGCATTCACCCGTCCCACCAGTTTCCCCAGCAGAGGTATGCGTCCCTCCACCACAAGAGTCAGCATATAAGTACCCTTCCCATGGTAATCATGCCAGGGGCTCCTGCGTTTCATAGAGTGTTTGGTTTCGTGTATCTCCAATCCTCTAGCTATAGCTTCATCTCTATCCATAATAGTACAAATAGAATTATTAATAATAAAAGTTCCCCCTCTCACCCCCGTTCCAAGCGATTCCATCGATTGTCCATCATCGTTTGTCCATCATCCCCTTCCTCCTTTCACGATTTCCTTCACCCGTTCCTCAATCTTCCGCCACGGTTGCCCCAGGTTCACAGTCCTCACATAGATGCGATGCCCGCCCTCCTTATACCTATAAGAAAAGTCGAAATCTTCATCCACGGTAGGGTAAACCAGGGTGCCGCTAGCATTCAGAGTATGCGGCTTGCTCCGGTCTTCCTGGTTCATCACGTAAGAAAGAATCTGCGATAGATGCTCCCTGCGCACCTTCTCCCTGCCGCCATACTTCGAAACCAGCGCCTCCCTATAAAACTTGGCGTCCAGAATAAGCTTCTCCTGCGTCTCTGGGTTGAAAAGCGTCACGTCAGTCTCCATCATTGGCAGCGCATCGCCCGCCTTCTTAAACATCATTCCGAACGGAGAAAGCTGGAAATCAATGTATTCCCTATGCACCTCCGGATATTCCTCCCGGCAATGCTGCTTGCAGAAATTCATCAGAAAGCGCTCAAAGATGCAGTTCATCCGGAACTCATCCTCCGTGAAATCCACAAACTCCAGTCGTCCGTCTTTATCCTTGACAGGAAGCGTAGAATCCCAAATCAACTTGCAGACATTCAGCGCCAGCAAATAAACCCCATGATGGCGATGCCCCGTAAGATGCCCAGGATGATTCCCCAGAATCCGCTCCAGCAATCCCCCAGTAACACGAATCTCCTCAATATGGGGAAATCTTGCCAAAGTCTTCCGTAACCTCACTCTGATGTCCTCATCAATACCCACTATCCTCATCAGCCTCTTCAAGGTAGAAAAGATAACCCGATTGATGACCACATCTTGTGTCAATTCATCCACCTGGCAGATAGTTCTGCCATTCAGATGCTTACCGCTCTTCACGGTCTCTGCAAGATTCAGTTTGCCACGAACGCCCTCCACCTCCTGCTCCTCAAACCGATACTCTCTTACAAGCCCTCGGCGCAACAGCCTGTCGCAAACATGAATCAAAACCATTGACAATAGGTTCTCCAGCGAATGGCATTTCTCGCCATCCACCTTCACCCGGTCAAGCTGGTCGCTTACGCCCCAGGCATAACAGAGCAGGTAATACAGATTCTCTATAGGAATTTTCTGTTGCATCTCAGAACTTCAGTTTGTTGCAAATTAATTCATACTTATCCTCATCATCGAAGCAGATTTCACGAAGATACGGAAACAGCTCATACTCACAAATATCTTTCCACCATACCGGAAAATCTTCACAGCCCTCTGTCTGGCAGAAATAACTGTGCCCGATTTCCAGCCCTCTATCAATGGTGGAAATCACCTCGTTGGCAGCTTTTAACTTGCTTACCATCAGCTCTGCATTCTCCTGGCTGATGCCTTTATCTTCCAGAAAACTGATGAATGCTTCGTTGAACTCCGGTTTGATAGAGATGAATCTGAATCGGCGGCGCAGAGCGTAATCCACGATGGCGAGCGAGCGGTCGGCGGTGTTCATGCAACCTATCAGATAAACGTTCTCGGGCACAAAGAAACGTTCATCATCTTCGTTGCTGTAGGTAAGCTTGATGGCATACTGCTTCTTGCGCTTGTCGGCCTCTATCAGCATCATCAGTTCGCCCAGAATCTTGCTAATGTTTCCGCGGTTTATCTCATCGATGATGAAGACAAACTGCTGGTCGGGCGAACGCCTTGCCTTGCAGCAGAAGTCAAAGAATATGCCATTTCTCCGTTCAAATCCGCCCTCCTCAGAAGGGCGGATGCCCTGCACGAAATCCTCATAACTGTAGGATTGATGAAACTGCACCATCTCGATGTTCTCATCCTTTAATTCTCCAATCAGCTGATAGGCTATCTTTCTGGCAAGAAAGGTTTTGCCAACGCCAGGGGCTCCCTCAAGGATGATGTTCTTCTTTGACTTTAGTAGGGAAACTATTTTCTTGAATTGGTCAGCGCTGATGAATGGCTTGTCGGGGTCCTTGTCAAAATCGTAGATAGGCTTGCCGATAAGGCGCTCGCAATAGTCAAGAAAATCTTTATATTTTCTTACGTGGCATCTTAGGCTTGTCATTTGGTGGCGCTTGCCGTAATCCTGTTCCTCATCAATCTTGGCAGTCAGCAGCTTGCTCACTTCTGTGGCATCCTCTGCTTTCTTGATTTCCAATACCGAGTTTACCCCGCAGGCCTCTTTAGCGACCTTGCAGATAACCTTGTTTGAGCCTACGCTGGCATAGCCACCGGGCTTGGTTTTGTCTATTTTCAGAAATTCCAGAAAGGCTTCCTTTACCTGTTCCTGGCTTTTCCCATCTAGTTTGAAAATATTTTTATCTACCATAATAAAAGTCTGATTTATATGTTGTTTTATAATCTTATTTTTAAGTCGGATCTAAGAAGATCTAAATCCCATGGGTATCGATCTAAGAAGATCTAATTGATTTGTTCATTTCGCTAGGATCTCCTATCTTTGCAGCGTGTTTGAGAATTAAATAATTGTATTGTAGAATTTAAATAATGAAATTTATGGAAAAGAAATGGATTTCAACTATTGAGCTGCTTAACTATCTGAAGGAACATCCTAATAAGGAGAAAGAATGCAGACTCAATTTGGGCTATGGCCTAGGTTCCACCCATTATTGGTATTGGGACCCCGAGACAAACATGTTCATGCACTCCCGCGACTGGGATTTTGAGCCTTATACCGCAAGTCAAGTGGTTAAATGGTACGGGGAAGGCAAATGGAAGATTGAGCAATGAATTGAGAGTGGGGGTGAACGAATAGTTCATCCCCTTGTTTGTATTGCCAAAGAGAACTGCATCCGGATTATATGTTCTTTCTATTTTTGCCATAATCGAAACCATTTTTTGTTTTATGCCGCAAAGTTAAGATTATTATTTGGAATAAGCAAAGTTTTTGGGGCTTTTTCTTGGTGGTTTATCAAAAAATGAGTAGTTTTGCGGACGTGAATCTTCTCTGTAATAAGTGAATCAAATCTTCCTGATGATGAGGAGAACTATTCCTGATGATGAGGAGATTTATTCCTGATGCTGAGGGTATCTATTCCTGATGAGGGAGATTGAGATAAAACAAAATATAAATTATAACGAAAATAGCGAAAAGATGAATCAAATTACGATGCTCGGAACGGGAAATGCTACGGTTTCCCAGATTTATAATACCTGTTTTCTGCTCCAGATTTCCAGCACTCTGATGCTGGTGGATGCGGGCGGAGGGAACGGAATACTGGCGCAGCTGAGAAAGGCGGGTGTTCAGATTTCTGATATTCATCACCTCTTCGTTACCCATGCGCATACCGACCACGTGCTGGGCGTAATCTGGGTAATCCGAATGGTGGCACAATGCAAGGGGTACGAGGGATTGCTGCATGTGTATGGAAACGACAAGGTGATGAAGGTAATCAAAACCATCATCGACATGATTCTTGCCAAGAAGCAACTGGCTAAGGTGGCTGAAAGGGTGGTGTTCCATCAGCTGGAAGATGGGGATTGTTTCGAGGTGGGGGATATGAAACTGGAATGCTTTGATATTCAATCTACTAAGGAGAAGCAGTTCGGATTCCGGGCTGAGTTGCCTTCTTCTGATGATGATGCATCAGAAAATCATGCTAAACCTTTGGTTTTGGCGTGTCTGGGCGATGAGCCTTATAACGAGCAGAACCGCCGCTACATTGAGGGGGCGGATTGGATGATGTGCGAGGCGTTCTGCCTCTATGCCGACCGGGATACATTCAAGCCTTACGAGAAATGCCACAGCACGGCGCTTGATGCCGGAAAACTGGCGGAGGAACTGGGGGTGAAGAATCTCATCCTGTATCATACGGAGGAAAAGACTCTTGCTACCCGTAAAGAAAATTATACCCGTGAAGCTGCTGAGAACTTCAAGGGTAGAATCTTCGTTCCGGATGATTTGGAAGTGATTCTTCTTTCTGATAAGCACTAAGAGCTGTAAGATTTTCTTTGTCCCACAGATTTCACAGATTCTGGACCTGTTCGGTCTTTGGGAAAAATAGGCACGCAGATTTCACAGATGACGCAGATTTTTTTGACCTATGCGGTCGGGGATCTCGCAGATTTTTTTTGCTGGAGATTTGTGTCCTACAGATTTCACAGATTAACACAGATTTTTTGTTTGGATATTTGGGGGGAATCTTTCTCCCGATTATGGCAAGAATGAATCTGTGTAAATCTGTGGAATCTGTGGGACTTTTTAATGGTGAGTTTTATCAACTTAATCGGCTGAATCCGGTAGGAAAATTTCGGTTACTTCCCGCTCTCCGAAATCTATCATGGCGTTGAAGAGGCTCACTTTTTCTGCCTTCTTGAGGTCTTCTGGTGTGAGGTCGGCTTCCTCGATGATGCCGGTTTCCAGAAGCTGGGCACGCTTGGTTCCCTGGAGCAGGGGATGCTTGGGGGTAAGCCATTTCTTGCCATCAAAAAGGGCGAGGTTGGTGAAGGAGGTGTCTGTTATGAGGCCGTTTTTTACGATGATGATTTCATCGCAATCGCCCTTCTGGGCTACCAGGGCGTTGAGCGCACTTCGGTCTGTGCTCTTGTAGGTGTAGTCGATATTATTATCCTCTACCACCTTGAGGGAATGAATCTCCTTCATCTTGTAGGGGGCGTACTCGATGGCTTCCACGCCCTGGGCGCCATAAACTACTCGTGCCTTGTAAAGATTCATTTCTTCTTTGGGAGAAATGAGGGATGAAAGATTTATTTCTTCTGATGCAATGGATGGGAAGAACCTGCGGATGGTTCTCTCCATTCTTGCCTGATGATAGGGCAGGGCCAGGGCCTTGCCGTTCTTGATTTTTATCGTTTCTATAAATTGCTGTTTCATAATCTCTTATATATTTTTTCTAAGACGAAAGGTGGTTTTAAAACGGAAGATAGATTTTCTGAATCACTTCCTCGTATTCCTTCCGGCAATCGCTCTTCGATGTGATGCCGCCACCTGCCTTGAAATACAATTCTCGGCTTGCCTCATCTCCCATACCTTCGCTTGCCTTGAAATTCTTTTTTCCGTCGGCTTCAAAATCAACTGGTGAAGTTTCTTCTTCTATGAATCGAATCATGACGGCGGAATTGAGTTCGCCCTGGTCGTAGATTCCCATGATGCCCGTGTAGAAGCCGCGGTCGTAGCCTTCTGCCTCGTGGATAATCTGCATGGTTTTATCCTTCGGGGCACCCGTGATGGAACCGGCTGGGAGCTGGGCATCGAGGATTTCGCCCAGATGCTCCTGGTAATCTTCGGGCAGGCGACCGCTGATTTCTGAACTGGTTTGCAGGATGTCGCCCTTGTTGGTATGCAGCACGTCGATGTAACGATATTTATCCACCCTTACGTTCTCTGCCACCCGGCTCAGGTCGTTCCTGATTAAATCTACGATGGTGGCGTGTTCTGCCGCCTCCTTCCGGTCTTCCATCAGCTGCTTTTCGGCATCGGGGAGGGATGCATCCAGTGTTCCCTTCATCGGATAGGAGTAGATTCTTCCGTTCTTGATTCTGACGAAGGTTTCGGGAGAAAAGCAGACGAAGGGGGTGAGATTTCTCTTTCTTCTGAGCAGCAGTTTATACTTTCCTTTTGCCCGATGGAAAATATCCTCTAATGAAAGATTGCAGCTTACGGGAACCTTGCAGGTGAGATTCGTGAGATAGCTGTTGCCCGCCATGATGTTGTTCTTCCCGATGTCGAAACTTCGCTCGTAATCCTCATAAAGGGGTGGGGCTATCTGCCAAGAAATCTCCGCAATCTTTTCCGAATTATTTTTCATCTCATCAGAAGAATTCCCTCTTCCTTCGAAATCGAAGAGGCATTCTTCGGGATTTATATCTGATAGCTGGCGGATGAACGCCTTGTCGCCCTGATAGTTGATGACAAAGAGAAAAGGCTCGTCCTGGTTTGCCAATCGGTTGATTTTATCTATGATTTCCTGTTTCATGCCTGCAAAGATACTGCTTTTCTTTGGATGGGCAAAAGATTGGTGATAAAATATTTCAAGGCTTTGAGTTGCTGGAACACAAAAAATCCCGAGACATGGAGAAATGCCCCGGGATTCCGTTGATAAAAACTATGCAAATTGTTATTCGTATTCTCAATACTTTTGCAAACTTTGTTATTCGTTTCTCAATTCCTTAGCAGCCTCTACCATTCTAATGAGCGAGGCCTTGGTTTCTGCCCAGCCACGGGTCTTCAAACCGCAATCCGGATTCACCCAGAGCTTGCTCTTGTCGATGAATCTTTCCGCTTTTTTCAGCAAATCTACCATCTCCTGAGTCTCTGGTACTCGGGCAGAATGGATGTCGTAGACGCCCGGACCAATCTCGTTAGGATAGTGGAAATCGGCAAAGACATTCAGCAATTCCATCTGCGAACGGGAACACTCGATGGTGATCACGTCAGCATCCATCGCAGCAATATGTTCGATAATATCATTAAACTCAGAATAGCACATGTGGGTGTGAATCTGAGTCTTGTCTTCCACGCCGCTGGCTGAAATCCGGAAGCTTTCTACCGCCCATTTCAGATACTCATCCCATCCTGACTTGCGCAAAGGCAAACCTTCGCGGATGGCTGGCTCGTCTATCTGGATAATCCTGATGTTGTGGCGCTCCAGGTCGCAAACCTCATCACGGATGGCGAGGGCTATCTGCTTGCAGGTGAGAGAACGGGGCTGGTCATTTCTTACAAACGACCATTCTAGGATGGTTACCGGACCGGTGAGCATTCCCTTCATCGGCAACTGGGTGCACGACTGTGCGAAGGTGCTCCAATCCACGGTCATCGCCTGCTTGCGCTCCACGTCGCCATAGATTACTGGTGGTTTCACGCAGCGGGAACCGTAGCTCTGAACCCATCCGTTCTGGGTGAAGGCAAAGCCTGACAACTGCTCGCCGAAATACTCCACCATGTCGTTGCGCTCAAACTCGCCGTGCACCAGCACATCCAGTCCAATCTCCTCCTGCCATTCTATGCATTTTCGGGTTTCTTCCTTCAGCAGTTGATTGTATTCGGCAGCCGAAATTTCGCCCTTCCTGAACTTGGAACGCCATGAGCGCACCTCTTTGGTCTGAGGAAACGAGCCGATGGTGGTGGTAGGATAGAGCGGAAGATGGAGCTCTGAATGCTGAATCTTCTGGCGCACCTCGAATGCTGAATGGCGCTGCGAATCCTTATCGGTTAAGGCGGCAACCCGGGCTTTCACCTCTGGGTTGTGAATCAGCAAGGAAACCTTTCTGTCGGCAATATCCTTCTGATTTTCAGCGAAGTAAGCCTGGATGCCTGCTGCGTAGTCTTGTTCTGCAGTCTTTTCCTGATGAGAGAATCCCTCTTTGGTCTCACTCCCGGCAAGCGCCTTGATGGCAGCCAGTTCCTCTATCTTCTGTGCCGCAAATGCCATCCATCGCTTGATGCCGGCAGGGAGATTCTGCTCCTTGGTTTCGAGCGCCAGATCGTATGGCACGTGGAGGAACGAGCAGGAAGCTGCCACGAAGACTCTATCGGCTCCGAGCTTGCTTGTCGCCTTGTTTACTAGCTCGATCGACTTCTCCAAATCGTTCTTCCAGATGTTGCGGCCGTCCACTACGCCGAGCGAGAGAATCTTGTCTGCAGGCAGGATGTTGAGGATGGAATCCAACTGCTCCGGGCATCTTGCCAGGTCGATGTGGAGGGCTTCCACAGGCAGGTTTACCGCCAAATCTGCGTTATCTTTCAAGCCATCGAAATAGGTGGCTACGATAATCTTGAGGCGGGTGTTCTCTCTGATGTAATCGAACGCTTTCTGGATGGCGTTGCGCTGTTCATCGTCCAGGTCGAGGGCGAGATAAGGCTCGTCTATCTGAATCCATTCTGCTCCCTTCTCTTCCAGGGCTTTGAGAAGTTCGACGTAAACCGGGAGAACCTTATCGAGCAGATCAAGGCGATGGAAACCATCCTGCATTCCCGTGACATCCTCCTTCTCCTTTCCTAAAAGAAGGAACGATACCGGACTCAGAATCACGGGCTTGGTCTTGATGCCCAATTCCAGGGCTTCGCAGAATTCATCCACCGCTTTCGTATCGAAGAGTGAGAATTCCTGATCCTTTACAAATTCCGGAACGATGTAATGATAATTCGTATCAAACCATTTGGTCATCTCCATCGCAATCACATCTTCCTGCTCGTTCTGCTCGCCGTGGGCCATGGCGAAATAGAGGCGGAGCTTATCTTCCTTCAGACTATTGTAGCGCGAAGGGATGGCTCCGAGAGTGAGGGTGAGGTCGAGGGTTGTGTCGTAGTAGGAGAAATCGTTGGAAGGGATGAGGTCGATGCCTGCCTTCTGCAGCAAGTTCCAGTTTTCTCTGCGGAGATTTCTGGCGGTATTCTCCAGTTCATTACGGTTGATCTTACCAGCCCAATAGGCTTCGCAAGCCTTCTTGAGTTCACGCTTCTTACCAATGCGAGGATAGCCCAGCACATTTGTCTTGATGTTTTTGATACTACTCATATCTCTTGTTTTTTATGTTGTTATTCGTTTTCGGCTGCAAAGGTAAGAAGAAGAATCTTATCCGCCAAATATTCTTTCGTTTTCAGGAAAACATTCTGAAATATGCGGAAAACGATGACTGCGGCAGAATAATATTCTGTAAAAAACAGAAAGTGCCGAAAAGAAGAGTAGTCAATGGTGCTGGGCTTCCGGGGGTTAACTCTCGAAACTTCAGTTAATACGCTTCTCCCTGCTCTATTTCTTCCTGCGTGATGCGCTTGCGGTCGATGGCACGCCAGGCGAAGACGATGTAGGCTAGGACGAACGGGATGAGGAGGGAAACTATCGCCATGGTGCGGAGCGTGAACTCGCTGCTGCAGCTGTTGGCGAGGGTGAGCGAACTCTGAAGGTCGATGTTCGACGGATAGTAGGCGGTATTGTTCCAGCCGGCTATCAGCAGCAGAACCAGTACGGTGAGCACGGTTCCGATGCCCGTAAACCAGATTCCCTTCCTATACTGCACGCTTCTCGATGACTTGTAAATGCCGAAGAGTACTAGCACTATTCCTATTAATAATAGGGCTGATAGGATTGGCATCTCCAGGAGATTGTGAAGATACTTCATGCTCTCTATCGTAATGCTGGAAGAAGAAGTGCTGAATCCATCCTTAACCATTAATCTAATGAGGAACGGCAGGAAGAACAGTAGGAAGAGCAGGGCATTCCATGGCAACTGGCGGGTGCAGCGCTCCTGAATCTGCTGGTGCTCGATGTTGTTCTTGATGTAGAGCATGCCCAGGATGCGGGCTAGCATCAGTACGGCAAGTCCCAGCACCACGTTCCATGGGTCGAGCAGGGCATCAAGACCATGACTGGCGTTTGCCCAACGGCTGATGACGGGTTGCAGACTGTTGGTAATATTGCCCTTATCTATCAGGAAATTGCTGCCGTTGAAGAAGGTGGCTACGGCTCCGCCAAGGAGCAGAGGACCTACGATGCCGTTGATGATAAGACAGATCTGAAAGGTCTTTGGTCCAAGAAAATTACCTATCTTGTTCTGGAATTCATAGCTCACCGCCTGAATCACAAACGAGAACAGGATGATCATCCACAGCCAGTAGGCTCCGCCGAAACTGGTGCTGTAGAACAATGGGAACGAGGCGAAGAAGGCTCCGCCGAAGGTGACGAGCGTGGTGAAGGTGAACTCCCACTTTCTGCCCGTGGAGTTGATGATGAGGCGACGCTCTTCTTCTGTTTTTCCCAAACAGAAAATCAAGGTGTTGGCTCCCTGTACAAACATGAGAAACACCAGCAGGGCTCCTAATAATGATACGAGGAACCACCAGTATGATTGCAAAAATTCGTATGTCATAATACTTTCGGGTTTTGTTGTTTACTGAAAAACTATCCTATGATTCTTTTCGAAATCTTTCTGAAAAACATTGATTATCAGAGAGATTATTCATATTCCGGTCCTTTCTTGATCTGCTTCACCAGGATGCTGATTTCTACGGCAAGCATGGTGGTGAAGAGTGCCAGGAAGATGAAGAAGGTGGTGGCCACGCTGCCTGCCTCGATGTCGGAGATGGCGGCGCTAACTGGCAGCAGGTCTTGGATGGTCCAAGGCTGGCGACCGATTTCTGCTACTATCCAGCCCGATTCTGAGGCGATGTAAGCCAGCGGAATCATGATGATGGCGGAAATGAGGAACCATCGGTATTGGGCGATTTCCTTCTTATAGACCAAGAATAGGCTGAGGGCGAAGAAGAGGATGAGCAGGCAGCCTACTCCCACCATCAGGCGGAAGGCGTAGAAGCAGATAGGGATGCTCGGCACCAGTTCCTTGGCGTCCTTGATGTAACCATATCCGAAGTATTTCATATTCTCCTTCAAGATTGGCAGCTGGTCTTTCGCCTTGGTTTCGCGATAGGTTTTCAGGGCAACAATCGCCTTCTTTCCCCGGGCTATCTTCTCCTGCACGGATGGTTCCCGGGTGCCATCCTCTTTAGTGTAACCCTTGAGAATATCGTTCACACCTGGCACGTAGCCATCGGCTGTGCGGGTGGCTAAGAACGAGAGCATGTTAGGGATGGCGATGCGCATGGCTGGCTCCTGCTCGTTTTCGTAATCCGGCTGCCGGAAGGGATGAACGGCTGCTATCGCCGTAAGGCTCTCACCCTTTCCACCATTATATAATGCTTCCATCGCAGCCAGTTTCATTGGCTGCACCTGTGCCACCCGATAGGCGGAATTGTCGCCGGTCATCGCAGCCAGCAGGGTGGCGATGAGTCCTACGCCGGCACCCATCTTGATGCTCGCCTTGGCAAGTTGGGTTTCTCTCTTTTTCAGGAGATACCAGCAGCTTACGGCTACCACGAAGGTGGCTCCGATGATCCAGGATGAGGTGACGGTGTGGGTGAACTTGTTGATGGCGAATGGCGAGAGTGCCACATCCAGGAAGGAGGTCATCTCGAAGCGCATGGTGTCGGGATTGAATTCCTGCCCCACCGGATATTGCATCCAGGCGTTGGCTACGAGAATCCACCAGGCAGAAATGGTGGCTCCAAGTCCCGTGAGCCAGGTGGAGGCAAGGTGGAAGCCCCGGCTCACCTTATCCCAGCCGAAGAACATCACGGCTACGAAGGTGCTCTCCATGAAGAATGCCAGGATGCCTTCTATGGCTAGGGGAGCGCCGAACACGTCGCCCACGAACCAGGAGTAGTTGCTCCAGTTGGTTCCGAATTCAAACTCCAGGATGATTCCCGTGGCAACACCCATGGCGAAGTTCACGCCAAAGAGTTTTTGCCAGAAACGGGTTACGTGCTTCCAGAACGGCTTGTTGGTGCGGTAGTAACATGTTTCGGCAATGCCTATGATTACTGCCAGTCCCAGGGTGAGCGGAACGAACAGCCAATGGTAGATGGCCGTGAGTGCGAATTGCGCCCTCGACCAGTCGATGGTGGCTGATGTAATGTCTAACAATAGATTTGTCATCATAGCTTAATGGTTTTAAAATTGTTATTATATAATGTTTTTGTATTTCTTCTGATAATATAGGATTGAAATTCAGAGTCTTATCTGTTGAGAATTTCCTTGGATACGAAGCCTGCCTTGTCTCCGTTCTTGGAATTCGTATTGATAAAATCCGGAAAGAAAAAGAGCTTGAGCACCAGGAAGATGATGGCAAGCTTGATGAGGATGATGGTCCAGAGCGTCTTGCCCAGGGTCATCGTCCTGAAGCCATCATAATAGAGATGGAATATTTGGGATAGAAGTCCTTGCTTCATCGGCTTAACATCTGTTGCCATCGGCTTCCCATCCATTTTCATCAGATTTTCATTCTTTTCCTTCTTCATACTTACTCCTTCTTTTAAAAATCTGCTGCAAATCTACAATAAAATTATGTAACTACCAAATATTTTCTTGAAAATGTTACAAAAAGATTATTTTTTTGTGTCTCATAAAGGGAGTTATTTTAAAGTTTTTCTTTTTTTTTATGGAATAAGTCTTGCCGTTTCTTCAGAATTCATTATCTTTGTCCCCTAAAACATAGAAACATTTTAATCAGAAATAATCAGAAGAAATAATGAATATAGAATCTGTTAGAGAGTATTGCCTCTCGCTTCCCCTCGTAACCGAGGCTTTTCCTTTTGATGAGCGGACCTTGGTGTTTCGCATTTTGGGCAAGATCTTTGCCTGTGTTGACCTGGAGCGCCCCGAGTGGGTTACGATGAAATGTAATGCCGATTACGCCCTCGAACTTCGGGAAGTGCATCCCGAAATAGAAGGCGCATGGCATTGGAATAAGAAATACTGGAATCAGGTAAACCTTTATGGCACGCTGGAAGATGATTTCATCCAGGCCCTGATTCGCCACAGTTATTCCGAAGTAGTGAAGAAGCTCAAGAAACAGGAAAAGCTTGAGCATCCTGAAATCATGGAGGTGGTAGAGTAATTTCTACCACTCTACCTTATCGTTGAGAATCACGCCGTCGGTTGCATCTTCGGCTGTAAAGGTTTCGCCCTTATACTGCACGCAGAGCATCACGAGTGGTTCTGTACCGTTGTTGCGAACAGAGCGCTTGCCGGCTGGTGCTACTCTCACCACGCTTCCCTCCTGAATAGGGAATACCTTGCCATCCACCTGGAACTCGCCCTTGCCGCTGAGGAAGAAATACAGTTCCTCGTGGTTCTTGTGAGTGTGGAGGAAACCTGTCTCTGTGCCAGGAGCAAAGCTTTGGAATGAGAACTCACCACCAGTAGCGTTCACGCTCTGCCCTCCGAATACCTTTCCGGGAATCTTAATCTCAGGACCCAGCTCTAAGGTGTAATCCTTGATTTCACTCATCTTGCCAAAATCTGTGGCTGTGAAGTTTTCAGCCTTTGCAATAATCTTTGTTTCTTTCATCTTGTCTGTTATTTTTAAATGTTTATATTTCTCTTTTTCTTTCTTTATTTCACTTTTTTCTTTCACTTTATGTTATTTCTTATTGTGAATTTGTGAATACTTCTGCTTTCAGCTTTCATTTCTGAATTGCGCTGCAAAGATACTGCAAAAAACTGGTTCCTGCAAGAGGGCACTTGGGGGTAAGATGGTTACTAGGAGGTAACTATTGCGTGGGAATGGGAGAAAGAAAAATGAAGCGTTAACTTAGATTAACTTGGTATGTTTGGTTTCTTTTCGGATATTAGTTACTTTTGTAGCCTATTGCAGAATATTATAGAGTTTTGCAGAACATTATTGCAGAATATTATAGTAGAATATAAAGAAGATAGATTATGGGAAGAATGATAAAAGAAATGGTAGTGCAGGACTGTCCCATCCGTAACGTCCTGGCGCGCGTTTGCGACAAGTGGTCGCTACTGGTAATCTACACCCTGAAATATCATCAGGATGGCCCCCTCCGGTTTAATGCCCTGCGTAAGCAGATTCCGGATATTTCGCAGAAAATGCTTACCAGCACGTTAAAATCGTTGGAGGCTGATGGCTACGTTACCCGCAAGGCTTATGCCGAAGTGCCGCCAAGAGTGGAGTATTCTCTCACACCCCGTGCTGAAACCCTTATTCCTATTATGGATCATCTGATAGAATGGGCGCTGGATAACATGGCTGTGATTCTGAAGGATAGGGATAAGGCAGCAGGCTGATTTCTAAGATGAGATTTCCTGAAGAATATTCCAAGATGAGTTTTCCGGAAAATCATTCATTTTTTCTGTAGTTGGGGTAATGCGTGTTTTCGGGAATCTTCGTATCTTTGCACCCGGAAATCATGATCATCATATAATCATGATTATAATCATCATATAATTATAACTATAAGTACAAAAAATAAGTATAAAAAATATGTATATTGAGAAAATAAAGTCGCCAGCCGATTTGAAGAAGCTGGATTTGAAGGCGCTGCAGATGGTGGCTGATGAAACCAGACAGGCTGTGCTGAACCGTGTGAGCAAGCATGGCGGTCATGTGGGGCCGAACCTGGGATTCGTGGAGGCTACAGTGGCACTTCACTACGTTTTTAATGCGCCAAAGGATAAGCTCGTGTTTGACGTAAGCCACCAATGCTATCCGCATAAGGTGCTCACCGGACGAGCTGCGGGATTCCTCGGCGATGTGGATGACATGAATGCTATTTCAGGCTATTCTTCTCCTGCCGAATGTCCGGAGTATGACAATTTCGAGGTGGGGCATACTTCCACTTCCGTGAGTCTTGCCACCGGTTTGCAGAAGGCGCGCGACTTCAAGGGTACCGATGAGAACATCATCGCCATTATCGGCGACGGCTCCCTTTCTGGCGGCGAGGCTTTCGAGGGACTGGACGAGGCTTCGGAACTCGGTACGGGCATCATCATCGTGGTGAACGACAACGAAATGTCTATCGCCGAAAATCATGGCGGAATCTACAAGAACCTGCGTGCCTTGCGCCAGAGCAACGGCACCTGCGAGCACAACTGGTTCAAGGCGTGGGGCTTTGAATACAAGTATCTGGAAGAGGGTAACGACATCGAAAAACTCATCCAGGTTTTCGAGAGCGTGAAGGATACGGATAAGCCTACCGTGGTTCACATTCATACAGAGAAAGGTCATGGATTTGCGCCAGCCGTAGCCAACAAGGAGGCTTGGCATTGGGGAATGCCTTTCAACCTGGAAGACGGTTCGCGACCAAGAAGGAATGCCGATGGAACCCTCCCGGAGGTTGCTCCAACAGAGGATTACGGCACTTTATTCTCTGACTGGATGCTCAGCGAGATGAAGCAGGATAAGACCCTCATCGCCGTAACCGCCGGTACACCTACCGCAGGCGGCTTTACTGCCGATAAGCGCCAACTGGCTGGCAAGCAGCACATTGATATGGGAATAGCCGAAGAGCAGGCTGTAGCCATGATTTCGGGAATGGCGAAGGGCGGACTGCATCCGGTATGGACCGTTTACAGTACCTTCATCCAGCGTACCTACGACCAGATTGCGCAAGACCTCTGCATCAATTCCAACCCAGCCGTAATCAACGTGGTAGGAGGCGGAGTGAATTCGATGAACGACATCACCCACATCTGCCTTTTCGATATTCCGATGCTCTGCAGCATTCCGGGGCTCATCTATCTGGCTCCAACCACCTGCGAGGAGTATTTCGCCATGCTCCGCTGGAGCATTCTGCAGGATAAGAAACCTATCGCCATCCGCGTGCCAAGCAATGGCGTGGTTCATACGTCAGAAGCCGTTGATGCTGAATATGGTTACGAGGCAAAGTACAAGGTGATGCACCAGGGCGAGAAGGTGGCAGTCATCGCCGCCGGTTCGTTCTATCAGAAGGGCGAGAATGTAGTCCGCCTGTTGGCTGATAAGGGCATCGATGCTACGCTCATCAATCCCCGTTATCTGAATGAGGTGGATGCCGAGACGCTGGATAGCCTGAAGGCAAACCATCAGTTGGTGGTAACCCTGGAGGATGGCTCGAAGGATGGCGGATTCGGAGAGCGCATCGCCTCTTACTATGGCACTTCAGAAATGAAGGTGATGGTGGGCGGCATCAGGAAGGGACTCTACGATAGATACGATGTGAAGAAGTTGCTTTCGGATAATCGCCTGCTCGATGAGCAGATTGTGGAAGACGTTTTGTTAGTAATTAATGATTAGTGATTAATTATTAATGATTAGTTATTAGTTAGTCGGCATAGTTAGTTTTTATTTAACGAGAAATCCAAGCCGGAGAATGAACTCTAGCTTGGATTTCTTCTGTTTTATCATCGAATGTTTGTCTTAATCTCATCTTAATTTTAGTCTCATCTTAGTCATCATCCCAGTCATTATCTCAATCATCATCATCATCGTCGTCATCGTCATCATCCCAATCTCTATCGTGCTTCCACTTCTTCTTCTTGTCGTGCTTCCACTTCTTGTCGTGTTTGTGATGCTTGTGATGCTTGTCTGGCTTATAAATTACATGAATTTCACCTGGCCATCCCGGTCTTCCGTAGCTGCACTCAGGGCGAGGGCGGCGCTTGTCGTGTCCCCAGTTATGCTTTGGATACTTGGTGTAAATATGGTGAACATACACATGATTCTGCCAGCCGATAGGGCGATAGAAATAGTATGAGTTTATGAATCTCTTCCATTGTCTGGCGGTCATCATGCGCTTGAGCTGCTTGTTGCGGTAATGCCAGCCGTAGGCATCGATGTCACGATAGCTGCGGATGCCATTGAGATAATTGAGATTGATGTTCAGGATGCTGTTGCGCTGAACGCTGCTCAATCCCAGTTCCACCACCATCTTATCTGTGATAAAACGGGCTTCAGCCTGAATATCTGTCAGTCTCTGAGCATTCATAGATATTATCATCATCCATGCTGCAACCAATGTCATAATCATTCTTTTCATAACTGTCTTCTCTTTAAAGGGTTATTACTGCATTTATTTTAATTGAAGAGGCTACTTGGTGCCGCTATCAACTTTTTGATGGTGCAAAGATAGAGAGAATAGCTGAAAACAACAAGGGAAAAACCATAATCTGATGTATGATTTTCCCTAAAAGCATCGGGGAGATTCCTGTAACAAAATTGTAGCATTCTTTATCTGCTAATTAAAATCCTTGTAACCTCTTTGACACATAATACCCCTACCTTTGCACCCGAAATTTAACAGATATTACCTCGAAAGGGGAAATCTTTAATAAAAGTATTATAGTCAGATAAAGAAAATGGAAAAGAAAGTATCGGGTAAGCATAGCAGCATGAATGGCTTTGCTATGATGAAAGGTAGAGTAGCTAATGTCGTTTTGGCTTCGGCTTTATTGTTGGGCGGAGGCTTGACTGCACAGGCTCAAAACGCAGCATTAACAACCTGTTCTCAGAGTGCAGCAACCGCTATTCCGCAGAATCCAAACTGGAAGGCGAATGCTGCCGAATGGCAGAAACTGAAGGGCGAAATCACCCTCTACATGACCAATGACATGGGCCGCAACGGCTACTACGACCAGAAGCCTATCGCCGAACTGATGGGCGAGATGGCGGGCATGGTAGATCCGGAATGCGTACTTGCCGTGGGCGACATCCACCATTTCAATGGCGTGGCTTCCACCCAGGATCCTCTGTGGCTTACCAATTACGAATGGGTTTATTCTCATCCCGACCTGATGCTCAACTGGTTCCCGGTTTGCGGCAACCATGAGTATCGTGGTAATACCCAGGCTTTTATGGACTACGGCAAGGTAAGCCGCCGCTGGATGATGCCAGCCAAATATTATACCAAGGTGTTCGATCACAAGGGAACCACCATCCGTGTCATCTTCCTCGATACCACGCCCCTCATCGATTCTTACCGCAAGAATTCAGAAATCTATCCTGATGCCTGCAAGCAGGATGCTGAGGCTCAGCTCTCCTGGCTCGACGAAACCCTGAAGAATGCCAAGGAAGACTGGGTCATCGTGGTAGGTCATCATCCTATCTACGCCTACACCACGAAGAAGGAGAATGAGCGCCTCGACATGCAGAAGCGCCTCCTTCCTATCCTCCATAAATATAATAATGTGGCGATTTATGCCTGCGGTCACATCCACAACTTCCAGCACATCCAGAAGAAGGGCGACAACATCGACTACGTAGTCAATTCCTCTTCATCTCTGGCTCGTCCTGTGCAGCCTATAGATGGCACCGTGTTCTGCAGTCCAGCCGATGGTTTCTCTGTTTTTACAGCAGATAAGAAGCAGCTCAGAATGTCGATGATTGACAAGGATGGAAAAATCATCCACACGGTTTTAAAGGTAAAAAAGTAAAAATGAGCTTTTTTGCGAAAAGAAACGAATGAAGAATTCAATAGCGATATAGATGAAAAGATTTTTACTGAGTGCGGCGCTTCTTGCCGCAGCGACTACCGCCATCCAGGCACACACGCTGGATGGTATAGTCAAGGATAACAAAACGGGCGAACCCCTCATCGGAACCGTAATCCGGGTAAAGGAGCTGCCCAACGTGAGTACCACCACCGGACTTGATGGTACTTTCACCCTGCATGAATTGCCTGATAAAGGCAAGGTGACCATCATCGTTTCCTACATGTCGTACAAGACCAGGGAGATGGTAGTGGATGTGGCTAAAGACTTCTCTAAAGATGGAAAAGAGGGAAAGGATGGACAGTTGACCATCGCCATGGAAGAAGACCAGAAGCAGTTGGGCGAAGTGGTGGTTACCGGTCATCGTGAATACCGCAGCGACCGAAGTGCCATAGAAACCGTGAAGAATGCCGGCAACGTGCTCAACGTGATGAGTCAGCAGAGCATCCAGCTTTCGCCTGACGTCAACGTGGCGAGTGTTCTGCAGCGAGTATCGGGTGTAACCATGGAGCGTGATGCATCGGGCGAGGCTTCTTACGCCATCCTCCGAGGTATGGACAAGCGCTACAACTACACCCTGGTGAACGGCGTGAAGATTCCTAGTCCGGATGATAAAAACCGTTACATCCCATTGAATATCTTCCCTTCAGATCTGATGGACCGCCTTGTGGTTTCCAAGTCTCTGACGGCTGATATGGAAGGCGATGCAGCCGGCGGCGTGGTGGATATGGTGATGAAGGATGCCCCATCCCGCTTCCAGATTCAGGCAAATGCAGCCATCGGAGCAAGTGATTATTTCTGGAAGAATGGCAGAGATTATCTTACCAGCAACCGCTCTGATTATACAAAGAAATCTCCTTACGAGGCTTTCGGCTCAGAATACAAGGCACAGATGAGCGATTTCAAGAACGGTCCTGTTCAGTTGAAGAGTCATTCTCTTCCTGCTCCTAACTTCATAGGAGGCTTGAGCATCGGCAACCGCTTCTGGAACGACCGCCTGGGCGTGATGCTTGCCGGAAGCGTGCAGAATGTTTTCCGTGGCACCGAGCGCACCTACAATTCTGTAAAGATGGCTTCGGGCGAGCAGGCCATGTACATTTCCAATCTGCAGCATCGCTACTACAGCATCCACGACCTTACCACGGGTGCTCATGCCAAGATAGATTTAACCCTGCCTGGCCACAAGCTGGAATGGTACAACATGTATGTGCGCACCAATTCCAAGGGCACCAGATACAACAATAGCGTCAATACCGAATACATCGGAGCCGACAGCTACACGCAGGACGATGAAGTTCGCTCTCTTTCAACCACCCAGAGCATCTTCGCCACCAATCTGAAGGGTACGCATCATCTTACCAAGGATTTTACCATAGATTGGTCGGGCGTGTTCTCGCAGGCTAAGGAGGAAGATCCGGACAGAACTTACGTCACCCTGACGAATACCGTGAGCAGAAAAGCCAAGAATGGCGGCGATGCCGTTTCGGGTTCCATCTGGGAAGGCGACAAGAACATCACCAAGACCCTGCCTAAGAGTGCCGAACGCCGATTCCAGCACAACAAGGATACCGACTGGGCGGGTTACATCAACCTCTCTTACGATACCCATTTCTCCAACTCTGTGGAGGCTCTCTGGAAGGCGGGCGCACAGTATCGCAGAAAGGAACGCAGCAACAGATATTATTCTTACATCTTCAATCCTGCCGACATCTCACAGCGATTGGATGGCAACGGAATAGACCAGTTTGCTCACATCGATTGGGTTTGCAAGACTCCTTATTCTCAGGCTTCGCAGCTCAACTACGATTCCAAGGAGCACATCGGCGGAGCCTACGCCATGGTAACTCTGAAGAGCGAGATGGGCGAACTGAATGCCGGTTTCCGTGCCGAGCATACCAACCAGATTTACACCATGCTCCAGCACTTCCGCAACATGGGACAGGTGGGCGAGCAGAGCTACTGGGATTATCTGCCATCGGCATCCATCAAGTGGACGCCAACCAAGAAGATGAACGTGCGTCTCTCTTACTATCGCTCCATCAACCGTCCGGGCTTCTACGAGATAGTGCCTTATCAGATTCAGGGCGAGGAGTATCAGGAAAAAGGTAATCCAAACCTGAAGCGTGCCCGCATCGACAACATCGACCTGCGCTGGGAGTGGTTCCCAAGCAAGACCGAACAGATTCTTGCCGGCGTATTCTATAAGTATCTGAAAGACCCTATAGAGCAGGTGTTCGTAACATCGGATGGCAAGATTGGAGCCGGAACCGATGCCTATTACATGCCGGATAACCTAGGTAATGCCAAGAATATGGGCTTCGAAATCGACGTGATTAAGTACATCCGCCACTTCGGAGTAAAGGCGAATTATACTTACACCCATTCTGAAATCACCACCTCGAAGCGTGAGTACAAGGAGGGTAGTGCCGAGTATAAATCGGGTGTAACCCAGACCCGTCCGCTGGTTAACCAGGCTCCTCATACCGCCAATATCTCCTTATTATATAAGGATACGGAGAATGGCTGGAATGCGCAGTTGGCCTCTTCCTTCACGGGCACCAAGCTCGCTCTGGTTTCTCCTTTCAAGGATGCCGACCAGTGGGATAAGGCGATGTTCGGTCTCGACCTGAGTGCCGAGAAGCAATTCAAGAACGGCATCTCCCTCTTCTTCAAGGCAAACAATCTGCTCGATGCCAAGCGCGAGAGATACTTGAAGACTGTGAACAAGAGTAACCTGGAGTATGAGGGCCAGAAGAACGATAAGACCATCGTGGGCACTTATCAGTATGGCAGAACCTTCCTTCTGGGAGTAAGATACAAGCTTTAAAAGGTAAAAAGGCTTTTAAAGGTAAAAAGGTAAAAAAGTAAAAAAAGAAGAAATGAAAAAGATAAATACTTTTGCTGCTTTGCTCATGATGGCAGCAGCTGCAATGTTCTCCACATCTTGCGAGAACGATAATATCAATCCATACGATTACGTGAATAATGGCGGTAATGGAAGTGATGGCAATGAGAACCAGGGTTCTAAAGATGTCATCACAACGAAGGTGGCAGAATATCCCGTAGGTTCTGTGGTTTGGACCAAGGATACTACCCTGAGCCAGAGCGTTGAAATTCCAGTAGGAGCATCGCTCTACATCGAGCCGGGCGTAACCGTTACCTGCAAGTCAGAGGTTCAGGTGCCGGTAGAGATCGTGGTATTGGGTAATCTCTATTGCCTGGGAACTGCCGAGAAGCCAGTAGTCTTTACTTCTGATACCAGAAAGCCTGCCGATTGGGGCGGCATCATTTGCGGATATAATTCAGAGGAGGTGGTGCTCAACCACGTGGATGTAGCCTATGCTGGTGCTACTCCTACCGAGAGTTCAGCTTCTTTCCAGAACAAGCTTTTCAAGACCACCATCGATGGCGGAGTGCCAGCCTTCCACTTCTGTAATGTAAACGGCAAGTTTGTGATGGCAAACAGTTTCTTCCATGACAACTACAACGACCAGACTTACTTTACCGGTGGTAACGGCGTGATTATCAACAATATCTTTGCCGATAGCGGAAATGCAGCCGATGGTGGTGAGGCCATCAACGTGAAGGCTGGTTGCAAGCTCGATGTAGCCAACAACATCATCTACAACGCCTGCACCAACGCCTTCAAGCTTTCTAATGCCGGCAATAGCGAGGTGATCCCTCTCTCTGAGATGACCGCCTACAACAACACCATCATCAACTGCGGCTGGCGCCGTTCCAAGAACAAGAAGGGTGGTTCTGTCTGGGTAGAGAAGGCAGCGAAGCCAGTTTTCGTGAACAATCTCATCTACGATTCCCGTTTCGGATTGAAGCAGCCAAAGAAGGATGGTGCTGATATGGAGCACAGTCGTCTTACACCAAATTACTACTTTTCATCTACAGAGACAGGCGTAGCGCAGATGGCGAAGGGTGCAGAGCTCGGCATCTGGTTTGATACCGATATCAAGAGCAGTGTGGCAGGTCTGCTCAATCCACTCTTCAAGAACTTCACTCAGAGCGAGAAGATGAACATCAATTGCGAGATAGATGATGTAGCCCAGGGTGCTCCATTGGCATTCGACAAGAGTTGGAATTTCGATTATCAGGCTGGTAGTCCTGCCCTCTCAGGAGGTGTAACCGATTTTGCCCGCCTCTTCCCACAAGGTCTGCCATTCTTCGGCATGAAGCAGGTGAATTTTCTGGATAAGAATAACGACCAGAACTATTACTTCGCCGCCCCATTGCCAAGCGCAAGATTCGGAGCGTGGCTGTAGGATGAATAATAAATAAGATGAATATAAAAGGAAAAAGCGTGCAGGCAACATCATTGTCGCCTGCACGCTTTTCGTTTTTATCATTTTTATCATCTAAATTTGTTATGATTTCCAATCGAACACGATGGTGTTGTCTTCTTTGATATTGAAGCTCATGCCTACTTTGATAATTTCTTTGCCGCTCATGACAAAGGTATTGACATAATGCTTGCTTTCTATCTGCTCAAGAGCCTCCTGGGCAGTCTTTCCAAACTTCAGCTCCATCACATAGATAGCATCATCCGTCTCCATGGTTATATCAATTCTACCCTTTGATGTATGTTGTTCCACTATAATTCTAAAATTCGTGAGCAAGGCAAAGATGATATACATCGTTTGCTGGTAATGACCTTCGTAATGGGTGTTGTCGCAATAAGGCACCGTCTCCCAAAACGATTTCAATAACTGTAAGGCTTCATCTATCTTTCCATGTTTAATAAGCACCGACATCTTGGCGATGGTGGTATTGCACATCGCCGTCTTTGAGGTCAGATAATGAGGCAACAAACTTCTGTACAATCCAACTCTTATTTCCTTGTTAGGAATGGCTAGGGTATAGAGTTCCGTTTCTTCATCGTAATCCTTGATGGTGATGTAACCACTCTGATAGAGCAGCGGCATGATGGTGGTCATGGTTTCCGTGGCAGCATCAAAGTCATCCTTTCCAGCTTCCATACTCTCGCCCAGGTTCGCTGGCAGAAAGTTGAAATTGCGCATCATATTAATCAGATAAGTAGGAGTGCCGGAACCAAACCAGTAGGAATCAATCTTCTGCTTGGCAAAGCAGGTTAATAAGCTGAACGGATTATAAACGTCAGGAGAAGGCCATGTGAAATGATAGCCGTCATAATTATCCTTTAACTTAGCTAACGTCTGCTCATACGACAGGTTTAATTTTTCTGCAAGTGCCTCTATGTCATCCCGCATTCCGTTCGCCAGTTCATCTTCCGTAATTCCGCAAATGCCGGCATACGGCTCGTCCATACTGATATTGGTGATGTTGTTCAATTCGCTGAAGATGCTGAGCTGAGAGAATTTGGTGATGCCTGTGAGGAATACGAAGCGGAGCAATTTCTCGCATCCTTTTAGCGGACTGTAGAAATTGCGCATGGCGTTGCGAAGTTCTTCCAATTTTTCATCCTCGTGCACCACATCAAGCAAAGGGGCATCATATTCGTCAATCAGTATTACCACTTGCTTGTCCGTTTCCCTATAGGCAGTCTGGATAAGTGAGATGAGGCGGACGTTGGCATCAACAGCCGGATTCGTAATGCCCCATTTCTGCTCTTGTTCTGCAAGTTGCTGGTCGAAATATCTTTCCAGCTGGGCTATCTCCATGTGTTTGCCCATGCTCATATCGAAATGCAGCACCGGATAGCTTATCCAATCCTTTTCTAGCTTTTCGATGGCGAGTCCTTTGAAAAGATCCTTCTTTCCTTCAAAATAGCTCTGCATGGTAGTTAGCAACAGCGACTTTCCGAAACGGCGTGGACGGCTCAGGAAGAAATAAGTACCATCAGTATGTGCCATACGATATACATATTCCGTCTTGTCAATGTAGAACTTATCCTCTACTCGGATTCGTTCGAAAGTTTGTAATCCTATCGGATATAGTTTTCTTGCCATAATTGCTCGCCTTTCTTTTAAGTGATATTCTCTTTGTTGGCAAAGATACGAATAAATGGTGAAACCACCAAATAATAAACATCTTTTCTTCATTTATGCCCCTTATCTCATTTCCTTATACCTTTTATTTCTTTTCTCTCCTTATTTCTTTTCTCTCTTCCTTTTATCTTCTTTCTTCCTTCTCTTATCTCCTTTCTCCCTCCTTCCAGTATTAATTTTGTGTTAATCTTAGGAAAAGTCATAGAACTCTTTGTAAAGCTTTTGCCCTTGCAGGGCGCATTGCAGATTGCTAGTGTACCCAGGGTGTTGCCCTGGGCTAAGAGCTTTTGGGCCTTCAGCTCGTTCTTGAACCACTTGCGGACAACATAGTATCCTTTAAATTCTGTTTTCTTTGAATAAATTGCTGATTTTTGAAAGAAATTGCGTAATTTTGCAACCGAAAAGAAATAATATTCAGTTTTTAATAGACAAATGGTAGATACATTACAAAACTTTTTAGTTCAGGTTAGCGATTTTCTCTGGTCGTATATCATCATCACCGTGTTGATATGCTGTGCCCTGTTTTTCACTTGGCGTACTAGGTTTGTACAGTTTCGACTCATCAAGGAGATGGTCAGGCTGCTGTTGAATCCCGACAAGATTCAACCGGAGGAGATTGGCCATGATGAGCTGTCGATGGAGGTAAAGGTGGATGGCGAGATGAAACATATCTCTTCCTTCCAGGCTTTCGTGGTGGCATTGGCCAGCCGTATCGGTACAGGTAATCTTGCAGGCGTAGCTACTGCAATCAGCATCGGTGGACCGGGAGCCGTGTTCTGGATGTGGGTGCTGGCTTTACTGGGTTCAGCATCGGCTTTCATCGAATCAACTCTTGCCCAACTTTATAAGCGTAAGGGCAAGACATCCTTCTTTGGTGGACCTGCCTATTATATGAAGTATGGATTGGGAAAGGGATGGATGGGTATTCTCTTTGCCGTCCTGATGATCATCACCTTTGGCTTTGCCTATAATTCTGTTCAGAGCAATACCATCTGTCTGGCTTGGCAGAAAGCGTTCGGTATCGAACCAGCTACCATGGGAATTGTGCTTACTGCGCTTACCCTTCTCATCATCTTCGGTGGTATTCAGCGAGTGGCTAAGTTCTCTTCTACGGTGGTTCCTGTGATGGCTGTCGTCTATCTTCTGATAGCTGTAGGAGTAGTGGTTTGGAATATTGCCAGTCTGCCTAAAGTGTTGCTTGCCATTGTGGAGAATGCCTTCGGATTCAATCAGGCTGCCGGCGGAGTGCTGGGTGTTACGGTGATACAGGGCATCAAGCGAGGTTTGTTCAGTAACGAGGCTGGTGAGGGTAGTGCACCTAATGCAGCAGCTGTGGCTACGGTAAGCCATCCGGTGAAGCAAGGTTTGATTCAGGCTTTGGGTGTTTTTACAGATACCTTGGTGGTATGTTCCTGCACCGCCTTCATCATCCTTGTGAGTGGGGTAGATGTTACCGCATCCAATGGTATCCAGCTGACACAGGATGCCTTGACCCACGAAATCGGAAGTATCGGCAATCCATTTGTGGCTGTGATGATCTGGCTCTTTGCCTTTAGTAGCATCATCGGCAACTATTATTATGGCGAGACCAATGTGAGATATATCAGGGATTCCAAGTTGGGCGTATTTATCTATCGCCTTGCTGTGGCAGCGATGGTGATGGTAGGAGCTGTGGTATCGCTGGATTTCGCATGGAGCTTTGCCGATATCACGATGGCTCTTCTCACGCTCTGTAATCTGGTGGCTATTGTTCTGCTTTCCCGCCAAGCCGTCTTCCTGCTGCAAGATTATCGTCAGCAGAAAAAGGAAGGAAAGAATCCTGTATTCAGCAAGGATAAGATGCCTGAGATTGCTGATAAGCTGGAGGCATGGTAATATACGGCTTTTATCTGAATGATGCAAGAAAAAGAGGGTGTGTCATAAGTCTGTGACGCACCCTTTTTTTGTGTGTTTCTGTATATTCTAGTTGAATCGTAGTCTTTCTTCACAAAGGGAATCTTATTGTATTGTATAGAAACTTTACTTTTCTTGTTTTATCGATAACAAAACAGCCCCAAAGCTCACAAAAGGGCATAATTGTCCCAGACGGTAAAACTGTCCAAATTGAGTTTTATCGTTTTATCCCCAAATATTTCTTCAAATTGAATCCTATACCGAACAACCCTATGTCCATGTAAACTTTGTCCTTTCCGAAATGCCTGAATCGCTTGTAATGCATGTCTGCCTTCATCTGTCCAAACGCAGCTTCTGGCTCTATCGGTCTCTGACTCCTGTGTTTCATACCTTCCTCAGACGTCAGCAGCAAAAATGCTTCCTTTTTATACGCATTCAACTTATGGTTGACATATATGGTTCTGTTACCCTTGGCTTTCTTGCAAAGTCCCCCAAGTGGACAGCCTTCACATCGCTGCGCTCTATATAATGATATGACGGACGCATAGCTTGAGTCACTTTTCGTTTGCCGTTGTCCGCAAGGATTCATGTGTTGTCCCATGGGGCAGACATAATAGTCATCATCCTTGTTGTAGTAGAAGTTCGCTTGGTTGAAGGCATCCTCCTTGAAAGGCTTATGCTG